>Ga0315268_10005848_pt1 | contig 13147 bp, 12 predicted proteins | sample C1_top_MG_FD_204535 | JGI IMG/M metagenome (GOLD analysis project Ga0315268, IMG submission 204535) | Sediment microbial communities from Yellowstone Lake, YNP, Wyoming, USA - C1_top | ecosystem: Environmental > Aquatic > Freshwater > Lake > Sediment | place: USA: Wyoming | collected 2017-08-01 | reverse complement strand
GCTGACATCCTTGGGGGCCAGGCCCAGAAAAGGATCATCCAGCAGCAGCATGCGCGCACCGCTCATAAGGCCTCGCGCCACGGTCAACATGCGCTTTTGTCCGCCGCTTAAGGTTCCGGCCGGCCGGCGACGGTTATCCGCCAGAACCGGAAAAATCTCAAATACAAATGAGAGTCGACCGGCCGCCTGATCTCTAAAAGTATAGGCACCCACCTCCAGGTTCTCCAGAACACTCATATAGGGAAAAACTTTCATGCCCTCGGGCACATACACAAGACCACGGCGAACCACCTCATGCACGCACAGCCTTTCGATGGACTCATGGGCCAAACTGATCACTCCCTGGACCGGACGCAGCAGGCCCGCAACCGCTTTCAAAAGAGTGGTTTTGCCGGATCCATTGGGTCCGACCACCGAAATGATCTGACCGGCACATAGGGTCAGGCTCACCTTAAAGAGCACCTGGACATCGCCGTAAAAGACACTCAGGTTACAGATCGTCAGCAATGGTTTTTGATTTTCCATGGGTTTAGCAGTAATTTTTGTGCTGTTTCCGGAATATAACTAATAACAATCACGAAAACACGAAATAGGGAAAGCACGAAATTTTAAATCTTTTTTCGTGTTTTCGTTCTTTCGTACTTTCGTGATAAAATTAAATTCTATTTACACGTTTTCATCTTCGTAGCGCAGCCCCAGGTAGGCCCTTATAACCTCCTGGTTCGCCATAACCTCTTTGGGCGGTCCTTGCGCAATTTTTTCGCCGTGATCCAGGGCCAGCAAACGGTCCGAGACCTGCAAACTAAGATTTAAAAAGTGATCGATGATCAAAAGCGTTACGCCTCGCTCCCGAACCCGCCGGACCAGGCTTACCGCCTGTTTCACCGCCACCGGGCTGAAACCGGCTGCGACTTCGTCCAACAGCAGCAGCCGCGGCCGGGTAGCCAGGGCGCGCGCCAGGTCCAAGCGACGCTGCTCGCTCAAGGTTAGATCTTTGGCAGGAGTCTCGGCCTTGCGGGCAATGCCCACGACTTCCAATAGTTCTTGAGCCATGTTAACATCTTCCGGCCGGATATTAAAACGAAACCCTTTGCCGAAAACCCGCCCCACCAGGACATTGTTCAGGGAACTCATTTGAAGAAAGGGTCTGGAAGACTGAAACGTTCTGCTGATGCCCAACCGGCAGATCTTATCGGCCTTGCAGCCCGTAATATCCATCCCTGCAAACAGGACGCTGCCGCTGCTGGGTCTGAAACGACCGCAGATCAGATTGAACAGGGTCGTTTTCCCGGCACCATTGGGCCCCACCAACCCGACGATTTCGCCCTCCCTGAGGGAAAAGTCGATCGCATTCAAGGCTAAGTGATCGTTGAATTTTTTGCTCAACCCTTGCAGTTGTAAAAGACTCAAAGCGCTTACCTTTATGCGTTCTTCCGTATGGTGCCCCATAACCCGGCGGGCAAAAACAGGACCGTCAGGATTAATACTAACCCGTAGAGAAATTCATGCCCTGCCGGCAGCAGGGGGTGAAAAATGAACTGATCCAGGGGATACAGGATTAATGCTGCCAGCGCCGGTCCTAAAATTGTGAACCGGCCGCCGCAAATGGCCAAAACCATGGGCAGGGCGGAGAAATGAATTCCATAGACCAGTCCGCAGCCGATATAACTTACCAAGTGGGCATAGCAGGCACCGCTGATACCGGTAAAAAAAGCACTCAACAACAAAGAGAGCATGCGAAATACATCCACGCGGACACCCACCGATCCGGCCGCGGTTTCCTCCTCCCGGACAGCCTGAAGGGCCAGCCCAAAATTGGAACGAAACAAAAAGCCCACCAGACCCAGCAACCCAAGGGCATAGACAAATACAAGGTAATAGGAAGCGGTAATGCTGGAACCGATCTTAAGATACCAGGAACCCAGGTGCAGGGAGGGAAGTCCCGGAATGCCCGCCAACCCCAAAGAACCGCGCGTAAGCCCGTCCCAGTTGTCGGTAATAACTCTGGGGATTTCAACAAATGCCAGGGAGGCCAGGGCAAAATAAGCCCCCCTTAAACGCAGACAGGCCAAACCCATAACCAGGCCCAGGCCGATAGCGATCAAACCTGCCAAAAAAATGCTGGACCAGGGTGAGAGCCCTGATTCAAGACTGAGCAGGGCCGAGCCATAGGCCCCCGCTCCAAAAAAGGCCGCGTGGCCTAGGGAAACGGAACCGCTCTGGCCCAGGATATTCCAGGATAGCGCCAGCGTGGCCAGAAGCAGGGCATGGGTCAATACCTGCAGAATATAGTCGTTATAACCAACCAGCACCGGCAGCAAGAGCAACGCCAAGAAGACCAGCACGAGGCCGCTGTCAGCGAACGTCAGCTTCTTAATTCTAGACTTTATACTTTTAATCATTGCTTTTTAACTACGGCTTGTTTCCTAAAATGCCGCGGGGTTTTAGAACCAGCAAAGTAAGCAGCATCACCGCGCTGACCATCTCCCGCCAGCTTGCTCCCAGGAAAATCACGGCAAAAGATTCAGACAGCCCCAAAATCCAGCCCGCCAGAAGGACTCCGCGCATACGTCCGACTCCCGCAAAAATGGTAATGGTAATAGCCAGCAGGGTGACTTCATGGCCGGCTGACGGGTACAGATAATGGATGCAGCCGTATAGGGGACCGGCCAGACCTATAAGGACGGCACCCAGACTGAAAGCTATTGTTCCCATGGCCGCCACATTAATGCCGGCCATAGCGGCCGCATCTTTGTCCTGAATTGTGGCTCTCAGGGCCTTCCCCAGATAGGTCCGCTGCATGATCAGGTAAAGGAGGCCGATGACCAGCAAAGATAGAAACAGGAGTGTAAACTGGCCGTAACTGATGTAGAAGTTCTGGAAGCGCAAGCCCTGGTGGAGGGCCGGAACCCGGATGAGCCGATAATCACCCGTAAAGCACAAAAGCATGCCGTTTTGAATCAAAATAGCCGCTCCGAAGCTAAATACAATGGAGTTCAGTTCCAGCGGCTCTTTAAGCCGGCTAAAAATGCGCTGCAGGATCAGACCGGTCAACAGCAGGACCACCATGGCGGCCGGAAAGGTCAGCCAAAAGGGCCAGGCCCATGATTTCCAGAGCCAGTAGGCCACATAACCGGCCAGAACCAGCAATTCGCCGTGGGCCAGGTTGAAGTTGCGGGTTACACCATATATTAAGGCAAATCCCAGGGCAATCAGGGTATAAAAAGATCCCAGGGAGATCCCGGAAACGATAACTGTTGTCCACATTACTTTCTCTGCTCCCACGGCGGCATGGGATAAACGGCCGTGCCGGTGGCCCGCTGCGGCGGATGCACCACTTTCATCCGGCCGTTCTGGATTTGAACAATAACATGACGGTAATACCGGGGATCTCCTGTTTGGTCAAAAACCAGACGCTCCATGGGCAGAACCAGTTCGATTTCCGTCAGGGCCCGGCGAATAGCGTCGCCGGTAAGGGCTTGGCCGCGGTACAGTACATGTTGCATGGCCGCAATCAGGGCCCGGGCCGAAGTATAGCCGTGCATATTGGTGGTGTTTGGCTGCCGGTTAAACAATCGTTGAAATCTTTGGATAAATTCTTTCGAAACCGCATCCGTACCCGGCAGGGTAAACTCAGGGTCCCAGGCGCAGGTGCTGTACAAATAATCGGCATCTGCACCCATGGCTTCTATAAAACTTTCATAGGCTATACCAAAAGGGCCGATATAGGCTTTGGGAGATAGCATGTTTTCCTTGAGTTGGCGAACAAAAAGGATATGATCCGGTGAGAAACCGGCCGAGACAATCACATCAATATCCATATTGGCCAGCTTACCGATCAGCGGGGTAAAGTCCGGTGTGCCCGGACGAAACTTTTCAGCAAGATGAACACTGAGGCCATGAGTCTTGAGACATTGCTCCAGATCCTGAGCCAGCTCCGTGGAGCCGGGCGTGGCGGCAGAGAGTACGGCCAAGCGCCGGGGGCGGAGCTTTTCAGTTAGGAACTCACAGAGAGGTTCGACAAAGCCCTGTAGCCGGGCAACTCTGAAAAAGTAGGGATTGCCGTGCTGAACCAGCTCCTTTTGAAGGCTGGCGCTGGCCACATAGGGAATCCGGTATTTTTTAGCTACTTCGCTGATAGGACCGACCAGGGAATCGACGTAACCTCCGGTGAGTACCAGCACCTTTTCCCAGCCGCACAACTCCTCAGCCCTGGCGATGGCCACATCCGGCTGGCTCTGGTCGTCGCGCGAAACCAGTTCCAGCATTCGACCACCGACGCCGCCGGCTGCATTCGCCTCGGCTACGGCGACCTTCACTCCCTGGTGGATCTCCAGGCCCTGCTGGGCAAACCGGCCGGAAAGGGGGTTGATCTCTCCGATTTTGATGGTTTCGGCGTACCCGGTTTGGCTCCACAGTACCATCAGAAGCAACCCAACAACGGAAAACCAGCGCTTGATATTCATGCGGCAAGCGTAAGCTTGGAGCCTACGCTGTTGAGAATAAAGGATGATGTAAATTCTTGCGCGAATCGATGGATGGCCTTCCAGCCGGTGCAATGCATCGGCATGACGATTTCCGGTTTCATTTTTTTCAATTCCTGAATGGTCTCGTCATGAATTTTTTCAAAAAACGGTCCGGTGAGATGAAATCCTCCTAAAACGGCATAAACCTTCTGTTCCCCGGTTGTTTTGCGGGCAAACTCAACCGTATTGACAATGCCGGCATGGGCGCAGCCGCTGATGACCACCAGACCCTTTCCGCTAAGATTCATGACAATGGACTGGTCGTCAGCGATGGGATCCTGCACCGTTTCCCCGTTTTTTTCCATAAGGGCATTGGGGAACCCTTTTTCAAAACCCGTGGTTCGTTCAACCTCGCCGGTAGCCATGACCAGATTGTCCGCAATCAGGATCGGCGTTTTGCTTTCTACGATTTCAGCATTGGTCTGTTCGAGATCGTCTCTAATTAGGGTTTGAGGCCACTGGCGCAACGAACCGTCCGGCCCTCGGGTATAACGGGGGTGATGAAAGGCACCCGGGTGAACCACCAGCGGAATCGGCCCGGGAAGGTGGTCGAGGATGGGGTAAAGAGATCCGGTGTGGTCCATATGGCCGTGGCTTAGAACGATGGCTTCAATCGCTTCCAGGTCTATTCCTAATTTTTCCATGTTGTGGAGCACGCCGACCTTGGTGTAACCCGTATCAAAAAGGATGGTGTGTTTGGTTTCACCCTGATAAACAGTAACGAGCAGGGACAGGCCATGTTCTGCCAGCAGGGTATCAGCCAGGATATTGCCGCCCCTGGCCAATGGAGGGCGGGTCACCATCTCCGAAGACGGCAACAGAAGATCAACATAGTTGTCTATGAGGGTAAGGATTTCAACATGGTCTACCGTTTTTAATGCAACAGATAGATTTTCACTCATGGTTCTGACTCCTTGGTTTTTACGTTTATGGATGTATCGATTTTATAGAAATTGCAGGTCAATATGCCAGAACCTTCAACAAAAAGCAAGGGAAGAACATGGGCAAAACAAGTGAAAAAAATCCCCTCACCCCGAATGGGATGAGGGGATCATTTGGCAGTGCTGTGTCGCGCCGGGGTTGCTTACTTCTTGGGCGGACGCAGATGGCGGCGCAACAGCTTGCCGGTAGGTGTACGCGGCAGTGAATCTCTATATTCTATTTCCCTGGGCAGCTTGTAAATGGCGATGTGATCCTTCAAGAACTCCTTGAGTTCTTCGAAGAACGCGTCGCTGCCCTGGTGGCCTGCTTTCAGGACGATAAAGGCCTTGGTGATCTGGCCCTTGTCCGGATCGGGAATGCCGATTACGCCGGCTTCCGCCACGGCCGGGTGCTTTTCGATGGCTTCTTCGACTTCGGCCGGGCCAATGCGGTATCCGGAGCTCTTGATCATGTCGTCCTCGCGGGATACGAAGAAGATATTGCCGTCCGCTTTCATATAAACCGCATCCCCCATCTGGTTCCAGCCTTTTACAACGCCCTTCATTTGGGATTTGATGAGTTTCTCGTTGTCCTCGTAAGGCTTCCAGTAAAGACTCCCCGAAGGTCCCTTGATAACCATACTTCCGACCGCATCCGGTTTGCAGTCGTTCCATTCCGGATCGACGACCCTGCACTCTACACCGGGCAGCGCTCTGCCGATGGAGTTGGGCACCGGTTCGGGATTCATGGTGTTGGATGTGACCAGGTGGAGCATTTCCGTTCCGCCCAGACCCTCCCAGATGGGTTTGCCGGTCAGCTTCATCCAACCGTCCAGGGTCTCGGCGCCCAGCGCATCGCCGCCCGAGGTGTAAAGACGGATGGAACTTGTGTCGTAGGCCTTGAATTTGGGGAACTTCATCAATGCCCGGTAGCCGGTGGGCAGACCGGTGAGAATCGTAATTTTGTGCTTTTGAATCAGTTCCATCATATCCGGCGGGGTGAATTTGGGAATCAGTGATATGGCAGCACCGCCTTCAAAGGGCATCAGGGTGAAGGTTCCAAAACCAGCCGCAAAAGAGACCGGGGCAGCTCCGCCCAGGGTGTCACCGGGCTTCATTCTATAAACGTACTTGTTGACCATCTTGGACATGATGACGATCGGCCGGACAAAGTGCACACAACCCTTGGGCATGCCGGTGGTGCCGGAGGTGTAAAGCATGATGCCGATGTCGCTTCCCTTGAGCATAGTGGCTTGCAGCTTGTCGGAACCGGCCGCGAGCATATCTTCATAGACCATGTTGCCGGCCGCTTTGACCTCGTCGGCCTTGCCGCCAATGACGATAATCTTGGTGCCGTATTTAAATTGGGGTTTGGCTTGCTCTACCGGGGGCATGAGCGGGGCATTGACAATAAAAAATTTCATCTCGGCGTTGTTAGCCACAAATGCGACTTCTTCGCCAGACCACAGCGGAGATGTAGGTACTGGGATGGCGCCGATTTTCTCGATGGCAAAAATGGCGACCATGGCCTGGATCGAATTCACCAGCCGGATGCCGACCCGGTCCTGGGCTTCAACGCCGGCCGCTTTGAGGCTGTTGCCGAACTTGTTTGCCATTTCCTGGAGCTTGGCGTAAGTAACGGTCTGATCCATAAACTTGACGGCGGCATTGTTACCCCGGCCTTCGCGCACGTGACGGTCGAGCAAAAAGTCGGCCAGATTCAACTCATCCGGAATATCCGCAAACTCCGCCGGTACTGTGTATTCAGGCCACAAATCTTTTGGTGGCAACATCTTTTCCGGTATTTTACCCATAGTATCAACCTCCCTAAATGTTTTATCCAAATTATACGTTTAACACGTGCCTCTCACTCAACATCCATGTTACTACCATCCCAAAGTCCGGTGTACATACGCTGATTGAATCCCTGATGCTGAGCTCTGCATATATTTTACACCCGCAATGGTACGGGCTGGCGCCCCGAGTGCGGCGCGCTTAAAGCTCACCTCCTTTCCAACAAAAATAATAGGGTATTTTTAGACAAATTATAAAATTGCCGCGCAATTTTATACAATCAAGTTAATGGGACACAGATTTGCGCTGATATTCACAGATAAATAAATTCTGGGAACCCATAATCCTTAAAATCTGCGTTCATCTGCGTCCAAAAAATGCAAATTCCTATACAACTGACCAACTGCCTATAGGATATCCCAAAACAAATTGCAAGGAGAAAAAACACCAAAAATACCGCTTGCATCTTGACGATTTTTATGAGAAAGAAGTAATGCATGTTGATCAAGGCCGGAGCATCTGCCGGCAAAACTTGCTCTCTCTAAAGATCAACATACTTTATAAAGTAGCCTTTTATTTCTACACCACTATATATTGTGTTCTATCGTTCGCATATAAGGTGGTCTGTTACGACACTTCGATATAATTTTCATCATTTTTTTTGTCAGCGCTCTTTACGGCCAACGGCTTTTTAAAGCCTTGTTGGTCGGGCATTAATCGGCGATTCCCTTTTTTGATAAAATTATTTTTGGCAAGACAATTTTTTACATGAAATTCAGCCTTTTTTCTCTTGACAAAATTTTTCTTAAAACTATACTGAACAAAATTCATTTTTTCTCTTGACAGAATTTTTAAATAAAAATTATACTCGCTGAACAAAATTCAGTTCCACAAAAAACACTAACAATGGCCACCGCGCATTTCTTTCGTTTTGCATTATTACCTGTTTTTATTTTGCCGGATGCGCCGAAAATCTAAAGAAGGGAGGTGGTAAGCTGTCAGATTGGAGGAATCATTACCGTTCCTCTGACACTGAGAATGACTCTGGATTAGTTCTTGAGTGGAATTCTAACTATTTTTGGAGGTAGAATATGGCAGAAAAGAAAGATATTGTAATAAATAGCCGGGCCGATACTATCAAGCTCATGGATCTTGATGGTGTCAGACCCTACCCGGTTACACCACCGCCTACCTATGAGGAGGCAAAAGTGGTGTACGAAAAACGGAAGGCGCTGGAATTCTGTAACTGGTCCGAAGACAACTTAAAATTCGAGAAAAGATACGGCAAAGATGAGTCCTTGTCACATCTCAGGGTCCTGGATATCGGCCTATGGCGGCTGGGGCACAAGTTTGCCACCTCTTTGTTCGGTGAAGCCGGGGCCGAGTGTGTCTCGATCGAACCGCCCGGCGGCGATCCCTTGAGGAAGCTGACGCCTTTTGGCCGTGAAGAGTACCTGCTGCAAAATAAGGTAACCGGTGAAAAATGCGGGATGGAGTTTGTTGCCGAGACGGTGAACACGCACTGCGTCACCCTGAATGTCGAGACCAAGGACGGCCAGGAAGTTTTCAAAAAAATGGCGGCCAACGTGGATGTGTTGATTGACGGGATGCCCCCCGGCTACATGGACAACCTGGGGATCGGCTACCGTCAGCTAAAAGAGGCCAATCCCAAGATGATCTATATCTGGATCGGCATGCTGGGCCAATGGGGCCCCTGGAAGGACAAGCAGTCCAAGTTCGGCCAGTGGGAACTGGAGCCCTTTGCCAGTTGCGCCAATTCATGGGTCCACAACACCGGTCTGGCCCAGGACCTGCTGCCCAGAGGCAAGGGCGGCGACCCCACCCGTTCGGGTATCTGGCTGGCCGACTATGTGGCCGGCGCACAGTCATTTCTTAATGCCTGTGCCGCCCTTTACTGGCGGGACGAATTGGGGAATACCGGCCAGATGATCGAGATCACCGGCGCTGAAGCGCTGATGGACATCATCGACTTTGATATCACCTGGTACGGGTTCAACGCCAGTATCAAGGGCCGGTCCGGCGGCTGGGACCCCAACTTGAACCAGTACGCCTGGAACCCCTGCAAGGACGGGTACATGATGATCGGCGGGCAGACCGACAAGCTCTGGTACAATATCGGCTTTTGCTTAGAGCGCGATTACCACCAGTTCGGCCGGCTGATCCACGAAGATCCCTTCCTCAAGGAGGTGGGTGCCCGGAACGCCCTGCACGCCCTGATCAAAACCTATTCTGTGACCACCCGCTGGCTCAGAGACCAATGCAGGGTCGAGGCTGAAGCCAAGCTGCTCCAGTACCAACTGGCGGCTGGCCCGCTGCTGTACATCGATGAGGTTGCTGAGTTCCCGCACTTCAAATACCGCCCCTGGCAGTACGTCCATGAGACCGACTACGGCCCGCTGCTGATTGCTTCCAGCCCGGCCTCCTATCAGGTCTACGCACCGTTCCGGTGCAAGTGGATGGGCAGGGATATCGGATTTGACAACTATGAAATTTACATGAAATGGTGCGGAATGGATCAGAACACAGTCAATAAACTAAAACAGAAGGGGGTGATATAATGGCAAAAGACCCAAGAGTAACACGCATAGAAGACCTGCCAGGCCCCAAGAGCAAGGGAGAAATGGAAGAGTTTAAAATGCCCTACGAGGAGTACTGCAAGAAGGCTTTTGACGTGGGCAATGAACACTCCAAACCTGCGGCGCTTAAAGGCATCAAGTGGCTGAGCTGCACCATGTATATCTTTACGCCTCATTCTGTGGCCAACCTTGCCGAACATGGTGCCCAGGTGGTCAAGATCGAGATGCCCAGGATGGGTGACGCCATGCGGCACACCTCTCCGTTTAACGAGTGCTATTTGTATCCGCTCCACGACACGCGGCCCATGACCGGCACCGGCCTGGGTTTCACCAACGCCAACCCCAACAAGTACTTTCTGACCATGGACTATCACATCCCCGAGATGGTCGATGTCTTTTACGGGCTGGTGAAAAAGTTCGACGGGCTGACCGAGCTGTATCGCCCGGGAACCCTGGACAAGTGGAAAATGAGCTACCGGTACCTATCTGAAATCAACCCCCGATTCATCTATGTCTGGGGCGGCGGTTTCGGTTACGGTCCCAAGATTTTCGGTGGTTCCTACGACATTTTGGGCCAGGCCCACGCCGGACTCGCCTCGGTCACCGGGATGCACGAGTACATGGGCGGCCATGCCACCAAGCAGACCAACTGGGTCATTGACTGGCAATCCGGCAACATCATCACCTGCTCGATTCTGGCGGCCATTCATCATCGCAGAAAGACCGGGCTGGGCACCATGATCGAATTCTCCCAGGTACAGGTCCCCACCCGCATGCTCGGATACAGCTTGCCCATGTACGGCAAGTTCGGTATTGTCCGCCAACGCTGGGGCAACTGGGACACCCAACTGGCGGTGCACGGCATAATCCTGTGCGGCAAGTCCGATTTTCCGGATGCCGACAATCCGCAGGACAAGTTCTGCGCGCGCTATGTCATGGTCAGCGCCTTCCAGGACGCAGACTTCAAGGAGCTGTGCGCCATTACCGGCATGAAGAATCTTTATGAGAAGTATAAAGCTCATAATCAACGCTGCGAAGGCCAAGCCCAGGTGGAAATTTACACCGCTCTGGAAAAATGGGCCGGAGACAAAACCCGGTCCCAGGTTGCCAAGATCCTTCAAGATGCCGGCCTTCTGGCCGAACCGGTCCGCAACGACCGCGAGGTTTACGAAAGCCCGCACTACAGGGAAAGAGGCACGGTCCGATGGCTGGACGATCCTTTGTTCGGCGATATGCTGGTCCACTGCGGCTACAGTTGCGGACTGATGGAAAAAACCCCGCGCAGGATCAACTGGCACTGGCGCCCAGTGGGTGCGGACAATAAAAAAGTCTACCAAGAGTGGCTCGGTATACCGCAAAGCAAGATTAAAGAGTGGTATGACAAGGCCTGGATATAACAAAGGAGGTGGTACAGTGTGTGATATAATTTGGTGCAAAAAGAAAGTGGCTGGAAAAGATTGTGACACCATCAACTACCTCGACCCATACTATTTCTGGAACTGGGAAGGCACGATCGGTTGTGCCGAGTGCGGGACGGTGTACTACATCCACATGATTAATGGATTTATGTACAAGGGCCCAGATGAAAGATCCGGTGAAAAGCCTGACATTCTGCCACTGTATGCGGATAAGCCCTATGACGGCTATTCCAACTACAGGCCGGGTGTCGAGGGTCGCACCAGGCCTTACGAGTGCAAGCCCAGATCTTGGTTGACGGGTACCGCCGACATGTGCAAGTTCAGTATTCGGGGCCGACCGATGCGGGGATGGCGCCCGCAGCCGCCGTCGGCCGGTTTGGCCGGCAGCTTCGGTTTTAACTGGGATATTCAGAAACTGTCGCCCGAAGTCTGGGAAGAGTATCAGAAAAAACTTGCCAAGGGTGAAGTCAAGGACTGGTAACTAGAGAAAGGAGTGTCACATGGCAGAATTAACACCTGAAGAATTTCTAGAAAACATAATGATTCCGGAAAAATCGAGTGACCATATATGCTGGAACTGCACTGGTTTGAAGCCGGTTCTCAAGGGCTCCAAGTTTCCGCCCGCAGACATTATCGGCTGGTGCAAGAAGATCCACTGGCCCCACTACTGGTGTGTAGCAGACTTCAACGTGGTCAAAAAATGCTATGCCTTTGACAACAAGAAGAAGAAGTAGCATGGAAGAAAATGTAATCAAGGAACTCGATACCCTCAAGGGGATGCTGAACAACTGGAAAAGAGGTTTTTTGAGTTGGGCATCCCCGGACGGGGATAACGAATATGTGCTTTTGGAATTTAAAGAAGAAATCGATTCGCAGCTTTATCCCTATGTTACAAGATTGCTTGAGGCCAAACATCTCAGCCAGCCTGAGGCCAAAGAGTTCATGGATTACTGCTACAGCCAGATTGAAGATCTTCGCGGCCAGTTGAATAAAGTGGAGACCAACGAAAGTAAAAAGGAGGTTTGATATGCCTGAAAAATGTCGTGTGGGTATCTGCGGCTTTGATCCCATGCTTGTCAAAGGATATATCGCTTTGAACATGAGAGCCATTTGGTGGCACATATCCGACGAGCTGTACGAGGAGTTTAAAATGAAGCCGGGGATGAAGGTTAAGGGCAAGCTGCTCAAACTCTATTCCGGCAAAGACGGCAAGGAGTTCGCAGCTCCCAATGAAGCCTTTGAGTGGGAGTGTGCCAAGGAGACCGGCCTTGTTGTTTTGATTCCGGCTGATACAGTAAAAAAACACAAGCTTACAGGATTTATGTTTGCCGAAATGCTTATCGAGAAGATTGATGGCAAAGACGTGTATCCCGGAAAAGAAATGAAAAGCAAGAAGTGGTGGCCGGATGATAAGATGAAACTGGCTTATGCGCTAGACTATATCGGATAGCCATCATAAACCCATAACAACCACCCTCTCCTTTGCTCGCAGGGGAGAGGCCAAATCGAAATCCCCCTTTTCGGCTTTGCCCGGAGAGGGGGATTTTTTTGCAAATAGACTTGTTATTTTGGCCTTTTTGTATTATTAACTGGGCAGTCTGAAGTTCTTCCAACTTGGTGATATTATTAGAATCATAAATTATGTGCCGTCATTCCGGCGAAAGCCGGAATCCAGAATATTATCAATATCATATGACTTCTGGATGCCGGATCAAGTCCGGCATGACGAGAAAACTTTAGACTCTTAAGATTATTAACGCAATCTTGATAAATTCGTAAAAAGTCAGAAAGCATCCGTTTTCGTCATTCCCGCGAAGGCACAGAGACACTAAGCAAACTTTTATGTTTTTCTTTGTGCCTTGGTGCCTTTGTGGCTAAAATAACATTTAAAC
>Ga0315268_10005847_pt1 | contig 13148 bp, 12 predicted proteins | sample C1_top_MG_FD_204535 | JGI IMG/M metagenome (GOLD analysis project Ga0315268, IMG submission 204535) | Sediment microbial communities from Yellowstone Lake, YNP, Wyoming, USA - C1_top | ecosystem: Environmental > Aquatic > Freshwater > Lake > Sediment | place: USA: Wyoming | collected 2017-08-01 | reverse complement strand
TAGAAGAACGGCCAAGAATACCATTGACTTTGGCTGAGTCAACATTGTAGCCCTTAGCCCGCATTCTCTTTACAATTTCGGGTGTTTCCAACCGCTTTAGTGCCCGCACTTCATCTTCACACTCTAGAATCCTTTTGATGAGATTTTCAGCCTCTTGAACAGACTCTTCTCTGGCTTTAGCCTGCATCTTACGCTTGGGGTCCTCCTCGTCGTGGCTAAACGTATCAGCCACACCTTTCATCATCTTGTCCAGATCAACTTCCTTCTGGTCATTCTTTGGAGGATCATCATGCAAATCAAGGGCCAAGAATCGCACCCGGTAGTCCTCTTGACCTGGGTCTGAATTGCCACAGATATTCATCACCCAGCCAAGTTCGGCCAACTTTTCCATTCCATCCGGCAACTCGAGCTTGTTTACTGCATGCTGGTATTCTTCTGCAGAATCAAAATGAGCCAAAACAGACCCATATTCTGGGACAAGTTTGTCGTCAGACACACTAACTCCAATGGCCGAAAGGGCCTTGTTCAGAGGGCCTTTCTTAACTTCAATCCTGTTCTCAGTCTCGATCTGTTCAGCCAAGTTAAGAAGACCATCACGAAAATCGGTCTCCTCCTGAGAATTGTACAGATAACGGATTAAAGCCTTTAAGTCTTTCATTTTCTATGGTAACTACTGCTACGATGCTTGACTTTTTCCCTTTGGCAAAGCCCAGAGAGAAACAGATTAAAGCTATTGACTTCATCCAGCGTGCGATAGAACGAGGATTCAAGCACATTGTGGTGGCTGCTCCAACAGGAACTGGCAAAACTGCAATTGGCGCGACTGTTTGCTTATGGGCGGCCAGTCAAGATGCCGCTGAGTTCCAGGGTGGTCCAGGTGGTTACTATCTAGTCACACAGAAACTGCTTCAAGATCAATTGGAAAAAGACTTCGTCAACCACCCACAGTTCGGGTGTGCCTCTTTAAAATCGGCAGCATCCTATGAATGTGATAGCTCAAAGTACAAAAATTGTGAGATGGGCCGAGTTAAAAAGTGTGCATGCACACAGTATGCTTGGGCCAAGCAACAGTTCAGTAGCTCAAAGATAGGAGTGACGAACTATTCATACTTCATAACAGAGAAGATGAATGTTGGCCAGTTGCCCAACAGACGAGTTATGGTGTTAGATGAGTGCCACAACATTGAAAAACTTCTGGTCCGGTTTTTTGATGTGACTGTCGGTCAGGAACAGTTGGACGATGTGGAGGTGGTTGAAGAAATACCTCATTTCAAGGATATCCACGATTTTATTAACTGGTGCGCGAGCGTCTATAAGCCTCGCTTGGAAGAGAAGGTTAACAACGTTACCAGCTTGGTGGTGAATAGTGAGAAGATGGAGTACTACGAAAAAGCTGTTAAGCTTACTATGCAGTTTCAGAAGCTGGCCAGGGCCCTGGAATCCATGATGGCTGATCCTAAAAAGTGGGTATTCTGGAGCCAAGATGACGAAAAGGTAAGAGGTAAGCAGTACATCGCCAGACCACTGTATGCTCATGAATTTACTAGGACTCTTTTTGATGGATCAGACGTTGTTTTGCACATGTCTGCGTTCCCAGGCGACAAAAAGACGTACTGTGAATCACTCGGTCTTAATCCTGATGATGTAGCTTGGGCCAGTTTGGCCTCAACATTTCCAATTGAGAACAGACCCATACACGTTTTAGCCATTGGGTCTATGAGCATGAGGAACATTGATATAACACTGCCAAGTGTTATCAAGTACTCACTCAGGATAATGGACAAATTCCATGATAAGAAAGGCCTGATACACTGCAATTCATACAAGGTTGGCCAAGCCTTGCATGAGACCCTTATGGCCTCCAAGCACAGTCACCGGGTTATCTTTCCAAAGAATGCAGATGAGCGTGAGAAAGCCTTCAACGAGCATGCCACTTCGAAAATACCGACAGTCATCATTAGTCCATCAATGACTGAGGGGTTTGACTTTGCTGGAAAATTAGCCGAGTGGCAGATAATCGCCAAGGTACCTTTCCCAAACATGGGTGACAAGCACACGTGCGCTCGTAAGGACGTCGATGACAACTGGTACAAGATGGAAACCATCAAGACCATTGTGCAAGCCTGTGGACGAATTGTGCGCTCTGAGGACGACATTGGGGTGACCTACATCATGGACTCAGACATGAACCGTTTGCTAGACTACAACCCACACTTTTTCCCAAAGTGGTGGATGTCAGCCGTCAAGAGACACTAACTTGGTGGCATGTTCTCAGGACCAATTCCAAGGAACGAGTCTGTCGCCACATAGAATCCCTGTGTAAGCATCCAGGCGGTGGCTGAGAGCAATTGCGGACTGGTTGTAGATGACAGAGACAGGACTGAACCAGCCTCGAGGCCAAGGGTTCCAGACGTTAAGTACTGAAGGCCTTGTGGAACCAAGGCTGGATTTCCAACATCTAGTGGACCACCTGGTCTAAAGGCCAGTGTAAGTCTATTCTCTTGGCTGGCCAACTGATTAACCCAGCTCTGCGTGGATGATCTGTTCCAGGAGTACACAGACGTTGAGACTTCAACCCGTGGATCAGAATAACTAGGTATGGCCCTAAAAGAATCTGTTACACTTGAGTAAGCTCTTCCCAACATGGCTGATGGGTAGTTTCCGTATCCAGCCACATTCTGAGACAGGGCCAGAGTTTTGGTTCGACCCAACTGGACTTGGTTTATGGCCAGTGCTGGGAGATTTGGATTCTGAACCAAGTTAACGATAATAGATGGACTAGTGGCAGTAGAGTTGAGAGAAAACTTAAATACTGCTACATCTGGCCTGTTTCTTAGCCCATTGAATTCGAAAATGGACGAGTCTTTCAATGTGTTGCCGTCCATAAGTGCGGCCTTTAGTTTAATGGATAGAGGTGAAGTGTCTGATGATATGAATCGTATCGACACCACATCGAACTGAGATGTGGATGCAGCTGTGCCACTCCAAGTGATGGACAACTCCTCAGTGATGCCAGTGGCCAGCAAGTTGAAAGTCTTCTTAACAACAGTGCCGTCCTCGTTGCCTTCAGAACCAAACACTAGGGGTGACGTCGTGATTATGGTTCCTCCTAGGGAAATAAGCACAGGGAAATCGCTGGGTGTGTCACCACCATAGTTTGTGTAGGCTATCTCAAACTGATAGTTTCCAGGCAACAGGTCAAATGAGTAAGTGGCGGTGGTAGAGGTCGACGCTGGGAACAACCCAGTGGAACTCGATGTAGCGCTCAAGCCTGATAGTTGACAACCCAGGATCTCGTAGTAAGACTGAGGTATCACTGTCATACCCACATACAGGGTGCCTGACGCGAGTACAGGCAGTGAAGCTAACCTTACTTCATTAGTCAGCGTTAGCTGAACATTCTGAACCAAATTACCCTGGTCAATGGCTGCACAATAGGCACCTGATAGCAGCGAAGACTTCTGCAATCCGCTGCTCAGCACTAGCTGTCCGGCCTTCTGTGCAAAGAAAGCGCTGTCTTGTCTTTGCAGGGTGTCCACCACAAAGTCAATCTGGTCTGTGCCTGGACCAGAAATGGTGGTGTGGTCTTGTACAAAAGGCTGAGGTTGTGGAACGTGGATTACATTTGAGTTTGGAGGATACCAACGTAATAGCCCAGTGTCGGGGTAGTAGACCAACTTAAAACGTCCATCTAATTTTGGTTCAGCCACCCAAACACGAGTTGTGGCCGTGTCTTGACCAATGTCATGGCTATAGAGGTCAGGTTCAAGTCCGGTGGTGCCAGTTGAATTTACTTGAATGACAAGCTGCTCAGCTGAAATAAATGGGTTCTTAAGAAAATTTTCCACGTTGGCCACATAGACACCAAGGCTGTTGTCATTGAAGGCCAAAGTTTGGTCAGGAGACTTAAAAAGTCCAACGTCCAGGCGAAGCACTGGATTGATACCAAAATTTTCAGGGTTGGCATCTGCAAATGACCAAACATCTCCAATGGTACCAACGGCTGTTCCATAGGTGTCCACGCTTATGACTGGCGGGTTGACAAATATCTCAGAGGTTCGTGCCAAAGCCTCATGGAGTAGCAGATCTCGGCCATAAAGATCTTTGTCAGAGCTTACCTCGTCGTATGGAACTGAGGTTGGAACAACATAGGAGAGTGTGCCATTCTGGTTGACAGTTTGTGATCTGTCTGTCGAGATGTCTGGCAACACCGAGTCCGTCATTCCCAACTGTCTGGGCCTCTCAACACGTGTGCCAAAGATTGTGGATGCATTTGCACTAACAGCCACGACAGCTGCAGCAACTACATGGTCACGGCCAATCAATTCCAAGTCACGCTTAGAATATTGGTTCCAATCGAAAGAAGCATAGGGGTTTACTGACGTGAATTGCTCGACTAGAGTACCACCTGTTGGCACCACCAATCCCTCAGAGATTAACGTACCATTGGAGTAGACCACATTTGATGCAGGTCTATCAAAGGCAATCGTGCCAGTGCTGTCAATGACGGTGGCAGGTATTTGAGGAGGAATCTTAAGCTGTTGTATCATAGGCCATGGGTGTAGCGCATCGCAGCATTGACTGCCACATGTAAGTTAAAATTTCTCGTGTTATTAAGCACTGAAATGGCAATCTTGTCTGGGCCACTGTACAGTCTCGGTTGAAAAGGAGCCGTTACCACTCCCACAGCTGACGATGTGATAGCAGATTCTGGGTAACCACCCGGCAAATTAAACTGATCCGGTGATGTGGATTGTATTCCACACACGGCACAACCCAAGGCGGTATTAACAATGTCAGGAACGGTTGGATTCAACACAAAATATCCACTTTGGCTTGCTGTTGCTGGATTTGTAAGACCAGAAACATTTGTAACAGTCACAAGAGTGGATGATGTGTAGGCTGTGATGTATGATTGGCGCCCATTTGCCCAAGTTATAGTAGATCCAACGTCCGTGGAGAGGAAGAACGGACTGTTGGCCGTGACTGCAGTGGGAGCGCCTGCAGACGCATCGGCGCTCTTAGACGCTGTAACAAGCACACTATTTCTGGGCACACCCACAAGGTCTGTCACATGCATACACAGCCATGGCACAGACACTAAGTCCAAGTAGGCCACACTAACCAACGAAACCATGACCGATTTTTCAGGACCTACGATAGTCTCTGGCAGACAACCACCCAAAACTCTGATGTTGTTAAACTGCTCAGGAGTTATCATAGGGTTAATCTAATTTGAGACGTAACGATCATGCTTAAATCAACATTATAAAGCGACGATGTTGTATTTGTAGTCGTGGTTGACTCACAGTTGTTGACCAGAACCACAGAGTAATTTCCTGGCTCTGTTATTTCAAGTTGTGTGGCAGAACTGGAACGAACGTAGGTTCCAACAGAACTAGCTGATATGACGTCAGATGCTGAACCAAACCAGGTCACACTTTGGGGGTCCGTTGTGGAACTAAAGTCTTTGGCTATGCCGATGTAAGCTATTCCATAGCTGTTGTTAACCAGATTTATGTTGAACTGGTTACACTGGTTTCCCAAGGCCAAGTCTACTCCATCAATAGACGCCTTTAGAACCGTCAGGTTCATGTCCTTGTAGAGAAGAGTCTGGCCTTCCAACAAGTTGAAAGAAGCGACAACTAGCCAATCGCCTGAGTGGACGAAAGTAGTTGGCATCGATATTGGAAGATCAATTACGGAGTTTAACTCCTCAAGTGTGAGTAACATAGGTTAGACGTTTAGAATTCCAAGAGCAGACAACCGGGACCTCAGAGGTATACGAATGTCGGCACCAGAGGCCACACCCGCAATTGGATCAATGAGGTTGTTGACAAGAGCAATCACCCACCACAGCTCTGCCGTTCCATAGTGAAGTTGTGAGATAAGGTCCAGACGTCTTTCACCGGCTAGTGTGACCCTGTACAAAGTGTCAGAAACGTCTGGGCCAACTGGCGGATTTAGCAAACCAGTAACAACAAGGCCCTTGACGCTGTATATTGGCGTCTTAGACAGCATTGAGAATGGTGGTAGTGTGACTCGCTGGTCCATCAGCCTAACTACGCCTCAAAGACGCTATTCGGTCGTGCGCCCATCGATTCAGGCAAAACAATGCTTATGGGCGGCTTCTCCAAATCATCCACATCTGAATCTGGCATGATGGCTGGAACAGACGCATCCAACGCCATGTTGGAGCCTGTTTTTGAGGTGAAGGAGATAGCGTTGTAGTATGCACCGGCCACTGCGTCTGATGTGTCCTTGCTGCCGCCCTCTTCCTCTGGGGGATGGTCAATCTTGTCTGGCAGATCAAGCAACTCGCCCGCTTCATACACCAGCTGATCTTGCCTAAAAAGCCTGATTCGCAGCTCTTGAATGGCTGATCTCCATTCATAGTAGGGTGTCTTGGTCCTGTCCATCGACAACCTGCTCACGTTGAATCCACCCGCTTGCAAGGTCTGAAGAGGCAACTCAGACTGCCATTGGTCAGCGGTTATCAGGCCAAATTTAAAACCTGCATAGTCTCTCAGCCAGAAGAAGAAATTCTGAATCTTACCCAAAGAAATGGGTGCGGCTTCACCCGCAGTAATAGTAAGGATGAAGTCATACTCGAAAACTAGGCGATATTCCTCAAACACTTCACCAGCCCTGTATGTCTCAACTCTTTGACGGCCAATCAAGTGGCCAATGGCCACACCAGCCATGGTCTGTGTGGCCAAGTCAACATGAGCAAATCTAAGTGCTTCTGGGTGCCGCAATGGAAGCACTCGGCTGAATCTTCTTGTCAGGAATGCTTGCTGGTCCAGATATTGATAGAGCTCCGACTTGTCATCAGTGGCCAGTGTCACCGTCTTGAGCCTGCATGGGTTCACCATGCCATCAGCCAACGACAAATCAATGCACCGCTCCAAATCCACTGTTGATTGCAACAACTTGTGGGATCCACCCACAGAAATGCCTGCAATGTCCATTAAATACTGTTTTGTGGACCGCTTAAAACCATCATAGTAGTCTTCTGGAACAAGCTCTGTTCGTGCACCAGACGATGGCACTTCATGTGGGCCTTCACCCTCGATAGGAGTGCCATCAACCAAATACCAACCAGTCAACACTCTCGGTTCTTCACTTTTTAGACCATAGCTTACTTTGAAGTAGCGGTGGCTGAGTCGCAAGGTGTGGCTCTTGATCGTATAGACGGCAAACTGATAGATTGTCTGTCTGCGTGGCTGATTAGAGTCTAGAATCTCCTTCTTGACCTTTTCGGTGAATGAAGATTCATCAGCGGCTGACGAGGCCAGAAGTGAGATAGCAGGCAGAAACCCTTTGAACTTCTGGAAACGGTTTTGGATACGAGCTCTGACATTGTTGTAGAGGCTGTACGCTTTCAAGTTAGGGTTTTTCTCCAAACGAAAGTTACCTTCGTCTAGAAGAATGCCCATCATGTTTTTACCAATGACGTGCCAGCCCTTTGAACCTGCATTGACAGTGATGTTGTTACCCAGGTCAATGAGGTTGTCTGTGTACTTTTTGTCTGGGTTAAAGCCACACTCTTCACGGAAGAAGGGGCTTTGGGCCATAAACTCCATGGCATCACCAAAGACTGTTTCACGCACCGCAGCACGTGTGATTGAGAGGATTGAGAAGTAGATCTCAGTGCCACGGCTCATGCCAAAGAAATGGCTGGGATTCCTCAGCAACCTAGAGACAACGATCCGATACAGGATGATAACGCAGCACACCCACGATTTTCCTATGCCTAAAGACCCAGTGATGACTGTGTTGTGGACCTGTGAATTAAGGTCAAAATCTTTTAGGAGGATCTGCTTCCAACCTGGGAAGATACCTTCATTGTCAGCCGATGGGCGTGTTCTGGAGCCCAACCAATAATCGTCTGTTATGAACTCCTCCATTGAGGGAGGACGACGAGTGTAGTCAACCTTCCAGAAATTCTCAAGAATGTCGATGTCACCAAACTCACCATTTCTTAGCTTTGTGACAAGTTCCTCAAAAAGCAGTTTCTCGTTGTCATTTAGTGATGCGATCAGATGGACGTAGTCCTGACTGTCGGCTAACATCACTTCTTCCAGGGTGGAGTCCACCCTCTCGGTCAGCATTCGCATGGTCAGCCTCGTCTGGTAAGTCTATTCTATTCGAGATCTTTTGGGATTTTACTACTATCCCCAGGTCCACTGGAACTAGGGGGTTTTCCCGATCCGTCCCTTTTAAGGAGTCCATGGATTACCTTTCGTATGATTTCTCGGCCTTGAGGTGACGTGTTGTCATACCGAGAAAGAGTTGTGGCTATGGCTTTCTTTTGGGCGTGATCCACCTTGTCCACCAGGCCCTTGGAGTCTTTGATGGCTGTGGGTTTGATGTGGTCTTGGATCTCAGACATGTCAGTCTGAATCATCTTCAGAAAGAGCAACGCTTCACTCGGAGTAAGGTCTGAACGTTCCACAGAGGCCAGCATGAAGCGCTCCAGTCTGTCTCTGGCCAGCATAAGTCTGGCCATTCGAATAAGACTATGCTGAGTGGTAAGCGAGTTGACCAGAAGCATCCGGTCATCTTGGGCCATGGTAAGCCGGTCGATATCCGGCTTTAGCCTGTCCAGAGTCTCGCCTGAACTAAAAGCCTGTACAAGGCTGTTTAATACAGTCAAAGAGGCATCTGGCTCCATACTTGGAGCCTGCTCTTGACCGCTGAGAACATCGATCATGTGACGGGTGACAAGGTCATTCATGACCCTGGCTGCACCAGTCAACATGTTGGCTAGATCAGTCTGCTCAAATTTAAACGGGACAGAATCCTCTCCCAGCCCAATTTGTGGGGGCTTATTAGCCATGAATGACTTGCTTCACAGCTAAACCGGCATTTCCAGAGGATTCTTTAAGAGCTTTGTCTTTGGCCTTTTTGTTGGCGTCAGACTCTGTAAAAGGTCCAGCGACCTTTTCATTGCTGTCGGTTCTTACAACAACAAACTTCTTTTCTTGTTCTGGATTCTTGTCCATGGCATATAGAACAAAGATAACTAAGATATGGACACACAAAAAGTTCCAGGGCAGATGATGCTGCCGCCAGCTCCGACAAGCTCAGTCTTCTACCAGGAGCTGGCAGCTGATTTTATTGAACAACAAGTTGGACGACAAAGGTGGAAAGAAAACCTTGCGGCGATGGTCCAACAAAAAAACCTGAGGCCAGCACTAACGCGCTGGATGCAAACTATGAACATTCAGGCCAAACCTGAGTTGGTTTTAGCTGCTATTAGTGATATGCTCAAGAGAAGTACCGGGAAGTGGCGTTAATCACCATCTGCACTGAATCCATTTCAGGGTCTTCTGGAATGGGTGGCAAAGGTGCCATGACTTTTAAAGGACTTTTTTTCACTGCCAAACTAGTCCTCACTGGAATGGTTTCTTGTTTAACTCTGGTGTAGACAATAGGAACACGGGTCTTTATCTGGCCTTTTACTCGTCCATAAACCTCACATCCACTGTTAGGGCTTATTCCAGTGCAATTAGATTCAGATTCGTCAAAGACCTCACTGGGATCTTCAGGGTCACGGTTGGCCAGTGGAACGATGTATGCTCGGCAATCGTTAACGTTGACTACAACCCACTTCTTGTGTCCCTTGTGGTTAAAGTCTATAATAAGGCCGGGTCTCATCAAAATGGAGGCTCAATGTGGGTAATAGATGTAGTAGTACGTCCAATTCGGTGTACTCGTGGAGTGATTGTGTTGGTGGAGGTCGTAGGTGTTAATGAAATCACGCTGTCTGTCGTCATAACGGAGGCTGGTTGTCCTACAGAGGGTGTTTGTCCTGAACGTTTCTTAGCATCAGCCCCATATATGGTGGCCAGTTTTTGAAAGTCGCTCTCTAGGACGTCAGAAAAACAGCAATTTGATATGGCCAGAGTATTTGGCGCATAGGCAACAAGTGATGCGATCTTTAGCCAGAGTTGAAGCCAATAGTAGATGTACGCAGAATTATCGGTCTCACCCAACATTCGGATCTCAATGGTTCCTGTGGACGGTGATCCACCAAAGCCTGAATCAGAGCGATTGCCCTTTCGGGCCGTCTCAATGAGATTCAGCCAGCAGTAACGCTTTTGGTTGGAGTACTTCACAGGGTCTACTTTACCCACAGGGTAAAACTGTCCCATGTCATTCTTGGAGTATCTCTTTGAAATACTCTCACACGTGTCGTTGTTGTGGCGTGATTTGTGGACCAAATTCCACAGCCGTGGTTCAAGGATCTGACCAATGATTAACATGGTACGGACCTCATCTGGTGACCAATACGAGATTGTCTTGGTCACCCCATCTTTCACAACTTGTTTTGGATGTCCCAGATGGACATGAATGCCACAGGATGAATTAACGTGAGATGAGCAGCTTGCCAATGCTGACACTGTTTGAATGATGCCTTTGTCTTCCATGGCCAAGCGACTGCCATCACCATTCATAGACACAGGAACTATCTGTGGAGGTGTCACAATCTCGTGGCCCGCACCCGGCCACGTTCTTGACAGCTGCTCACCGTGGTCCCCTTTGATGGAGTGGTCTAGATGGCGTTCAAACTTATGAGCCGCAATTGTCTCAAGGGCTGAGCTAGACAACTTGACGCACTCAAGCTCAAGGCCAAAACTTATCGTGGAACTAACTTTACCCATGTGGATAGTTTAGAGGTTCAAGATAAAAGTGTAAACTTATTCTTCAAGATCGTCTGGCAAGTGAGACACACCCTTCTTGTCTTTGCCTTTTCCTTTGCCTTTGCTGTCTGTGCCTGTGTCATCAGGATCGTACTCTAGTTCCTTAAGAATCTCCATTCTGTAGGCTGATGCGTCCACAGCTCCCTGAAAATGTTGAAGAGCTGGACCATGACGATTAAGAAAGACGAACAATCGGATAACGTTGTTTTTTAGCTCAGCCTCAGTTGCACACAACCCAATGGCGATGTCAACAATACCAGCTTTTTCAAAGGCGCCTTGGAATGACTGCATGCTTGGCACAGGCAATGAAACGGTGTCTCGTGTACAACGGTCTGGCATGATCACACAGCAGCCCAACTCAGAGCCCATTGCTCTGGCCTCAGTGTACACATCAGCTTGTAGCAAGTGGTCTTTCTTTTCTTTGTGGGTGCTTGATGGCTTGACAGTGTCAGCGTAGTCAATGATGATGGCCTTGGGTCTGAGTCCCTGCTGTATGGCCATCTTTGCGTGTGCTTTTAAGTCCGCAATTGTGGCTGTTTTTGAAGCAAAACCTTTGACGAGTACTTCCCCATGGAGTAACATCTTCATCTGATCTCTGACCTGTATCTTGAATTTCTCAGGTGACTCATACATGACGTCCATTGGCACACGAGAAACATTACACATGGCTCTCACGGCTGCAAGATCATCAGAGATTTCGCAGGTGTAATAGAGCACATCTTCACCAATTGAAGGACCAGCAATGTTCAAGGCCAGATTGATACAAAATGTTGTCTTAAAACGTTTTGGAGGGGCTAGAGGAACTATCAACCACCCTGGAGCCCAACCATTCTTCCAAATGTTGTCAAGGAATGAATAGCCAGTGCGAACGCCGTAGCCTCGTTTGGTGACACGGTCAATGACATCCATCGCAAGGTCTGGATCACTGCCTGACAGCAACACACCCATGTTGTGAAGATCTTGGCCAATTTGCATGGCATTCTCACACACAGCCAGATCGAGTGACTTGCCCTCTTTAAGTCGTTCAATATTCTTCTTGATCGCTGCCAGCATGGCCTGATATCGGCAGAACTCAACCACTTGTCCAGCAACATGCTTTATGTCTGCAGGACAACGAACATCAGTGCCAACTAGCTTTCGAATCTTGGCCACATACTCTTGGGCCTTGCTCTCCTCATCATCAGCAATGCCCACTTTCCCAGCACGACGAACAACTCCCTGTTCGAAGATGGTCCAAGATGGAAAAGTGCCATTCTGCTCATAGTAGTCTGAGATTACTCTGGCCGAAATTGTGGCTTGGACACCCACATAGTGCTTGGAGTTTATGATGGGTCCGAAGCAAACAAAGTCCTCTGGGTGCTCGATAGCACAGGCTATGATTAAGTCCTGAAAATCATCTGTAAATTGGGCCATTAGTTACCTTTTGAAATCTTGCTCATCGCGTATTTGTCACCATCAACTGCTCGCCAGCAATAGAAGTGGTTTAGAGCTTTTCCTAGAACAAGCCAGAACTTACTGGCTGAGACGATGGGTTCATCCTCTATCTCAAAGTCGTTAATTGACACCTTATGATAAGACAAAACTTGCTGAATGGCCCGTGGCATAATGCTCTCACGTAGCTTGAAGGTTTCAACCAACCTTGGCTTGTTTGATTTCAAGGACTTTTTGACTTGGAAAACGTTGTGCCTCAGGGTGGATAAGACGTCTGTCATGGGCTCCTCTGACTTGGCGTGCCTTTCAAGAACCTCTTTGTAGGTTCCCTCTATGGCCAACCACACTGGATCAAAGCCTAGTTCCCTCAGCTGGTAGATCTTTTGGAATGGAGATTCATCAGACCTGAGACGATAGCCCAAGATCAAATCTCCAAACAAAATTTCGCTTCTCAGCATCTTGGCCTCAAGATCGTCAGATTCCTGTGATCGTCCTCTTAACTGGTTAAATGCACCAATGTCAAAGTGGCCGTACCTCTCACGACAAGCAGTTCTGTAGAAGTTTACCTTTTTGACAGCTGACTGTCCAAACAGCATGTTAGGGTAGAAAGGTTCATGTGGAGAGGCCTCATGATGGGCCATCATAACTGTCGTTATAAACAGCTTCAGGCCACAATCAGCTTGTTCGGCTGCACCCACAATCTTGTCAACACCACCAGTTGGAATTCTGTACTTGCATGGTTTTCCAAATATTGCGTCATGGCAAGAGTAAAACAAAGTATGTACGTTATTTTCTGGGTTGGCAATGTCTAGGCTTGTCTGCAAGACCTCTGGCACCAATTTGAACTGTGCCTTTGCCAACGATACTTTGTTTCTCCTAAAACCATGGCCGATATGCAGTCAGTTCTATACTGGCAAGACGAACACATAGCATCGGCCTCCTTAAACTCTGATCCAAAGCAAGGTAGCGGTCGAGGATGTGGTTTCAATTCCATTTCTAACATACAGA
>Ga0315268_10005846_pt1 | contig 13149 bp, 6 predicted proteins | sample C1_top_MG_FD_204535 | JGI IMG/M metagenome (GOLD analysis project Ga0315268, IMG submission 204535) | Sediment microbial communities from Yellowstone Lake, YNP, Wyoming, USA - C1_top | ecosystem: Environmental > Aquatic > Freshwater > Lake > Sediment | place: USA: Wyoming | collected 2017-08-01 | reverse complement strand
TGTTCTCGTTCAGCAGGAACGGTTTCTTGGCTCCCCTTCTTTCCGTGTCAATGGGACTGATTTATGGCCTGAAGAACGAGAACATTACACTTTAAGTTGCCGTGTTTATCAAACCCCGGATGGACTGAAAGGCTCTCCTACTATTGAAATGCTTCGCGAGCAATTAAGAGAGCTTCATTTGGAATTCGAGTTTAGACAAAAAGTAGTGCGGCCTTCCCCTTGAGGAAAACCGCACCTTGGTAGAAACTTGGACTTGTGACAGAACCAAATGCTACCAAGGAGAACATTAACAAACTAATCGAGTTTCGTCAAGCCATTTACAGCCACGCGATGCTTGCCCGGCGGGATGCCCTGTTCGACCTGTTGGACGCACTGGTCACCACCGGCAATGTATCGTCTTTCGCCAAGCTGAGCCAATCGAGCTACTTTCGGAGGAAGTGGTCGAGCATCTACGCGGCGATCGAGGATGGACGGCTAGACAGCGACTGGTTACGGCAAGATCTCGCGCAACGAACAACCCAATCGGGAATATGCGTGTTGGCTTTAGATGGATCGCCCTGGCCACGGCCACGCGCTCGCACGCTGGAAGATCGGCAATTCGTGTTTCAGGCATCCAGTGACGTGAATGGTGGAACGGTCACCATCGGCTATCCGTATTCGATGCTGGAATGGATTGTGGAAGCCCATTCGAGCTGGTCCCTGCCAGTGGATGTGCGCCGGGTTGCGAGCAACCAGACCGCCCAAGAAGTGGGAGCAGTGCAGATCCAGGCATTCGCCAAAGCGCGAGAAGCATTTCTGGAAGCCCTGGACATTGTGGCATGTGATGGCAAGTACGGCAACTGTGGCTTTCTGCGCGCAGTCAAAGGGCTGCGGTGTGGCATTGTCGCCCGTCTACGCTGTGATCGGGTGCTGCGCCAAGCGCCGCCACCACCCGCCATCCGCAAACGCGGACGGCCCAAAGTCCACGGGGAGCGTTTTGCTTTCAAAGAACCAGATACCTGGGGAACGCCGGACGAGGTGGTCGAATGGCAAGATTCACGCTGGGGCAAGGTGTGCCTGGAACGCTGGAACCAATTGCATGAAACCAAAGGCACCGATGTGCCCTATGATGTGGTTCGCGCCAGGGTGCATCTGGAACGCGAGCACCCACCGGCGGCCCTCTGGTTGGCCTGGCTGGCACCGCAGCCGGTACCCGCAGGGCAAGAACTGAATACAGAGGCCATCTGGCGCGCCTATGATCAGCGTTGGCCAATTGAACCCGGGTTCCATTTTCGCAAAGAAACCCTCGGTTGGACAATGCCCATGTTCCAGAGTAAGGAAGCTGGTGATCGCTGGACGGAGATCACCGCCCTGGCAGCCTGGATCATTTACCTCGCACGCCCCTTGGTGGAGGACGCGCCACTGCCCTGGCAGAAACCCCAGCAGCGATTGACCCCACAGCGCGTCCAACAAAGCATTTGCCCGATTTTTGCGCAGATTGCCAGTCCCGCTCGACCCCCAAAACCACGCGGTAAAGCCCAGGGTTGGCCAAAAGGCAAGTCCAGAACGCCTAAACCGCGCTTTCCGGTGGTGAAAAAGACCCCGCTGGCTGCGAAAACGGCTTGAAACTCGGTTTTTAAGGTACTGTTTTCAACCTGACGATTTGTCAGGTTACTGACGTTTGTCTAAAGGCGAATTGGAAGGAAGTTCATCTTAAATACTGAATTTCACCTCCCCTGCGCGGACCGAGTCGTATGTACGTTTATAAGTTTAGACCAGCGGTTCGAGCTTAGGACAAAAAACGCGAAGCACATTTCATCAATCCAACTATTCATTAAATCAAGATCGTTTCCCGCGGTTAGTCAGGTTTTTTATAGATTATTGCCTGAATAGGATTGATTGAACGATTTATTGCACAATGGAAAAACAGAAACGATGTTCTTAAGCAGAGCAAAAGGCAGAGCCGGCCAGTTGACAATTGATGGATCTTTGACCTTTACTCGGTAAAGCTTCCCTTAATCATCTACGATAACCCGGTGGAAGATAGCTCCATACCAACCTTCGACAATTCCAAAATCAGGCTGCCAGGCAGAAAGTTTCCCTGGAGATGCGCGCCATCGCTACCAGGTTGATCGATTGCGGGCCGCCGTCAGGGCTGCCTTTAAGCTCTCGAAACCCATTTTCCATGACGGGCTATCTGCGCAGCAGAGTGGTTCAATTTTCATTCTTCCTCCACTAATTCGTACCATTAAAAATCTATGCGCTATTTATACACAAAATACTCCTTGATTCAAGGGCTTGTAAGATACATGGATACAGAAAAAAAGATACGTGTGATTATTTTTGCGTGTCAAAACAACTAAAAACAGCCTATAATAATATTAAAAAATGATTTGTGGTGCGGTTTCAAGTCACTGCGCGACCGGCCGCAAGGCATTGGCCGGTAAGTTCAGTCAACATTTAAAAATAAGCTGCGGATATCGACTTTGTATATTAAAGGTGGTTAAGCCGATGAAATTTACAAGAACTCCCCAGTCTCCCAAACCCAATCATTTCAAACCCCGCTGGGTTTCCAATCACCTGCTGGTGGTTCTCTTCATCGCCGCGGCACTTCTCTTTGCAGGCGCAGGATACTGGTTCTACAGCCAGCAAGCCCAGGCAATTCATAACCAGAAAACAAATGAACTCAAATCCATCGCGTCGTTGAAAGTACAACAAATTGTCCAATGGCGGCAGGAAAGACTGATAGATGCTCGCATGAATTCGTCCAGCCCTTTCTTCGCCCAGGCCATTGACCAATGGTTGTCTGACCCAAACAATGTTCCATTAAAAACAGAATTGATCAAGCGCCTTCAGATGATTGTGGATCTGCAAGGATACCAGAATGTACTCCTCACGGACGCAGAGGGTAAACTGCTGCTTTCAGTCGATCCAGGGGTAACCTCTCTGGAAGCAGAAACCCAAAAATTGGTCGCGCAGGCCTCTGCAGGTCCCGAAATACGCATGGGAGATTTGGTTCGCAATGCGGTGAGCGGAAAAATCACCCTGGCCATAGCGGCGCCTGTTCTCGATGGGCAGAATTTACCTGCCGCTGTGCTTGTTTTTCAGATCGACCCCGGGGAATATCTCTATCCTTTCATTCAATCCTGGCCCATCCCAAGCGAAAGCGCAGAAACCTTATTAATTCAAAAAGAGGGCGCGGACGCGCTATACCTGAATACCCTCCGCTTCCGCACGGACCCTCCCATGACCATCCGGATTCCGCTGACCCAGGCTGATATTCCGTCCGTTCAGGCAGCCCTAGGGCGTACGGGGATGATCGAAGGGAAGGACTACCGTGGAGTGGAAGTGCTGGCCGAAATTCTGCCTGTTCCGGGTACTCCCTGGTTGATGGAAGCCAAGGTCGACAGGCATGAACTTCTTGCGGCGATCAATTCGCTGGGTCTGGCTGTGCTGATGGTGGTCCTTCTTTCAGTACTGATGACAGCGCTGACGGCAGCTTACACCTTCAACCAGCGCCATCGGGTTTTGCTTCATAGCCTGCTCGAAGAACAACAGGAACGCCTTGAAGCCCAGGAGGAAACCCGTACAACCCTTTACAGCATCGGCGATGGTGTTATCTGTACAGACAGCACGGGCTTTGTTACCCGCTTGAACCCCATCGCCGAAGCCCTGACCGGCTGGAGTGAGGCTGAGGCTCAAGGCAAACCTCTGGCGCAGGTATTTCACATTATTAGCGAGGCAACTCGTTTACGGGTTGAAAACCCGGTGGATCTTGTTCTGCGGGAGGGCCGCATTGTTGGACTGGCCAACCACACCCTGCTTATCCACCGGGATGGCACAGAGCACCCGATCGCTGACAGCAGCGCGCCCATCCGCAACGCAGCGGGCGAAATTACCGGCGTCGTGCTGGTCTTTCGCGACCAGACCCAGGAACGCGCCGTTCAACGGGAGCGTGCGCTGCTCAACTATACGATTTCGAGCAGCCTCAACGAGATCTACCTGTTTGATGCGCAAACGCTGCGCTTCCGCTTTGTCAACGACGGCGCGGCTAAAAATCTGGGCTACAGCCTGGAGCAACTGCGCTCCATGACCCCGCTGGATATCAAACCGGAATTCACGACTGAATCGTTTAAGCAAAAACTGCAGCCGCTGCTCAACCATTCCACCCCGGCGCTCACTTTTGAAACTGTGCATCAGCGGGCGGATGGCAGCCGCTACCCGGTGGAAGTGCATCTTCAGTTATTTGAATACGAAGGCGAACAGGTTTTTCTGGCGGTCATCAACGACATCACCGAACGCAGGCAGGCGGAGAAAGCCCTGCGAGAAAATGAGGCCCGGTTGGAAGACGCTCAGGCGATGGCTCATATGGGCAATTGGGAGATTCATCTTGGTGAAAAGGTCCTCTGGGCTTCGCAAGAGGCCTTCCGCATTTACGGTTTAGAAAACACTTCTTCGCAAATCCCCCTGGCGCTCGCACAACAGATTGTGGCGCAGGAGGATCGGCCCCGTCTGGACGAAGCCCTGGACAATTTAATTCATCAGCAGGGCAAGTATGATGTCCAATTCCGCATCCGGCGCGCAAACGACGGCGCTGTGCGGACGATTCATTCCGTTGCCAGACTGGAAATAGATGAACAGGGAGCACCTTTCAAAGTCATTGGCGTGATGCAAGATATTACCGAAGTCAAGAAAATCGAAGAGGAATTGCGAGAAAGTGAAAATCGCTACCGCACGATTTTCCAATCCTCTCAGGCAGTGATATTACTGATTGACCCGGAGGATGGCAGTCTCCTGGACGCGAACCCCGCGGCGGTCAAGTTTTATGGATGGACTCGGGAAGAATTATTAAATATGAAGATCAGCCAAATTAACACCTTGCCCCCCGAAGTAATCCAACACGAGATGGATCTGGCACGCAGCGAAAAACGCAATTATTTTCAATTCCAGCATCGCAATAAAGAGGGCTTGGTTCGTGATGTGGAGGTCTCCAGCGGGCCCATTGAAATCAATGGGAAGATTCTGCTCTTCTCGCTTGTGCTGGACGTCACCGACCGCAAGAAAGCGGAGGCAAAGGTGGAAGCGCAGCTTGCTGAACTGCGCCGCTGGCAAAAAGTGACCCTGGGGCGGGAAGACCGCGTTCTGGAACTGAAACGCGAGGTGAATGAACTGCTCATCCAGGCAGGGCTACCGCCGCGCTACAGCAGCCCTGACTCAGGAGAGAGTCAATGATTGAAACCTCTTCTCTTAGAATCATCCAAAATGGCGCGCTGCTGCTGGCAATGGCGCTGCTGTTCGATCTGATCCTGGATCAAAGGCGGACCAGCCAGCGAATGATCTGGCAGCTCCTCATCGGTCTGCTGCTGGGAGGCATGGGGATTATTGTGATGTTGACCCCCTGGGTCATGGCGCCCGGCATTATCTTTGACACCCGTTCGGTGCTGCTGGGAATCGCCGGGTTATTCTTCGGCACGATTCCAACCCTGGTTGCCATGGGCATCCTGGCGGCTTTCCGCCTCTTGCAAGGGGGAGCGGGAGCGCCAATGGGGATCAGCGTGATCCTGGTCACTGGCGCAATTGGCATTATCTGGCGGCGTTGGCTACATAAACCCTTAGAGGCGCTGAACTGGCGCGAACTGTATCTTTTCGGCTGGGTGCTTCATATCGCCATGCTGCTGTGTGCCTTCACCCTCCCCTTATCAACCGCACTCCCCCTGTTGTCCACAATCACATTGCCTGTCCTTCTCATCTATCCGCTGGGTACAATGGCGCTGGGGTTGGTGATGGTCAACCGCTTGCGCCGTGAACGTATCGCGAACGAACTGCAGCGGTCAGAAACACGTTTAAAAAGTCTTGTGGAAATCTTACAAATGCCGATCGAATCGGTACAGGAATTTTTGGATTTTGCCCTGGATCAAGCGCTGCGGCTGACCGAAAGTAAAATTGGCTATATCTATTTTTATTCTGAAGAACGGAAAGAATTTGTTTTAAACACCTGGTCGAAGGGGGTGATGGATGAGTGTGAGGTGGTTGAGCCGCAAACCTGCTACGAACTGGAGAAGACCGGCATCTGGGGAGAAGCGGTTCGTCAGCGCAAAGCCATTGTTCTGAATGATTTTCAGACGGCCCATCCCCTAAAGAAGGGAGTTCCAGCCGGGCATGTGAAATTGCTCAAGTTTATGACCCTGCCCATCTTCAGCACGGAGCGTATTGTTGCCGTTGTCGGCGTGGCCAACAAGGAAAGCAATTACAATGAAGCCGATGTCCTCCAGCTGACCCTGCTGATGGATGGGGTCTGGAAAGCCATCCAACAAAAAAAGGCCGCAGAAGCCCTGCGCAAAAGCGAAGAGCAAAAAAAAGCCATCATTGATAATCTGCCTTCTGCCCTCATTCATATCTTTGACCGCGAGTTTCGTTATGTTTCTAATTTCGGTGAAGGATTGCGTGAGGCAGGCCTATCCAATGAGACCCTGGTGGGCAAAACCATCTTTGAGGTACTGGGGCCGGAGCTGGGAGAAACAGTCGCCGGACACTACCGCCAGGTGCTGGCAGGAAAAACGGTTCACTTTGAAGGCAGCTTCGGTGGGCAGGACTACCTGGTTCACGCGGCGCCGCTGCGGGATGAGCAGGGCAATATCATTCAGATCATAGCCCTTTCACTCAACATCACAGAAAACAAACAAACCGCAAAACAGCTCCAGGCAGCCAATCTTGAACTGCAGCAATTTTTCGAAGAATCGGATCGGTTGCGCCGGGCACTGCTCAGCGTGGTAGAAGACCAAAGGGCGGCGCAAGAAAAAGTGGAGCAATTAAATCGTGAACTGGAACAACGCGTTCAGGACCGCACCGCGCAACTCGAGACAGCCAATAAAGAACTGGAAGCATTCGCTTATTCTGTATCTCATGATCTACGCGCTCCCCTGCGCGCGCTGGACGGCTTTAGCGGTCTATTATTGGCGGAATACAGCCAGCACCTGGATGAACAAGGCCAGCATTACCTGGCACGCATCCAGGAAGCCTCGCGCAGGATGGGACAACTCATCGAAGATCTACTTAACCTTTCGCGCGTCACCCGCCAGGAAATGAAACGCGAGACGGTGGACTTAAGCCAGATCGCCAGACAGATCGCCGAGAATTTGGTCGGGCCAGCTCCGCAGCGCCAGGTGGAATTCGATATCGCTCCTGACCTGCTGGTGCAGGCGGATGCAAACCTGATGAAGATTGCCCTGGAGAACTTGCTGGGTAATGCCTATAAATTTACCGGTCAGTGCACGCAAGCGCAAATAAAATTTGGGATGGATGAACAAAATGGCAGCAAGGTTTATTTTGTCCGTGACAACGGCGCGGGCTTTGATATGGCCTATGCGGATAAACTGTTTATTCCTTTTCAGCGGCTGCACAGCAATAACGAATTCCCCGGCACGGGCATTGGGCTGGTCACGGTTAAGCGGATTATCTCCCGCCACGGCGGAGAAATCTGGCCGGAATCGGAATTAAAAAAAGGAACAACGTTTTACTTTACGCTGAAGGAAGGTGAACGATGACAAAAAATATTGTTTTGCTGGTTGAAGATAACCCCGATGATGAAGAATTAACTTTGATGGCGTTCAAACACAGTAAAATTGCCAATGAGGTCGTGGTGGTTCACGACGGTGTTGAGGCCCTGGAATACCTTCTCGGCGCCAATCAATCGTCTGGCGACACTGTAAATGAACTGCCGCAGGTGATGTTGCTGGATCTTAAACTGCCCAGGTTGGACGGTCTGGATGTATTGAAACGTATTCGCTCCGACCCGCGCACGCAATTGCTGCCGGTGGTGATTCTCACTTCTTCCAGGGAAGAGGAAGATATTCTCAGCAGTTATCGTTTGGGCGCCAACAGTTATGTGCGCAAACCGGTCGAATTTGAAGGTTTTGCAGAAGCGATCCAGCAGTTGGGTCTTTACTGGCTAATCATCAATCAACCTCCCCCTCAAAGGTAATTCAATGGATTTGAACCCGGCTCTGATGAACATAACAGCACAACCAAACCCCGTCCCGCTGCGGGTCTTGATCGTCGAAGATAATCCCGCCGATGCTGAATTGATGATCCTGCGTCTCAATCATGAAGGTTTTCATTTAGACTGGCAGCGGGTGGAGACTGAACCGGATTATCTGAAAGCGCTTGATACTCCTCGCGATTTAATTCTTTCCGATTGGATCTTGCCTCAGTTTAGTGGGCAGCGCGCGCTTCAGCTTTTAATAGAACGTGGTTTGGAAGTTCCTTTTATCCTTGTCTCGGGCGGCATCGGTGAAGAAACCGCCGTGGCTGTCATGCGCCAGGGCGCAGCCGATTATATCAAGAAAGACCGCATGGATCGTCTGGCCCAGGCGGTTAAAAACGCGCTGGAGCAGAAACGGCTTAAGGACGAGAATAAACAGGCGATGCAAGCCCTGTCCGCTTCAGAAGCCAAACTGCGGGGCTTGTTTGCATCGATGCAAGAGGTGGTTTTTATACTTGACCGTGAGGGGGTCTATCTCGAGATCGGACCTACCCATCCTGACTTATTGGTCAGACCTGCCCAGGAACTGCTGGGGAAACGATTGCAGGATGTGTTTCCAGCAGATCAGGCTGTGGAATTCTCCCGGATTAATCAGCAGGTACTGGACACCCAACAAACCCGGTACATTGAATATAAATTGCTGATCCAAAACAGGTTAGTGTGGTTTGAAACTTCCATCTCGCCGATGTCGGATCAGAACGTGATCTGGGTGGCGCGCGATATCAGCGAACGCAAACAGGCCCAGGCTCAGATTCAATTGCAGGCAGCCGCACTGGCTTCGACAGCCAATGCCATTGTCATTACAGATCGCGCTGGCAAAATTGAATGGGTGAATCCGGCTTATACCGCCTTAACCGGATATTCACCCGAAGAAGCCGTTGGCCAAAACCCGCGCATCCTAAAATCAGGAAAACAGGATCAGCTATTCTATCAGCAGTTATGGCAGACCATTCTGGCGGGGCAAATCTGGCAGGGTGAGCTGGTCAACAGGCGCAAAGATGGCAGTTTTTATAACGAAGAGCAAACCATCTCGCCTTTACGGGAAGCGGATGGTCAAATCAGCAAATTTATTGGCATCAAACAGGATATTACCCGCAGGAAACAAACCGAAGCCAGTTTATTGGCCCTTCTCCAACGCCAGACGCAAATTGCCGCATTGGGCCATAAGCTGGCGGATACGCGAGACTTGACCACCATCTGCCAAATATCGTATCGCACTTTGAAACAGATGGTGGACGTTGCTTATTTTTCTATTGCTTTAATGAATGCAGACAAACTTTCGCTGCAGGTGGTGTACACCATCCAGGAGGATGTAGAACTGGACCCCCATACTTATCCGATCTTGGATCTTGCGAACAGTCAGCCTTCCGCGATTTGCATACGGACGATTCAAGGGCGAAAACCGATAGTCAGTACCAATCGGGCTGAGATCCAAAATGGACCTGTAAGCAGCATGGGCGGCAAAAATGGACAGGAGATGCGTTCGGCTTGCTGCCTGCCGATGCTGGCAAAGGACCAGGTCATTGGGTTGATTGGACTACAAAGTGCTCAAGAGAATGCTTATACGCCCGAAGACCTGGAATGGTTGGGCATCATGGCCAATCAGATCGGGTTAAGCATCCAAAACGCAATGTATTATTCCACAATCCAACAGAGAGTCGATGAATTATCTGCCCTGGCTGTGATTGACTCCGCCGTCCTTTCTCATTTTGAACCACAAAAAATGCATGCCATCATCCTGGAACAAGTAATCATCCGCCTGAAAGTTGACGCCGCAGTCCTTTTCTTGTTCCAACCTAAAAACAAAATGTTGGAATGTGTCTCCGAAGTTGGCTATCACGACCCCGAAATTTTGCAACTACGGCTGCGGTTGGGCGAGAGCCTGGCCGGAAAAGCGGCGTTGGATCGTCAATTACTACATTTAAACTTGGATGATCCAAAAAATGCTTCCTTGTTGAAAAAAACATCCCTATTGGAAGATTTTAAGGATTACTACGGCGTGCCGTTGGTGGCGGATGGACAATTAATCGGGGTATTAGAAGTATTGCATCGTTCCCGGTTGACCCCAAATGAGGATTGGCAGCATTTTTTGGAAACTCTGGCAAACCAGACCGCCATTGCCCTTAACACGACTCGCCTTTATGACTATGTCCAGGATTCACACAATGAATTGCTGAATGCCTACGATCTGACCATTGAAGGGTGGTCTAAAGCGATGGATCTGCGGGATAAAGAGACTGAAAACCATACCCGGCGAGTCACCGAGATGACCCAGCGTCTCGCACAACGTTTTGGCATCGGCGAAGACCAAATGGTACATTTGCGCCGGGGAGCCTTGCTGCACGATATTGGAAAACTGGGCATACCAGACCAAATACTATTAAAACCTGGCGGCTTGACCGAAGAAGAAATAAAGATAATGCAAAGCCATCCCCAACTGGCTTACGAAATGATTTTCCCCATTGAATATCTGCGCCCTGCTCTGGATATTCCCTACTGTCATCATGAGAAATGGGATGGCACGGGCTACCCGCGCGGTTTGAAAGGGGAGGAGATTCCATTTGCAGCACGCCTGTTTGCGGTAGTCGATGTCTACGATGCCCTGACTTCAGACCGGCCGTACCGCGCGGCGTGGTCAAAAGAAAAAGCGCTGCAATATATCTCCGAGCAATCCGGCAAACACTTCGACCCAAGGGTAGTGGATGCGTTTCTCTCTTTATTGCAGACCGGTGAACTGCATTTGCCTGTTTGAGCGATGGGTATTTTCATATCGAGGCAGCCAGTTACCCCAGGTCCAGTTCCACCCGGTTGCGCCCATTTTGCCTGGCCCGGTATATACTCAAAAGGCGGGCTGCCGTTAACTATCGTCCTCTGGGTCGCGAAAAAAGTCCTACCTACCCTGTCATAAAAAGTCGCTATCATACATCTACAAACTCGTAACCAAAGATCCTCCAGCCTTGTCAAACCGGCGATCCTCAAGCCAGGCTGAAGAGTATGACCCGAGGGTAAATCATTCTGGTAGCAGGAAAATTACTCATACCACACCGATTGTGGTACGGTGTAACCCGAAAGTCACGCAGTACTCGTAAGAGTAGTGGTTACCTGGTCTCCCGGCAGGGCAGGCAAATCCACTCCCCGCTTCTATTTTCCAAGCGCCTTTTTTGGGGCGTTTTTGGTTTAAACATGCGTTGATTCCTTGAACTATTTAATTAAGAAGAGAAGTTATTTTTTGCTTCCTAAAAGGTCCTCTGTCTTGAGATAGATCAAGAGTATCATTCAGACGATTTCAATGCAATATACCAATATCGGTAGGTTATTGACCTCAGAACCTATCCAAAGAACTTTCGAAAAAGGTAGGTGAAATTAAATAAGAGGATGTGGAGAAGGTGCAGATTAGGAGTCTTTTAGTTTTATCCGCCACAATTTGTTATTACCAGTAACGTCTTACGTTAGATTGACACTCTCACCTCCGCAGCGCGGACCGAGTCATATATACCGGTATAAGTTTAGGCCTGCTGGATTTATACCTATTCAATAGTGAAGAAAATTTCGGAAATTAACAAACACTCCTCCCAATAGGAGTGTTTTCATTTAAACGTTACCGTAAACGATCCAATGGGAATATAAAACGCGGGCGGTCATTCATGACCACGCCCGCGTCAAATCAAATCGGTAAAACAATTATGCGGTTTTCGGTCGAATGAGGCTGTAAACTGCAAGAACCAACATAAACCCTGCGCCTATCCATGCAGCGATGACCACATTCGGTGCAGCCACCTGCTTGAGGGCAATACCCACAAACGACCAGACCAGCACAAACAGATATCCCGCATCCCGACGCGTGAGCGCCATGAGCAATCCAAGTACGGATGCCACCGCGATCATGATCACCGCCCATGTGGAAGCCGCGATGCCGAATCCATTCCAGCCGACTAGGTACAGCCAGTCGGTCACGTTTGCCACCGTCGCAACCGTGATCCAGCCGAGGTAAACGCTAAATGGCAAGTCCACCGACCACCATTCCGCGCTCGAAGCAGAGGAACGGTTTACATCGAGTCGCAGGTAACTGGCGATGAGCAATCCGAGCAGACAGAGCATGACCAGAACACCCAAGCCAAAGATGTTGTAATGCCAGGTGAACAACCACGCGGCGTTGGCAACCCCACTGAGCGCAAACAGGTAGCCAAGTCGGCGCAGACGCGGGCTTTCCTTCTGCGAAGGTCGGAATTGGAAAATCGTGAAGGCGATCCAACCAATGTAGATGATGCCCCAGATGGCAAAAACATATCCCGCAGGCACAAAATAAACCTTGAAGCGATCTGAGATTTCGCCCGTATTCTGTCCGTTGAGCGGCAGGATGGAAGCGAGTACATTGACTGTCAGCGCCAGGAAGACACTCAACAGGTTTGCAAATTGACGCAGTGTATCTTTTGACATGAAAACTCCTTTTTGAATATCCTTATTTTACCGATATATTCAAATTTGTCAAGCATTTGTCAATATATATCTTGACAAATGCTTGACAATATGTATAATCACCCTCAACAAGGAAATCAAATGCCCAGCAAAACTCCCACCTTCAACCTGAAAGCAGTTCTGCAAGAAACCAATCTTGCCGCCGACACCTTGCGCGCTTGGGAACGACGCTACGGCGTGCCCAAGCCCCAACGCACCGAAGGCGGGCATCGCCTGTATTCGCTATATGATATCGTGACAATCAAATGGCTGATGGCGCGCCAAGCAGAGGGGCTTTCGATTTCCCGCGCGGTGGATTTGTGGAACGAAAAAATCGCTTCAGGCGTAGATCCGTTAGCCAACGGGGACCCCTCGACATTTTCCTCCCCCCAGGCGACTCTCGCCACCGCCTCGCCCGAAACGAATCTCGATTCCCTGCGCGCTCAATGGATCGTTGCCTGCTTGAATTTTAGCGAAGCCGCTGCCGAGCAAATCTTGAACCAGGCATTCTCCATGTATCCTGTAGAAGCAGTTTGCATGGATATTTTGCAAAAAGGACTGTCAGAACTCGGCGGACTTTGGTATGCAAACGAAGCCTCTGTGCAACAGGAACACTTTGCCTCTGGTCTCGCCACGCGCCGACTCGACTCGCTCATCGGCGGCACGCCCGCTCC
>Ga0315268_10005845_pt1 | contig 13150 bp, 14 predicted proteins | sample C1_top_MG_FD_204535 | JGI IMG/M metagenome (GOLD analysis project Ga0315268, IMG submission 204535) | Sediment microbial communities from Yellowstone Lake, YNP, Wyoming, USA - C1_top | ecosystem: Environmental > Aquatic > Freshwater > Lake > Sediment | place: USA: Wyoming | collected 2017-08-01 | reverse complement strand
TAGCGGCGGCAACTTCCTCATCGACCTGGGCGTCCCTTTGGCGAAGGACGACCACTGGTTCGCCGCCACCAACGACTTCCTGGGCCTGACGCTGCTCCTGGGCATGGCCATCGCCCTCCAGCGCCGTTTCCTGTCGCCCAAGCCCCACGTTCGCACCGTCTTCGAGGACACCGCCATCTTGGTCCTGCTGGCCTTCCTGGCGCTGAGCGGCTTCCTGGTCGAGGCCGCCCGCTATCTGAAGGAGGGCACGACCGCCGACGCGGCCGCCTATGCCTTCCTCGGCTACCCGCTCTCGCGGGCGCTGGAGCCGCTGGGCGCCGACTGGGCCCGCTCCTACAATGCCTCCTGGTGGCTCCACGCGTCCTCCGGCCTGGGGCTGGTGGCCTACCTGCCCTACTCCAAGCTCTTCCACATGTTCGCCAGCCCGGCCACCATCGCCATTAGCACCCCGGCAGCCGAGGAGATGGCAGCGTGGCCACGGTAACGGAAGCCCAATCGCAGCCTCTCTTCGCCGACCCGCGAGAGCGACCGTTCACTGCCCGCCAACTCCTGGAGATGGACGCCTGCACCCGCTGCGGCGAGTGCCTGCGGGCCTGCGATTCCTTCCGGGTGAAGGGCGACGAGGGCGTGTCCCTGATGGGCATGATCCGGCGCCGCCGCCGGCTCTTCCGCGAGGACGGCTCGCTGCTGCGCAAACTGTTCCGCCGCGACGGCACCTCCGACGAGGCCTGGAGCCGATACTGGGAGGGAGTATTCGACTGCACGCTGTGCGGCCGCTGCGAGGTCTACTGTCCCGTCGGCATCAAGACCCGCAGCCTGGCCATCGCTATGCGCCAGGAGCTGGCCACCGCTCGCTGCATGCTGCCCCCCAACCTGGACCGGGCGCGCGACGCCGTCGTCGAAGAAGGGAACATCTTCGGCTACCCGAACCAGGAGCGCGCCCTCTGGGCCGAGTTCCTGGACGACCTGCCCGCCGATCTGCTGAACAAGGAGCGCGCGGATGTGCTCTACTTCGTGGGCTGCGTGTCCTCGTTCTCGCCGGCGGTGCAGGAGATACCGCAGGCCTTCCTGCGGTTGCTGCTGAAGGCGGGGGTGGATGTGGGCCTGCTGGCGGGCGAGGAGTGGTGCTGCGGGTTCCCGCTCATCGTCGGCGGGCTGGCCAAGGAGGCAGAGCGAGTCATCCGCCACAACGTCGAGGAGGGCATCCAGCGCTTCGGGGCGAAGACGGTGGTGTTCAACTGCCCCTCCTGCTACTATACCTGGCGCCGATACTATCCGCTGGAGGGCGTCCGTCTCATGCACTCCGCCGAGTTCATCGCCGAACTGGTGCGTTCGGGCCGGCTGAAGTTCCGCGCGCCGGAGACCGTTTTCACCTACCACGACCCCTGCGACCTCGGCCGCGGCCTCGGCGTGTACGATCCGCCCCGCCAGGTGCTGCGCGCCCTGGCCGGCGACGCCTTCGTCGAGCTCACGCCTTCCCGCGAGCGATCCCTCTGCTGCGGCGGTGGCGGCGATGTGGAAATATGGGACCCGGAACTGGTCGGCGAGGTCAACAATATGCTGACCAGCGCCGTGGAGAAGAGCGGCGCTCAGGTGGTGGTGCAGGGCTGTCCTCAGTGCAAGCGCACCACCCAGCGAGGCCTATCGGCCAAGGGGTCCGGCGTGCGCAGCATGGACATCGCCGAGGCCGCCCTTACCTACGGCATCTTCACCGACGACGCAGGCGACGACTGACGCGCGTCACCTTCTCGAAAAGGAGCGCTCATGGCCCAGGCCAAGGAGTTCCACCTGCCCGATGACCTCTACTACGACCGCAAAGAGCACATTTGGGCGCGCCTCGAGGGCGAAGGTGTCCGGACGGGCCTGGACGCCTTCGGGGTCTGCGCCGCCGGCACCGTCGCCTACGTCAAACTCTCGCCTGTGGGCCGCCAGGTGCAGAAGGGACGGGCCTTCGGGTCGATGGAGGCGGGCAAGTACGTGGGCCCGCTCAAGGCGCCCGTGAGCGGCACGATAGCCGCGGTGAACCGGGAGGTGCTGGCCAACCCCGGCCTTTTGAACGTCGACCACTACGAGAGGGGCTGGCTGGTGGTCTTCACGCCACGCAACCTAGCGCAGGACATCGCCGACCTCGTGCACGGGCCGGACGTCCAGCCCTGGCTGGAGGCGGAGGTAGTAGAGTACGAGCAGAAGGGGATGCTGAAGAAGAAAGAGGAGCGCCAGTGCAAGTAAGGCTGCTGGACCTGGGTACCGTCCCCTACCTGGAATCGCAGACCATCTACCATGCCGTCGCCCACGCCATGGATGACGCCACGCCCAACACTATCGCCCTCGTGAGCCCCGACCGGCCCTACATCTGCATCGGCTATCACCAGGAGTTGGACAAGGAGATCGACCTGGAGTACTGCCGCTCGCAGCGCATCCCCGTCCTACGGCGCGAGGTGGGCGGCGGCGCCGTCTACCTGGATGACGGGCAGCTCTTCGTCCAGTTCATCTTCCATCGCGAGAACCTGCCGCGGCAGGTAGAGGAAATGTACAAGCTGCTGATCGGGCCCCTGGTGGAGACCTACCGCACGCTGGGCATCGAAGCGCGCCACCGGCCGCTGAACGACATCCTGGTGGGCGAACGCAAGATCGGCGGCACGGGCATCGCCGCCATCGGCCAGGCGACAGTGGTGGTCGGCAGCCTCATGTTCGACTTCGACAGCGACACCATGGCCCGCGCCCTCAAGGTCTCCTCCGAGAAGATGCGGGACAAGATCTATCAGACCCTGCGCGACTACATGACCACCATGAAGCGCGAGCTGGGCCGCCGGCCGTCGCGGGAGAGGGTAAGGTCGATCCTCGTCGGGAAGCTGCGCGAGGCGCTGGAGGCGGAGCTGGAGCCGGGCCGCCTTACCTACAAAGAGAGGAAGACCCTGGAGGCGCTGAATGGCCGCTTTCTGTCGCCGCGCTGGCTGCAACTTAAGGGCGGCCCCCCCCGGCGGGGCATCCTCATCCGCTGCGGCGTGCGCGTGGTCGAGGCGGAGCACAAGGCCCCGGGCGGCCTCATCCGCGTGACCGCCCGCGTGCGCGAGGACACGATCGAGGATCTGACCCTCTCCGGCGACTTCACCTTCCACCCCGAACACCTGCTGGAGGGGCTCGAGCTCTCTTTGCGCGGCCGCCGTGTGGACGCCGACGAACTGACGGACGCTATCGACGCCTTCTACCGTGCCCGCGGGGTGCAGTCGCCGGGCGTTTCACCCCGGGACTTGTCCGCGGCTGTGCTCAGACTACGCGACGCTCCGGCGCCCTAGGCCGTCGGCTTGCGGCGGTTCTGGCAAGTGCTATGATGATGGGCGGAACCGCGCCCCGCGCGTCTCGTGGGCCCGTAGCTCAGCGGCAGAGCGACCGGCTCATAACCGGTTGGTCGTAGGTTCGAATCCTGCCGGGCCCACCAGTATCGCTCTGAGCGAACCTAGCTCGCCTCAATCGCCCTCGTCAAGCCGCAAGCAGGCGACATGAGCACGACGCACAAAGCGGCCGGTTTCCCGGCTCCCCTAGCTGGCGCTTCAGGCCTGTGGCCCAACACGGGCCAGCCCACGCTTCTCCTCACTTGCGCACGGTGCGCCTTCGGGGTCCCTAGCGTTTACACCAGCCACACCCGTTGACAAGTGAGTGCGGCTCGTGTATGAACAGGGCGTCTGGCATGACGTGACCCGGGCAGGGGGGCCGACATGCGTCGGGACGGCGGTGAGATGCCGACCCAAACTGGGGTGTGTGTGCAGCGAATGTGGTGTCTCATACGCGCCTGGGCGTTCCTGCTCACCCTTCCTCCCCGCCTGGTAGGCCGGTGCATCCTCGGCAACCCTCCGCAAACCGCGGCGTCGCCGCAGACTTCGGGAGCGGTTCTTTCCCTGCCGACTCCCACCCCCCAGCCGCCCACGCCATCACTTTTTCGATCAGCGGCGTCAACCCTCAGGATCACCTCGGTCACATCGCAGGTTCATGCCGGTGCTAACGCAACGGTGATAGCCGAGACGAGCCCGGGAGCCGATTGCCGCATTGCGGTGACCTACAGGTCGGGGCGAAGCAGAGCCAAGGGCCTCGTGCGGAAGACGGCCAATGTTTCGGGGGAGATCAGCTGGACGTGGAGGGTCGGAACGAAAGCAACACACGGCGACTGGCCCATGGATGTCACCTCAGAATTCGATGGAGAGAGCCAGTCGGCGCGATCCTACATCACGGTTCAGTAGACCGACCGGGAACGGTGAGCCCTTGAAGAGACGGCTGGAGCCCTAGCCCCCTGACTCCCGGGGATCCCCGCTTCTTGGCTTGGGCGCTTTAGCACACAAAAGGTGGGGAGAGCCGGTCGTTCTCCCCACCCCATGCCACGTCAGGAGTAGTGGGCCGCACCCCCAACGCCAGCCCCCATTCTCCCTGTCCTCCCCTGCGCAATCAAGGGGAAAAACAATCATTATGTCTTGGGGGTTCTCCACCAGTGGGCCGCCAACAAGGAGAGAGAGCCTTCGGGGGTGCGGCCACAAAAGCTCTCTCGTAGGTCGGGCGCTTGACGCCCGGCCTGGATCTACGTTAGGACGACGAGCGCGGAGTTGTCAAGCGCTTACGGTCAAGCAACGCAGGAAAGTCTCCGCCCATTTGGCATCTCTCTCCGCGCCGTCCGTGTACAAGTAAGTGTCGCTGTGGTTCCGCTTCGGATCGTGGCTTTGACAGGCGCCTGTCTCCCGACTACACTGAGGCGCGAACTAAGCCTTCGAATATCTCCGGCATTCGCCGGTAGGAGGCCGACAGATGATTCGGCTCGTGCTGATGGCGATCGGCGCCGCTGTGGGACTTGTGGTCGCGCTCTCCGTCCTTCTCCTCGTGCTGGCCTTCGCGGGCAGCCCCGGCGGGTGCGACAGCGGTGGGCGCCAGGTGGAGAGCAACCCAGCTTTGGCCCAACAGCTTCAGGCGAAGCTGGACCAACTCGAAGCGCAGCTAGACGCGGGGCAAGCGGCCTCGTTCACTTTTGATGAGAGCGAGGCTACGTCCCGCGGGCGCCAGTTCCTAGAGGACGAAAACGCCCCCATCGCGGACCTAAAGATCTGCTTCAACCCCGACGGGCCGTCAGCCTCGGGCAACCTTGACGCTGTGCTCGGCCTGGACGCAACCGCGAAGGTTTCCGGCGACCTCTTCCTCGCCGGTGAGCATCCCCGCGTCGACAACCTGAACATTGACGTTGGGAGCGTGCCTGGGTTCGTTACCGGCGGCTTCGAGGACGCCATCAAGAACGTGATCAACGATCAGCTCGATCACATCAGCATCCACCATCCGCTCACGATAACCTTCGGCGAGGGCACGGCCACAATCAGCGGCCAGCCCTGAGCCGACGGAGCTCGGGCGGCCGCTCGCCCTTCGACATCCGCCGGAGGCGGACCCGCCTCTGGCGGGAGCTCAGGGTGAGCGGGAGTACACAACCGGGCTGGTCTCCTCGCCCCCGGATGCGCTATCATGCGATGAGGGACGCCAGTGTTGGTTAGAGAGGCCAGCCTCCTCCAGCAGATACGAAACTTCCTCGCCGGCTACGAGCCGGTTCGTCTTTCCGTGGACGAGACGACGCCGGCGGCCGTGCTCCTTCTGCTCTACGAGAGCGAGGGCGAGCCCCACATCGTCCTCACCCGCCGCACGAATTACGTCGAGCACCACAAGGGCGAGACCTCCTTCCCCGGGGGTGCCTTCGACACCGAAGACGAGGACCTCATGACCACCGCCCTGCGGGAGACGGAGGAGGAGATCGGGGTGCGGCGCGAGGACGTCGAGGTACTGGGCCGGCTGGACGACATCGTCACCATCACCGACTTCCTGGTAAGCCCCTTCGTGGGACTGCTGCCCTCGCCTGGTTACCCATTCGTGGTCAATGCCCACGAGGTGGCGGAGCTGGTGGAAGTCCCCCTGCGCCACCTGATGGACGAACGCAACCTGGAGCGAACCATGCGCCCCTTCCGCGACCGGGTGGTACCTATCCTCACCTACAACTACGGCGACCACCACATTTGGGGTGCCACCGCCCGCATATTGAAGGGCTTCCTGGACCACCTCTCGTGACCGTGGAGACAAAGGACGACCCGCCTGTCGCGGGCACCGTTCGAGACGAGGAGAAGGGCCCGCCCTGCCGACGCTGCGGCGGCCGCGCCTGGCAGGTGGCACGGCGACCCAAGGCCCGCTTGCGCTACCTGCTGGAGATGGCTATCGCCGCCCCCGACGTGTTCATCTTCCAGAGCGACTCCGGCGGGTGGCCCTCTCGTATCGCCGAGTGGTGGACGTGCCTGAACTGCGGCCGCCGCGTGCGGCGCTGAGGCCCACACGATGCGCTGGCTCCTCATCCGCCACGCCGAGTCGGAGGGCAACCGCGAGTGGCGCCTCCAGGGCCAGCGCGAGTATCCCATGACCGAGCGCGGCCGCTGCCAGGCAGAATCCCTGGCCCGCCGGCTCGCTCGCAGCCAGGTTGCCGCCGTCTACAGCAGCCCCCTGCGCCGGGCCTGGGAGACAGCCGCAACCATCGCCGAGGCGCTCGGCCTGACGGCACAGGCCTTGCCCGCTGTGCAGGAGTACGACTTCGGTGAGCTCTCCGGCCTCACCTGGTGGGAGATCCGTGAACGCGCTCCCGCAGTGGCGGCCGCCGTGGTCTCCCGCAGCGCCGAGTACCCGCACTACCCGGGTGAGGAAGGCCGCGAGGCCTTCCGCCAGCGGGTGTGCGGCGCCCTCTGGGACCTGAGAGAGCGGCACAAGGGCGAGACGGTCGCGGTGGTGACCCACGCCGGCGCCATCGCTGCGTTCCTGATGGACGTGCTGGGCCGGCCCTACCGGCGCCCGATCCCGTTCGTGGTCGAGAACGGCTCCATCACGGTGGTGGAGACACTGGAGCAGCGTTGGCCGGGCGCTCCGCCCGCCGTGCTGGTGTCCCTGAACGACGTGTGCCACCTGTCGGTTATAGGAGAGACCCCCGGTGAGGCCTACGACTTCGAAGAGACAGGAGAAGGATAGCTATGGCTGAGGTCCGTGGACGCCCTCGGCGCCGCAGACAGCCGCGGAGTGTCATCTCGGAGGAGGACCTGCGGCACAGCCTGCAGGTGTTCCGGAAGTTCGTGGTGGAGTGTCACGCCTGCCAGGCGGAATCGCCTCCCTACTGGCAGTACTGCACGGAGTGCGGTGCTCGCCTGGCGACGCGCTGTCCCGGCTGCGGTAGCCCGCTGCCGCCGGTGGGCGCCCACTACTGCCCCCACTGCGGCGTCGCCATTCCGCCCGAAGAGGCGAAGGCCTAGGCGAACGCTAGACCCTTCGCTGCGCTCAGGGTGACAGCGACGGCCCGTGTCATTCTGAGCGAAGCGAAGAATCTCCGCGCGAGCCGAGAGTCACGCCTAGAACCCTAGCTCTTCGCGCAGGTCCTCGCTCATCCTCGAGGGGTCCCAGGGCGGGTCGAAGACCAGCTCGGCGCTCACGGTCTTCACCCCGGGCAGGGCCATCACCGTCTCCTGGATCTGCTCGCCGATCATGGGCCCGATGGGGCAGCCCATGGCGGTGAGCGTGAAGGCGACCTGCACGTCGCCGTCCTGGATTTCCACATCGTAGATCAGGCCCAGGTCCACGATGTTGAGGCCCAATTCCGGATCCAGGATCCCCTTCAGCGATTCGCGGATGATCTCTTCGTTGACCACGCTTCCCTCCCCGTCGGGGTTCGCCAATTTTGCACTGCTATGTCTATTTTAACGCCAAACGAGGTGGGGCGGCCAGTAGGGGCGACGCTTGCCTCGCCCCTGGGGGCGCAGCGAGCAGCGCCCCTACGGGCTGGCGCTTCCTCAGCATGGGGGTAGAAGAACGTCGTCGCTGCCAGAGGCCTTCAGGGGTGCGGCCTGAGCGGTCTTAGGCGGCGACGACGTTTGAGAAGCGATCGGCGGAGCGCAGGATGGCGGCGACTAGGTCGTCCAGGCCGCCCTGGCGCTGGAGTGCGATCAGGTCGGGCGTGGATAGGCGATGCTTGAGCACGTAGCGGTGCTTGCGCAGGCTCTGCGCGGGGGCGATGGACAGCACGATGCTGTCTCGGATGACGCTGATGGAGAAGGTGAGGTCGGGCCGCCGCCAGCGGCTATCGAGCCGCTCCAGCAGCATATCGGCCAGCGTGGCCAGGTCGACGGCGGTCGCCATCCCTCTGCGCCCTCCCGGAACGCGTACGCCCGCGCGAATGACGGCAGACGGCCCAAGATGGGGTCTCGGTATATGTGAAGACGCGCGCGCGAGGCAAACGTTACAGGGGCGCGAGGGAGAGCCTAGAACCGAGAACCCAGAACCGAGGGGGGGCGACGCGCCCTAGCCGACGACGCGCCTCTCGTACTCCAGCAGCTCCTTAACGGTGATGGGCCGGATGTCTAGCCCGTCCTGGCGGTTCGCTCGCTCGATCTCACGTATGGCGTCGTCGCTGAAGCCGAATGCTACGAAGTAGCCCCGCACTCGCTTCTCGCGGCGCATGGCGGTCTCGAACTTGTCGATGTCCGGGCGCCCGGCGCGATCCTGTTGCTTCACCTGGATGGGGTACCAGTGCCCCGCGAACATATCGTCGCGCGTGGGCCGGGCGCGAGGCTCGTCGGCGGGGTACAGCCAGCCATCGATGCCGTAGTCGCGTACTTTGACGTGCTGGGGGACGCCGCCGAGGGCGATCACCGCCCAGTTCTGGAACTCGAAGTGGGGCATGCGGCGCAGTTCGTCCTCGGTCTTCGGCAGGTCTTTCACGGCGAAATCGACGCCTTCCCTCAAGCCCAGGCGGTCTTGAAGGCGCTTGACCATGACGCGGCAGGCGGTGGGGGAGAAATCGATGCCGATCCAGCGGCGCTTTAGTTTGGCAGCCGCCTCCAGGGTGGTGCCGCAGCCGCAGAACGCGTCCAGCACGACGTCACCCTCGTTTGACGACGCCGTTACGATCCGTTCCAACAGGGGAAGTGGCTTCTGGGTAGGGTAGCCAAGGCGCTCCTTGGCGTGCGCGCCGATTGGCCGTATGTCGGACCACACGCTCTGGAGTGGCACACCCTTTGATTCGTCCCAGTACACTTTCAGTCTAGGGGTGCCGGTCTTGCTATAGACGATGAGTCCCTGTTTCTCAAATTGCTCCATGTTCGCTTTGGAGTAAGCCCAGTAACGCCCTCTTGGGGGACGCTTGCCCCGCCACTCGTACTCCGTGTCCCCGCCGGGTTTCGAGGCGGTGAGGGTCACTAGCTGGTGTCTCCGCCCGTCCGGGTCGGCGTACCTGAACGAGTTTTCCACGTGCTCCTGGCTATAGGGTCCGTACAGCCGATGCCAAGTTTTGCGAGCTGACTTTGAATAGAAGAGCAGCACGTCATGGCTGGCACCGAATCGTTTGGGGTCATTGTGAGCGTAGGAACGGTACCAGACGATCTCGTTCTGAAAGTTATTGAAGCCGAACATTCGGTCCAGTTCCACCTTGACGTAGTGGCTGACGTGCCAGTCGCAGTGGTAGTAGAAGCTGCCCGTGCTCTTCAGTACGCGGTAGAGTTGAGCAAGGCGCGGGCGCATCCACTCCAGGTAGGCCATCGCGTTGCCGTAGCGGTCATCGAACGCTCGGCGCTCGACAGCTTCGCCCCAGAAGACCTCATACTTCCGGCTGGTGTTGAACGGCGGGTCGATGTAAATCAGGTCGACGCTGTCTGAGTCGATGTACTTGGGCAGCACGTCGACGTTGTCGCCGCAGTAGATGACGTTCGTTTCCATCACAAGCAGATTCTAGCATATGACTTCGACGCCGCGATCTACTCGGTTCCCTCGCCCTCCGGCCCCTCCTCCCGTACCCGCCGCAGGCGCTCCCGGATCGTCTTCTCAAAGCCCTGATCGGAGGGCTGGTAGTAGCGGCGGCCGCGCAGCTTGTCGGGGAGGAACTGCTGCGGCACGTGGTGGCCCGGGTAGCTGTGGGCGTACTTGTAGTCGCGGCCGTAGCCCATCTCCTTCATCAGGTCCGTCACCGGGTTGCGCAGGTGGAGGGGCACCGGCTCGTTGCGGGTCTGGCGCACGTCCTCGCGCGCCCGCCCGTAGGCCGTGAGGGCGCTGTTGCTCTTGGGCGCCGACGCCAGGTAGATAGTGGCCTCGGCCAGCGGCAGGTACCCCTCGGGCATGCCCACGAAGTGCACCGCCTGCTGGGCGGCCATCGCCACTACCAGCGCCTGCGGGTCGGCCAGGCCCACGTCCTCCGCCGCCAGGATGACCATCCGCCGGACGATGAACAGCGGGTCCTCGCCGGCGTCGATCATGCGGGCCAGCCAGTAGAGGGCCGCATCCGGGTCGGAGCCGCGCAGCGACTTGATAAAGGCGGAGATGGTGTCGTAGTGGTAGTCGCCGGCCTTATCGTAGAGGGTGGTGCGCCGCTGGAGCGCCTCCTCGAAGTCGCGCAGGGCGATGTGGCGGGCGCCGTTCTCGTCCGGCGGGACGGTGGCCGCGGCCAGCTCGAGGGCGTTGAGGGCGATGCGGGCGTCGCCGCCCGAGGCCTGGGCTAAGCCGGTGAGCGCCTCGAAGTCCACATCCGGGCTGAGGTGCGCGAGGCCGCGTTCGGGGTCAGTCATCGCCCGCCGCAGGATGACCTCGATCTGCTCCGGCGAGAGCGGGCTCAGGCTGTAGACGCGGCAGCGGGACAGCAGCGGCGAGATGACCTCGAAGGACGGGTTCTCGGTAGTGGCGCCGATGAGGGTGACCACGCCGTCCTCGACGTAGGGGAGGATCACGTCCTGCTGCGCCTTGTTGAAGCGATGGATCTCGTCGATGAAGAGGATGGTGCGCTGGCCGTACATGCCGCGCCGCTCCTGCGCCTCGTCGACGATCTGGCGCAGGTCGGCGACGCCGGCGGTGACGGCGGACACCGGGGCGAAGTGGGAGCGGGTGAGGCCGGCGATAATGCGCGCCAGGGTGGTCTTGCCGCTGCCCGGCGGCCCCCAGAAGATCATCGAGGGCACCTGGTCGGTCTCGATGCTCTTGCGGAGCATGCGGCCCTCGCCCACCAGGTGCTCCTGGCCCACGAACTCGTCCAGGGTGCGAGGGCGCATGCGGGCGGCCAGGGGCGCCTCACGCTGAGTGCGGGCGCGGGCCTGGTCGTCGAACAAGCCGGGCGGCTGGCGGCGGCCTTTCCTGGCGGGCATGTCGCCCCCATTATCGCTCGATTGCGTTGCGAACGCCAGTGCTAGTGGGGTGGCGAGCACGGTAGGGGCGCACGGCCCGTGCGCCCGTACGTGCGATGACATTCTTGACACACGGCTGCACCTGCAGCACGATTGCACTGCTCCCATGCGTTGAGCAGACACAGAAGGAGGACGCCCCGTGGCCAGCCCGCAGCTTCAGATGATCGTCGACGTGCTAAGGGCCCGCCCGCCTGAGGCAGAGCTCAGCATCGAGGAATCACGCGCCGAGTTCGAGGCGGTGGTTTCGCAGTTCCAGCCTGCCGGGGACGTGCGGCGCGAACCGGTCGATGCGGGGGGCGTTCCCGGCGAGTGGATCAGCACCCCGGAGTCGGTGCACGAGCGCGTCATCTACTACCTACACGGCGGCGCCTACATCATGGGCTCGATCAACACGCACCGCGAGCTGATCTCCCGGCTATCGCGGGCGGCGCGGGCGAGAGCCCTCGCCATCGACTACCGATTGGCCCCAGAAAACCCATTCCCCGCCGCGGTAGAAGACTCCACGAGCGCCTACCGCTGGCTCATCTCGACCGGAGTTGACCCTGCCCGCCTGGTGATCGCTGGGGATTCTGCGGGCGGCGGCCTGACCGTGGCCACTCTCGTGGCGCTGCGGGATGCGGGGGACCCACTGCCGGCAGCGACGGTCTGCCTCTCCCCCTGGGTTGACCTCGAAGGACTGGGGGAATCCATGACCACCAGAGCCGAGGTCGACCCGATGATACATCGAGACTCCCTGCTCCAGGCAGCGAAGGCCTATCTCGGGGACAGCGACCCCCGCACGCCTCTTGCCGCGCCCCTCTACGCCGACCTCAGCGGGCTGCCGCCGATGCTGATCCAGGTGGGTACGGCTGAGACACTGCTCGACGATGCGTCCCGCCTCGCCGAACGGGCAAGCGCGGCAGATGTAGAAGTCACCTTCGAACCGTGGGACGACATGTTCCACGTCTGGCAGTTCTGCGCTTCGATCCTGCCGGAAGGCCAGGGAGCGATCGACCGCATCGGCGAGTTCGTGCGAAAGCGCACGGGCTGAGCCGCTGCTTCAGGCGGGACGGCCCTGGAAGGTCGGGTGGGTCGAGTCCAGCCACTCGTTGGCCAACAGGAACGTCTCGCCGAACCAGGGCTGGATCTTCCGGTTGCGCTGGTACGTCCACTCGGCCCACTCCGCGATGTCGCCCACCCAGTCAAGCTTCGCCAAAACGTTGTCCAGCAGGTAGCGCTGGATGTCGTAGCCGAGTTGCTGTCTCCTCGCCTCATCGAACTCGACGCGCTGGCCCTCCAGCATCTGGTCCAACTGCGGGTCGGCGAGCATGAACGAGTTTTTGACGCCCTGGCTGTGGAAGTAGGGATAGACAAAGTCGTCCAGGTCGTTGAAACCGTTGTCATACCCCATTGAAAAGACGAGCCGTTTCTGGAGGGCTGCCTGGGCCAGCTCAGTGTAACCGGTGGCGTCCAAACGCCCCTTCAGCTGAAGACCCAGGTTGTCCGCCAGCATCTTCTGGAAGGCGGGAAACATCTGCTTGAGGAAGTCGGGGATGCCCGAATAGAGGCACTCCACCGTGCCGACGGAGGCCCCGCCGCCCGCCTCCCACAACTGCTTGGCCGTCACCAGATCCGCGTCCCGATCCTCGCGCCGGAAGCGATAACCGGGCCGCTGGGTCAGTTCGGCCAGGGGAAGCGCCCACTTGCGGATGGCCCGAGTCACAGGACAGCCCAGGTTGAAGAGACCCCGGTAGAACACCTGCCCCAGCTGGTTGCGGTCGACGGCGATGTTGATGGCCTGACGGAGGCGCAGGTCCTTGAAAGGAGTCTTTGCGGCCGGCGAATCATTGATGAGCAGCCGCGAACCGATGACGCCGCTCTCCTCCTTGCGGTCGAACTCAGCGCCGATCTCCTTCGTCACCGGCTCGACGAGTGACTTGTCGTAGAACTCGCAACCGTCCACC
>Ga0315268_10005844_pt1 | contig 13152 bp, 14 predicted proteins | sample C1_top_MG_FD_204535 | JGI IMG/M metagenome (GOLD analysis project Ga0315268, IMG submission 204535) | Sediment microbial communities from Yellowstone Lake, YNP, Wyoming, USA - C1_top | ecosystem: Environmental > Aquatic > Freshwater > Lake > Sediment | place: USA: Wyoming | collected 2017-08-01 | reverse complement strand
GGTTCGCTCTGCGAGCGAAAGCAATAATCTCCTTTTCGGCTTCGCTTCGGGTCGCTTTCGCTAAAGGCAATAAAAATCGCACCGAACTCGCTCATCCCAGAACACGAAACCCAAAACTCGAAACGCAATTTGCTCGCTTCACTTCGTCAGCCCTAAATCGCCAGAGTCGGGCTTCGAAGTGAAGCTCGCCGAAAATTCCCGGACTTTAAGAAGCCGGGCAAGGGCATGCGCGGAAATGAACCCGCACACGCAATAAAAGGTGAAAAAAATGGCAACAATAGGACAGTTCGATGGGCTCTGGGAAGGGGAATGCTACAGGGATTGGTTCAATTCGGAGGTGGAATAATGACGCAGAATTTCAAGAACCTAATAGTCTACGAAGACGCATTCAGATTATCGAAGGATCTCTATCTCTTCTTTGAAGGCAAGCACGCATCCTATCGCGCAAAGGAGCAGCTGTTGGCATCGGCATCATCTATCTGCGCTAACCTGGCGGAGATGGGCGCTTTTGAGTCAAAGGCCGCTATGAAGCAGAAGGTCGTTACCTGCATCGGAGAAGCCAACGAATGTGAATTCTGGATGGACATGATGAAAGAGCTAAAGGTCCTTCCACAGCGCGAACACCTGGACTTCATGGGCAGATTGGTAAAAGTGCGATCGATGCTGTTCAACCTGAAAAAGACGATGAATGAAGGTGATGGGATGTAACGGAATTTGATACGACATTCGGGGATTCAGGCGCTTTTCATCTGTTATGCATATTCACTTCGGATGATACAATAAGAGTGATATTTGAATCCTCGACGTATAATATTGAACTCAATTACGGCAAATTATGCCGTATGCGCAACCATACATACATTCAGTTATATCGGTTTATCGTCGTAAAAAGAAAGCTTCTTAAACACAACTATCCTATATATTGTATAATACATTTGAGAGGCGAATAAGATGTCCATGGAAGCAAAAATCAAACTACCCGACGGAACAACCATTGATATTCAGGGTAAAGAGAAAGATGTCCGTGCAATATTGCTGGCCCTTAAGACAACGACCCCACTGGTCCCAGCAACTAGTCCGAAACTGGAGACAGTATCTCATCCTTCTGCTACGATGAAAACTGGTAGTGGAAATACCGTTAGAAGTCGCATCGAGGCAATAAAAGGCCGTGGATTCTTTTCACAAGGAAGGAGTATAAGCGATATCAGGGACGAACTCAAAAAAATGGGTCATACGTACCCTATAACCCACCTCTCCGGACCGTTACTTCGGATGGTGCAGCTAGGTGTATTACGGCGCCTTGAAGGGCCTAAAGGGTGGCACTATGTCAATCCATGATATTCATAACCGGTTATGAAGGGATCCAGGCAGACGCTGTTATCGGTATTTCCCTTATCGAAACAACGTCTGCCCCTTCATAATAATATCCTGGTGAAAAATATATAAGGTGAACCATATGAATTCTGCCAAAAATCAGTTCGGAAAGCAGCAGCCGAAACCTGCTGAACTCGGAACAGAATACCGCAGAACTCACGACGCGAAACCCAAAACACGAAACACTGAACCGGAAACTTCTGACCCGCGCAGGCCCAATTTTCCCTTTGTCCCCAGTTTCCAGTCTCGGGTTTTGCCTTACGGAAAATTGGGTGGAAGTGAAGGAGCGAAGCGAACTTCACAATTGCCCAAACCCATTACTTTTGTCAGATGCATCTCTAAGGGCAAAAACAAGGTTTGGTTCATCAAATTAATTCGATTTCGTTACCTGAACCAGACCTTGTTAAGTAAAGGGTTTGGTCAAAACCATGAGGTTTTACGATAACGAAACGCACATTGGGCAAAAGGCTAGGGTTCATCCAAAACCATTAGGGCGGACGATAATGAAAATATTTTCATCTATTTATAATCTCTTTTATCCATAAATAATGACATGGGAGGAGCTCTGAGATTCCAGGACCGATTCAGCATAGCCATAGACCGGGCGCTCTCAGAAAAAGGCTTCATCAAAGCCGATGGAGACCGAATCCGTTCAGTCCTCTACGAGAGCAACTACAGGGGTCCGCCGATAGTCTATCCTGGTGAGGATATCTACATCCGGAGCCGCGATGATTCTAAACCCATCTTCGTTGTTTTCGTCGGCCGCAGCAGGGATAATGACTCTGTAATGGTCCTCGCATCAGATCCGCGCGAGGATGAATCCGGAACCTCATTGAGCCGGCAACAGCAATATTTCAGAAAGATATTCACAAAGAAATCAGGCCCTCATGAAAGGGCGGCTGAAGACACGGCGACGGCCCTGCTTGCCCTTTCAGAAATGAAGCGCTCCTTCAGGATGCAGGTCCATTTCCATGCAAGGGAAATGCTCGACAACCAGCTCGCCCACGACGATGGCTGGTCCATGATGGGTTCGATCATCCGCCGCGCCCTCCTCAACCATTGCGATTTCCTCTGCTACACCCCCCACAACGCGATAGAATTCGAAAATCAGCGCATCGCAAGCGCGATACTCTCAGAGTTTGGGGTCATTTTCCCTTACGCATCAGAAATCACCATGCCGATACAGAAGAACCATCCGAACGGCCCCCACCATATCGTGATCGCCGGGACGCAAGAAGCTGCCGAGGAGCTAGACCTCGCAATTTTGCGCCTTGACCGTTCTGACATAAAAATGCCCTCGTACTTCGAAGGCGCGACTTTGGACGAGATGCACGAAATCCTGCAGCCAATGCGCAAAGCAGGCACTATCATCATGGGCCCTGCCCACCCCATGAACTATTCAGAGAAGTTGCTGCCGATAAACGGCATCGGGCTCTTCAGCGCAGTCCAGCTCGGCCTCCTCAGCCTCGACCAAGCGAAAGAGTTCGCAAAACTCTGCGATTTCATGGAGTGCTGGAACGACTCGATATATCCAGGTAAGGTATCAATCCGTTCAAAAGAGCTCGAAACAGAGATGGTCCGCCTACTCGAGAAACACGGGCCCGCGCTTGGCATCCCCCCAGGCACGAACTTCTCAGCGAATCTCTGCAACCTTCTCCTTGCCCTTGAATTCGAATCTGTCCATGGTCTTGGCCAGAGCTATGGCACTGACAACCATACCGAAGCCCCCCTAAGCCTTGGCTACCAGGTAGGCGGTGACCCATTCATGCGGGGCTGGACAACGATCGATATCCCAAATGAACATAAAGCCCCGGACCGCAGCTTCAGTTCAGAAGAGATCGTGCGCCTGATATCCGAAAAGAAAGCGAAGATGGGCGCGGTATTGTTCAGCGAAAAAAATGAGAACGAAAACACGCTTGCGCTCGCAGAATCACGCACTTTGCGCCCGAAAGAACTAAAGCGCGTCGTCTCCCGGCTTGCCCGGGCGCAGTATGCGAAATATGTACGCGACCTGGCATCTGACTTTTTCGGTTTCCTAGGAGAAGGCGAATTCGAGGATATCGGGAACATGGGCAGATGAGCGCGAGCATCTGTTCAATCCTTTCTCTGGCCCGGCCTAGTCACGTAATCCTTGAGGAAAACAGAATCCTGCCCGACCCTATCCATTATCCTCAATGCTTTGGTCAAGAATATGACGTCGTTCGCCCCAGCCGGAAGGCTCAGCTGGACTTCCATATCCCGCTTTGCATGGTAAAGGTCCCCCCAATCGCTGACCTCCAGTTCCGGAGACGAAAGCACCAGCACTTCGAGCTTCTCCTTGAAGGTTAGCAGGAATGCGCGCGCATCGCGCTCTATCTTTTTGGAGTTGCCGTTCTGATACGCCTTCCTCAGCTCCTCATCAGTTGGTATTGGCTCCATCAGCACGTTCCTGCATATTAGCGCCGATAGGTCGCGGCTTGTCGCCGTCGCCATCTCAGCGATGGCGAGCAGCCTGTACTGCCCCCGCATGAAATGCTCCCTGGACTCGGGATAGACCAGGACGAGCGAGGCAAGGAGCGATGTCAGCACCCCGATGAGGACATAGGCTGCCATTGTCTTGTCCATGTGGATGTAATAAATGGCGCACAGCACGGCGAGTATCAGGAACATTATCAAGACTATGAACTGGGTGATATGCTTCCGTATGATATACTTCTGGAATTCGAATTCAATATCCATATTCCTTGCCAGCCTCTTATCCTCCTATCCCTTCCTATCGTCATTCCCCGTGATCCTCGGCAGCTGTCTTGGACGGCTTATCCCTGAACTCCCTTGCAGCCTTCATGAACTCGATGAATATCGGCGCCGGCGCCTCCAGCCTGCTCGTCAATTCGATATGCGCCTGTGTGGCTATCCCGAAACCTCCCTTCCACTCTACCATCTCCACTATGTTGTTCTTCGGGTGCGCACCTGATATCACAAGCCCCTTCTCCTCCAGGGCCTTGACATAAGACGGATTGACTTCGTACCTATGCCTGTGCCTCTCAAAGACCTTCTCGCTCTTGTAAGCAGAATACGCTATTGTCCCTTTCTTCAGGGCGCATTCATAAGCGCCTAGCCTGTTCGTCCCGCCCATCTTCGTTATCTGCTGCTGCTCAGGCAGGAGGTCTATCACAGGGAATTCGGTCTTCTTGTTGAACTCCGTCGAGTTCGCGCCTTCCATGCCGCAGACATTCCGCGCGTATTCAGCCACCATCAATTGCAGGCCCAGGCATAAGCCGAGATATGGCACCTTCCTTTTCCTTGCGTACTCTATCGCCCTTATCTTGCCTTCTATCCCGCGCTCTCCATATCCGCCCGGAACAAGAATCCCCTGGTAAGAAGACAGCACTTCCCCGACATCGAATATCTTCGTATCCTCCAAATCGCTCGCTTCCACCCACCCCACTTCCAATCCGCAGTTCACGGCCGCAGCACTGTGTACGAGGGCTTCCTTGACACTCACATACGCGTCCTTCACAGCGGTATATTTCCCAACAATCGCTATCTTGAGCGGCAGCTCTCTCGGTTCTATTATCTGCCTGACCCTCTTCTTCCATTCAACAAGGTCCGGCTCCTTCTTCTCGTCCAGCTTCAGCCGTTTAGCCAACTGCTGGTAGACCCCCTGCTTCTCGAACGAGAGCGGCAGCTCGTAGACTGTCTGCAGGAACGGGTCGTCGAAGACAGCGTCCTCAGCCACATTGCAATATGTGCTTATCTTCTTCTTCGAATCCTCGCACAATTTCTCCTGCTCGCGCGTGATTATGATGTCCGGCTGGATGCCCTGGCTCTGCAGGAGCCTGGTCGCATGCTGTGTCGGCTTCGTCTTCTGTTCCCCAGGGCTCAGGCTCGGGACATAAGTCAGCTGGACGAACACCATGTTGTCCTGCTCGAAATGCATCTGTCGCATGGCCTCCACGAAATACCCGTTCTCTATATCCCCTATCGTCCCCCCTATCTCTATTATCACGATGTCCGCGCCATTGTCTTTCGCCGCATCCACGACCCACTTCTTGATTTCGTCAGTAAGATGCGGGACTATCTGCACATCGCGCCCCAGGAATTCGCCTTTCCTCTCCTTCTCTATTATCTTCTGGAACAGTTTGCCCCCTGTGATGGAATTCGTGCCTTTCAGCGACATGTTGAGGAACCGCTCATATGTCCCGAAATCCATGTCCACCTCGGTCCCATCATCGAGCACGAAAACCTCGCCGTGGCGGAACGGGTTCATTGTGCCGCAGTCCACGTTCAGGTAACCGTCGAACTTGATCTGCGTGACCTTGAAGCCTCTAGCCTGGAGCAGTTTCGCTATAGAAGAAGACACGATCCCTTTCCCTAGTCCGGACATGATCGAGCCGGCGATCACGATGAATTTGAGTTTCTTTTCTGGCATAGGAAGGTTGTAGGGGCGAGTTTTTTTAACACTTGTGCGTCCAATTTTATTTGACAAGACTAATGCAGGACTCTTCGTTGGTTTTCCACTTTTCATTTGTATTATAAAACGAACATCCCCAAGGATATATTATGGGGAACGGGAAGCCGCTTTTAGACAAGCCGTCGCCAGAGACAAAACAAAAACCATTACTCTCTCTTGAGCGCGAAGCAATATCTCTCTTAGGGTGCTTCAATACTAAGGATGTATGGGAGGTTCGTCGTTACATCGGCGTAATCCTGGGAATGATGAAAAATTCCACTCCCCAGCAGAAGTCTGATATGGCAGCAATCCTGAAACTTCTTCGCCCTCCGCCGGCCAGTTTGAATGATAACCGGGCAAATGAAGGGGAATCGGGCAAAAGCTGCAAAGCACTAGAGAAGCTTTCCGATTTTGTTGATGGGAACACGATGAGTTCCGAAGTCATAAGGGCCCTGAAATACCTGGTAGAAAATACTGTCAAACCCTACGGTACTGCTCCTGTTGGTAACATTATGCTTCCCTTGGCCGTTAACGTTCCCTTGAAAGGGGATCTCTCTCAGACAGTGCGGGCAATTGCTCTGCTGGATACAGTCATCCATGGGGAAAGCCAATCTCTTCCTTTTACCCCTCTTCCCAACCCCAAAGAGCTTAAGGACCTTCCTGAAGAGGGGCAGAAGGCATGGCATGATGTTGCAACCCAAAATGCCAGTTTAATAAGACAAGCAGAAAGACGCATGCATAGTCGCACACCATTCGAGCCTGGATATCTTACCCCAGAATACGTCAAACGCTTACTATTTTTGAATACGTATAACGACGATATCCGGGATAAAATAATCCTACCAGCCATAAAATCACCAGAATTCGTTTTTAGCATCTCAAAGCTGGTTCAGATTCAAGATGATATTAACAAACATCTCGAGCATCTTTCGCTGAAACCCAAGAAAACAGAGCAGGTTTGACGCGATCTGTTTCTGCTAAATTTTATTGAGAGCCTCTTTTATCTCCGCTATCGACTTCCTGCTCACGATCATCGGTATCCGCTCGCGCTCTGATATCTTCACAGCCAGCTTGTCCACTTTCGCCGGGTCTATATTATGCAGCACCACTGCAGATGGTTTTGTCGGGCTGACCCTGAGGACGACCATCGGGCTCCGGCCAGTGCTGACCCCTGTGAATATGAACACCCTCTCGTTCACATTGCCATAGAGGTTCTGGAAATACGAAAAGGGCATCTCCAAGATGACTTTGATGCTGTCTATCAGGGTATATCCATAAACCTTCTTGGCATCGATGACATCCTCATTGGTCAGGATCGTCCCGTCTATCAGGCCCACGAAATCCTTGAGCGAGATGGACCGCGCGAACTCATGCACCTCGAAATATTCGCTCACGGGCTTCTGGGTCTCGGTCAGCTTCTGCGATATCCCGCCCCCTTTCTGGCGGTCGATCTCGAAGATGGCATTCACAAAGCGCTTTATCACAGCCGTCCCGGGGGATTTTCTCCTATTCCCCTCGTAATCGCTGATAGTCGACACTGTGATGCCGAGATGCTTGCTCAGCTCCACCTGCGATATGCTGAAGATCTCGCGCCATTTCCTCATGGTCGCGCCTGGATCCTCGGAGAGCGATATCTCGCCAGCGATCTCCCGCTTCACTTTCTCCATGGGAAACTATACCTGCCGAACGTTTAAAACGATTCCGACTATCGTCCCCCCCGACTTCGTTTTTCGACCGGTGCTCCGCCCTATTAATAATCATTATTCCGCATCACTCTATCCATGGCCTATAATATAATCGCGGATTTCTTCAACATCATCTCGCCCTCAATGTTCGATATCTCGGCTGTTCTGCTCATCATCTCATTCATAATCTGGGAGCTGCCGCGCTCAGTCAAGATCATTGATGAGGAATACACGCGCGGAGTCTATCCAGAGACAGGCCGGGTCGTTGATTTCGTGATGCTGTTCTTCGGCCTGCTCGCGGTCATCTATCTCATGCTCGGCAACGTGGACAAGGTCGTCGCGTTCCTCAAGACGCCAGGGATCACAAGCCTATTCATCATCCTGGTCGTGGTCCTTCCCCTGATAATCGCGCTCGGTTTCTTCAAGAGGTTGGTCGCCAGGATGGATCATCACAATTCGATCACTGTCTTCCTTGTCCAGAGCCTTCTCGACCTGGGGCACACAATCTTCTTCATCGCGCTCGTGGTGCTGATCGTGCCGGTCCTCGGCTTCCTGCTTTTCGGCCCGAAATTCTGATCCAATATTTTTTTTCTACGCTCGGTCGATGCATTTCACCATTTTTTTCAAAAAAATCCGTGGCGGGCACATCCATAAATATAAATTTATCGGTTCAAATTCCATTCAACTAGGTGATCAGATGGTTTCGAGAAAGAAAAAAGTACCTCCCATAGAAAAAGCGAAACCCCGATCGAGCGCAAGCTGCTCCTGCGGGGATAATTGCCATGAGGATCATGCGCATCTGCCGGGCTACCTGCTGATAGCGCTCGGTTTGCTGGCATTGCCCATAAACTTCGGCCTGATACAGGGGCTTGAATGGGCGAAGGCCTGGCCCCTGCTGCTCGTGCTTGTAGGCGCGACGATAGTGGCCAAAGTGACCTACTGCAAGGCAAAATCATCCTGAATAAATTTAGAAATAGAATTGATGTTCGGGACCAATAGCGCAATCTATTTTTAATTTTTTTCCTTTTCTCAAATCCCTTTATAGTAAAGACGTGTGGCTTCGACGCTGACCGCAGCCATTAAATAAACAGAACTGATGTCCGGGGTTTTCTTCCTGATCCCATTCTTAATCGCATTCCATAATTCCGGCAAACATATCCTTATTGAGTTCGAAGTGGACTCGCAGAAAAATGCGTCAGGCGTTGTACCGCATGCTTTCCAACTCCCGGTCATCGGCCATTTATTGAGCCGTTCAGCCGCGGGAAGCGCCATCTGGTTCGCGAGCCAAATTACCGCCCTTGCGCGCAATCTTTCGTCATTTTCAAACTCGCTTGCCACGCATTCGGTAACCGGCCTTTCGATCCGGTCTTGTCCCCCTCGCTTTTTCTTATCCTCGAAACCACAGGCGAGCGCCTGAAGCATCGGATGTTCCAATCTCTTTATGGAACCTGGATCCTGGTTGTTCATCCTGAGCGTGAATCCATTACCTCTGACAATTAGTTTCATGTTATTATCTATGTTTAAATAAGTTTATATTTCCAACCCTTAAACCGGGCTTCAGAAAACAGAAGCAATTTCCCTACCATCCTTTAGAATTCGCATAATCCACGGCGTTCTTGAATATCCGCAGGCCCATCGCTTCCTTCACCGTCCCCTTTATCCAGTACGGGCAGTTCTGCGGGATGTTGAACGCTTCGGGGTGCGGCATCATCCCGAAAATCAATCCGCTCCGATCACAAATCCCGGCGATGTTCGCTACAGAACCATTCGGATTGTACGGATAACCAGCCATCTTCCCGCTCTCGTCGCAATACTGGAAAACGATATTGTTTCCCTCGACCATCTCTTTTATTGCATTATCATCGGCCGGGATGAATTTCCCCTCGCCGTGCCTGACCGGGACGAGAAGGCTGTCCATGCCCTTTGTGAAAACGCATCTGGTATTCGGGTTCGCCCTCAGCATCACCCACCTGTCCTCGAAATGGCCCGAGTCGTTGTATGTGAGCGTCACGCGTTGCTTGAAATCCGGAATCGGCAGGAGCCCCATCTTGACAAGAACCTGGAACCCATTGCATATCCCCAGGACAAGCTTCCCGCCATTTACGAAATCAGTGAGCTGGTCCTTGAGATTGAACCTCATCTTGTTCCCGAACACCTTTCCTGAACCCAAATCATCGCCGAAAGAGAAGCCTCCAGGTATCATAAGCATATTATAATCCTGGAGCATCTTCGGATTCGCCAAGACCTTGTTGAGATGCTCGATATCAGCTCTTCCACCGCTTTTCTCTATGACGTACTTGCTCTCCCTCTCGCAGTTGATGCCATACCCATAGAGCACGAGCGCCTTGAGTGCCATGCTGGATAAATGGAGATTAACAAATAAAAAATAGCGTGCGCCCGATACGTTCCGGTTCCCGAAACGCTCCTGTTCGTTTCAGACTTTCTTCAGTCCTCTTATGCCATCGAACTTCTCAGAAGAACGTGAGAATAGGAGAGCGTCGTTCGCTATGCACACGGCAGCCGTGAGCACGCTCTCGCTCTGGCCGCGCATGTACCCTTCCTCCTCGAGCTCCTTGTTTATGCTCGCTGCTATCTGCGCAGCCCTGCGGTCGAATGGTAGGACAGTTATGCTATTGGCGAAAGCGCTCACCACATCGCGCTTCGACACTGTCTCGAAAAGGTTGAACAGCGTCGTGCTCGTGATGCATATCTCCTCCCGGTCGGCGTAGAACCCGAGCTTCTCTATGGTTTTAGGTTCACCCCGTAAAAAATCAAGAGCCGCCTCGAAATCAAGGCATATCTTCTCCATTCACATCACCTGTTCCACATCTGGTTCCGCCTAACCCGGTCCATGGAGCTGCGGTCCACATCGAGCTCTGTGATGCTGCCTGCGAACTTGATCAGGTTCCTGCCCTCGTCCCTTCTTTCTTTCAGCAGGAACCGCAGCACCTCTGAGAAGCTCATATCCTTTGATTTCTTGAGCCGGTTCAGATCCACATAGACATCATCCATGATTGTTATCACTCTTACCATAGCCCATCCCTCGTTTTGCCCCCTAATCCGCTAGTCTCCATCGCACACATCCCCGTTTACACACAATACTACGTCCATCCTAGTATCCAACTTCCACGATTGTCTGATTTTTTTGATAAATGTATTTACCTAATGTATTTATTCTTTTCCCTCGGAAAAACCCAACCTGTCGCAATACGAACCATTCCATGGCTGAATCTCTCCGTCGATAAAACCAATCTATATAAATCAATCTTCACCTCGGACATGTCCACGCGTTTCTTCTCTGAAATTCAAGGGAAGGCGACCAAAAAAACACGAAAGAAGAGGAAATATAGGATAAATAAGGTGAAAACATGGAAGACCTCGTAAGATCTGTAGTAGGGGAATCAGCGCCTCCGAGCCAATCAAGCTCGGCCGAAGCGCTCAGCTCGGAGAGCATCAAGATCGTGACCGTCGGTGTCGGCGGTGCTGGAAACAACACGATCAACAGGCTCATCAAATCGGGCGTGAAGGGGACTGAACTTGTCGCGATAAACACAGACAAGCAGCACCTGAACATCGTCCATGAGAGGGCGAAGAAGGTGCTCATCGGCCGCTCTGTCACAAAAGGGCTCGGTGCTGGAGGCTACCCGGATGTGGGTGCCAAATCAGCCGAAGTCGACAGGCCGCTGGTGGAGAGGGAGCTTGAAGGCGCCCACCTGGTGTTCGTTTGCGCAGGCATGGGCGGCGGTACCGGCGGCGGTGCTGCACCTATTGTGGCCCAGATCGCAAAAGAGCAGGGCGCTATCGTCGTCGCGATGGTCACCTATCCATTCGCTCTCGAGCGAGCCAGGAAGAAGAAAGCAGATGAGGGAATCAAGCTCCTGAAAAAGCACTGCGACTCGGTCATCATCCTGGACAACAACAGGTTGGTCCAATTGGTGCCGAACCTGCCTATGGCAGAGGCGTTCGCTGTGGCTGACGAGATCCTCTCGAGGGCTATCAGCGGCCTTGTATGGACGATCACACAGCCATCGTTGATCAACATCGACTTCGCTGATGTGCGCGCGATCATGGAAGGCGGAGGCGTAGGCTTCATCGCAGTAGGCGAAGGCAAGGGCAACGACAAGGTGAGGGCAGCATCCGAAGGCGTCATAAAGAACAGGCTCCTGGATGTCGACTTCGAAGGCGCAAAAGGCGCGCTGATCCACATCACGGGCGGCAGCGACCTGACGCTCGGCGATGCCATCAAAGCCGGTGAGATGATCACTGAAAAGATGGATGCTGAAGCGAACGTCAAATGGGGCGCCCGCATCATGCAGAACTACGAGGGGAAACTGGAGATCGTCGCGATCGTCACAGGCGTGAAGGGCGCATCGATCGTAGGGTCTTCCTCGAGCTCAGAGGAGGAATCCTCGAACATGTCGACATACGCGTCAGACCTCGAAGTCCTCGGCTGAAAATCAGAAATGGTTAGAGGCCCGGCCTCTAATCCTCCCTTATTTTTCTTTTTCTTCTGTTTTTCCACTCCGCGCCCTTTCGATTCTTTACTAAGCACTATTATCCATTTAGAAACACTTATAAATAGTGTGTTGTATAATATAATATTATGGTAAATGTTGACGGATCTCCGCGGCTCGTCGAATACAACGGCACAGCCCTTGTCAACGGTTCGATTATGCGCGTCACTGTCCTCGCCAGGGAAGGCGGCTGGAAGCACGATGCCATGAAGGCCGTCCACAAGGCCGGCGGCTACAACGTAGAGCTGGGTGATAGCAAGCCGGAAGCGACCGGTTCGCAGCGGCTCAGGAGCATCCTGTGGAGCAACCGTATATCTTACGACGTCACATTCACGCACGACAGCGTCCTCTCGGGGGACAGCAGAGCGTCGATAACCATCCTCCTCAAATCCGACCTGTCAAGATTCCATGACGGCGAATTCCAGAGGGATTACAAGAGGATGAGGAGTCGGCAGGCGCCGGGCCAGAATCTCATAACGCCTCTGCGATGCAAGCCCTGATACGCACGAGCGATTTTTTTCCAAACCCAACTTAAACCCTTCCAAAGAAATCCGGTTCCATGCGAGTCAAGATCATCTCCAATCCTAAAAAGGGCTGGGCAAAGGCGCTTGCCAAAGAACTTGCGGCCTATCTTGGAAAGAGTGGCAGCCACTCCATCGTGAAAAGCGGCGCTGATACTACGATCTGCATCGGCGGAGACGGGACCATCCTCTATGCGAACCATAAAGGCAGGCTCGAAGGCGCGATCCTCGGTATCGGCTCTGACAAGAGCTACATCTGCCAGCTCCACAGAAACGATTGGCAAGAAACCATCCTTCAGATTCTGGAAAACGATACGCGCGAACGAGTTATGACGCTTGAAGCGGATCTGAGCGGAAAAAGATTCAATGCGATAAACGATCTCGTGGTGCACGCCACCCGTTTCCGTGTCGTGGAGCTCGAAACCAAAATCAACGATAAAAGATTCTCGTTCGAGGGCGATGGAATGATACTCTCGTCATCGGTCGGGTCATCCTCTTACGCGTATTCAGCAGGAGGAGAGCGGTTCGGCCCGTTGGAGCGAAAAATCCTCGCCGTTCCCATCTGCCCATACAAACGTACGTTCTTACCATCAACACTCGATGAGGATTCATCCATCTCAGTCACT
>Ga0315268_10005843_pt1 | contig 13152 bp, 13 predicted proteins | sample C1_top_MG_FD_204535 | JGI IMG/M metagenome (GOLD analysis project Ga0315268, IMG submission 204535) | Sediment microbial communities from Yellowstone Lake, YNP, Wyoming, USA - C1_top | ecosystem: Environmental > Aquatic > Freshwater > Lake > Sediment | place: USA: Wyoming | collected 2017-08-01 | reverse complement strand
CTATGGGCAATACAACAAAAGCCTACGCAAAGGCATTTGCAACAGCATCTGGAACCGTGTCAACTGTCGTACTTTTTGCGACCTATGGCCAGAAAGTAGGGCTTTTTTCATCCGTCTTGAGTCAAGCCTTTGTTATTGGAGTTTTGATGGGTGCCACAATGCCCTTTGCTTTCTCATCCCTAACTATGGGAGCAACTAGTAAAGCAGCGTTTGAAATGGTTGACGAGGTAAGAAGACAGTTTAAAGAGAACCCGGGCATCCTCGAGAAGAAAGCACTGCCAGACTACGAAAAATGCGTTGACATCAGCACAAAAAACGCCCTGAGGAAAATGATTCTACCAACTCTCCTAGCTCTTGCATCACCAATTCTTGTAGGCGTCATACTTGGACCATACGCATTGGGCGGCTTGCTGTTGGGGGGAACATGCACGGCAGCACTCTTGGCGTCGTTCTTCACCTTCGGCGGAGCCTTGTGGGACAACACAAAAAAAAGCATAGAGTCTAAAGGATTCTGGATGAAAGGAACTCCACTACACTCCGCAGCAGTCGTTGGCGACACCGTAGGTGACCCGTTGAAAGATGTAGCGGGCCCCTCGCTCAACATCTACATGAAATTGACGAACATGACAGCACTACTAATCGTTCCAGTACTGCTCACAATCACTCCACTATTGAACCTAGCATAGGAAAATCCGCTCGCGCCTCTATGCCCACGATGTGCTTGCCCCACCAAAAGTCTCCGCCCAGCCTCACACGCTGACCGCACACACTAGTCTGACTACTGATTGAAACCTGCTGAAAAAAGGTAGGGGGGCTATCAATTATAACAAGTCGAGACCCGTTATAATTGACATACCTCGATGGCCCACGCGCTATGCAGTAAACGCCCGTTCAGAAAAAAGAGCCTAAGAAGAGGGATATCAAACAAAAAAGACCGAACGCTGTTGTATTCAACATGCCTCGACAACCCAAGTACGATGAAGCAGAGACGTTCAGCGCGCGCCAACTTGGGACATTGATTTGAGTTTACGGCCTACCTCTCTCTTGCCCAGCAGCACCCGACCTTCCTTTCGGAGAGAGCGCACAAGCCGTCTTAGCGCATGCGTGTTTTGCCGAGAATCGCTTCCAGTCTTCGCTTATGAACCTCGCGCGTCGTAAGCGGATACACTTCCCTCTCGGAGTAGAAGAACAGCGGGTCCTCACCTATTATGCCGGCCAACTCCTCATCAGAATCCGCCTTCACTATCAGCACGTCCCCCTGATGACCTATCAGATGATACGAAACCTCAACAACCTTCTTCCTCTCCAACTCATCAAGATACTTAAAATGAGCCGGAAGCAACTTAGCCCACACATCCACAGCAGGCTGTCTCACCTTTGCAATGATCAAGAACTTCATTTCACATCAATCCCTCACATCTGTCCCGACAATATAAATGACTTTTGGAAACCCCCCAACAAAAAAAGAAAACCTTGCGGCACGCACCGTCAAATCGGCGAACGCATGCATTAAAGCAAACCTCAACAATATCCTGAAGCCGAACAGCGGAGAAGAGTCACTTGAAGAAAACCAAGATAGTCTGCACCGTCGGTCCGACCAGCCTTTCCAAAGACACACTTACCAAAATGCATCGGGCAGGAATGAACGGCGCCAGAATAAACACCGCCTACGGAACAATCAGCCAATACAAAGACATGATTGAAACCATACGAGCAGCAGCGGACATCCCGATAATCGTTGACATCAAGGGCCCAGAAATAAGACTCAGAACAAGAGCCAACAGAACCGTCAAAAAAGGAGACGTTCTCTCAGCAGGCTTCAAAAACGAGCCAATAAGCTTCAGCAGAAACTTCCTCAACAACGTAGACGCCGGCGACAACATACTAATCGACAACGGAAAACTGAGAATGCGCATCACTGAAAAACATGAGAACACCCTCAAACTGGTCGCGCTGACACCCGGCGAAATCGACGACGGAAAAGGAGTGAACATACCCGGCAAGAAACTAACAATCCCCACCCTCTCACCCAGAGACCGCGAGATGCTGAGCCTGGCAAAGGAAAAAGACGTTGAATTCATAGCCCTCTCATTCACAAGAAACGCCCGAGACCTAGAAAACCTCAAGAAACAAGCTCACGGCTTCAACGGCGCAACAATCGCCAAAATCGAGAACTCCGAAGGCGTCAACAACTTCAACCAGATCCTCAACCTCGCAGACGGCATCATGATCGCCAGAGGCGACCTAGGCGTCGAAATAGAACCCTAAAAAGTCCCCCTCGTCCAAAAAACCATAATCAAACAGTGCAACCAAACAGGAAAAACCGTCATAACAGCAACAGAAATGCTCGAATCAATGATGCACAACCCCATCCCCACCAGAGCCGAAGTCAGCGACGTCGCAAACGCCATACTCGACGGAACAGAAGCAACCATGCTCTCAGGCGAAACAGCCGTAGGAAAATACCCCGTAGAAGCCGTCCAGATGATGACCAAAATCGCAGACGAAACCGAAAAAGCCATCCAAAGCCACATCCAAGACACGGGCTACATCAACATCTCAGACACAATAAGCAAAGCCATCCAAAGAATATGCCAAGAAATGCCCCTCGACAAAGTCGTCACACTCACCAGGTCAGGCTACACGGCCAGAATGATCTCCAGATTCAAGATAACCCAACCAATAATCGCCGTCACACCCGACAACCGCGTCAAAAAACAACTCGAACTCACTTACGGCATCCACCCGACCTGCATAGACTACCGCAAAGAAAACGACCGAATCCTAACCGTCGCCAAAACCCTCCACTCAACAGGCCTTATCAACGGCGAAGACACAATACTCTTCACCGCCGCCTCCAAAACCACTCAAAAACACGCCAGCAACCTCATCGAAATCCACAAAATCAAAGAACTCAAAAAATCCGCAACCGAGTGACCAATGCCCCGCATTTTGCCAGTACTCACTTCAGCACAACAAAAGATACAGAAAAGACACCTTGCCACCCTCAAGGTGGTGGCGGCGGTTCTTCTGCAACAGGTGGCGGCGGCAACCCAGGCTGCCTTCTCATACGAACTATCAAGAATGCGGAGACCAACACCACGAGAACCACCATCACGACAACGACTATCGGCAGAGGATCAAAACCCCCTCCTCCCGCGCCGAGTTTCTGCAACGCGAAATGGACTTGAGCGGTTCCCTCGAAGATTTTGAAGTAGAAGTCGAAATTACCGTCGTGGGAAGCAGTCCACTCCTCGCTCACTGACGTAACGTTTTGTCTGTCCAGTAACGATGAAGACAGGTCAGCACTACTATAGATCGCGAAACGTATAGGACTGCCGTTAACAGAGACGCTTATCGAGACCCTGTCTCCACTGGTCAAGTTGGCGTACAAGTCCCTGTAATCGTCGTAAATCGATCCCGCGGTCATGGTGAACTGCTGATCTACTAGAGTAGTATTACCCGTAGAGGGCTGTTGGCCGCCAGTGGAACTAAGCATAATGGTAGCCGTGGACTGAGTCCCTGATGTCTCGATGTGGAACTCGAACCGACCGTCGTAAGGAACAGTCCACTGCTGGTCCAGATTCGTGATGTCGTACTTGCTCAGAAGCTGCCCGTCAGTGCTGTTGAAGATGAAGAAATTCACCGCGTCCCCTGCCACGCTGACACTTATCGAAATAGTGGTTCCACTGGTCAGATCATAGAAGTAACTCTTAGTCGGGTTGTAAGCGTCCAGCGGCACCTGCTCGTCAAGAGGAAGCGTTCCGTCGCAACGCACCAGAGGCAGAACCGCAAGAAACAGCAACGCGATGAACAACAAAGCTTCTCGTCTCATCCTACATCAAAGAAAAGCTCTATTCTCCAAGCTTTTATGATTTACGGAGAAATCTTCGAGCAACCTCAACCTCGTATATTCCCCAACGCTTCATACCACGTTGAGGTTCAAACTTGAAAACCGTCGTTTGGCTGACACTGATTTCTATCGGAATCGCACTCGCAGTCATAGGAGCAGTTCTCTATACCTACCAAGAGGAGAATTTCATAGGAAGCTACGGCATCTACTCAATCTCAAAGATGGTAAACCCGTACCAGGGCCTTGGACTAGGACTCATCATAGCAGGTGCGATAGTGGCTGTTCTCGCGTTCATCCTCATGATATTCACGCGAGCGAAAGCATCATCACTCAGCATGTAGCCCCCGCCACCTCCACCGCCTCCAGACGAGTAAGAAGATCAACAGTGTTTCGTGCCCACAACGCCAAATCAAACTCAATCAATATAGCTGAGTTATTATGCTACGTGAAGAGTTCTGCCGATCGCTACTCCAAGCCTCTAAAAAAGGCATACACGAACTGTTTCAAACCGCGAAACAAATTATCTACGATCTCCTTCACAACTCTGATCATACTATCGTTCGTATGCTTAATCAAGGCACGACTAATATGCTTCCGTCCGACGTACTCACAAGGCAGAAACCTAAGCGCCCTTAACGGCCTTTTCGTTACCAGGATAGATGTCTTCAACAAACGCAAGTCCCAGACCATATCGAACACAATTTTCAGAAGCCTGCAGGAGAAAACCAAGCTTAATCCACGCACCGACTTGCCCCTCTCTCGTTTCCAGAATTTCGCTTGCAGCCCAGTATTCTGCCCCACAAAGAAGCACACGGTCTTCGTTTGCATACTCTAAGTCTCAGGCTTTGCGTTATAAGAAGCTTGTTTAGCCACAGTAATTACTATCGATAAACGTAGTTCCTGCAAAAACCATAATGCCCACGCAACTCCTGAGCGGTTTTCTCTTTTTTATATCTCTTTATTTTCGCAGTATAGGATAACCGCGAGCACGACTGCCACTGCGGAAAAAGCTATTGTGGTTAGCAGTCAATCGCGCAGCTTCTCTCTACGTACAGAATGAAGCCAATAAGTGTTTTTCCCTCAGCGCTCGACTATGCCTTCGTCATCTTAGGCATCAAGGATTCTGGCAGCTTCACCCATACTTCTTCAATTTCTTTTGATTTGGGCTCAGTGGGAATCGTGACTGTGAAGGTCGTTCCCTTGCCTACGGTGCTTTTCACAGAGATCTTGCCTCCGTGAGACATGAGAAATCGCCTCGCTATAGCTAAGCCGAAACCCATGCCCCTTGCTTTCGTCGTGAACAACGGTGAGAAAACCTTTCCCAAGGTCTCTTTCGACATACCAATTCCCGTGTCGGTGAACGCAATTTCCACATTGCTGTCTATTTTTCTGCTGGTTATCGTGAGCAGACCGCCCTTGGGCATTGCGTCAATGGCATTTCTAATGATGTTTATGAAAACTCTTCTCATCTTTTCCGTGTCGACTTTCATCTTTGACTTGGTTTTGGCATCGTCTCGCACTCGGATCCTTCTCGGAATCTTGAGGTTAGACAAAGCATCATTGACAAGTGATCTTGCAGTGACTTCTGTCAACTCCAAGTGTATCTCTCTTGAGTATTCCAGAAGGTCATTTATGATCTTGTTCGAATGCACAATGTCTTTCTCAATAACCCCGAGCATCTCCCTGGATTTTGCATCCATACTTGAACGATTCTTCGTTCTCAAATAGTACGCAGCACCCGCGATGCCCGTCAATGGATTGCGCAGGTCATGGCCAATCATAGCCGCCAACTCTCCTATTGCAGCAAGCCTCTCAGCCTTCAGAAGTTGCTGCTGAGCTTCCTTCAACTGTTTTGTTCTCTCGTCAACCTTCTCTTCTAAACGCTCAGCATACTGCTTAAGCTGATTCTTCGCTTCATTCAAATTCTGAATCAGCCTAGCGTTTTCAATGGCCACAGCAGCCTGATGAGCAAACAGTTCAAGGGGAGCCAGCGATTGTTTTGTTGGACGCCGTCCATCTACAGGATCATCCATGCTCATTATACCAACCACTTGACCATCAGGCAACCTTAAGGGAATGTATAACAGGTCGTCCGGGTTCCAGTCAACCGTCTCCTCCTTTGGAACCTTGCTAGGAATAGCATGTTTGAACTGGTCTCTGACAAGCGGATCACTCCAAGGCAGATAGTAGAACTCGCCCAGGCGATATTGTTCAAACATGGTACTCAGGCGTTTACGCATTATTTCTCCCGATGGTTGGTGTCGCCTCAGATACTCTTCTTCTTCAGAGGTTAAGCCTGCAGCTACGATATCCACTGTGTTCAGGTTCTCATCCTTCAAACTTATGACAGCTCTTCGCCACCCTTGTTCGCAAAGAGCATCCGCAACAGTTCTAAGCCGTTCATACATGTCCGAACTATGAAGCAACATCGCAGAGCTTTTCATCAAACCTGACATTTTCCTAGAAGTGTCCTTAAGAGCCTCTTCCACCTTCTTGCGTTCTGTGATGTCTCTAAATATTCCGTGAAGCAATTTCTTGCTTCGAAACTCAATGAGATTAGCTTTGATGGCAACGTCCTTGATCTGCCCTCGCTTGGTAATGACTTGTGTTTCAAGAATTTGCCCTTCTTTCTCCCTGATGTGCTGCTTGAAAGTCTTGCTAAGTCCTCCCTCTACGATTTCTTGTTTGGGATGCAGAATTCGCTGGTGTTCACCAATCAGTTCTGATTTGGTTCTGCCCGTTAACTCTGTCGCAGCACGATTACAGTCTATCAACGTGCCCGTTTCAGGATCAGCGACAAAGATAGCATCCAATGCTTCCTCAAACAATGCTCGAAACTTTTCCTCAGACTCTCGAAGAGCCTCCTCTTTTTTCCTGCGCCCGGAAATGTCTTGGATCAAACCTAATACGTGCCACTTGCCTTCGATTCGCAAATGCAGAATAGAGATTTCTACTGGCAATTCTGTCCCATTGCTTCTGATCGCCGCAGTCTCAATATTCCTCCCGCCTGAAGCGCCCCGTCCTGTTTTCTTCACCCTTTCGAGGGTGCTTTGAACGTGCACGCGAAGACCGTCGGGCAGGATGAGTCTGCACCATTTCTTGCCAATTACTTCTTCTTTCTTGTAGCCAAACATACTTTCGGCTGTTCGGTTCCAGTATGAAATCTTTCCCTCGTTATCCATCAAGATTATAGCAGCATATTCTGTCATCAAAACCCCTTCTACACTCAAACGCACACAAGAGCTTGAACATTCAACCATGAATACCCCACCTGATAAAGCAATTATGAAAACACAATCATGATTAGAAATTCAAGAGACCGAACAAATGCATACATTCACAAGCAGGCCTTTCTGCGCGCGCAGGACAGTGTCAGCCCCGCTTTATTCGCACTGTTCTGATATCAAACGGGCGCAACGACAAATTCAGCCTGTTTCCTTGGTTTTCAAAACAGCCAGTTTCCTCTCCAGTAAATCAACTTCGTGCGCTTCCTCAATATCGAAGCCGAAGAGGATCTCCCCTTCGCCGCCTTCACCAGACACCTCATAGATTCTGATGATGAGGTCATCTGAGAGCACACTTCAGCACACATATATCAGGCTGTCCTTCAGTGCAAAATCATATATCCACTTCGTGCGCACATTCCTTTTTGGAAAATGACATTTGAGGAATGATATGGGAAAACTAACAATAGAAGACGTTTTTAAGGCCTTAGCCAAACCACTCCCTGACTTCGACATAGAGCCAGAAAAGACGGCCTTGCTTCTGATTGACATGCAGAAGTTGGTAAGCTCAAAAGCTCTTCTTCAAGAAGCCTTGAGCGCAGGATTGCCTGAAAGAAGGGCAAAGGAAGCTTTGCAGGAGTACGATCAAAGGGTCAAAAGAGTCGTGAAAAACGCGCAGAGAATACTGAAAGCTTGCAGAAAGAGGGGTTATGACGTAGTCCACGTCAAGCTCGGAGCACAAACCAGCGACCCCAGGCAAACAGCAAAGATAAACAGAAAAGCGAACTTTATCGTGCCCATGGATGCCGAAAAGGGCGAGTTCTTCGAAGAAGTGGCGCCCGCCAAGGGGGAACTCGTCTTTGCAAAAACAAACGGAGGAGCTTTCAGAGGAACCAATCTCGACTTCGTTCTGAGAAACATGGACATTCAGAGTCTCATATTAATGGGATTCCTAACTGATCAATGCGTGCTTGCCACCACGATCGACGCCGGAGACATAGGATACGACGTTCTCTTAGTCGAGGATGCCTGCACGGGAACCACTAAAGAGAATCATGACGCGGTCATGAGAATTGCGAGAGACGTGTTCCTGAAGACCAAATCAACCAAAGAACTCTTGCGAATCCTGTGAAGTGCTTGTCCAGCTGTTGAGGCGTCGCGCGCGCTACGTGCACGATAAGCGGTCTCTTGGCTGGCTGGACAGGACCAGCCCCCAAAACAGTTGTGGGCAAAGAAGCCATGGCAAAAGTGATCCAAAACCAGAAAGTGATCGATCGATCTCGATCGAACCAAGAAATAAATCAGAAAGACCATAAGACGTAGATCCCAGATTTCGTTTGTCCTCGAAAAAAAGACCACTGGCGCGTGGATTTGCGGAGATGCTCCCACTCTCGTCTCGGGGCCTCAACCGCCCAAATGTCAGCAAAGCCTAAGAGCAAAAGTCAACAGATATATCTAACTTTGTCCCTGTGCGGATGAACACGCGTAACAAGCAAGGGTAGGTACGACACGATTGGATTTGGTTGTCGAGCTTCTGACGATTCTGCTCACCGCGTTTGGCTTGAACCTCATACCCTTCGCAAGTCCATCCAACCTCCTAATCGCTTCTAATGCTGCATTACTCGGCACCGCCGACCCCGTCAGCATCGGCTTCTTGGTCGCCCTCGGCTCCGCAACTGCCAAATTCATCCATTACATGATCACTTTCTTCATAAGCAAACACATAGGGGAACAACGCAGAAAACGACTCGATGCTGTTGCTCCGAGACTTCGACGCTGGGGCCCCATCGCGTTATTCATAGTAGCAGCAACACCGTTACCCGACGAACCCGTCATCATACCGTTGGGACTATTGAAGTATAATCCAGCAAAATTCTTCCTCGCCTTCTTTGCAGGAAAACTCTCAATCACAATAATCGGAGCCTACCTTGGAAGACTCAGCGAACAATTTTTCGCCTCGGTAATCAGCCAAGAAGTGCTCATAATACTCTCGATAGTCTTAACCATAGTGATATCGATCGTACTTCTGAAAGTCGATGCCGAAAAAATAGCACGAAAAGTCCTAAGAAGAAAAAGAAAAACGGAACCGTAACTTCAAGGCCAGCGGAGGATACCAAATGAGAAGGGAAGGAGTCGAACTTTAAGATGACGAGGACCCCGCAAAATCTCACAGCTCAGAACAGGGCGCGCGGGTCAGATTAGGCTTTTTTTCGTATCAGGCGTTAATAGAAATCATACAGCTATTAACTTTGACTACCCTAAACAAGGTTGTATTGACCCCTCTTGGAAGGATTTAGTGTATGAGCGCTCTCAACAGTAAGTATTTCACGTTACTAGTCGTAGTTCTGAGCATAGTTTTGGGGTTCTTTCTTCCTAAAGTCGGATTGATTTGGAAACCGTATTTGGCTCTTTTGCTAATGTTCCTAATGTTCTTTGTCACGCTGAGCATAGAACCGAATGAAATCACAAACGCAATGAGAAATCATCCAGTCATACTAACAGGTTTGTTCACGACGTTTGTCCTAGTACCGGTGCTCGCTCTCTCCACAAAACCCTTTTTTACACCCATAGTCTACGCCGGCACTATGCTTGCGCTCTGCTGCCCATCAGCGATTGTTTCTGCGTTCTGGGCTAAGGCATTCAAAGGAGATGTCGCCACCGCTCTAGTCATGAGCATGATCACAAACCTGCTTTCGATAGTCACTATACCGGCAACAATGCTGATTGCCGTTGGCTCAGCCCTCAACGTTGACGTCCCAAGCATGATAGTGAATCTGGCAGAAATAATCTTAGTCCCCATGACAGCCTCCTTCTTGGTGAGGAAATTCGTCCACCTTGATTGGAACAGAGCCAGCACTTACAACTCCACAGCGGAACTCTTCATACTCACTCTTTTGATTTGGGGATCAATCGCGCCGGGAGCTGAGTACGTGAGAAACGATGTTGCAGAATTTGTGTTATTGAACTCTTTCATATTTGGAATACTTGCACTAGCGTTCACATTGACCCATTCTCTAACCAGAAAATTCGGACACAAAAAAGCAATATCAATCGAGATCGCAACAACAGTGAAAAATGCCGCCCTCTCCCTTGTTCTCGGCCTCACAGCGTTTGGCCCGCAGATACTCCCACCTCTGATTGCAAATCTCATCGCCCAAAACCTGCTACTTATCCCAGCAAAGGCACTGACAAAAGAATAACCAAACCCCCGCTACTTCAGCGTCTCATGCGGAGGAACATCACATCATCATTCGTGTGCACTGGTGCCAAAATCCTGTCCAAACCTCAAATGTTTTTAGCACTTGCATTACGATCGATCTGAGAAGCTGGAGAAGAGAGTCGGAATTATCGCTGGCGCAAAAGCATTTTTCCAGACACCTGAGGATTTAGTTTCGACAAGCTGCGAATGATCAAGGCAACGTTACCCAGAGAGAGGGCCCTGAAGGACGAAGAGGACGTAAGAGCGATTCTGAAGTTTACGACAGTGGACACTGAAGCGATAAAGAAAAAAGCCGAGAAAGACACTACTTTGTCCATTTTTAAGGCTTTGACCGCCTCAGAGAATCCGTGAAGTCTGCATTGTCTAAACTGGAACAGTTCACTTTTCGAAGTACTTCTTGAGAGGCTCCCAGTAAAACTCTTTCCATCCTTCAGCGACGTCGTCAGCCAGCTCAGCTGGGACTCCAGAGTGAACCATCAATATTTCTGTGCCCCCCGTCGCTTTCTTGAAAGTCAACTCCAGCCTTGACGGAGGAAAACCTGCAGGCCACTCTGTCGTGGTCCACTCCTGAACTATTCTCTTTCCTTTCTCCAACAGCAAATTCTTTCCTGAAATATAACCGTCCCACGCCGTAAACTCCCCACCGACCCTCGCATCACTGGTCGCCTTACTACCGGTAAACGCAGAATGCTTCTTCGCATCAACAAAGGCCTCGTACACCTCTGCCGGCATAGCAGGAACAACTACCCTTTGCCGTATCGTCTTATTCTTCACCATCTTGTCCACCCAATCAACTAAAGCCCCTTCCGATACGAACGAAACTCAATAGTAATAAACCTTCACGTCCAAGAGCGTGCATTCCATATTTCCAGAAAAGGTTCCACAAACCGTTGGGTAGAGGTTCAATTCGAAACCTGAGCGCCAGAGAGTGGAAAGCAAAGTTGTTGCGGAGGATGCGCGCGCTTGAGTTTTTGCTGAAATTTCTAGGGTAAAGCATTGAAAATTTGGTGAATTTACATTGAAAATCTGCTGAAATTTTTGCTCTAGGGCATGTTGGCTCCGCGTCCTAGCAACATTGTCTATGTCAATTTTGTGGGGTCTCAGAGGTCACAAAATTGGTAGCCCCTATCCCCCTATTCTTGAGATGCTACAATCTGTAGTTCAACCGCCGTGTGCGGAGGCCCCCTTCTCGTCAGGCAGCGTCAGTATGCGCTTCTGCCAACTACGTGCATGGGCGCTCATCTATACTGCTTCTTCTGACCTGCACACCTCTCTTCTTTCAAGCAAAAAAATTCGCGAAAGGAAAGTCCCGGCACATTTCCCAAACGCTCATCACACAAGTCAGACCACGAGTTGAAATGCGTGAAAAAACCTAGAGGAGGGGCTAAAAATAACAAGCGCACGATGAACGAGAACTCCCAGACATTACAAGCCCCACCGAACCGACACACCCTTTGAGCAACACAAACTGTTGCTTCAGAATTCTTGGCTTTCATCTCAACAGGACGAAGCTTCGCCGTTAGCTACTGCCTCTCGATTGATCGAGTCTACAATTCTTTCCACTAATCTTCACGCGCGCAGACTTGATTTAGACGTTATCCCAGCAGGCCCAGAAAATCCTTAGCCAAAAACCTCAGAAGTCTGAATCAACAAAAAAGGGAATAATTGGAAGCTATGGGCCTTTCTTAGTGATCTCCTTTATGATGCCCGCCGCTACGGTGGTGCCCATGTCTCTCAGAGCGAATCGCCCGAGCTCCTCGAATTCCGCAAACGTCTCAACAGCGATCGGATGCAACGGCTCCATTCTAACGACCGCAGCATCACCAGTCTTGAGGAACGTCGGCTTCTCCTCAACCACCTGTCCTGAACGCGGATCAATCTTCCTCACGAGCTCCGTTAGCTTACACGCAACCTGCCCAGTGTGAAAATGCAGCACAGGCGTGTAACCCGCCGCCACAGCCGTCGGATGATAGATGACAATGATCTGACCGATGAACTCCTTAGCCACCGTCGGCGGATTACTAACGTGCCCAGCTACGTCTCCACGGTGAATGTCCGTTTTAGCGACGCCTCTAATGTTGAATCCAATGTTGTCTCCCGGCTCAGCCTTCGAAATCCTTTCATGATGCATCTCAAGCGACTTCACTTCGCCCTGCTTGTTGGACGGCATGAAGACAACCACATCGTTCTCCTTAAGAATGCCCGTTTCAACCCTGCCCACTGGAACCGTCCCAACGCCCGTGATACTGTACACGTCCTGAATCGGAACGCGAAGCGGCTTGCCCGTCGGCTTAGACGGCACCTCAAACGTGTCCAAAGCCTCTATCAGCGTCGGCCCAGTGTACCAAGGCATGTGCTCACTCTTCTTCACCAAGTTGTCACCCGTCCACCCAGAAGTCGGAACGAACGGAATCTTCTCAACCTTGAAACCCACCATCTTCAGCATTCTGCTGACCTCATTCTTGATTTCATTGTACCTTTCTTGGCTCCAATTAACCGAAATGTCATCCATTTTGTTGACTGCAACAACCAACTGGCGAACGCCCAGAGTGAACGCTAAGAATGCATGTTCACGCGTTTGACCGCCTGGGCCAATTCCTGCTTCGAACTCGCCTCTTCTGCCTGAGCAGAAAAGTATTGCGCCATCTGCTTGGCTCGCGCCCGTAATCATGTTCTTGACGAAGTCCCGATGTCCCGGCGCGTCGATGACAGTGAAGTAGAACTTCTTAGTTTCAAACTTGAGGAATCGAAGGTCGATGGTAACGCCACGTTCTCTCTCTTCCTTGAGGTTGTCGAGAACCCATGCGAACTTGAAGCTCTCTTTCCCTGCCTTCTTGACTTCTTCTTCATACTGC
>Ga0315268_10005842_pt1 | contig 13154 bp, 13 predicted proteins | sample C1_top_MG_FD_204535 | JGI IMG/M metagenome (GOLD analysis project Ga0315268, IMG submission 204535) | Sediment microbial communities from Yellowstone Lake, YNP, Wyoming, USA - C1_top | ecosystem: Environmental > Aquatic > Freshwater > Lake > Sediment | place: USA: Wyoming | collected 2017-08-01 | reverse complement strand
CCGCAGGTCTACCCGGGTGCAGAGATTGAGGAGGGCGGCGTTCAGCTCCAGGCCGTGATTGTATTCCTTGAAAACTTTAAAGAACTCCCCTCCTAAGGGGTCGGGCATCTCCTCCGCCACCAACTGTAAGCCGCCGGTAAAGGCGTGACCGGCCTTCAGCCCCCGGGACATGAGCTCCAGGGCCTCGGGAAGCTGTTTCTCGAATCTCTTGATGCGGCGCTTTCTTTTGAAGGTCAAAAACTTATAGGGCAGCACCACCCCCAGCCCCGCACCGGCCAGGCCTCCCAGGACGCCATATTGGAAAAAGCCCAGGCTCAGTCCCACCATTCCCGAGAGGTTGGTGATGAGGATAAAGACCCCCACGGGCCATGGCACATTCGCCTGGACCAACAGGATCTTCAGAGGTTCCAGGGAGGGCATCTTTTTTAATAAGGTATTGAAAAGGGGAATGCTGCTGAGGCCCTGGGTTTTCAATAGGGACCCTTCGGGCTGATAACTGCTCCAGCCCTGGTAGGCCAGGCGTTTTTTCAGCCGCCGCTGGTGACGCCTGGTAGCATCAGTAAAGAACCAGAAGGTCCCCTCCGCCAGGCAGAGGAAACTGAGGAAGATGAACACGGTGAGCAGGGGAGACATTTATGCGGTCCGGAGGTTTAAAATGATGCGTTTAAGGAAGGGGTCAAATTTTTCCTTCTCTGGAAGATAGCGCCTAGCCTGGGACCAATAATCCCTTACCCAAAGCACCTCCCTCCAGTAAATGGGAGTCGCGACATGAACCCTGCTCCAGGTACGCATCTCCATCTGAGTCCTCCTGCCTGAAGAGCGCCTTCAGGCATTTGGCTGGAAGAGCTGGGTGGGGAGGTGGATTCCCATGGCTTCCAGACGTTTCATAAATTTGGGGCGGATGCCCGTGGTAAGGAACCGGCCTTTGACCTTCCGGTCCTCGGTGAGCCCCATCAGTTCAAAGGCGAAGATCTCCTGCATGGTGATCATCTCCCCTTCCATGCCCACCAGTTCATAGAGGTTGATCATCTTCCGGCTGCCGTCGCTCAGGCGGGCCAATTGGATCACCACTTGGATGGCGGAGGCTATCTGATGCCGGATGGCCCTATCCGGGATATTCAACCCGGCCATGGACACCATGGTTTCCAGGCGGGTCAGGGCGTCCCGGGGAGAGTTGGCGTGAATGGTGGCCAAAGAGCCGTCATGGCCGGTATTCATAGCCTGGAGCATATCCAGGGCCTCCCCTGCCCGCACCTCGCCCAGGATGATGCGTTCCGGCCGCATCCGCAAGGCGTTGCGCACCAGGTCCCGCTGGGTGACCTCCCCCGTGCCCTCCAGGTTGGGAGGGCGAGTCTCCAGACGGACCACGTGCTCCTGCTGCAACTGGAGTTCTGCCGAATCCTCAATGGTGATGATGCGTTCCTCATAAGGGATGAAGCTGGAGAGCACATTGAGGAAAGTGGTCTTCCCGGTGCCGGTTCCCCCGGAGATGAGGATATTGAGACGAGACTGGACCATGGCCTCCAATACCTGGCCGATCTCCGGGGTAATGGACCCCAAGCGAATCAGTTCCTGGACCCGGATGGGGTCCTTGGCGAACTTCCGGATGGAGAGGGCCGGGCCGTCCAGGGCCAGGGGGGCGATAATGGCGTTTACTCGGGAGCCGTCCGGCAGGCGGGCGTCCACCATGGGAGACGATTCGTCCACCCGGCGTCCCACTCCCGAGGCGATCTTCTCAATAATCTTGAGCAGATGGGCGTTATCATTGAAGCGGATAGAGGAGCGCTCCAATCTTCCCTTCCTCTCCACATAGATTTGGTCGTGGCCGTTGACCAGGATATCGCCCACCGCGGCATCGTGCAGCAGGGGCTCCAGGGGGCCGTACCCCAACAGCTCGTCCCGGATTTCCTTGTTCAATCGCTCTTTTTCGGGAGTGGGCAGAGCCAGCTTCTCTTCCGCCAGGATGATCTCGATACCCCGGCGCAAGTCTTCCTGGAGCACGCTGTCTGCCGCCTCCGCCAGACGGGTAAGGTCCAGGAGATTGAGGAGCCGGAAATGGATCTTGGCCTTCACTTCATTGAAGGCGATTTCCTTTTTCAGGTCTTGCAGTTCTTTGGCGTCGCTCAGATCCTTCTGGCCCTTCCGGGCTTTGGGGACCTTCCGGACTTCCTGCTCTTCCCCAGGGCTCGGGACCACCACCGGGACCAGGTCCGGGGGCAGGCGATTCCGAATGCGGGCCATGATACCCATGGCTAACCCTTCCTCCGAAAAAGCTTGAGCCAACCCCAACCGAGGCCGTTGGTTTCCTCAGGATTCTCCCCCATCAGGGAGGCCGCCAGCACTTTCAGGTCCCGGCACACGGGGTGGCGCTGCGCCACCTTGGCCAGGGGCCGCCCTTCATTGATACTGCGGCCCACCTGGATAGGATCGGACTGCACCGCGCCGCTGACCTCCCGCCCCAAGAATTTCGCCACTTCCGCCAGGGTAAGGTCTTCCTCTTTCTGCCAGGCATTAAGCCAGGATTCCGTCTTGAGCCTTTCCAGTCCCAGAAGTCGGAGCAACTCCAGCAGCTTCTTGGCATTGGAGAGGGCGGGAATGGAGGGAGTGGACACCAGGATTATTTCATCGGACATCTCCAGGGCCTTGAGAGTGATCTCATCCAGGTGATGCCCGGCATCCACCAGGACCCATGGGAAGAGTCGCAAGTTCTTCACAAAACTTAGGATCTTTTCCAGGTGCTCCGGGGTGACGATCTCAGCCTCTTCCAGGCGAAGGGGGGCCGGCAACACTTGGAGGTACTTATCGTAAGGATAACAAAGACTTTGCAGGTAGGAACTATCAAGCCGTTCCAGGTTTTCAATCACATTGATGATGGAATATTGGGGCTGGATATCAAAAAAATAACTGAGTTGGCCGTACCGCAGGTCCAGGTCCATTACCAGGACCTGACCTTTGCGTTCCTGGGCCAGGAGGCAAGCCACGTTGGCGGTGAGAAAGGTGGTCCCCACCCCCCCTTTGCACCCCAGAAAAGAAACGACTTGGGTATTCCGCTCCACCCCCCCGCCGGCTCGGGCCAGGAGCCGCTGCAGGGCCTCCTGGAATTCTTCTCCCTTGATGGGGAAGGTGAAGCATTCCTTCACCCCCAGGCGGAGCGCCTTCCACAAGCACTCCGTGGATATTTCCGGGAAGTAGAGGCAGACCGGGGGGCCTTTGGGGTCAGAGGCAGCCTTCTCGATCCAACGGTCCAGTTGGGGGTTGTCTTCCTGATATTCCACTAATACGGCATCTACCCCGGATTCCACCTGAGCCGGTAACTTGGCCAGACTGCTTGCTTCCACCAGCAGGTCCGGGCTGGAGGAACTGAGGGCTTGCCGGAGGTAGTCGCCATTCTCCTGGGATAGATAATAAATATGGAAGCGGATGGCCATCTCCTTCTTTCACCCTTGATTAGTATTCGTTTTGATTCGTTTTGGATTAATTAGAAAGTAACGGACTCCCGTTTCAATCGCCGCAGCACCTCCACGGTACGGCGGGGAGGTTCCGGAACCACGGTCTCCTTGGGGACGGCTTCTTCAGCCTCAGATGCTCCCGAGACCTGGCCGTTCATTAATTTGGTGGTGGTAACCCCCCCAGTCCGCACCAAATCCTGGTCTTTCTGGCCTCTGAGCACCAGGGTGATATGGCCTTCCTGGGCGGCCAGGGCCAGGCGTTCACCCTCCTCGGGGCTCACCTCCAGGGTGACGGTGGGCACCACCTGAGGTTTTTCCCCGGTCCGCTGCTCCATCTTCTGCCCGGTCCCCAATACCTTTAAATTCTGGAGGACCACCCGGGATAGGGGGTCTTTGCTGTAATCTCCCCGGCTGATGGTGACCACCACATCCACCCGGTTGTCCGGGGCCAGGAAGCCTGCCACCTGGGAGGCTTCATCCACTTTCACCGTCATGGCCCGCTTGGCGGCGGGCAGCAGGGCGGGGAGCCCGGCAGGCACCCCCTTGGGGGCCAGTTTGCCCTCCAGGATGGGCTCTCCTGCCCCAAAGGGGAAAGCGGCTACCCGTCCCTGCACCTCCTCCGGCTTGGCAAAGCTGCCGGCGGGGGCCCTCTTCCAGCGGTCCACCTTAAGCTGGCCCACCTCCAAAGGCGTGGCCGCGCTGATATCTTTGGCCGCCACCACTACGGCGGCCTCCGTGGATTTGCCGGCCAGGGCCTGCTGAGATTGGTGCTTCAGCCATTCCATGAACACAAAGGTGGCGCCGGTGGCGAACACCACGGCCAGCGCCAGCCATACCCAGGAAGGGAAACGCCTCATCCTTACATCACTCCATACGCATCACTGTCTCGGTGGACAGGTTGAGGTTCCCGCCCAACCTGGTGACAAAATGGGGCAGGACCAGGTATTGGTAGGTGTAGGCCACTTTGACGCTCAAGGGGGCGCCGTTACCGCCGCCGGCCCCGGTGATGGCAATGGTAACGGGGCCGGTAAATCCGGCCCCGGTGAGATAATCCTGCACCTGGGTCTGGATCTGGGCTGCACTCTTGGGGGGAGAATTGTAAACCACGCCAAACCTTGCCCCCTCCCGACCGGCCTGGGTGATGATTCCTTTGGAGTACATGACCAGTCCGAATTCCAAAATCCCGAACAGGAGTAACAGGAAGATAGGGGAGATCAGGGCGAATTCCACCAGCGATGAGCCCTGTTGGTCCGGTGCCGCCTTTGCCATAGTCCTCTGTCCCTGAAGTCTGCCAAAAAAGGTGAGGGGGAAAGGCTGCCGGGATCCTTGGACTCCGCTTGCCTGCCTTCCCCCCTTCCTCTTGTTGCTTGAGCCAGCTTTAGAGATCGTTAAGGTGATGGTTATTGGAGTTTGGTGTTGACGGACTCAAACTTGGTGTTCAGGGTGGTGCCGATTCCATAGATGGCAGCCATTACCGCCACGGCAATGCCGGCGATCAACAGGCCGTATTCCACCGCGCTGGCGCCTTCCTCATCCAGGATAAAAGCCTTGACTCTGGTGAGCATGTCTTTCTTCTCCTTTAATTGATTGCGTGTGTAAGCTTATTTGTGGGTGCTCCAAAAATTGTGTTGCCTTATAGGTCTCTTCGGTTCCACCTCCTTTTCCCTTTGGGGTTAGGAATTGTCGGCTCACCGAAGTCACCAAAGAAATGGCCCGCAAAGATACGGGCCCCGGAAATACCAGCGTCTCTCGTGGCTTCCACTTCGGCAGTCCCGCTACCCTGGCCGGCTGGCTGTAGGCCGGAGACTTTGCGCCCTCCCCTTTCGGGGTAGTTTGCCTTTTTCGGTGGCCCAACGTACTTCTGCCTCTCTTATCGGCATCATTTTTTGAACCTTTAATAATTGGGAAAAGGCCCTTAACTCTTCTTGAAAAACCAGACTGACACCACGGCAAAGGTCTTGACCTGTTAGGACGTCTTACATAGGAGGCTAGAAGCTATTTCAAAACTGGTTTTTTGTCACCCTGAGCGAAGCGAAGGGTCTAAAGTCATTAAAAAGACGAGATTCCTCGCTGCGCTCAGAATGACATTTTTCGATGAATCGAGGTTTTGAAATAGCTTGTAATAGTGAAGGTAAGGGCGTCTATCGGAAAGATATTAAAGTTATTTCCGGACTGGCCGAAATCCGCTAGCAGCGGAGGTTTAGAAATGGAAATGTCTTCTCAAATGCCGGCTGAGCCAGAAGTCAGGCCCCCAACCCCGTTGCCCTGCCGCCCCCTCCCCCAGACCTTCCATGATCTGGGGCTGCCCGAAATCTTTCTGGCCAATCTCACCTTAAAGCACTGTTTCTACATGGACATCTTTACCCTGGCGAACCTGGGGGAGCGCCTGAAGCTGTCCACCACCATCCTCACGCAACTGGTGGAATACCTGAAGAAAGAAAAGTTTGTGGAAGTGCGGGGACCTGATGCTCTGAGACCCCTGGCCAGTCCCTTAAGCCTGGCCCTGCGCCATGTCTTGACGGACGGCGGCAAAAGCCGGGCGGCTCAGCTCCTGGAACAAGATGCCTATGCGGGTCCGGTGCCGGTGACCCTGGAGGACTACTGGCAACAGGTGGGGCAACAGCGCATCAAATTGACCGCCGTGAGCCTCCCTCGACTGCGTCAGGTCTTTGAGGGCCTGGTGCTCTCCCCCCAGATGTTGGAGCAACTGGGACCCGCGGCGGTCAGCGGCAGGCCCTTATTCCTCTATGGGCCTCCGGGTAACGGCAAAACCACCATTGCCGTTAGACTCGGCGAAATCTGGGACGACCCCATCCTGGTGCCTTATGCCCTCTATGTGCAAGGCAGCGTGATCCGGGTCTTCGACGAGAATGCCCATGGGTCCCTAAAAGAGGAGGCGGCGGCCATGGGGTTGGAAGATCGCCGCTGGGTGCGCTGCCGCCGCCCCGTGGTCACTGTGGGCGGGGAACTCACCCTGGCCATGCTGGACCTGGCCTTTAACCCCATCCTCAAGTATTATGAGGCCCCCTTGCAATTAAAGGCCAATAACGGCATGTTCCTGGTGGACGACTTCGGGCGCCAGCAGGTCTCTCCTCAGGAAATGCTCAACCGCTGGATAGTCCCCCTGGAGAATAAAAAGGATTATTTATGTCTGCATGCCGGCCAGAAATTCACCATCCCCTTTGAGCAGTTCCTGGTCTTTGCCACCAACCTGGAGCCCCGCACCCTGGTGGACGATGCCTTTCTGCGCCGCATCCGCTCCAAAGTGAAGGTGACCCATATCACCCGGGACCAGTTTAAGGAGATCTTCCAGCTAGTGTGCCGGACATACGAGGTAGCCTACGACGAGGAAGCGGTGGAATACCTGCTTGCCGGCCATTATGACGGCGGCCGGCGCCACATGGACGCCTGCCATCCCCGGGACCTGCTGGAGCAGATTCTGGATTACTGCCACTTCCATCAGATTCCCGTCACTCTCACCCCTGAGAACCTGGACCGGGCCTGCCGCAACTATTTTGTCTACTAAATTAGGGGGGCAGGGGCCACGCCCTCCCCCTGCAGGCTCCCGCCCATCTCCCCCGCGCCTTTAAAGGTCATGTCCCTCCCTTGACTTAAGTCATGGACCTGAAAAATTTTAATGATTACCATATAATTAAAGTAAGGGGCTAATGCCCCGGCGGCGGCCTCGGTAATCAAGGCCGGTAACAAAATCTGAATCAGGAAAGCAAACTTATGGGGCGACGCCAGATTATCCGCATCGACCAGGAAAAATGTGACGGCTGCGGCCTGTGCGTGCCGTCTTGCGCGGAGGGGGCCATTCAGATTGTGGACGGCAAGGCCCAGTTGCTGGCCGACCGTTTCTGCGACGGCCTGGGAGCCTGTCTGGGGGAGTGTCCCCAGGGGGCGCTTATCATTGAGGAACGGGAAGCCGAAGAATTTGTGGGGCCGGCTCCGGGAGCGGCTCAGGCCCACGCCCACCCGGAGCCGCAACCCCAAGGCCAGCCCTTTGTCTGTCCCGGCAGCCTCATGCAGCAATTTCAGCGGAGAGAGGCTCCGGCAGCCGGGGCCTCCGCCTTGGGCCATTGGCCCATCAAGCTGCGCCTGGTGCAGCCCAAGGCCCCCTTCTTTAAGGGGGCGAATCTCCTGGTGGCGGCCGACTGCGCCCCCTTTGCCGCGGGCGACTTCCATGCCCGGTATCTGGAAGGCAAGGCATTGGTCTGCGGTTGCCCCAAATTCGAGGACCTGGAAGAGCATGTCGCCAAGCTCACCGCCATCTTACGGGAAAATGAGATCCAGGAGATCACCATCGTCAATATGGAGGTCCCCTGCTGCTTCGGGTTGGTGCAGATCGTGCGCCAGGCCCTGGACGCCGCGGGCAAGAATCTGCCGGTAACTATCTGTACCCTGGGGACTGAGGGCCAGGTCCTGCAGCAGCAAAAAATCCGGGGGAAATGAGGATTTTCCATGGAACAGATGAAATGCCCCGGCCAGGATACCCGCTTCTGGAAGCCAGGGGATATCTTTGTGACGGAATGCCCCAAATGCGGGGCGGAGATCGAGTTTTTTAAAGACGACACCCGGCGCCGCTGCGCCTGGTGCGGCCACCTCTTTTACAATCCCAAGATTGAGTTGGGCTGCGCCGAATGGTGTCAATATGCCGAGAAATGCGTGCCGGACCTGGTAAAAGAGAAGAAGGCCGCCCAGACCTTTAAAGAGATCCTGGCGGAGCGGGTTAAGACCCACCTTGAAAAAGACCCCCTGGCCTGGGAAATGACCGAGAAGGGGGTCGGATACGCCCAGGATCTGCTCAAGGCCGAAGGCGGAGACCCCAAGGTGGTGCTGGCCGCCACCCTGCTCCACCGGGTGGACCCGGCGCACGCCCGGGAATTCCTGGCGGAGTTGGAGACGGAGCCGGAGATCGCCGACGCAGTCATGGCCCTGCTGGCCGGCCAGGGGATAGAGAGCGACCTGAACCGCCAACTCTTTGAGGACGTCCTGACCCTCCTCAAGGAACAGCCTGAACCCCACCCCCACTACGCCACCCGCACCGCCCAGCGCCTGGCGGCGGGAGGGTAAAATTCTTGGGGGAGGGGGCTAAGGGCCGCAGGCCCTTACCCCCTCCCCCAAACCCCCACCCCCAATCCCTTAAGTTTGGCCTGGGAAGGCGGGGCTAAAAGCCCCGACTTCCCAGGCCCCTTAAGCGGGTTGGGAGGGGGGTGTGGGGGGAGGGCGGGGGAGCACTTACGAGAAAGCTCCCCGGCCCTCCCCTCAACTTTCACTAAGATATTATTTGGAGGGCAGGGGCAGAATGCCCCTGCCCTCTAATGATATAATGTCTTATTATGTCTTCCGCCAACTTGCCGCCACCGGCGGCGGTAAAGGATATTCTGATCTGGCACCAGGGGGCTCTGGGGGACCTGCTATTGGCGGGCCCGGCCCTCGCGGCCATCAGCCGCCGTTATCCCCAGGCCCGCCTCACCGGGGTGGGGCATCCGGAGCGCTGGGGCCTCCTGGCCTCCACCTTGCCTCTGGCGGCAGTCTGGGACGGGGGTGAGGCCTTATGGGCGCATCTGTTTACGGAGGCCCCAATTCCTAAAAAGCTGCGGCAGCGTCTGGCCCCCTTCCAATTGGCCCTGGTCTTCAGCCCTGGAATACGCCCCGGCTTTTTGGCCCGTTTGGGCCAGGCCGGCATTCCCTCGGTCCACTGGATCCCCTCTTTTCCCGAAGACACCCGGGAGCCGGTGGCGGCCTTGCAGGCCCGTCATTTGAGGGGATGGGGGCTGAAAGTTGCCCCCCAGCCTTTCCGCCTGAAGGTTGACCAGGCTCTGGTGGATGGGGTGCCGGAGCTTCCCCCGGGGCCCTGGGTGGCCGTGGCCCCGGGAAGCGGCCATCCCCTGAAGAACTGGCCCCTGGGCCATTACTACGAAGTAACCCGTGCCCTGGCCTGGCAGCAGCAAATGGGGGTGGTGTGGCTCCTCGGCCCCGGAGAGGCGGCCTTGTTTCCTTATCTCCGGCCCCTGGCCGCATCCCAGGGCCATGTCCTCCTGTCCCTGCTGCCCCTGGCCCGGGTGGCCGCGGTCCTCAGCCGCTGTCGACTCTATCTGGGGGGAGACAGCGGCCTGACCCATCTGGCCGCGGCGGTGGGCGTCCCCGCGGTGCTGGCCCTTTTCGGCCCCACCGATCCCCAGGTCTGGGCCCCCCAGGGTGCGGGGGTGAAGATCCTGACCGGCCCCTGCTCTTCGGCTCCTTGCGCCCAGGGACGGGAAATCTCCTGCCCGGCCCCTCAATGTCTGGAAGACCTTGCCCCGCAGACGGTTTTGGCAGAGGCTGTCGCCCTTTTAAGGTCCGGTTAAAAATTTTGGCCTTTGCAGCTTCCGGCTCAGATTTTTTGGCCCTTACGGCTGCCGGTGCGATTCCCCCCTTAATAGCCGGTTCTCGTACAAGTATTTGAACCGCAGCTCTGAGGACCAGGGGGGCCAATTTTTTCTGCCCCGCGTACTTCATGGGGTTCAGGGCATGAGCACAATTGGCACCATTAATGCATATTAATATAACAGGTTACCCCCCGAATACCCTATACCAAATTCTCCTTTCTCCATAATGGCCGGGCTCCCCCTCCCGGCCATTTTTTTTATGGTGCAAATTGTCTTTGGGAGAGGGGGCAGGGGTCGCGGACCCACTTACAATCCTCTCCCAAACCCTCTCCCCCAACCCCTTAAGATATTTTAAGGAAATAGAAGCCTCAGGCCTCGATTTCCCTGAAGCTTAGGGGGGGTTGGGAGGGGAGTTTGAGGGGAGGGGCGGGGCGCCTGTGGTCCCCCTACCCTCCCCTCAAGAAACTTTCGCAGCAGTCTCAACTTGGTATTAGGGGATAAGGGTTTGGGGAAACAGAGTAAATCTCGTCTGCTAAGCCTTCCGAGAGAAGAAATAGTCCTTCACTGCCTTCAGGTCACCCGCCCCCAGGCTCGCGTGCTCCCTCAGGCGCTTAATCCGGGCGGCCGCTTCCCGGCCCCGGGGGGCCAGAGCGGTGTCCCCGGCCAGCAACTTCGCGGTTTCCCAGGGCGCCTGCCAGTTATTGCAGATGAGCAAGAGATCAGCCCCGGCGCCCAAGGCCTCCCGGGCCGCCTGGGGTGCGGGCAGCCGCCGGGCGATGGCCCCCATCTCCAGGTCATCGGTTATGATCACCCCGCCAAACTTCAGGTCCCGGCGCAGCCGTTGTTGCAAGATGGTGGGGGAGAGGGTGGCCGGGAGAGAATCCCACTCCGGCACCAGCAGATGGGCGGTCATGATGGCCGGCACCCCCGCGGCCACCCCCTGCCGGAAGGGGAGGAGGTCCTGTTCCCGGGAAGCGTTGCCGGAGCTGGCCAGGGCCAGTTCCTCGTGGGAGTCGATGACCGTGTCCCCCAGGCCCGGAAAATGTTTGGCCACGGGAATGACCCCCCCGGCCAGAAAACCGCGGATGGCAGCCACGCTTAGGGCAGCCACCCTCTCGGGGTCCGGCCCGTAAGAGCGGTCCCACAGGGGGCAGTCCGGCCCCCGGGCCACGTCCAGGACCGGCGCCAGGTTGACATTGATCCCCACCAGGCGAAGTTCCCGGGCCACCCGCCGGGCCAGAAGCTCCACCTGCCGGGGCCCGGCCTGGGCCCCCAATTCCCGGGCTGGGGGGATGAGGGTAAAGGGGGCCTTCAGGCGCTGCACCGGGCCGCCCTCCTGGTCCACGGCAATGAGCAGGGATCGGCCCGCGCCCGCGTGCGCCTCCCGCTGCAGCTCCCGGGTCAGTTCCCAGATCTGCTCCGGGCCTTCCAGGTTCCGGGCAAACAAGATGATTCCCCCCACCCTGAGGTCCCGCACCAGCCCCCGGGCCACTTCCTCCACCCTGGGTCCGGGGATGCCCACCATAAGTAATTGGCCCCAGAAATGGGGTTCCCGGGTCAGAGTCGGCTCCTTCATGAGGCTCTCCCTTCCTTGCCCCCTCGGTGGGTTTCTCTGGTCATTGATTCTGCTCTTGGTTTTTCATTGAAGACGATTAACCCTCAGGAAGTAAAGGCCATGATGAGTGAACCCTGAAATGTTGAAATTCCCAAGGAAGGGGAAAGCGACCCTAAGAGATTCTGGGAAGATGATTCTCTCCCCCCTCGCTAAGGAGCAAGAAGTTCCGCCAGGTGGAAGAACTCCAGATTCCAACCCCGGGCCCCGGCAATGCTGCTGAGGTGCATGAGGCAACTGTAATCCAGGGAAACCAGGCCGGTGGCGCCGGTAGCCTTTACCGCTTGGAGATAAGCCTCCCCCAGGGCCCGGGACAGTTGGGGATGCTGCACCCGAAAGGCCCCCCCAAAGCCGCAGCAGGAATAATAGGGAGAGACGGATAGAAGCTCCAGGCCGGACACCTGGGCCAGGACCTGCGCCGCGGCCGGCAAGACCCCCAATTGTCTGGCCTTACAGGACTGGTGCAGCACCAGGGAGCCGGGAAAGCGGGGAGCCCAGGGCAAGGGCCCCGCCCCGGCCACCCACTCGCTTAACTCCCACACCCGGGAGGCCAGGTCCTCCATTTCCCGGCGCTCCCGGGAGTCCTGGGCCAGCAGGGGATAATGGTGCCGCACCATCTGGGCGCAGGAGGCGCTGGGGCAAAGGACCTCCGCCTCCCCAAACACCCGGCGGAAATGGCGCATCAGACTGCGGGCGGTGGCCAGGTCTCCCAGGGTTAAGGCGAATTGCCCGCAACAGGTCTGGTCCTCCGGGTATTCCCAGGTGACCCCCAGACCCTCCAGTAAGTTCACCAACTTATCCCCGACCCCCGGGGCAAATTGGTCCATAAAACAGGGAATGAAGAGCTTCAGACCCACGGTTATTTTCCTTGCCGGTTCTTTTACCACAAGATGGACTTAAGAGATAGGGCGCCCCAACGGCCAGGATTACCCCCCCGGCCTGGCACTTGCCGGCCGGGCGTTAGTCAGCATGGCTATGGGCTTGGCCATGGCCAGAATATGGGTGTGAATGGTCTCCAAGGTGCTGCCGGGAGTTCCCATCATCAGATGGCAGGCGTCCAGGGCCGATTTCAGGCGGCACCCCAGACCCAGAAAGGTGACGTTGGGCGCCACTTGAAGCAAGGGCAGGGCCGTAATGTCTGAGCAGCCGCCCAGGGCCCCGCCGGACTGGGGCAGCTCCATCCGCCCTCCCTTGTCGTAGTTCACGGCGTAGAGAAGCCACATGACCTGTTCCGCGTTGGCCGTAAACACCACGACCTGGGGCCTTTCCTCAAAGGAGGAAAGGGGCGCCATGAGGGCGGCCTGGGTTTTGCCCGGCTCCAGATAGAGGGACTGCCGGATGGTGGCGGCGGAAGCCTCTTCGGTGCCGAAGAGGCCCACCCCGTATTTTTCCAGGACCCCATCGTCCAGATAGTCCTCCATCTCCTGCTCCATCCCCAGGACCGAGGTTCCCAGTTTACACCCCATCCGCTCCTTTTTCAGAAGAAGGGTCTGGCCTTCCCCGGCCAGGACCAGGGCCTGACAATAGCTTTTGAAATTCCCTGAGGTAAGGGGGATGTCCGAAGGAAGGGGGTCCGTTTCCAGATAAAGGGTCACTCCCACGGGTTCATAGCGAAGCTCCAGGCTCTTAACCAGGTCATGGGAAATAGTTTTAAAGTCCTTCATGGGAAACTCCGTCATTTATAGGGGGTGTGGTCCATGGGGACTCTTTAGCACAAAT
>Ga0315268_10005841_pt1 | contig 13156 bp, 15 predicted proteins | sample C1_top_MG_FD_204535 | JGI IMG/M metagenome (GOLD analysis project Ga0315268, IMG submission 204535) | Sediment microbial communities from Yellowstone Lake, YNP, Wyoming, USA - C1_top | ecosystem: Environmental > Aquatic > Freshwater > Lake > Sediment | place: USA: Wyoming | collected 2017-08-01 | reverse complement strand
TGTTGTTGCCGTTGTAGGCGGAATAGCGTTCCGCGTGGCCGAGTTTCAGCTCGGCCACGTCCCCCAGGGCCACCCCTTGCCGCAGCGGCAGCAGGCGCAGCGATGCGGGATCGGTGCGCTCGCCGTAGATGGTGAGGGTCAGGCTGCTGTCCTTGCCTTGGGCCGTGCCCAGCGGCCAGTCGCGGTTGAGTTTGTTGACGAGATCCTGCAGTTGCGCCTGGGTGACGTGGTAGCGGGCGAGCTTGAGAGGGTCGAACTCCACCCTCAGCGCCGGCTCGTAGCCGCCGAAAACCTCCACGTTGGCGATGGCGGGCTGGGTGACGAGGGCGGTGCGGATGTCGTTCTCTGCCAGCAGGCGCACCTGGTCCAGGGTGAGGTTGCTGCCCGCCTTGGGCGACAACGCCAGGATCATGACCGGCGAGGTGAACCCACCCACCGCGTAGATGCTGGAGGGGGGCACCTCGGGCGGCAATTTGCCGCGTACCCGTGAAAGTGCGTTGTTCACGTCCAACAGTGCGGCATCCAGGCCCTTCTCGTAATTGAATTCGGCGCGCACGATGGAGACTTCATTTTTGTTGGTGCTTTGCACTTCGCGCACGTGGCTGAGGGCATACAGCTCCTGTTCGATCGGGCGCGACAGTTTTTGCGTTACGGTCAGCGCCGAGGCGCCGGGCAGTTGGGTGATTACCGTCACCTGCGGCCGCTCCACGTCGGGATACATGTTGCGCGGCATTTTCAGGTAGCCGACCACGCCCAGCAAAGAGGTGATGGCCAGAACCATCATCAACAGCAGCGGACGGCCGTGGAAGAATTTGAACAGCATTATTTAACCTTAAAAAGCAGTGCATTACCACAGAGACACAGAGGCACAGAGAAAACCCGTAATTGCCAGAAATTTTCCGATTTTTGTCCGTTTAGAGGGTGAGTTTTCCTGTACTCTCGTTTTTCCAACTCTGTGCCTCTGTGCCTCTGTGCCTCTGTGCCTCTGTGCCTCTGTGCCTCTGTGGTGAATAATTTTTTCTGACTTATTTCCCGCCCTGCAGCCGGAACGGCACCCCGGCGGCGAGGCGGGTGAGGATGTCCGGGCTGGCGCAGGCGACACGCTGGCCGGCGAGCCGGTTATCGAGCGTTGCCGCGCCTTCTTCCCCTGCTGCCGCAAGCGCGATGTGCAGCGTTTCCACCTTCTTTTCGTCCGCCAGGCGCAGCACCGTGGCGGAACGGCCGTCGTCGTTGAGCAGGCAGGCGCGCGGCAAAAAAACGGCCTGGTCGGACTGGAAGGTCTCCACCCGGACTTCGATACGCGTCCCCGGAACCCGGCCGCCGGAGCGGGTGCGCGCCTCGTAGCGGCGCAGCCCCTGGGGACCGGCCTCCGGCCAAGGGCGGAGCGCCAGCGTTTGCCCGCCGACGCGCAGCGCAGCCGGCTGCACCGAATCCGGCACACCGATCAACAGGCGGCTGCCGGATGAGGTGTCGACGATTTTAAGCAAGGGTTTCCCCGGCGTGACCAGATCGCCGGGCTGGACCAGGCGCTGGCTCACCACGCCGGCGAAGGGTGCGGCCACCGTGGCATTGCGCAGGTTTTCCCTGGCCACCGCATGGTGGGCTCGTGCCGCCTCGAAAGCGGCTTCGCTGGCCTGGAGCTGCTCCTGGGAGATGCCCTGGATCGGGTACAGGGCCTGGGCGCGGCGCAGGCGTTCCTGCTCGGCCTTGAGGCTGCTTGCGGCGGCGGCCAGATCGGCGTCGAGCGAGCTTCCCTGCGCCTGTCCGCGGTCGGACGGGCTCATGTCGAGCCGCACCAGCAGGTCGCCACGCTTGAAACGGTCGCCCTCGAACAGCGGCAGGGCGGTGACGTAGGCGGTGAGGCGGCTGGACACCACGCTGTCGCGCACGGCCTGGACGTCGGCACTGGTGCGCAGGGTCAGCGTGACCGGCCCGGATTGCAGGCGCTTCGCCTCGACGACCACCGGCATTGCCTGGGGGGCGGTTTCCTGGGCGACCTGGCCGCGCTTTTTCTTGACCAGCACGACACCGCCCCCAGCCAGGGCGAGAATGATCAGCACGACGATGATTTTTTTCATTTCGCATCCATTTCGGAAATATAGGTTTCAGCCGGCAAGCCGGCCAGTACCTGGACGGCGGACCAGGTCACGGCTGCGCGCGCGCTGGCCTGGGCCCGGCGGTAGCGGGCGTCGAGCAGGTCGCGCTCGTGGCTGAACAGGTTTTCCAGGGTCTGGCTGCCGAGGCGCTGCATTTCGCGCTGTACCGCGGCGACCTGGTCGCGGTAGGCCACTTCTTTTTCCATCGCCTTTGCATCTGCCGTGGCCGCATCGTAAGCGGCGTGCAAACTCGCCAGCTGGCGTTCGCTGTCGCGCGCGGCAGCCTCGCTCTGTTCGCTGGCGGCCTGGGCGTTGAGCCGCTGCGCCTGTGCCTGCTTGTATTGGGATACGCCCAGCGGCAGGCTGATCACGCCGCCCAGCGCCCAAATGTCGCGGTGATCGCCGCCGCCGGTATTGCGGAAGTAATTGGCGTCCAGGCTAAGAGCAGGGTACAGCGCCTGACGCCCCTCATCGGCCTGGGCGCGCGCCGCTTCGCGACGGGCCCGGGCGATTTGCGCCGGGAGGGTGGCGTCAGCCGCTACGCCCTCCCAGGCGGGCACGTGGATTTCGGCATGGTCAGGCAGGACTTTTTCACGGCCGCTGGCTTCCGCGAGATCGGCCTGCGCCTGAACCAGGGCGCCGTCGAGCTGGGCCTCGTCGGCGGCCACGCGCGCCAGTTCGCTCTCGGCGTAGCGAGCTTCGACGCCCGCCGTTTTGCCCAGCTCGACTTCCCGGCGCATGCGCTGGTGTGTGGCGGCGACCCGCTGGCGGTAAAACGCCAGCGCCTCGCGCTGTTTGAGCAGCGCCTGCAGTGTGACATAGGCGCTTGCAGCCTGGTGCAATTTCAACAAGGTCTGCTGGCGCGCCAGCAACTCGGCGGCGGCCAGGTCGTGCTTGGCCCGTTCCCGGTTTGCCGCGATGACGCCGAACACGTCCACCGGCAGGCTGTAGGTCAGCCCGGTTTGGCTGATCTTGTCCGAAATGAGGGGGACGCCAGGCGTGGTCGGGGTGAAAACACCGACTACACGCCGGTCTTCATACTGGTGCCAGCCGGTGGACAGGGCCGCGCTGCCGAAATAGCGGCCGCCGGCGGCATCCAGTTGCGCTTGCGCCGCTCCGCTCTGGCTTGCCGCCACGCGCACCTGGGGATGCTGCAGGGTGGCCTGCAGCAGATCGCCCAATTCGCCTGCCTGCACCGCAATGTTCCACGCGATTCCCGTTAGCAGGAGGGTGGGACAGGTGAGAATTTTCAGGCCGGGGGTCTTAAGAAGGGAGCGCATATGCCTGCTGAAGGATATTTTAGGATTTGCTTATATATCGGCACTATGCACCAGCTTTTTCGCATCGTCCAGTACCTGCCGCTGGAAAGGAAATGCCACCCCCAACCCTCCTATCGGCCAAGGCGGGGCAGCGAAGAATTTTGGTAACCGTCCGCCGGACGGTTACAGCAGTACAGGATGTCGGGTCATTGTGGTTTCATTGCGTTGGTTTCTAGGTTCAATCAAGTTCTTTTGCCACCCATGCCTCACCCTTGCGGGTGAGCGTCCATACCCGCGGCTGGCGGCGAAACAGGCATGCTGCCCGCAGAGGGCAGCGCTCGCAGGCCGCGGAACAGCCAGGCACCACGGCCTGGAGGTAATCGCGTCGCGCAAGTTCCTCAAGCGCTACGTGCACCAGCTCCGGGCTCGTGTCCAGCGCTCGCGCCAGCTCCTCGCTGCTGGTGGTGCCCCGCTCGATGGCCAGGCGCAACACTTCACTGAGCATTCAGCCCTCCATTCCCAGCGTTCCCGCCCCGTGATAGACGAGGATGCCCGCGCCCAGTGCGATGGCAAGCAGCAGCGCGATATCGAACAGCGTCCAGCGCCAGCTTCCTGTCTCCTGGCGCATGACCGCCACCGTGGCCAGGCAGGGGATGAAGAGCATGGTCGCGGTGAGAAAGGCGAGCGCCGAGGCGGGCGAAACCTGGGTGGCGAGGGTGCGGGCCAGGCCGCCTCCACCCTGCCCGTAGAGGATGCCGAGGGTGGCGATGACGTTCTCCTTGGCGACGAAGCCGGCGATGAGCGCGACCATCATGCGCCAGTCCATGCCCATCAGTTCGCCGAGCGGCGCGAGATTATGCCCGATGCGGGCGAGGTAGCTTTGTTCGAGGGCGCCGGTGGGGAAGTAGCTCAACGACCAGACCACCACCGAGGCGAGCAGGATGAAGCTTCCCGCCTTGCGCGCGAAGGCCCAGGTGTTGTTCCAGACAAACGCGCCGATGGTCTGGGCGTTCGGCATGTGGTAGAGCGGCAGCTCCATGATAAAGGCCATGTGCTGGCCGCGAAACAGCGTATGGTTGAGCGTTATGCCCACCAGCGCCAGCACTAGCAAGTTAAGCACGACGAGGGCGAGCGCGACCGGCAGCGCCGCCGCCCCGAAGAAGGCCGGGGTGAGGAAGGCGAGCACCACGAGGCGCGCGCTGCATGGCACCAATGGGGCGAGCAGGATGGTGAGCAGCCGCCCGCCGTGCGACTCGATCACCCGCGCACCCATCACCGCCGGTACGTTGCAGCCGAAGCCGAGAAAGAGCGGCAGGAAACTCTTGCCATGCAGCCCGAGCGCGTGCATGAAGCGGTCCATCACATAGGCGCTACGTGCGAGGTAGCCCGTGTCATCCAGTAGCGCGAGCGCGCCGAAGAATACCGCCAGGACGGGCAGGAAAGTGAGGACGAGACCGGCCCCGCCCAGCACGCCTTCGGCGACGAGGGCGGCGAGCCAGCCCGGCGCGCCGGCGAGTAAATGCCGCACCGCCGCACGCGCCTGTCCGACGACAGTTACGTCCAGCCACTCCTGGAGCGGGACTGCGAGTGTGAAGGTGAACCAGAACACGGCCGCGAAAACGCTGAAGAGGAGCACCAGACCCCACAGCGGATGAACCGCGACCCGGTCCAGTTTGTCGGTAAGAATCACCTGTCCGAGGCGCGGGCGGGTCACTGCGGCCCGTACCATGCGGCCTATCCATTCGTAGCGGCCGCTGGCGATGTCGAGCACCGCGTCCTCGTGCGCCGCCAGCAGGGCTTCGATCCTGGGCCAGACCAGCTCACCGGCCCAGCCTTTGGCTTTCCGGGTGATTTCAGCATCCCCTTCCAGCAGCTTGAGTGCCACCCAATCCGGATCAAATGGCGCTGGAACCTGCCCCGCGACCATCGCCTTCAATTGCTCGAGTACCCGCCGGTGCGGCGCGGCGATCTGCGGCCGCACCGGGTGGAAGGTGTCCGGGTTGCACGCCAGATGCCCGATAGCGGCGACGAGCTCGGCGAGTCCCTGGTTACGCGTCGCCACCATGGGCACCACGGGCAAGCCCAGCGCCGCCTCCAGTACGTGCGGTTCGATCTGGATGCCCTGCGCCTCGGCGACATCCAGCATGTTGAGCGCAAGCACTACCGGGACGCGCAGGATCAGCAACTCGGCGAGCAGGTAAAGATTGCGCTCCAGGGAAGAGGCATCGGCCACCATCACGATGATGTCCGGGTGCTCCTGGATGATGAAGTCGCGCGCCACTTGCTCCTCAAGACTGTGCGCGGTCAGGCTGTAGGTCCCCGGCAGGTCTACCAGCCGCATCCGTGTCCCGTCATGGTCCAGCGTGCCTTCCTTGCGCTCCACCGTCTTGCCGGGCCAGTTGCCGACGTGCTGGGAGAGGCCCGTCAGCAGGTTGAAGAGGGTAGACTTGCCCACGTTGGGCTGCCCGGTCAGGCCCACCAGGAGCGTTCGTTGTTGCGGCGTGGGCTCAGCCTGGCGGCTCATCGCTTGCCTCTTCCACCAGGATCTTCAGCGCCTCGCCCCGGCCCAGGGCAATGCGGGTTTCGTGCGCGCGTACCAGTACAGGACCCCGCCCGGCGTTCTGCAGCATCTCGATGCGTGCTCCCTTCGCCAGCCCCATCGCCGCCAGGCGGCCCGAGAAGTCGGCACCTCCCCGGATCTCCCGCACGATAGCGTGCGCGCCGGGTGCGAGCTGTTCGAGGGGGACGGGCGGGCGATCGTTCATGGTTTCTCTGCCGGAAGGGTCGTGGCCGACGCCTGATGCGGGATGAGCAGGACGGGTATGGAGGAAATTCTCGCCACGCCTTCGGCCACGCTGCCAAGCAACAGCCGCTCGACACCCTTGCGTCCGTGCGTGCCCAGCACGATCAGGTCCGCCGGCCAATTGGCCGCCTCCTCGGCGATTACGCTAGCGAAGCGCTGGGTTGGCGTCGCGGTTTCCAACAGCCGGGCTTCGGCCTCGAGCCCGGCCGTTTGCACGCTCTCCCGGGCGGCGGCGAGGATATTGTCGGCGGCGGCACGTTGCGCCTTGAGCAACGCATCGACGTCGAAGGCGAGTTCCGGCCCGAGCGGCAGCCAGCCCATGTCCACGGCGTGGACGACGCGCAAGGTGGCGGACAGCCCCTTCGCGAGCCCGATGGCGTGATCGAGGGCGTGTTCGGAATTTGGGCTTCCGTCTACGGCAACCAGAATATGTGAATACATAATCATCTCCTCATGGGGTTAGATTGCGGAATTGCATGTTGGCACTGCATGGTTTTTCAGGCCCGGCAATCCGGATTCATCATTGCTGCGGGTTCGGTTGAGGGGAGGCGGGCGATCACTCATGGTTTCGCTTCCGGCAGGGCCGTGGTGCGATGCCAGCGCAGCCATATCCCCCGGCCCAGGGCCGAAAGCAGGTAGGCCATGCCCGCCAGCAGGATGATGGTCGCCCCGGCTGGCAAATCCGGTTCATAGGAAAGCGCCAGCCCCGCGCTGGTGAAAATTACCCCGAGCAGCGTTGCCGTCAGCATCATGGCGGCGAGCGAACGCGCATACTGGCTGGCGATGGCGGCCGGCAGGGTCAGGAGCGCGATCACCAGCACAAGACCCACCACCTGGATCAGGATCACTACGGTCAAGGCCACTATCAGCAACAGTCCCAGGTAGAACACATCGACTGGCACGCCGCGCAGGCGGGCGAACTCCTCGTCGAAGCACACGGCGAGAAATTGTTTGCGGAACAGCCACACCAGGGCGACGATCACGCCGTCCAGTCCAGCCATGAGCAGCAGATCCTCGCGCGGCACCATGAGGATGTTGCCGAACAGGTAGCTCATCAGGTCCACGTTGTAACCCGGCGTGCGCGAGATGAAAATAATCCCGAGGGCCATTCCCACCGCCCACAGAGCCCCGATGATGGTGTCCTCGTGTTGGCGAAAGCGCAGGCTCACCCAGCCGATGATCAGCGCCGCCAGCAGCGCGGCGACGAGCGCGCCGCCGATCGGGCTTTTGCCCAGGAAATAGGCGATTCCCATGCCGCCCAGCACGGTGTGAGCTACGCCGCCTGCCAGGTAGCCGATGCGCTTGACCACGACATAGCTGCCGACGATGCCGCAGGCGATGCTGGCAAGCACGCCGGCGGCCAGGGCGTGCTGTAGAAACGCATGGCTGGCAAACGCCCCCAGGAACGCGCTCATGGTTTCGCCTCCATCTCGCAAGCTTCGCCATGCGGGATGCGCTGCACCGGCATGCCATACAGTTTTTCGATCACGTCCAACCCGATCGGCACCGGCTGGTGGCACAGCAGGGTACGGTTGAGGCAGGCCACGCGGGTCACGTAGCGCGAGATGAAACCGATGTCGTGGGAGACGACGACGATGGTCATGCGCTGGTTGAGTGCCTTGAACAGGTCGAAAATTTCAGTTTCGCCACGCATGTCGATATTGGCTGTGGGTTCGTCCAGAATCAGGATGAGTGGGTCGCAGGCGAGCGCCCGCGCCACCAGCACCCGCTGCAACTGTCCGCCGGAGAGGGTGCCGAGCGGGCGCTGCCGCAGGTCCAGCACCTCGGTCTCCGTCATCGCCAGGTGCGCCGCCTCGCGATCCGCGGCGCGGTAGCCGCCCAGCAATCGGGTCGTGCCGAGCCGTCCCAGCAGCACCGTCTCCTCCACCGAGATCGGGAAGTCGCGGGCGAAGCGGGCATATTGCGGCACATAACCGATCACCCTGCGTGATTCTTGCGGGGTTCCACCAACCACGCGCACTTCGCCCGAACTGGGTCGAAGCAGCCCAAGCACGAGCTTGAGCAGTGTGCTCTTGCCGCCACCGTTCGGCCCCACCAGGCCCAGGAACTCGCCTTCCCCCACGGCCAGGCTGACATGCTCCAGCGCCGGCGGGCCGATGTCGTAGGCGAAGGAAACGTCCTTCAGTTCGATGACCGGTTTCATTTCAAGGCGTCGGCGAATTCATGCGCGACCCGCAACAGGTTTTGCGGATAATTTTCCGCCAGCGGGTCCACTCCCACCACCCGGGCGCCGATGGCCACGGCGACAGTCTCGGTGGTGCGCCGGCTGAATTGGGTCTGCACGAAGATGGCCTTCACGCCCTCACGCTTGCCGAGATCGATCACGCGCACGAGCGCCTTGGCCCCCGGTTCCTTGCCCTCGGCCTCAATGGGAATCTGGCGCAGTCCGTAGTCTTTGGCGAAGTAGCCCCAGGACGGATGAAACACCAGGAAGGGCTTGCCTTTGGCCGGCACCAGGATGGCCCGGATATCCCGGTCCAGCGCGTCCAGCTCAGCGATGAACGCACGATAGTTCGATTCGTAGTCGCCACGGTGGGCGGGGTCGGTCTCGATCAGGGCATCGCGGATGCTTGCCGCCATGATCTTCACCCGCAGCGGGCTGGTCCAGATGTGCGGATCCGTGCCGGTGGGTCCGCCCCCCGGGCCGGTCATGGGCAACAGCTCGACGCCGCGCTGCATGGGCACCATGCGCAAGGCAGGGTTCGCGGCCTGGATGCGCTTCATCCAGGTGTCCTCGAACGCCACCCCGATGGAAAAGTAAAGCCGCGCCCGGGACAGCGCCGTCATCTGGCGCGGCGTCGGCTCGTAGGTAGCCGGGCTCTGCCCGGGGCCGACCATGACCGAAACCGCAACCTGCTCGCCGCCGATGCGTTCGACGAAATACTTCTGCGGCAGGATGCTCACGAACACAGGCAGCGGCGCGGAAGCGGAAGCTGACGCAGCGCCCGCCTGCAAGGCCCAGAGCGCGACCACAAACGCGAAGGTTTTGGCAATCATTCCCACGGATCAGTCCTCACTCGTTGCTGCGACGACCACGAACGCACATTGGCCGCGCCCTGCACGCAGGGATTCGATCTCCCGCGTCTCGGGCAGGGGATGCGCGAGCGTCTGGCCCCAGGCGCTAATCGCGAACCCGGCTTCCGGCAGAAGCCGCGCCACCTCGTCAGCGGAATAGAAAGTGGCCTCGCGGTAAAATACATTCTCTGCCTGGTGCACCAGATAATCTTGTCCCATGGCGCTCTCCCGGTCGATGAAGCCAATCACCAATCGCCCGCCCGGCTTGAGCACCCTGCGTGCCTCGGTAAGCATTCTCGCAGGAGAATCAATAAAGCAGATGGTGGTGACCACCAGGGCGTGGTCGAAGCTGCCGTCTGCGAAAGGCAGATTTTCGGCCACGCCTTCCACGGCTTCGATGCCGCGCGCAGCGGCGTGGACAAGCATTGCCGGGGAGGGATCCACGCCCGCCTGCACTCCCAGCGGCGCGGCGAAGCGGCCGCTGCCCACCCCGATCTCGATTCCCCTTCCCTCCCAGGGCACGAACGGGCGCAGGGCGAGCAACTCCGAGATATAAGCAGCCTCGTGCTTTTCGAACCACGCCTCATAGCGCTGATGGTGGGCCTCGAAGGGAGCCACTCTAGGCATGGGACAATATCTCCCGCAGCGCGTCGACGAACCGGCGATTGTCTTCGGGCAATGCCGTGGTGACGCGCATATAGCCTGGACCGAGCGCCGGGTCGTTGAGCGGCTTGATCAGGATGTCGCGGCTGCGGAGCTGGTCCGCAATCTCGGCCGCATTGTGCGGCGCGAAGTCGGCGAGGAAGAAATAGGTCTCGGTCGGATAGGTGCGTACGCCCAGGGCGTGCAACTGCGCCGCGAGCTCATCGGTCCAGGCGTGCAACTGCGCAGCGCGGGCATGGATCTGGTCCTCGTGCTGAAGCGTGGCGATGGCCGCTGCCTGACTGGGGCGGGCGAGCGGGTAGGCATCGTTGTGGCTGTTCAGGTCATCGGCGATGGCCTCGGGAAATATGCCATAGCCGATACGGAAACCTGCCAGGCTGTGGGCCTTGGACAGGGTGCGCGTCACCAGCAGGTTGGGATGTTCGGGCACCAGATGGGCAACTGACTGCCCGGCCAGGCCGATGAACGCCTCGTCAACCAGGAAGCGCATCTCCGGGTGGCGGCGCAACAGCTCCGGCAGGGGCGCCATGTCGAAGATGCCGCCATTGGGGTTGTTGGGGTTCACGATGACCGCGAGCGTGGTGCCCTGCGGAATCGCCAATTCGCTGAGGTCAAAGGAGAAATATTTTTCGGGGGGCAGCCGTGTTTCCGTATAGCGCTGGGCAATCTCGGGAAAGAGCACATAGGTCGGCGTCAGCAGGTGGACCTGCTGACCGAAGCGGTCAAACAGCTGGCGCAGGATGAGCTCTGAGCCGGCGTTGATGTGAATGAGCCGTTCGGGAACACCGATCTGCTCGCTGATGAGCCGGCGCAGCGGCGCAGAATAGGGCTCGGTGTAGAAGTTGCTGTGCGGCGCCTCGGCCTGGGCCGCGGCGATGGCCTCTTCGATCGGCGGCAGCGGGTTTTCGCACAGCAACAGCTTGATGCCCTGGAAAGTGCCGCCACCTTTTTCCGCTTTGGCACTCATGACCGGCCCCTTCCGCCCATATGGCGCCCCGCGCCACGCCCGTCGCCGCCACCTGCGGAATGTTGGGCACAATGCTGAAACGCAGCCAGATGTCGCTGCTGCGACGCCTCCTGCAGAGTGCGCAGCACCGTGAGGATGTCCGGGCGCTGGGTAGCCCCAAGCAAACGGTCGTACATTTCATCATTGGCGATCTCGGCTGCCACACCCGCTTCGCAGGCTTCTTGATCCTCCATGGTCCGGGGGGAACTCAGCAGCTCGGGGGAAAGGCGGGTGAGCATGACGAAAACGGGCATGATGGTCTCCTTAAATCAAAGGCGTGTCGAAACCGGGCGAGCAGCAGTTCATCTGCTTTTACTATAATGAATTTTACTGGCTGGCGCCCAGGATTGAGTCAAAAGAGATCGTTCATGCACGCGGCCCGTTACTACACTCCCCTCCCGGACGGCAAGGTATTATGCACCCTCTGTCCCCACGACTGCCGCATCCCCGACGGCGCACGCGGGGCCTGCGCGGTGCGCTATAATCGCGGCGGCAAGCTCTATACCCTGGTCTACGACAAGGTGGTCTCCCGAGAGCTCGACCCGGTGGAGAAGAAGCCCCTGTTCCATTTCCATCCCGGCTCCACCGCCTATTCCATCGGCACCGTGGGCTGCAACCTGCGCTGCACCTTCTGCCAGAACTGGCCGATCTCCCAATGGACGAAGACCCACCTGCCGAAGGCGGTCGCCGGGGAAGAAGAGGGAGAAATGATCTGTCCGCCACTTGCCGAGCTGGAACGGGAGGTGCCGGGGGAGAAGGTGACGCCGGAGGAGATCGTCGAGGCGGCCCTGGCATCGGGGGCGACCTCCATTGCCTGCACGTACACGGAGCCGCCATCTTCTACGAGCTCGCCTACGATACGGCGGTGTTGGCGAGAAAGAAGGGGCTGAAGAACATCTTCGTCAGCAACGGCTTCATTGCCGAGGCGCCCTTGAGGAAGCTGGCGCAGGAGCTGGACGCGGCCAACGTGGATCTCAAGTTCTTCCGCGATAAGAGCTACCGTCACATCAGCCGCGCCCGCCTCGAGCCGATTCTGCGGGCCATCCGGCTCTATCACGAATCAGTTTGCCGTCCTTGCCCACCACCGGCAGGGGTGCAGTGGACTGGGTGAGCAGGAGCGCCGCTTCGAGAGTCGGGCAGTCCTCTTTCAGAACCGGGACGTCCTTCTTTGCGAATTCGCCCACCTTCAGGTTCTCCAGTGCGTGGAGATGTGCGGTCAACATACTCATCGCATCACCGACGAAAGCAAGATTGGAAAAGCCGCCTTCAATCCGCGCGCTGGGCGGTATCAGTGCACGCAGGATGGCGTTGGTGCTGATCGTGCCCCCGAACTTCCCGGTCGCGCCGCAGATCGGGATGGTTTTTATGGACATGGGTGGTATTGGAAAAATAGTGACACTAAATTATTTATTTTGGCATGGAATGGGGAAACGTGCATAGCGGCCATGATCATGGCTACTCAGACTGAGGCTGGATATGGCAAAGCTGAATTTTCAGTGTTTGTATTGATGCCGCATGGCTGCATCATCGCAGTATGCAGAAAAAAACCGCCCCGATGTACCGGGGCGGGAAAGTCCGCTTTGCTACTCGATACGAAAAAGTTAACGATATGATTGTGTTATTGAGCTTCACCGGCTCATGGCGACAAGTCTGTCTTGATGAAATCGGACAAGGGCCGTAAGGCGGCCTCTTTATCCTTGAACTCCACTATCTCAAGCAGAATCCCCAGGCTTTTTTCAAACAATCCAATTCTTCATGAGGCAGACGTATCAGGGCATCCGGTAGCACCCCGCGTGTCGGCTTCGGCGCGCGTGATACGGTTTCGCGGCCCTCTGCGGTCAGGAAGAGGCGAACAACCCTTTGATCGGCATCCTGGCGTTCGCGCCGAACAAAGTGCCGCTTTTCCAGTTTATCAAGCAGGTTGCTGGTCGTGTAATGCAACAAGATGGAGCGTCAGTCCTTGATCGCCTCGACCTGGATCGCGATCTTTACGTCGTCGCCAACAGCAGGCACGTACTTGGCGATGCCGAACTCGGAACGCTTGATCGTGGTCGTCGCATTGGCGCCGCAAGTGGGCTTCTTGCTCATCGGATTGGGGGCGCACTTGAAGTGGTCGATCTTCAGGCTGACCGGCCTGGTTACGCCGTGCATCGTGAAATCGCCGTCGGCGCCGACCAGCTTGTCACCATCGAATTTGAGCGACTTGGAGACGAAGGTGATGCTGGGATACTTGGCGGCGTCGAAGAAGTCTTCGCTCTGCAGGTGTTTTTCCAGGTCGGCCAGGCCGGTGCTG
>Ga0315268_10005839_pt1 | contig 13158 bp, 12 predicted proteins | sample C1_top_MG_FD_204535 | JGI IMG/M metagenome (GOLD analysis project Ga0315268, IMG submission 204535) | Sediment microbial communities from Yellowstone Lake, YNP, Wyoming, USA - C1_top | ecosystem: Environmental > Aquatic > Freshwater > Lake > Sediment | place: USA: Wyoming | collected 2017-08-01 | reverse complement strand
GTGAGCCAATCTTTCTTCTTGATAAGTTTTTTTACGATAGCCAGGTTGCGTTTGTCCGCGATATCAGTGTCTTTAGGAGTTTCTAAAATAAAAGCCTGGTCCTTGAGGCGCGGGTCATTAAGAATGCGCCGGAACCCCGCTAAGCCGATTTTACCTTTGCCGATATGCTCATGCCGGTCAGCGTGGCTGGCAAGTTTGTCGCGGCTGTCATTTAAATGCACCAGTTTTAATCTCTCAAGGCCCACAGTTTCATCTAAGCTGGCCATAGTCTGGCGGTATCCTTCGACACTTGCCAAATCATATCCTGCGGTGTAGGCGTGGCAAGTATCCAAACATACTCCCAGCCGTTTCTTATTCTCGATCCCGTTGATAATCAAACGCTGGTGCTCGAAAACATATCCCAGCCAGGAGCCCGAACCGGAAGTATTCTCTAAAAGAATGGTTACCGGAGAATCTTTAGTCTTATCCAGGATCTTATTAAGCGCAGAGGTAATCCTATTTAAACCTTTTTTCTCGCCGCTTTCCTTATGGCTGCCCATGTGGGTAACGATATAATCAGCTCCCAGGGCCTCGGCCTCATGCATGTCCTGGATATACGCCCGGATCGAACCCCGGTATAAAATTTGGTAAGGAGAAGCCAGGTTTATAAGATACGGGATATGGATGAAAACTTTTTGGATCCCGCTTTTTTCTCTGCGCCGCCTAAATTCTTCAATATCTTCTTTTTTAAGCTTGGCTTTGCGCCACTGCCGGGGGTCGCGCGAAAAAATCTGCATAGCGCTGCAGCCTAAAGCCTCTGCGCGGCCTATTGATTCATAGATGTGTCCGGCGATAGAAACATGCACCCCAAGTAACATAATGTTAAATTGTAGCACAAGTGAATTCAAAGGTCAATTTGCAATAACTGCCTGTGGCGTCTGGCCTAATCTTCGGCATAATCAAGGTACATGGTAAAACCCTTAACCAAATACTCATTAAGCCGCTCAGTAGCCCACAGCCTAAACTGAGTTCCTCTACTAGAATTAACCCGATAACCGACCGCAATAATCGCAGGAAGATTATAGAACTTTCTGGCCCTTTTGACTTGTCGTCCGCCTTCATTTTGAACTTGTAAGTTTTCCTTACAAGTTGCTTCCAGCAACAATTCCTCCGTATTATATATATCTTTCAGATGAAGAGTTATATTCTGCGGCGTAGTCTGGAACAATTCCGCTAGTATTTAAGATCCCTTAATCATTATTTTTGGATCTCATCTAAAATACGGATAAGCGGTTCTTCCCAATCAAAGCAGGTAATCCCTATACCAATAAGAGCTTTAAACGCTTCAATAGATTCAGGGTCAATTTGCGCAAACTCCTCAAGCGCACGTACTACCTCACTCATAAATCCGCCGACAATACCGTTTGAGTCATCTACCCCGCCAACACATAACTTTTTATCCAGCCGTAAAAGCAGTTTTACTAAAACTTCTGCTGCTTGCTTATTAACCGGTAAATCAGAAACAATCACCGATAACCTATTGCATCCTTCACGCAAGGAATCCTGATTTGCAAACCAGGTGCGCGACGGCCCGCTATATGATTTGACATATCGCAGAGACTCGGTGATAGATTTCTTAACTGCTTCTAATTCTTCTTTACTTAACACCTCACGCCGTCTGCTGCACTCGACGTGATGAGAGAGTTGTTTATCCTCATCGTTTAATGGCTGTCCATCCATAACCGCATGCAACGCCAAGGCTACCATGTGTTTACAAAGTGTGTCTTTTTGCCCAAGATAACAAGCGCAATGACCATGTTTATAGTTGCGAGCTGATACTGAGACACGATATGGTTCAGTTCCCAGAACAACAGCGGAATAATATCCTCCCAGCTGCTCTATTTCAGTCACTTTACCGCTCTCATACAAACTCACCGCACGTTTAAACGTTGCCTCGTCGGTCGCAAATTTAATTTTGTTAAGGTCGTATGATGGAATCATATTGAATTTCAAACCTCTCACTTAAAGAAGAATTTGTCAAATACTCACGTTGAACATATTTCAAACAAGCATGAAAATAAGTGGCGCGAACTCAGTTCTGCCTGTTCATCTTAGATAAAAGACGATACGCAAAAAGCGTTGCTCGGGTATTACTTTCAACAACCTCAAATATAATAGACGCGGAAAAAAGCGTTTTCTAATATATATATATTCTAAGAACGACCGACCAATTCGTCTAAACCAACACCCAGAGCATCTGCTAATTTAATCAGAGTCTTCAAAGTCGGAGAGTCCCCTATCCCCTGCTCAATTTTAGTAATTGTATTAAAAGAAAGGCTTGTTTTCTCAGCTAATTTCTGTTGAGTCCACCCCTTTTGTTTTCGACACTCTTTTACTTTCTTCGCAAACATATTTCTCCTTGACTATATAATATAATAGTATTAATATAATACTAACTACTTTAAGAATACACTTCTTTATATTTTACCATTAAAATGGTTATTTCCAAACGTCTTTCCGCCCCTTGAAATATTGGGTTTCTTCTGGCAAAATTTTGCCTGCGCTTCTCAAGCATTGCCCGGGAGAGGCTCGGCAATACCACACAGGGGAAGATTTTGTAACCTCTGCGAAAAAGAATTAACTTCATCTCGTTAAAAAAAGATATTTAAAACTATTTTGAGCGGAAGCGCGGATAAAGATCTTCATGAAACATTAAAATCTTTGTTAGAAAAATTGACTTTTTGCGTCTATTGTTATAGAGGAAGGGAAGAAAAAAATGGCGAAGATATATTCGAAAGCAACAAAACAAAAAGCCCGCAACTTAAGGGGCAGAGGCTGGTCATTTGGGGAAATCAGCTTAAAAATAAGGGTTCCGAAGAATACCCTATCAGGCTGGGTTAAAGATATTCAACTCACAAAAAAACAGAATAAGCGCATAAGAGAAAAGGTAATCGCTTCCGGAGCGATAGGCAAGCCATTGGCTACGAAGTTGTTGCGCGAAAAAATGGAGAAGTGGGAAGAGGGGATAAAAGAAAAAGTAAAAAGTTTTGAGAAATTACCTTTGAATAATCCGAAAATGGGAAAACTAATTTGTGGAATATTGTATTTATGTGAAGGGGGTAAATACCCGGCTTCTAGGTTTTTACATTTTGGGAACTCTGATTCCAAACTAATTTATTTTTTTATCAATTTGCTTAGAGAGACTTATAATATCAATGAAGATAAATTGCGTTTTAGCATTAGTTATCGTTGCGACCAAAATTTTGAAGATTTAAAGATTTTTTGGTCGAATTTAACCGGGATACCAGTATCCAAATGTTTAAATTCCAAACCGGATATGCGCACAAAAAATAAACTAACGCTAAAAAAAAATTACAAAGGAATTTGCCGTATAGTTTATTATGATACTTCTCTTCAATTTGAATTACAATCGATTGGCGAAGCGATAATTAAAAATGGAGCTGGAGAGGCTCGAACTCTCGACCCCTTCCATGCCATGGAAGTGCTCTCCCAGCTGAGCTACAGCCCCGAATTTTTGTTATAAAATCTACTTTTTCTCTAAATATTTCGACATCAACGCCCAAGTCCGGCTTCCCACCACGCCGTCGGGATTAATACCATTAGCCTGCTGAAACTTTTTAACCGATTCTTTAGTCTGGGTGCCAATCTGGCCGTCTATAGCGCCTTTATAAAAACCCGCCTTTTTTAACGCCGCCTGGATTTCAGAGGCGCTGGGCATGCGCACTTCTTTTTTGCTTTCCGCCTGCTGTTGCAATTGCCCGCGCAACTGGCCATTTTCCTGTTTTAACGCGGCTAATTGCTCCTCTAGTGAACTAACCTGCGTTTTAAGCTGCTGGTTCTCTCCCGAGTAATTTACAACAGGCGTAGTCACGCAGCCCGAAACAACCAGAAGTAAAACAATAATAACGATTAAATTGATCTTTAGCATTTTTCCTCCTTCAATTTTCGCAAAAGGAAATTTATTATACCCCAAATTTCTCGAATTGACAAACAAGATTTTGGATAGTATCATTGTAACTACTGCCGAGGTGGCGAAATGGCATACGCGGCAGCCTCAAAAGCTGTTGAGGGCGACCTCATGAGGGTTCAACTCCCTCCCCCGGCATTTAAATTCCTTATCATACGGTAAAAAGTCGGGGACAGTCCCTAGTTTTTAATTAGTAATTAGGGACTGTCCCCGACTTTTTTCTAGCGGAAGGCTTTGGAAGAATCAAAAAGTTTCTTGGAAGTTCCGCGTAAAATGGCATTCTGATTAAGGTAAGGAATAATCCCGCGATAAACCCGGTGCGCGATTATTTTGTATCCTCTAGCGTTGGGATGGATAGCATCGCTTTTTAGCTGTTCGTCGGTAACGATGTCTTCCAGGATCTTGGGAATGAATATCGCCCGATACTTCTTGCTCAGGCGTTTTAGCTCCTGGCGATATTCCCCCATAAACAGAACATTGCTGATATCGACGATAGCCACCATCGCGCCTTTAGCCTGGATCAATTTTATCATCTCTTCGGTATTCTTTACTGTCTCCGCTAAAGATATCTTATTTAAATAATCGTTGCCGCCGAACTCAATAATCACTAACAACGGTTCCCTCTCCAAAACATCAGTCTGCACTCTTTTTATTGCCTCCGGAGAAATATCTCCGTTTATGCCGGAATTGACCACCGGATAATTAGTCATTTTGGCTAATGCGGCAGGATAACTCTGATCAGGCTCAACCCCTTTGCCTTTAGTTATACTGTCTCCGAAACAAACAATATTCTTTCCGCGGGATTCCAAATTAGCGATATCGCTCCTAAGGCATCCGCAAAAACCGGCTGTCAGAAATATCAAACCAATGCCCTGAATAATAACTTTAAGATTTAAGCTAGCTTTTTTCATATCGTAACCTCAGTTGGCCGCAAGCAGCCTCAATATCCTGGCCGCGCGGCTTACGCAGGGTAACCAGCACTCCCGACTTTATTAACGCATCCCTAAAAAATAAAATATCCGACTTGTCTGGGGGTTCCAGCCCGATTTCTTTTTGCGGGTTTATGGGAATAAGATTAATTTTGCATTCCAACCCTTGAACTATTTTACACAACTTTCTGGCGCTTGGCAAATCCGAGTTAATCCCTTTGGCCAAGATATACTCAAAAGTCACCTGGCGATTGGTTTTCTCGACGTATTGACGTAGCGTCGTAAACAAGTCTTTAAGCGGGTACTTTTTGTTCACCGGCATGAGCTTGTCGCGGATATTATCATCTGCAGCGTGCAACGATACAGAAAGTTCTACCTGCAATCCCTCAAGTGCCAGCTTTTTAATCCCGGGAATAATGCCGCAGGTAGAAATCGTGATCCTGCGGGCTCCGATATTAAAAGCGTAATCCGAATTCATAATCCTTATTGCCCTTAAAACATTATCGTAGTTATCCAGCGCCTCTCCGGTTCCCATAAAAACTATATGAGTTAACGGCCGAGCAGAATTGTTTTTCAAATACAAGACTTGATCCAGGATCTCAGCGCTGGAAAGATTTCTCTTGAAACCCAAAAGGCCGCTGGCGCAGAAAACGCAGGCAAACTTGCAGCCGGCCTGGCTGGAGATACAACCGGTCAACCTTTTTTCCGTAGGGATGCTCACGGCTTCGATGAACTTGGAATCTTCCAGTTTAAATAATAATTTTTTTGTTCCGTCGGTGGATTCCTGAGCGGCAGCCAACTCCAAGCTAAAGAAGGAGAATTCTTCATTAAGCCGGACCTTGAGTCCTCCCGGCAGATTGCTCATTTTAGCGAAATCGCAAACACTTTTGTGGTAAATCCAGGCAAAAATCTGCCCGGCCCTAAAAGCCGGTTCTTTCCAGGAAGCCAAAACCACTTTCAATTCTTGCAAAGTCAATTCCTTGATATTTTTTTTCATTTTATTCCAAATCAGGCCGTAACCCGACTATCCGCAGAAATAAATCTTTGCTGGAAATCTTCTCCACAGGCCTAACTTCTTTGATCCTGCGGGGCATAGTCAAGGCAACAATTAACCTAGCTACCCCGGCAATAAAAAATAAACTGAACAACTTGTACTCAAATATCACCGGCAACCGGCTAGCCAAAAATCCGCCTACCAGCGATCCCAGGCAAATTGCGATCCCGTTAAAAAAACTAAAATAAGCTATACAACGTATCCTTTTAGCCGGGGTTACTGCGTCATAAATAAAATTTAAGCTGCAAAGATTAAAACCTGCCCAGGCAATCCCCGAGAGAATCTGAGCGAATAACAAATAAAAAGGGTTCTGGTTTAAAATCCACCAGAAAGGAAGGCTAGCGATTAAAAGGGAACTTACCCGCAAGACCTTCATATTACCGATCTTATCCGCGCTTCTTCCCCACCGGCCAATGGTAAAAATAGTAGCAATACTTACCGTAGTTATCAAGATAGTATAAGTGGCGTAATTAAATTTGAGATCCCGCAGCATCAGGACCGAAAAAAAAGGTGCAGCTAGATAAACGCTAAAAATAAAAAACGAGTTAAAAATCACAAATTTGGCAAAATTTGATTCCCGGGCGCGTTTAAGAAAATCCCAGAAACTAAAATATGACTCTTTGCCAAAATACTGCCGGGGCTCGTACATTCGGGTAAGAAAAAACGCCGAAATAAAACGGCAAAAACAAGCGATGCTGAAAATAATCAAAAAACCCAGGAGGATATTATTTTTTAAAAATTGCAAAACCATGCCTGCGCTAAAAAGGCTGATTATAGCAACCAGGCCCAGCTGTTTATTCCTCCACCCAAAATATCTGCCCCGTTTATTATTCGGAAGATGCTCGGACATTATACTCTGCCAAACCGGAAGAGCAAAAGATCCGGCAATGTTAAATAAGGTCGCGAAAATAATCAGAGCTACCGCAGCCCGATTTTTAAAAAGATAAGGAATAAGGATTACCGGCAAGAGCATCAGCGCCTGAAGGAAAACAAAAACATAAACCATTTTTTTTCTGCTTCCAACGCATTCAGCGATATCCGCGGATTTAAGCTGGCAAAACGACCCGGCTAAACTGGGCAATGCGGTCAAAATTCCCACTTGAGAAACAGTAGCCTTAAGGACAAGCGCGTAAGGAGTGAAATATTCAACAGTCAACCCAAGCATGGAAGCGGCGAACACCCCATCCCAAAAAGACATTCTCAGGCTTTTTTTAATCGCGCCCCTTTGCATATAATCCTTTTTATTTCCCGGTCGATTTTATCAAGGGATTTCTTTTTAAACAGCCTGGCAACGGCCGCGACTTTCACCGCCTCTTCTAGGATTAAAATAGGCTTTAAGGCCTGCTGAAAATTATCCGCGATCGAAAAAACCCCATGGTTCTTGACTACGACGATCCTGCTATTTTTGAGCGCGCGGATTACCGCTTCGAGGCATGTTACATTAATCCCTTTCTGCTTGACCACCGGGATATCCGGTAAATAAAACTGAGTCTCAAAAGTCAGAACTTTTAACTCCGGATAAACCGCGAAATAGGCATTGGCTAAAGGAGGATGGCAATGGATAACCGCACGGCAAGGAAAACTCCGGTAAATCAATCTGTGTATAGGCAATTCTGAACTGGGCTGTTTCTTAGCTCCGGCAGTAAATGCTTTTGCCAAACTAACTTTTAGGATATCGCTGTATTTTAAATTCCCCAGTCCCGTCCCAGTAGCTGTAATTAAGATATTTCCGGAATCAAGCCGAACGCTCAAATTTCCGGAAACTGCGCAAACTAGGCGCGACTCCGCCAGTTGTTTACCAACAACGATTATTTGTTTTTTGTTTTTTAAAATCTGCTGAGAATTCATGTTGATATTATACCAAATAATTTTACCTTCTGGCGACTTTTCTTGACAACCGGCTCTTAGCTGAAGTAGAATATTATTATGAGCGAATATATTTGCCCTCATTGCAAAAACCCCATTTACGACGACGAGGCCATTTTGTGCCTTTACTGCGGGGAAAGTCTTGACCGAACAGGTAAGCATTTTCCTAAGTCAAAGATAATCTTCCTTATTATCCTGCTGATTTTGATCTTAAGCTTTATTTTGCTCATGATCAAATGATTCATTTTACCGAAGTTCCGGGTTGGCGGGGATAGCGGATAAGACAAATTTGATTTATTACATCCTCCACGTCTTTTCTGGTTTTTAGACGGCTGATTGTCTCGCGCAGCGGCCTAATCTTACGGAAACCCTTGGTATACCAGCCAAAGAACTTGCGAAAAATCACTACCCCGTATTTAGGACCGAAAAAATCAACCGATAAATCCAGATGCTCAAGCATGGTCCGGATTATTTCCTCCATCTCTGGCTTAGGTAGTTCTTTACCGGTTTTTAGATAGTGTTTTATTTCCTCGAAGATCCAGGGGTTACCCAAAGCCCCGCGGGCCACTAGTATTCCGTCGCAACCGGTTTCTTCAAGCATTTTCTTGGCTAGTTCAGCGGAAAAAACGTCGCCTGAGCCAATAACCGGCACTTTTACCGCTTTTTTAACTTTTCTGATTGTCTCGTAATCTACGTTTCCTATATATAACTGCTGCTTAGTCCTTCCGTGGATAAAAATAGCCTTTATTCCGGCATCCTGGGCATATTTTGCGACTTCCGAGGCATTTATAGTATCTTTATCCCAACCGGTGCGGATCTTAACAGTAACCGGCACCGGAGACCTCTTAACCACTATTGCCAATAGCGATTGCAGTTTTTTAGGCTCTTTTAATAAACTTGCCCCTTCTCCTCTGCGGGTTACCTTTCTTTCCGGACAAGCAGCGTTAAAATCCAGCACGTCGAAAGAGTATTTAGCCAGAACGTCCATTGCCCGCTCAATATAAACCGTCTCGCACCCTAGAAGCTGTGCTCCCAATGGCTTATCAACCGTATCAGTAGACAACATCTCGGCAGTTTTCTTGCTTTTATGCCCTAAACAGCGGGCATTGATCATTTCGATAAAAGCCAGTTCACAGCCAAATTTATGGTTAAGTTTGCGAAAAGGTAGATCGCTTACTCCAGCCATCGGAGCAAGGATAAGATTAGAATGTAATTTCAGGCCGCCGATTTTAAGCATTAGATAATTTCTTCGACCGGAAGAACAAAAGCCTTGATTCCTTCTTTGCCTAAGTTCTGCCGCAGCTCTTTTATTTTGGATAGGATTGGCGGGACTTTTTTATCCTCAACAACGGCAATACAGACATTATTCACTCCAGGCCAAACATTGGTATCCAGGTGCGGTTCGCTGGCCTGCCCCTTGCCTAGAACCCGCTGCCACTTGGTGAAATGCTCGATACAGCAGGCCTGCAAAGAATCCAAAACTTCTTCATCTATGGCCTCATTATAAATCATCATTACCATTTTCATATTTTTTCCTTTCTCTTCCTTTTTAAAAGAGAATACATAACCGGCACCAGGACCAAAGTTACCAGCGTGGAAATACTTAAACCTCCGACCATACTGATACCGATCGGCCGCCAAGTCTCTGAACCCTGGCCTTTGCTGAAAGCCAGAGGAAGCATGCCGAATAAAGTCGTGATCGTGGTCATCAGAACCGGCCTTAATCTGTTCGCGCCTCCGGTAACCACTGCCTCACGCATTGAAAGCCCGCGGCTGCGTAAGATATTGATGTAATCAACTAAAACAATGGCGTTGTTGACCACAATACCCACAAGCATAACCAATCCGATAAAAGAGATCATGCTCAAAGTTATCCCTCCCACCAGAAGCCCCAATGCTACTCCGGTCCAGGCAAAAGGCACTGAAAAAATGATGATAAACGGATCAACCAATGATTCAAATTGAGCCGCCATAACCATGTAAACAAGCATCGTCCCAAGTAAGAACAACAGGAATAAATCCCTGAACGATTTAGCCTGCTCTTCTACGTCAGCGCCAAGATTAATCTCCACACCCAAAGGAACATTAGTTTGAGAAATAATCTTCTGTATATCTTTGGCAGCTTCACCTAAAGAGCGCTTAAATACGTTGGCTTCAACCTTGATGATCCTTTCCTGATTCTGGCGTTCAATTTCAATAGGCCCGGTCTTAGGGACAACTGAAGCGATATTGCTTAAACGAATCATCTTTCCCCCCGAAGAAACTAACGATATATTTTCGATATCCCTGATACTGGTACGGTCAACGTCCTTGAGCCGGACAAACACATCGTATTGCTCGCCAGCTTCGCGGTATTTTGTGGCGGTATATCCGTAGAAGTTCGTGCGCAGTGTATCGGTGATCGCCGCCATACTTAAACCTAAAGATGACGCCTTGGTACGGTCAACCTCTACCTGCAACTCAGGCTTTCCTAGTTCGCGAGAAATATTCACATCTACCACCCCGCTTACTTTCTGCAGCTGATCTTTAAGCTGGTAGGCTAATTCATCAGTAACCTTAAAATCATTCCCCAGGATTTCTATCGAAATCGGCTTATTTCCTCCAAAAAGCATCCGAGAAACCGCGGATCCCGCCTGGATATTTATTTTTTTCACGCCGACAATACTAGTGAGCTGAGGGCGAAGCGCCTCACCGATCTCTTTTGTTGAACGAATGCGTTTATCCACCTTAGTTAACTTCACTCCGATCATGCCGATATTCGAGCCGATCTTCGCGCTAAATACCGCGCCAAACCTTCCGCCGCTGGACTGTCCGATCCGCGAAAACACATCCCGCATTTCCGGAACATCCTTAATTATGATCATTTCTGCCTGTTTACAAGCTTTGTCTGTTTCCTCCACTCTTGTTCCAACGGGCATTTCCACGAATATATTCAAATCTCCTGAATCCTCTTCAGGAATAAATTCCGTGCCGATCTTGGGTATAATCGCGATGCTGATCACAAAAATTATTAAAGCAATACCTACGCTTAACGCTTTATGATTTAGCGCCCAACCCAAAAGACGGGAATACGCTTGATCAAGCCCGTCGAAAAACTTACCGCTTATTTCGTATAACTTATTGCCTAAAGTCTTTTTCGCTCCCGGTTTAGGAATTTTCGGATTCTTCAGCCAGAAAGAACAAAGCATAGGGCTGAAAGTCAGGGCGGTAAAAAGCGACGCCAAAAGGGTCACGGTGATCATCACTGCCAACTGCTTGAAAAATACTCCCACGATCCCAGTTAAAAAGATCATCGGAGCAAAAACCACTACCGTGGTAAGAGTCGAGGCGGACACCGCCAGCCCAACTTCCGAAGCTCCGAAAATCGCCGCTTCCTTAGGTTTTTGGCCGCGCTCGAGTTTCCGGGACACATTATCCACGATAACAATAGCGTTATCCACGACCATGCCGATAGCAATAGCTAAGCTGGAAAGCGAAATAATATTTACCGTGTAACCGAATGTATACATAAAAACAAAAGCGATGATCAAAGAAAACGGAATGCTAAGCGCGATAACCAAACTTGGCAAGAATTGGCGCAGAAAAAACAATACGGTTAAAATTACAAAAATACCGCCCAGGTAAACTGTGCCGGAAAGGTCTTTGATCGATTGTTCGATCTCCTCGGCGCTGTTCATCAAAATCGAGAATTTGATCCCGAGAGGCAGGCTTTTCTCCAATTTCTTAAGTTCTTTCTGGACCCGACGAGAAACCTCAACCGTATTGGCTCCGGAGCGTTTTTGGACCATCATGACCACGCCGGGCTTTTGATTGCTGCGCACGACCATGGTCTCTTCTTTAAAAGAATCCGCGACATCAGCGATATCCTTCAGAAATACGATTTTATCCGCGCTCCCAGAAACAATTATGTCTTTTATCTGTTCCGGAGTATTAAACTCTCCAGGAACACGCAACGCATAATCCGTGTACCCTACTTTAAGGTTCCCGGCGGGAAGGGTGATATTTTCTTCGGATAGCCGAGATACTATTTGCTGAACTGACAAGTGATACGCTTCTAAGCGGGCGCGGTCAATACTGACATTGATCTGGCGCTCTAACCCTCCGTAAACCTGCACAGCGCCGACACCCGGCAGCCTTTTCAGCGCATCTCCCACCTCTTTATCCATAATATGATACAACTGAGAATAATTCTTATCGGAACTAACCCCTAAGTAAAGAATAGGGATCATAGAAGTATTGAATTTGAAAACAATCGGCGTGTCTATTTCATCGGGCAAGGTGCGTTTGGCGAATTCCAGTTTATCGCGGATATCGTTCGAGGCTTCATCAAGGTTAGTCCCCCAATTAAAACGGCAGGTGACCACAGAAATTCCTTCCAGGGAACGGGAAGTAAGTTTATCCAAATTGGAGACTGTAGCCAGGTTATTTTCGATTACCTCAGTAACTTTACTTTCCACGTCTTCAGCCGGAGCCCCTTCATAAACAGTAATGACCGATACACTTGGCGGCTCTATCTCAGGAAGCATGTCAATGGGGAGCTTGGACAAAGAAACAGCCCCCCAAACCAGGACTGCGAAGAATATCATCAAGTTTGTAACCGGATACTTAACGCCAAACTCAGGTAATCTCATATTATTTTACTCCTTGCTTACCACTACCGAGGCTCCGTCTTTCAAACCCTGCTGGCCAAAAACAATAACTTCGTCGCCTTCCCCGATGCCTTCCAGGATTTCGATCTTTCCGTCATCGCGCTTTCCTAAAACAACCTTGCGTTTATCGGCGATATTATTCTTTACCAGGAAGACATATTTCTCGCCCATTTCCTGAACGATAGCGTCCTGATGCAACACCAGGACCCCTTTAAGCACAGCGGCAATAAGCTTGATCCGGGCAAACATGCCGGATTTAAGTTTGTGATCTTTGTTGATGATCCTGATCTCTATCGGCAAAGTCCGGGTTTGTTGATCAACCATTTCGCTGACCCGGGAAACTTCGCCGGTAAATTCTTCAAGAGGATAAGCGTCAACTTTGATCACGGCCTTCAGGTTCTTCTTAATATAAGGAATATCCTGCTCCGGGATATTCAGCCGCACGATCATCTCTTCCATATCCACGATTATCGCCAGCGCATCCTTATTCGGCTCAACAGCCGCTCCTTTATCCAAAAGTATCCTTCCCACCACTCCCGCTAAAGGAGATTCTACTTTAGCCAATTCGAATTTCAGGCCGGTTTCGTCCCGGTCAATATTAGCGATGGCCTGGCCTTTCTGCACCAGATCGCCTTCATTAACCGTATATTCTACGAGTTTTCCCGGAACTTTCGAAACTACGCTCGCTTCGTC
>Ga0315268_10005838_pt1 | contig 13158 bp, 14 predicted proteins | sample C1_top_MG_FD_204535 | JGI IMG/M metagenome (GOLD analysis project Ga0315268, IMG submission 204535) | Sediment microbial communities from Yellowstone Lake, YNP, Wyoming, USA - C1_top | ecosystem: Environmental > Aquatic > Freshwater > Lake > Sediment | place: USA: Wyoming | collected 2017-08-01 | reverse complement strand
CATGAGCTTTGTGCCGCGTGCGACCTAGAAAAACGCCCGGCCAACCGCGTTTGCAGGTCAGCCGGGCGTCGTAGTTTTCTGGAGCGGGACACGAGATTCGAACTCGCGACTTCAACCTTGGCAAGGTTGCACTCTACCACTGAGTTAGTCCCGCCCGATGGCGCGCCTTTATGTCGAAACCGGGGCCGCAAGTCAATGGCGAAATCCGCTCCGGATTCGTCTCGGTGATCGCCGATACAGCCACGCGAGCAAGGCGACCGCGAGCCACAGAAGGCCTGGGGTCGCGCCCGCGCAACTCGTGGCGCCGGCCGGCGAGCAGCCCTCGTCGACCACGCCGTCGCAGTCGTTGTCGAGGCCATCGCAGCGCGTCTCTACGGGCTGCCAGGCGCCCGGGTAGGCACAGCGCCAGGTGCCGAGGTCACAGTATGCCAAAACGTTTTGGCAGACGCCCATAAAGCCGCACGCGTCATGTGCATAGACGCGCGCCGCCGGATCGTTCGGCGCGAGGTCGTCGATGACGCCGTTGCAGTCATTGTCCCGCCCGTCGCAGGTCTCGGGCTCGTGGCAGACGAGGGCAGCGCGGCAGTCGGGCAGGGCGGCGCTCGGTGAAAACGTGCACGAGCCGTCCACGCACGCATAGCCCTCGGCGCAGGCGCCCGCCGGGTCGCAGCGCAAGAAACAGTGGGGGCCGCCGAGATCCGCGTCCCGGCGGCACGAGGCGGTGCTTTGACACTGACTCGTCTGCAGGCAGGGCGCGCACACGGGTCGGTCGCTCTCGACACAGACGAAGTCCTCGTCGACCTCGCCGTCGCAGTTGTTGTCGACGCCGTCGCAGCTCTCGAGCCCGGCGTTGGGTACGCACTCTTTGCACTGGCTCGCCTCGTCGATGACGCCGTCGCAGTTGTCGTCGATGCCATTGCCGCACAGCTCGAGTGCGTGTGTGCAGGGGTCGGTGTAGGTCGCCGCCACGGCGAGCGCGCCCGGCAGGTTCACGAGGCCAAAGCCGTACTTAGGCGAGCGACCCGTGTCATCGTAGCGGCCGTGCTCGGCATCGACGCGCGTCGCGCCGAGTGCCAGGGCTTCGCGCACCTGCGCCGCCGTGAGCTTTGGATAGCGGGCGATGAGCAACGCGGCGGCACCGGCGACCGCGGCCGCGGCGGCGCTCGTGCCCGTATAGGCGCCCGTATAGTCGCTGGCGTCGCCGCCCGCCGCGCCGGACAGGTCGCAAGTCGTGATGCTCGACAGGTCCTTGCCGCCTGACGGCGCCGTGAGCCACAGGGTCGGGCCAAAGTCGGAGTAGTAGGCGAGGCGGCCACTTTGGTCCACCGCGCCGACGGCCATCACCGCCGGGTGGCTCGCGAAGCGATCGTAGGTGCATAGCTCGGCACCGTTGCCCGCTGCCCACGTGATGACTGTGCCTAGGCCGCCGCGGCCGCGCGTCGCCGCGTAGGTGAGCGCCTCGGCGAGCGCTGCCGGAATGCGCTGCAGTTCGCGCGGCGCCAACGGGTCGAACAGGCTCCCATCGGGCGGGCCCCAGCTGTTGTTGATGACGTCAGCGTGGCCCTCGTCGACCGCCCAGATCATCGCCGCTGCGGCGACCGTGCTGTCGAGCTCGTAGAGCCCCGTCGGCCCGCCCTCGCCGAGCAGTCGCACGGGCACAATCGCGCAGGCGGGGCAGACGCCCGTGACGCCGATGCCATTGTCGCCGCTCGCCGCGATGACGCCGGCCGTCTCGGTGCCGTGCTTGTCGCCATGGCCGAAGCCCGCCCGCGCGTCGCCGGGCAGCCCCTGCGATAAGTTGATGCGCTCGCTCGTGTAGCGCTCTGACAAGTCGGGGTGCGCGAGGTCGAAGCCGTCATCGACCACAGCGACGCGCACAGCCGTGCCGTCCGTCTTGAGGCCACGCGTCACGTCCCAGGCCGGCTCTGCGTCGATGCCTGCCGCGGCGTGCAGATGCCACTCGGCGGGGTAGAGCGGGTCATTCGGGACGTAGCGCAATCGGACGAGGAGGTGCGTCTCCTCTTCGACCCAGCGCACCTCGGCGCGGCTGCGCAACAACGCGCGGGCGCCCGCCTCATCACCGACCTCGACGACGACAGCAAAGGGCAAGCGTCGCACCTCGCGCGCGTGCAGGGGCGCGAGCTGCGCGACGAGCGCGTCGATGCGGTTGCGCTCGTCGCCTTGACGCGCGTCGTGACCGCGCACGCCGATGACGAGTTGCGTCATCGGCGGCACGGCGCTCGCGGGCGTCGACGTGCAACCTAGCGCGCCGCCACCGAGCCCGAGCCACGCCAGCGCCGCCGCCTTTGACGCGGCGCGTGCGCTATGCAGCATCGGGCTGCTGCGCCGCGCACGCGTCAAAGGCCGACCGGTACGACTTCTCATTGTGTACGCCAGCACCGCCGCCTCTGACGCGGTGCGCGTGCTGTGCAGCATCGAGTCTGTTGACACCCCTCATCTCCGATGCTACCGAATGTTGGACCGTTTTTCACTATCGCGAAGCCCCGAACGGAGTAAAGAGCGTGAGCGCGCCCACCTTGATCGCACAGGGACGGCGCCGCTGGCGCGAATTCCGCCAGCGCTCGGTTTATTTTCAATGGAAAGCGCTGTTGCTCGCTGTTTACACGGCGAGCGTCGTCCTCACCGTCGCGTGGGTCGTCAAGCCGCGCGGCGGCGGGCGCAACGACCTCGGCGCGCGGGTCGTCGTGCTCCCGGGTGACGCCATCATGGGACGTTACTTTATCGTGCAAAATGACAGCCGCCGCGATTGGCTGGGCGTGACCTTCGCGGTCGATGGCGGCTACACGGTGACGCGCGAGACGGTGCTCGCGGGCGAGAAGGTGACCTTGCTGTTGCGTGACTTTGCGCGCCCGGTTGCCCCGGTCGAAGTCAAAGGCAAGGGCAAGGGCAAGGCCAAGCCCGGTCTCGAGCACGCGCCGCCGGGCTCACCCGTGACGGCCCTGCGCATCGATACCAAGGTCGGTCGGGTCGTCTACCCGGTGCTCGAGCGGGACGGGCGATGATGGCCGCGGTCGAACACTCGCTCTACGCACGCGTTGATTTGCAGGCGCTGTGTGCGGGCGTCGGTCGGGGCATCGACTTCGCTGCCGCGGCGGCCGAGCTGCTCGCCTTCTACGAGGAGATCGATGCCCGCAACGGGCGCAATACCGCTGACCTGTGCCTGCCATGCCAGCGCGGCTGCGCGAGCTGTTGTCACGAGAGCGTGTTCCTGACGCCGCTCGAGTTCATGGTCGCCTGGGCCTATGCGCAAGAGCACCTCGACGCACCGACGCTCGACGCGGTCGTCGCGGCCGGGCTCTCGATCTACGAGGCCGAGCAGGAGCGCATCGTGGCGCTCGACGCGCCGCCGCCCGATGGCGCCCGCGATCACTTTGCCATCGCCGGGCAGTTGCGCTTTCGCTGTCCACTGCTCGGCCCCGAGGGGGCGTGCCTCGTGTATCCCGTGCGGGAGCTGTACGCCCGCTTGTTCGGTCAGAGCTTCAACGCCCAAGGGGGCGTGTATGGTTGCGACCTCGTGGGTACGCATCTAGCCGGCCGTACGGTGACTTTGGTGTCCGCCGAGCGAGCCGCGGCGCGCCTCGTCGAGATGCCCTTTGGCCACAAGCGCCAAGTGTACCCGTACTACCTGCACTTGCTCTACGCCTAGAGGATGTAGCGGCTCAAATCCTCGTTCTCGAACACCTTGCCGAGCGCCTGGCGAACGAACACCGCGTCGATGGTGACAGTGGTGCCGCCGCGCTCCGGGGCACTAAAGGACAGCTCTTCGAGCAGTCGCTCCATGACCGTGTGCAGCCGCCGCGCGCCGATGTTCTCGGCACGCGAGTTCGCTTCGGCCGCCATGTGCGCGAGCTCCGTGAGGCCGTCGTCGGCGAAGGTGAGCGTCACGTCCTCGGTGGCGAGCAGCGCCCGGTACTGCACGGGCAGCGCGTTCTGCGGCTCGCGCAAGATGCGCAAGAGCTCAGGCTCGCCGAGCGCGTCGAGCTCGACGCGGATGGGAAAGCGCCCTTGCAGCTCCGGGATGAGGTCGCTCACCTTGCTCATGTGAAATGCGCCGGCGGCGATAAAGAGCATGTGGTCGGTGCGCACGGGGCCGTACTTGGTCGTGACGGTCGAGCCCTCGACGATCGGCAGGATGTCGCGCTGCACGCCCTCGCGCGAGACATCGGGGCCGACGCCGCCCTCGCGCCGGCCGATCTTGTCGATCTCGTCGAGAAAGACGATGCCCGAGTCCTCGGCGCGGCGTACGGCCTCCTTGGTGACGCTGTCCTGATCGATGAGCTTGTTGGCCTCTTCGTGCGTGAGCAGCTCGAGCGCTTCGGGGACGCGCACGCGGCGTTTGCGGGTGCGGCGGCCGAGCATCTGGCCCATCATCTCCTGCAGGTTGGCGCCCATCTCTTCCATGCCGGCGTTCGACAAGACCTGCATCAAGGGCGCGCGCGACTCCTCGGCGTCGATCTCGACCTGGCGCTCGGCGAGCTCGCCGGCGCGCAACATGGTGCGCAAGCGCTCGCGGTTGGCGTCTGGCGTCGGCGTGAGCGTGGTCGTTTGCTCGTAGCGGGGCTTCGGCAGCAGCAGGTCGAGCAGGCGCTCCTCGGCGTGCGTGCTGGCGGCCACGAGCACACGCAGGCGCTCTTCCTCGCGCACCATCTGCACCGCTGCCTCGGTGAGGTCCCGGATGATCGAGTCCACGTCGCGTCCGACGTAGCCGATTTCGGTGAACTTCGACGCCTCGACCTTGATGAACGGCGCTTGCGCGAGGCGCGCTAAGCGGCGGGCGATCTCGGTCTTGCCGACCCCTGTCGGGCCGACGAGGATGATGTTCTTCGGCGCGATCTCGTCGCGCAGCTCGGGCGCCACGCGGCGTCGGCGCCAGCGGTTGCGCAAGGCTATGGCGACCGCGCGTTTGGCTGCTTGCTGGCCGACGATGAACTTGTCGAGCTCGCTGACGACCTCACGCGGCGTAAAGGAAGCCTGCAACAGCTCGGGCGCTTGGGCTGGCTTCATGGTGTGCTCGGCAGCTCTTCGAACGTGACTTGCTCGTTCGTGTAGATGCACAGGTCGGCCGCGATCTTCATGGCCGTCCCGGCGATTTCGCGCGGCCCGAGCGTCGTGTTCTCGAGCAGCGCCGTCGCCGCGGCCTGTGCAAAGGGGCCGCCCGAGCCGATGCCGAGTGCGCCGCGATCGGGCTCGAGTACGTCGCCCGTGCCGGAGAGCATGAAGGTGTTCTCGCGGTCGGCGACGATGAGCAGGGCTTCGAGTCGGCGCAACATGCGATCGGTGCGCCAGTCTTTGGTGAGCTCGACGGCGGCGCGCACGACGTTGCCGGAGTAGTCTTTGAGCTTGGCCTCGAAGCGCTCGAAGAGCGTTAGGGCGTCGGCGGTCGATCCGGCGAAGCCGGCAATCACGAGGCCGTTGTGCATGCGGCGCAGCTTCTTGGCGCTGTGCTTGATGACCGTGTTGGCGAGGGTGACCTGGCCGTCGGCGGCGAGCACGACATGGCCGCCGCGTCGTACGGCCAAGACGGTCGTGCCGTGAATGTCGGGTTTCATGCCGCACCTTCCTTCTGGACGTAGCGTGTAGGGTCGGCGACACGGGCGGCGCGAAATCCCTCGCGTCGCAGGATGCAGGCGTCGCAGTGGCCGCAGGCGAGTTGGCCTTCTGGGTCATAGCACGAATGGGTGATGCCGTAGTCGACGCCGAGCGCCACGCCGGCCTGGATGATCTCGGCCTTGCTCATGCGCAAGAGCGGCGCGTGCACGCGAAAGTGGCCACGACCGCTTTGGGCGGCGCCTGTCGCGACGTTGGCGAGCTGCTCGAAGGCGGCGATGAACTCGGGCCGGCAGTCGGGGTAGCCCGAAAAATCGACCGCGTTGGCGCCGATGAACAAGTCGAACGCCCCGAGCACCTCGGCGTACGCGAGCGCGAGCGACAAGAAGATCGTGTTGCGGGCCGGCACGTAGGTGATGGGCACGCCGTGCTGCATGGCGTCGGTGGCACGGTCTTTCGGGACGGCGAGGGATGCGGTGAGCGCCGAGCCGCCGAATGCGGCGAGGTCGACGTGGATCACCCGCTGCTCGACGGCGCCGAGCGCGCGGGCGACCTCGGCCGCGTTGTCGAGCTCGATCGCCTGGCGCTGGCCGTAGGCGAAGCTCAGGCAGTGCGTGGCGTAGCCCTCGGCGTTGGCCATAGCGAGCACCGTCGCCGAGTCGAGCCCGCCCGACAGCAGCACGACAGCACGCTTGGCGTCGTGGGACAGAGGGGGGAGCGGGCCGGGCATTACCGGCGTTAAATAGGGACCGCTCGCGAAGGTGTCAACCGCTGTCCACGCCGGCCGAGCCGCCTTTGACGCGGCGTGTGCGCTCTGAGGGTCAAGCTGCTGCGACGCGCGCGCGTCAGAGGCCGGCCGAACGTTGACAGCCCTGTCGTGCGTCGTCGACTCATTTGCGCGGGTGCGCCGCGTCGTAGACGGCGAACAGGCGCTCGGCCGTGACCTTGGTGTAGCGCTGCGTCGTCGAGAGGTTCGAGTGGCCGAGCAGAGTTTGGATCTCGCGCAGGCCGGCGCCGCCGGCGAGCAGGTGGGTCGCGAACGAGTGCCGCAGCTGGTGTGGCGTGACGTGGCGGCCGAGCGCGCGCAGGGCCGCGGCATCGACGAGCCGCGCCAAGGTGCGCGTCGAGAGGGCGCCGTGCTCGCGCCCGACCAGGAAGAAGGGGCCGGCGTCGCTCGGGCGCGTGGCCGAATAGGCCGCGAGCGCCGCCACGCAGCCTTCGGGTATGGGCACCACGCGCTCCTTGTTGCCCTTGCCGACGACGCGCGCCGTGTGGCCCTCCAAATCGAGGTTGTCGGTGAGCAGGGAAGCCACCTCAGCGAGCCGCAGCCCGAGACCATAGAGGAGCATGAGCGCCGCGTGATCGCGCAGGGCGCGCGGGTCTCGGCTTGCGGGCGGCGCGACGAGGGCGAGCGCCGCGTCGGCGTCGAGCGCGCGCGGCAAGGGTTTCGGGAGCTTCGGCGTCACGAGGATGGCGGTCGGGTCGATGAGCTCCGGCGTCGCTCGGCGCAGCCAAGCGAAGAAGGCGCGCAGGGAGCTTTGCTTGCGCGCCAGCGTCGAGGCGCGGGCCCGGCCGCCCTCGCCATCGGTGCAGCGCGCGAGGTGGGCGCGCAACAGATCCGACGACCATGCTTCGGGCTTCGGTCGCCCGCGCTCGCTCGCAAAGGCGGCCATGGCGTGCAGGTCCGTCACATAGGCGCGCGTCGTATTGGGCGAGTAGCGGCGCTCATTGCGCAGGTAGGAGGCAAAGCCCTCGATGGCGGCGGCGGCGCTAGCGCACTCGTTCACGGGCTCACCATAGCGCGAGGGGTCAAGCGTCGTCGAGCACAGGCCCGCCCGGGCTCGTGGGTGGTGCCAACGCGACCCCGGCCGTCTTGGCCCACGACTCGAACGCCGTGACGGCCCGGCGCAGGCGCCAGGCTTTCACCTCGTTCTTGCGCACCGCCGGCGGAGGTGGCGGCGGCGGCACCATCGACCAGTTGACGTTCTGTGGCTCGTAGGGCCGGCCGGAAAGAAGCAGCTCGCCGCGTACGTGGCGATAGAGCGCCCCGAGCGCCGACTCGGCGGGCGGGGGCACGAGCGGCCGACCACCGAGGTCGCTCGCGAGGAGGCGCGCCGTCAGCAGGCCATGCGCGGCGCTCTCGACGTAGCCCTCGACGCCCGTGAGCTGGCCGGCGAAGCGCAAGTTCGGTCGCGCCACGAGGCGCATGCGCGCGTCGAGCAAGCTCGGGCTGTCGAGGAAGGTGTTGCGGTGGATGGCGCCGAGGCGCAAGAACTCGGCCTGCGCGAGGCCGGGGATGAGGCGAAAGACGTGTCGTTGCGCCGGATGCATGAGCTTGGTCTGAAAGCCGACCAAGTTGAAGGCGAGCCCGGCCTTGTCTTCTTGGCGCAGCTGCACGACCGCATAGGGGCGGCGGCCGGTGCGCGGGTCGGTGAGGCCGACCGGCTTCATCGCCCCAAAGCGCAAGGCGTCGGCGCCGCTCGCGCCGACGACCTCGACCGGCATGCAGCCCTGAAAGTACTTTGGCTCCTCGAAGGAATGCAGCGGCATGCACTCGCCGGCGAGCAGCGCGGCGAGGAAGGCTTCGTACTCGGTCTGGTTCATCGGGCAGTTGAGGTAGTCGTCGCCCGCGCCCTTGCCATAGCGCGAGGCCGCGAACACGATCGCGCGATCGATGCTGTCGCCGGCGATGATGGGCGCGATAGCGTCGTAGAAGTACAGGCGCGAGCTGCCCGTGACGCGCACGATGTCTTGCCCGAGTTTTGGGCTCGTCAGCGGCCCCGTGGCGATGACGTGCTCGCCGGCGGTCGCGGCCGGTAGCTCGCAGAGCGCTGCGCAGCGGCGCTTGATGCGCGGATGGGCTGCGAGGGCGTGCGTGATGTGCTCGGCGAAGGCTTGGCGGTCGACGGCCAACGCATCGCCCGCAGGCACGCGTGTCGCGAGCGCCGCATCCATGACGAGCGAGCCGAGCCGCCGCATCTCTTCTTTGATGAGGCCGACGGCGTTTTGTAGATTCCCCGAGCGCAGCGAGTTCGAGCAGACGAGCTCGGCGAATTGTTCGCTCGTGTGCGCCGCCGGTCGGTTGTCGGGCTTCATGTCGACGAGCTCGACCTCGAGCCCGGCTTGGGCGAGCTGCCAGGCGGCCTCGCTGCCGGCGAGGCCGGCGCCCACGATGGTGACCTGCATCCCTTGCTCCTCTGTCGCGCGCCCCGGCGTACTGGTAGCCGCAAAACGCGGCCGGTGTCGAGGTTCCTTGTGTCGCACCCTTGTGACGCGGTGGCTTTCTTGCTCTATGCTCGCCGGCGGTCGATTCGGGCAGACGGTTGTCGGGCGACGCCCGCGGAGTGATGGATGGCGATCTACGGCTCTTTGCGCACCATGCCGCTGTGCGACCTGCTCAGTTGGGTCAAGAGCATGTCGCGCTCGGGCCTCGTGACTTTGTCGCGCGACGGCAACGAGTGGGAGTTGCTCGTCGAGGGCGGTCTCGTGACAGGCTACAGCGGCCCGGAGCTGCGCGAGAACCTCGGCCACATCGTGGTCACGAGCCGCTTGTTGACCGAAGAGGAGTTGCGCGGCGCCTACCAACATCAGCGCCAGAACGGCGGCTCGCTGCAGCGCGCCATCCTCGACAAGGGCCTCTTGGCCCCGCAGGTCTTGCAGGCCTGCCTGCGCGAGCTCGCCTGCGAGGCCATCTACGATCTGTTCATCGATCTGCCGGGCGAGTTCGTCTTTAGCGAGCTCATCCCGGCCGGCCTCGATCTCGGTCTCGACGACGCGGTGGACCGTCTGCCGTTGCAACTCGACGTGAATCACCTGCTCATGGAGGGCGCCCGGCGCCAGGACGAGTGGTCGAGCATTCGGCAACGCTTCCCGCATGACGATGTGTGCGTGCGCATCATCGACGAGAAGTTGCCGCCGCTCGAGAAGCTCGGCGTGCGCGAGCGACGCATCCTAGCGAGCCTGAGCGCCGGGCAGTCGATTTCGGATCTGTGTCTCGAGCTGCGCGCGCCTATCCTCTCGGTGTTGCGCTCGCTCGTCGCTTTCGAAGAGCAGGGCGCCGTCGAGTTCGTGCACAGCCAAGCGCCCGAGGGCACTGAGGGCGCCAAGGGCCGAGTCGAACAGCTGGTCAGGCAGGCCGAGGTTCTGCGCCAGGCCCGGCAGTTCGACGAGGCCGCGTCCCTGCTCGAGGTGGCGGTGCGCATGCGACCCGACGCCGACAAGCCGCGCCTCGCGCTCAAGGAGACGGTCGAGGAGCAGCTCAAGGACCTCTACACGGCGTTGCCGCCGCTCAAGGTGCCGGTGCTCATCGCCGACGAGCAGCGCATCCGCGGCCTGAAATTGCGGCCCGAAGAGCGCTTTCTATTGAATAGACTCTCCGCTCATATGGATGTCGGCAGCTTGATTATGGTGAGCTCGATGAACGAGCGCGACACCCTCAAGTGGCTCAAGAAGCTCTTGCACAGCGGCATCGTCGAGCTGCGTTGAGTCGGCGTGCCCACGTTCGCGCGAGTTCATCTCGAGCTTGAACGGCCCTTGACGCGGGCGCGGCGCAGCAGCTCGTGACTGCTGGTGCACGCGCCGCGTCAAGGGCGGCCGTGCACAACAGGAGTGGGGCAGGTGGGCGTTCGAGTTAGCCGCGCGGCGGCTCGAAGTGCCGGGTGCCCTCTTTGGTCGTGTGGATGAGCTCGACGAGCGTCGCGAAGTCGGCCTCGTTGTTGATGAAGTCCATGTCGCTCGTGTCGACGATGAGCAGTGGCGCCTCGTCGAAGTGATGGAAGAACTGATTGTAGGCGCGCATCAGCTCTTCCAAGTAGCTCACATCGACGCCCGACTCGAACTCGCGGCCGCGCTTGCGCAGGCGCCGCATCAAAACCTCGGGGCGTGCTTGCAGGTAGACGACGAGGTCAGGCTGCAAGAGGCGCGGGCGTAGTAGGTCGTAAATGCGCTCGTAGAGCTGCAGCTCCGCTTCCTTCAGGTTCAAGTAAGCGAAGATGCGGTCTTTCGCGAACAGGTAATCGCTGACCATCGCGCGATTGAAGAGGTCAGGCTGGCGCAAATCCTCCTGCTGCTTGTAGCGGGCGAGCAGGAAGTAGACCTGCGTCTGGAAGGCGACGCGCGCGCGGTCGAGGTAGAACTCGCGCAGGAAGGGATTGTCCTCGAACTCCTCGAGCACCGTGCGGGCTTGCAGGTGCTTGGCGAGGCGGTGCGCGAGGGTCGTCTTGCCGACGCCGATGGGGCCGTCGATCGCTACGTAGCGTGGCAGGTCGCCCCCCGAGCTCATGTTTAGCGGCTTACCGTAAGCGCCTCGGCGTGGCAACGGTGACCGCGGCCGCGGGCGCGCGCGCGGCTCTTGACACGGGTCACGGATGCGCCTTGTCCCTCGGACGAGGTGCCCTTAAGCTAGCGCGAGCCATGATCATCGCCACCTGGAACATCAATTCGCTGCGTGCCCGCGAGGCGCGCGTGCTCGCTTGGCTGCGTGAGCAGCGCCCCGATGTGCTGTGCTTGCAAGAGACCAAGGTTGTCGACGCCGAGTTTCCGGCCGCGGCGCTGCGTGAGCTCGGCTACGAGGTCGCCTACCACGGCCAGCGCACCTACAACGGCGTGGCGGTGCTCTCGCGCAGCGCTATCACGGACGTGCAGTGCGGCTTTGGCGACGGCGTCGATGATCCGCAGGCGCGCTTCATGGCCGTGCGCACGGGCGGCGTGCGCGTCCTTTGCGCCTACGTGCCGAACGGCGCCTCGCCCGACAGCGATAAGTACGCCTACAAGCTCGCCTGGCTCGCGCGGCTGCGGGCTTTTCTCGACGCGCACGCGCGGGTCGACGAGCCCTTGGTCCTATGCGGCGATTTCAATGTCGCCCCCGGTGATCACGACGTGGCCCGGCCCGAGGACTGGCGTGACAGTGTGCTGTTCTGCGACTCGGCGCGCGCGGCGCTCGCGCACGTCGCGGGCTTTGGGCTCGTGGACTTGTTGCGCGAGAAGTACCCCGAGGGCGGCGTGTTCTCGTGGTGGGACTATCGGCAGATGTCATTTGCGCGCGATGACGGCGCCCGCATCGATCTCATCTTCGCGACGGCGCCGCTCGCGGCAGGGTGCCGCGCGGCGTGGGTCGACCGCGAGGCACGCGAGGGTGAGCGGCCTTCGGATCATGCGCCGGTGTTGGTTGAGCTCGCGGCGCCGTGAGTGACTGGCCGCGGGCGCGACGTTCAGCGAGCGCCGGCTTCTCACGCTCACTAGGGAGCGACCGTCAGGCCGAGCCCAATTGCGTTGTCCCGCAGCCGCCGGTCAGTGGACAGGACAGCGACTGAACTCGCCTCGAGGCTGAACTGCACGGCGGTGGCAAGGTGGATGGCATCGAGCGTGCGTAGAGGCTCGCTTGGAAAGCGCTCCTCGACGCGGGCGAGGACGCGGTCGGTGACGGCGTAGACATCCCAATGTGCTGCCGCGGCGCGGTACCGCACCCAGGCTCGGTCGTGGGCCACGGCGCTCAGGTCGCCGATCTCACGCAAGCGTCGCAGGGTACGTGCCACTTCCGCGCTAGTGAGTGCCGAGGTCAGCACGTGGTCGGCCGAGGCCAGGGCTTTACGAACGGCCTCTCCGTCGGGTACCCCTAGCAACCAGCGCAGCACGGCACTCGACTCGGCGTAGAGGATCACTGCGCGTCGCGCTCGGCTCGCGTAGCGACGAGCGCTGCATCGACAGAGTCCGCATCGAGTTCTATATCGGCCACATGATAGGCCTCGCGGGTATTGGGCAAGCCGCGTCGTATGGTGCCCGCCTCAACAAGCTGTTGCAGATGTTGGCCAACGCTGTCGAGCGCGGCCCCGCTGAGCGTGGGACTGCGAAGCTCCGCCACGACCCGACCTCGGTCGGAGATGAGAACGATGTCGCCGTGTTGGACGCGCTGCAGATACGAGCTCAAGCGGTCCTTGAGGGCGCGGATGTTCACCGTTTGCACCACGTCTACAATATAGCCTCATGAGGCCACATTCGGCAAGACGTCGGGCACTTGACGAAAGGCGTATCGTCCGTATATTGTTCGGACAAGAGGTTTCATCATGCAAAAGAACCTGACCCGAAATGGCAACAGCTACGCCCTGACCCTCGACAAACCACTGATGGAGCTGCTGCACATGAGCTCAGATACCCCTGTGGAGATTCGTACCGATGGGCAGTCCCTGCTGGTCACGCCCGTGCGTCCGGTGGATCCTGCCCGCGCCAAGGCCTTCTTGAATGCAGTCCATGAGGTCAACACCACCTTCGACCCCATGTTCAAGTCTTTGGCAAAACGGTAGTGGATGGCTTCATCTTTCTGACGGCGGATGAAGTCATCTTCATCCACGAGGACCAGCTTCTGCGCCATGGTGGCGCTCCGGGAATCCTCAACCAGGGGAGTCTGGAATCCGCAGTGTCAGCCGCTGAATTTGCGGCCTACTACAACCCCGAGGCCGATATCCATTTGCCCGGCGTCAATTACATTCACCCCTCAACGACAATTACATCTCCCCATCGTTCTCGCTTCCTGACTACATCTCGTTCGTGGTTGTCGTCGTCGCTGTAGCTGTCGTCGCTCCCTTCATTTTGGCC
>Ga0315268_10005837_pt1 | contig 13159 bp, 10 predicted proteins | sample C1_top_MG_FD_204535 | JGI IMG/M metagenome (GOLD analysis project Ga0315268, IMG submission 204535) | Sediment microbial communities from Yellowstone Lake, YNP, Wyoming, USA - C1_top | ecosystem: Environmental > Aquatic > Freshwater > Lake > Sediment | place: USA: Wyoming | collected 2017-08-01 | reverse complement strand
ACAACGGCGGTCTCATCGGTATCAAAGGAACTGACGATCCCTGAACAGGTCGTCACGCCGTTGATAAGATCGAACATCTCCGTTCCCGGGAGCGAATCAGCGAGGTGGTTCTGATATTCGAAGAACTCGGGGGATTTGCTGACGTACAGGTTCCCTCTTTCCTGCAGGAACGCGCTGATCCGGCCGGAAGGCAGGTGGGCTTTGAATCCCTGGTAGAAGATCGTGGGTATGAAGGCGACAGCCGCCGGCACGGTGCGGACCACGGCGGGAGCCCATTCGAAGAGGAGCGTCCCGGTTTTCCAGGAGAAGCACTCGATCAGCCGATCATGCAGAAAACGCTGGTTCTCTTCCTGGAACCGTGCGAGCGTCAGGCATCCCATCTTGATGAAGATGTCGCGTGGGTCCGGGCCGCCTTTTTTTCGCCGCTCGTCGTATTCCCGCCGCTCCGCTTCGCTGACAAGGTTCTTGCGCGCCAGAAAGTTGCCGAAGTCGTCGTCTGAAGGTGGTATCTCCAGCTCGACGGCGGCTCCGTCGATGAACGAGAAACGGCGCGCTTGCCGATCCCGGGTAACGTGCAGGTACCCGTAGCTCCGTTTGAACATAAGATATAGAAGCACCCGCTCGAAGGGGGTCTTCTCCAGCAACCCCTTGATGGCCGGCGGTAGTGTCGCGGCGCCCGGTTTCTGCTGCGTCTCGGCGGCGGCCGGCTGGGGGGTGGAGACTGGCCGGGGTTCCACGACAGGCGGCGGAGCACCGGCGAGGAGGGCCGCCCGGGCCTGCAGCGTGGTCATGACCTGCACGTAGAGGGTCTCTGAATGGAAGGGCTTTGTCAGGAAGACCCGTACCTGTAGCTCCCGCTTTAACTTCTCGATCTCGTCCGGGTCCTGAACGATCCCGCTCATCAGTATGATCGGGATGTCCCTGCCCGAAGCGGTTTCCCGGACCCGCCGGCAAACCTCATCGCCATTTATCACAGGAAGGCGTATGTCGACAAGGAGGAGATCGTAGGGCGTGCGCGTAAAGGCGTCGAGGGCAACGCCGCCGTCTGAAGCGATATCCGCCTCCAGGCCTTTGTGCAGCAGGTAGTGCCGGATGATGATCGCAAGCTTTTCGTTATCTTCTATAATAAGGACTTTGGACATATTGCTGGTTCCCAGTTTTTCAATATACCATGATATATGGTGGTGAGGGAAGAGGTGAATGTTCAAATAATCATACGGTATTCCCCTAAGCAGAGAAAACACACGATTCAAGACCGAAATATTTATTATAATTTTGCTTGATTTTTAAAAAGGTAATTGTTACTATTCTCCACGTTGTAAAGCTTTAGAAGGCATTGGTGTTGAGTGGTTTCGTAACTATGCATATGTAGCTTGGTAATATGTCGCTTACGTCTGACCATTCTGTCTGGGTTTCTGTTCTTGCCGTAGTCTCTAGCATCTCATAGCTATCGCCTTACCTTAATTACAATCAGAGCAACATGCTCCCTGCAGGCAGGTCGGCAACAATATTGCTCTAACAGGGAGAGAGGGAGGTTCCTACCGTGCTTCAGCAGGAAGAGATCAAGTCTTTAGACGCTATTTTGAACGATGTGAAGGGCCAGCGAGGGATCCTGATCGCGGTTCTTCAGCGAGCCCAGGAAAAGCTCGGCTACCTTCCCGAAGATGCCATGACGATGATCGCCGGGCAGCTTAAGCTATCCCTGTCCCAGGTGTATGGTGTCGCCTCCTTTTACAAACACTTTCACTTTAAACCCCGCGGCAAGAAGATCGTGAAGGTCTGCACCGGTACGGCATGCCATGTACGCGGCGGCAAGGCTGTGTTGACCGAGATGGAGCATCAGCTCGGCATCAAAGAGGGCGAGACCACCGCGGACCGGGCCGTGACCCTCGAGACAGTGGGGTGCGTCGGCTGCTGCGCGCTGGCGCCCGTTCTCACGGTCAACGACCAGGAACTGTACGGTGAGCTGACGCCCAAAATGGTGGACGATATCATTGCCTCGGTGAGGAGCGAACATGGAACTCACGTTTAAGCGGCTCGAGAACGCCAAGGAGCTCAGGGCCCTCAGGGCAAAGCTCAAGAAAGAACATCTGGAGAATGAAGGTCACCGCGTCCGCGTCTGCTGCGGCACGGCCTGCCAGGCAACGGGCTCCAACAAGCTGATCAAGGAGTTCGAGGCGGAGGCCGCGAAGAAGCAGGTTCCCCTTGAGATCGTGAAGACGGGTTGCCAGGGATTTTGCCAGCGCGGCCCGGTGGTGATCCAGGACCCCCAGGAGACCTTCTACCAGAAGGTGAAGGTGCCCGATGTTGCGGGGATCTTCACGGAATCGGTGCTCCGGGGGATGCCCTACCGCAAGCAGCTGTACCGCGAAGACTCCCTGGCCGATCCCAATGTGGCCGTAAGCGACATCCCCTTCTATAAGAAGCAGAAGCGTCTGGCGCTCCATCGCAACGGCGTGGTGGACCCCTGTAATATCTATGATGCGGTCCGCGAGGACGGCTATGAGGGGCTAGCAAAGGTCCTTACCGAGATGAAGCCCGACGAGGTCATCGATATCGTCAAGAAATCGGGCCTCCGGGGCCGCGGCGGCGCGGGATTCCCTGCCGGGCTCAAGTGGGAGCACACGAAGAAATCCGGCGCAAAGATCAAGGCCGTGGTCTGCAACGGCGACGAAGGCGACCCGGGCGCGTTCATGGACCGCTCGCTCATGGAAGGCGACCCCCATTCCGTGCTTGAGGGCATGATCATCAACGCGTACGCCATCGGCGCCCAGCACGGCTACCTCTATGTGCGGCACGAGTATCCCCTCGCAGTGAAGAATCTCGGCATTGCCATCCAGCAGGCACGCGCCCTCGGCCTCCTGGGCAAGAACATCCTGGGCAGCGGCCTCGACTTCGACTGCGAGATCAAGGAAGGCGCCGGAGCTTTCGTCTGCGGCGAATCCACGGCGCTCGTGGCGTCCATCGAGGGACAGCGCGGCATGCCGCGTCCCCGGCCTCCGCGCCTCTCTGAAGCGGCAGGCGGCCTCTGGGGAATGCCCACGAACCTGAACAACGTCGAGACCTTCGCGAACGTTCCCACCATTTTCACCAAGGGCCTCGACTACTACATCTCCATCGGCACCGAAAAATCGAAAGGCACAAAGGTCTTCGCCCTCACCGGCAAGATCAAGAACACCGGTCTCATCGAAGTCCCCATGGGCATCACGCTTCGGGAGATCATCTTCGATATCGGCGGCGGCATGCTGAACCCCGAAAAGGCGTTCAAGGCGGTCCAGACCGGCGGGCCTTCGGGAGGCTGCATCCCGGCACAATTCCTCGACATGCAGGTGGACTTCGACACCCTGGCGACCGTGGGCTCCATCATGGGCTCAGGCGGCATGGTGGTCATGGACGAGGACGACTGCATGGTGGACGTGGCCAAGTACTTCCTGTCCTTCACTAAGAGCGAATCCTGCGGTAAATGCCCGCCCTGCCGCGTCGGCACCTGGCAGATGTACGAACTCCTCGACAAGATCACCTCGGGCAGGGGTGTTGAGGGAGACATCGAGCGGCTCGAAAAGATGGGCAAGATGATCGTTGCCGGCTCGCTCTGCGGCCTCGGGAACAGCGCGCCGAACCCCGTTCTCTCGACCATCAAGTATTTCCGCGAGGAATACGAGGAACATATCCGCGACAAGTTCTGCCGTGCCAAGCGGTGCCAGGGTCTGGGCATATTCCGCATCCGGCCCGAGCACTGCATCCTCTGCGGACTCTGCAAGACGGCTTGCGCCTTCGACGCGGTCGTCGAGCTTCGCGACCGGTTCTACATCGACCAGGACTACTGCACCAAGTGCAAGGCATGCTACGGCGTCTGCCCCACGCAGGCCATTGTCGTCGAAAAAGGAGGGGCCCATGTCAAAGCAGGAAAGTAAGTGCCCTGTCAACATCACCCGCTCCAAACTGGCATTTTTCTACAATGATGACCCCAAGACGGGCATGTGCTCCAAGTGCCATCCCTGCAAGCTCGGGATCTTCGATGCCATCAAGATCATCGAGGCCATTCAGGCCGGCCGTGGCAACGCGAAGCACGTTGCCCTGTTGGCTCGCATCGCGGCAGATGTGAAGGACGGCGGCATGTGCAAGAAGGGCAAGGACCATGCGGACATCCTTACTGCGTTCCTTGCCCAGCACAAGGATGACCTACAGCGGCATATCGATGGCATCTGCAGCCACCGCGAGTGTGCGGCCCTCGTGACCTACGAGATCGACGCTGACAAGTGCACCATGTGCGACAAGTGCCGCGAGGTTTGCAAGGACTTCGCCATCGAAGGTCAGAAGGCCGTGGCTTATAAGGGCGGCTTCACTCCCTACCGCATCCGGCAGCGCCGCTGCACGCATTGCGGCGAATGCATCAAGGTCTGCCCCGAGGGCGCAGTGATCGTGGTGGAGAAGGCACGGGAGCAGGACGTGGAGGAGCCCGTGCGGACCCTGGTCTGCAGCTGCAACGTAAGCGGCAAGGTCACCGGCAAGGAAGCTGTTTGCTCCATACATGATATGGCAGAGACCATATCGCCGGGGAAATAAGCGCAGAGGATCGTTTGGAATATCCAAGTTAACGTTTATAATTCAGCGGAAGATTTCTGGAGGCTGCTATGACGAAGAAGATGGTGAACATGGAATTCGACGGCAAGGCGTACCAGGTGCCCGAGGGCATGACCCTGGTGGATGCCGGCGCGACGGTGGGGGTCCACATCCCTAACCTCTGTCACATCAAGGAACTTCGCGGTGTGGGAGCCTGCCGCATGTGCATGGTGGAGGTCGAGGGCCTGAAGACCCCGGTCACCGGCTGCACGACACGCACCAAGGAGGGCATGAAGGTCCAGACCAAGACCCCCAAGGTGGAAGAGATCCGGAAGTTCGTGACCGACCTGGTCCTGTCCTTCCATCCGCTGGACTGCATGACCTGCCCCAAGGCGGGCACGTGCGACCTCCAGCGCTATGCCGCCGATCTGAAGATCCAGGAATCCTCGTTCGGCAGGAAGAGCTTCAATTACCCGCTGAACGACCGGAGCCCTTTCATCACCATCGACAACAATTACTGTATCCTGTGCGGCCGGTGCGTCCGGGTCTGCAAGGAGCAGAACACGAACGTGCTCGACTTCATGGGCCGCGGCATCACCTCAAAGGTCTCGACGGCCCTGGACAAGCCGCTCCACGAGTCCGGGTGCACCTTCTGCGGGAGCTGCATCGACGCCTGTCCCGTGAACACCATCATGGAGCGCGACCGCTGGCAGCACGGCCGGGAATGGGACCTCGCGAAGTCTGAGTCGGTCTGCACGGCCTGCGGTTCGGGTTGCAGCGTTGTGGTGAGCAAGAAGGACGGCAAGATCGTAAAAGTGAATACGAAAGAAGATAACGGATACATCTGCGCTATCGGCCGGTTCGGTTTCGACGCACACCGCTCGGCGAACCGCGTCACAACCCCGATGAAGCGGGAAGGCAAGAAGCTCGTGCCAACGACGTGGAGCGAAGCCCTCAAGATAGCCGCCGACGGCCTGAAGAAGGCCGGCGCCAACGCGGGATTCATCGCCTCGGGTTCGCTTACCAACGAGGAGGCCATGGCGGTGCAGTCTCTCGCACGCGATGTGGCTGGGAGTTCCAATATCGACACGACGTCCTCGGCGTATGCGGGCGGCCTGATAAGCGCCTTGCGCGCGATGTATGGCGATGGCGGAATCGGGATCGCATCCCAGGCTGACCTGAATGCTGCTGACGTTGTGGTCGTCATCGGCGCGGACCCGTCCCAGAAGAAGCAGACCATGCAGGAAGCGGATGTCATGATCCGGCGCCGTGCCCAGGCAGGGGCCAAGGTGATCGTGGTGAGCACGGAAAAGACGGACCTCGCACATCACGCCAACGCCATCCTGCTGCAGCTTAAGGCCGGGACCGATACGGTGCTGCTCGCGGGCCTTATGTCCGCTGCGATCGCAGAAGGTTCAGCCCCTTCGGCGAAAGGCTTCGATGGCCTGAAAAAGTCGCTTGTGGCCGTTGACGCGGCCGCTTCGGCGTCAGGCGTTTCCGCTGAGCAGATCACTCTTGCCGCCAAGGCCTATGCCGCGGCAAAGAACCCCGTTGTGGTCATCGGCACGGGCATTTCGGGAAGCGAAGAGGCTTCGCTCCAGGCCCTGAACTTCGCATTGCTGAAGGATGCCGGCGTGCTTCCGCTGCTGGCCGAGGCCAACGCCCTGGGCGTTATGCAGATGGGATGCCTGTCCGACCTGGGACCGGGATTCACCAAGATCAAAAAGGCCGGAAAGGGGTATGCGGATATGCGGTCCGGCATGAAAGCGCTTTTTGTCGCCGGCAACGTTCCCGATGCGGACCTGAAATCAGATTTTCTCATCGTCCAAACGAGCCACCTGACGCCGCTCGCCGAAAAGGCCGATGTGGTTCTGCCCATGGCGGCGTTGTACGAGCGGGGAGGCACGATCGTTACGATCTACGGAAGCCAGAAGACGTTTACGTCGGCTCATGCCCCCGAGGGTGAGGCCAAAGACGGTGCGGATATCGCAGCCGAGCTTTCTCTCGTGATGAGCAAGGCCAAGGGGTTCACGGAGAAGGATGTGACCGCGGCCGCGAAGAAGGCGAAAGCCGCGAAGCCTGCAGCGGCGGCATTCAAGCCCGTAGCAGCGAAGGCCGGAAAGCCCGTTTCGGTGTCCACGACAGCCATCCTGATGGCGCTGAACGGCGGGTTGCTGGCGCAGTCGGCGGTCAAGAAGGTGCTTGTGGTGCAGGATACGGTCGTGAAACGGTAGCTGGTTTGCCTCAAGCGAGCGCGGTAGAAATCCTTCATTCAGGATTTTACCTGCTGTGCGGTTGTCTCGAAGCTTTTTGTAGCATTTTTTAGTGCTGTTTCGTATAATGCACCCCGGTCAAAGATATCGGGTGGATTTTATCCCTCTTTTGATACGTGCCGACTGAAAGGAGATTGTAACGACCATGAAGGAAAATCAGAGATCCGTTGATCCGGCTGCCCAAATCCTCTTGAAGGTTGCCGGTCAGAAGAACATAACGACCTCGTTCGACCGGGCCGAGAAACTTAAGCCCTGCCCCATCGGACATCAGGGCGCCTGCTGTAAGATCTGCCACATGGGCCCCTGCCGTCTCGTAGGCAAGGAAGATGAGGCCGAAGGCGTATGCGGAGCGACGCTGCCGGTGGTGACGGCGCGGAACTTCGCGCGCATGGTCGCCGCGGGTACCGCGGCCCATTCGGACCACGCCCGTGACCTGGCGAACACGCTTCTTGCTGCCGCGCGCGGCGAGGCCAAGGACTTCAAGATCAAGGACGTTCGGAAACTGAATCGTGTTGCCGGCTATCTCAACATCAATATCGAAGGCAAATCCGTGAACAAGGTTGCCGAGGAAGTTGCCCTCAAGTTCATCGAACAGTTCGGCCAGCAGAACGGAGAACTGATCTATCTTTCCCGCGCGCCGAAGCGGCGCCAGGAGATCTGGCGCAAGTACGGCATCGCGCCCCGCGGTATCGACCGCGAGTGCGTTGAGATGCTGCATCGGACGGCTATGGGCGTGGACCAAGAGCCGAACAACATCATGCTGGGCGCTCTGCGCACCTCCCTGGCCGATGGCTGGGGCGGCTCCATGATCGGTACGGATATTTCCGACATCCTCTTCGGCACGCCGCATCCGACGACCGCTACGGCGAGCCTCGACGTGTTCAAGGAAGATTATGTGAACTTTGTCGTCCATGGCCATGAGCCGTCTTTCGCCGAAATGCTCGTCGAGGCCACGGACGATCCCGAGATCGTCGCCTATGCCAAGACCAAGGGCGCTAAGGGCGTGAACCTCGTGGGCATGTGCTGCACCGCGAACGAGATCCTGGTTCGTCACGGCATTGCCACTGCAGGCGGTTTTCTCCAGCAGGAACTCGGCCTCGTAACGGGCATGGTTGAGGCCATGGCTGTCGACGTTCAGTGCATCATGCCGGCGATCGGCCAGCTGGCCAAAAAGTTCCACACCAAGATCATCACCACGACGCCTAAGGGCAAGATGGTGGACGCGATGCACATTGAATATGATGAGCATCACGCAATGGACATCGCGAAAAAGGTCCTGAAGATCGCCATCGACAACTTCCCGAACCGTAAGAAAGAACTGGCCACACCGGTCAAGGTCCAGCCGGCAAACATGGTGGCCGGATTCTCCGATGAGTACATTGAGTACATGCAGGGTGGTCAATACCGTGCCTCCTATCGTCCACTGAATGATGCTATCATTTCCGGACGCATTCGCGGCATCGTAGGCCTTGCCGGATGTAACAATCCGCGGATATGCCAGGACAGCATTCACAATTTCCTGTCCCGTGAGTTCATCAAGAACGACGTGCTTGTGGTCCAGACAGGCTGCTCTGCCCATGCATCGGCCAAGGCAGGCTACATGACCGCGGAGAATGCCCTGGAGAACGCTGGACCCGGTCTTCGCCAGGTTTGCGAGGCCATCGGTATACCGCCCATCCTCCACCTGGGCTCCTGCGTTGACAACTCCAGGATCCTGACCATTGCTTCCCACATCGCCGAAGAAGGCGGCCTGGGAGATGATATCGGCGGTCTCCCGGCGGTCGGCATCGGCCCCGAGTGGATGAGCGAAAAGGCAATCGCCATCGGCACCTACTTCGTGGCCTCCGGTGTGCCGATCATCTTCGGTGCGGGCTCCCCGGTGAGCGCCAGCAAGACGCTGAAGGATATCATGGAGAACAAGTGGTGGGAGATGTTCACCGCCGGCTTCTACTTCGAGGAAGATCCTGGCAAGATCCTGGAACTCGCCCTGAAGCTCATCGATACCGCACGTGAGAAGTTGAAGATCAGAAAGTATGAGCCGGGCGCCTTCGGCACCGAGCGCGTGCTCCTCGACATGAAGGCGCGGCGCGGCGGCACTTTCGCCACACCTCACGGTGTTGATGTGTAGCACCAGGCAATTCCCTTACTAAGAAATACGCGCTTGAACGCCGGCAGGTTTATGACCTGCCGGCGTTATTTATTGTAGACACCTCCCTTGCCGCATGAACATCATTTGTATGCATTCTTTTGTCCCATTTCTGCCTCTTTCCTTGGCCGTTTCTTCCGGTTTTTTTCATCGGCATGTGTTTCGCAGTTGGCCGGGCTTTATTCAATGCTCCTTATTCGGCATGGTGGTGTTTGTTTGAGCATGACTTTTCACGAAACAAGGCACATGGTTCACACATCAGTCAACGCCAGGAGCGATCAACTATCTGTTACCGGGTCCATCACGCGATGGATCAAGGTGAATGATGGATGTCTTCAGGTTTCCCGTTCTTGAATGGAATTGAAGGATCACTACGACAAGGCGATCGAAGAAATTGAGGTTTGCAAAGGGCATTTTGTGGGTCCTGTAAGAAAAAAACAAAGCGTTTGTGCCACATATCTTGTATTTTTGCGAAGCGAAAACACAAGATGCTGTATGTCCTTGAAAATAATTGAATATTTTTAAGATAATTCTTGACAATCAAATTAGTTTGGCTATCATAGTAACTATACTTAATATGTAAAGTACTATTAGTCATGACAGTGAGGCTGCAATGGTCAAGCGCAAAAACCCGAGAATCTATAAAACGAAAGAAATTTGCGACCGGTTCGACATTTCACGGGCGACCCTGTTTCGTTGGGAGAGCGAGGGTTTGCTTGCGGGTGTCGGGCGGGACTGGCGTGGCTGGAGAATATACAACGAGAACAATCTTAAAGTGATCGAAAAGATCATCCGGGGCAAGAGCGCCTGATGATCATCTTAGCGGGTTAACCGCTTCCGGGGTGAGCATGCTGTTTTCCAGAAAAATAGATCCGATCGCCCTCGACATTGGGTCAACTTACATCAAGCTGGTTCAGCTCAAGGGATCCGGCAAGAACTACAGCCTCGTCAAGTTCGGCATGGTGCCTCTGCCGGCCGAGGTGATCGTTGAGGGCGCGGTGATGGATGCGAACCGGGTCTCCGAAGCGATCAAGGAACTTCTGGTTGCCCAAAAGATCAAGACCAAGGAAGTCGTTCTGTCGGTGTCTGGCAGTTCGGTCATCATCAAGCGCATATCGATCGCGGACATGACCGACGAAGAGCTCGCAGAATCCATCAAGTGGGAGGCGGAGCAGTATATTCCGTTTTCCATCGACGATGTGAACGTCGATTTCCAGAAGCTGGGCCCCGGTGCTGCAGAGGGGCAGGCCGATGTGCTTTTGGTCGCCGTGAAGAAGGACAAGATCAACGATTATGTCAACCTGGTAAAGGATGCGGGACTCGAGCCTGTCGTCGTGGATGTGGACGCTTTCGCACTCGCAAACATGTGCGAATTAAGCTATGAGGTGGAGGCGGGAATCACCGCATTGCTTAACATTGGTGCGTCGGTGATGAATATCAACATCCTGCGTGACGGCGTTTCCATCTTCACCCGCGATATAACCGTGGGTGGCAATCGCTACACCGAAGCGCTGCAGCGGGACGCCGGCCTAACGTATGAGGATGCCGAGAAGATCAAGCGTTCCGAGAGTGTGGACGGGTCCGATATGGATCAGCTGAATGGCATTATTGCGACAGTGACCGAGGATATCGTAGGCGAGATCCAGAGATCGTTTGATTTCTTTCGGTCTACAACCGGAAGCGATAAAGTGTCCCGCGTGCTCCTTTCCGGCGGGTGTGCCAAGATCTCGCAGTTCACCAAGGTTCTGTCTGAACGGCTTGAGATCCCTGTGGACATCATTAATCCGTTCAAGAACATCAAGGTCGATCCAAAATATTTTGACGCGGGCTTCATAAGCGATGCGGCGCCGCTTGCCGCCATTGCGGTAGGTCTTGCCATGAGGAGGCCGAGCGACCGATGATCAAGATCAACCTCCTCCCGACCAAGCGGAAGCCTGCGCGGAAAGTAACCGAGCTCCAGAAACAGCTCATTATCGCTGTTGTTGTGGTCGGAGGCGTTTTTTCCGGCATGGCCTTCTATTATATCAGCCTGAACTCTAAAATAGCCTCCCGCGAAAAGGATTTGGCGACTGCGAAGGCCGAGGTAGCGCGACAGGACAATATGCTAAGGGAAGTCAAGAACGTGGAAGACGAGCGGAAAAAGGTGACCGACAAGATCGGCATCATCGAACAGCTCAAAAAGAACCAACAGGGCCCCGTTCGCCTCCTTGACGAGATCAGTAGAGCGATTCCCGCAACGGCGGCCATCAGCAATATGACCGAGGTAAGCGGGAGCATCAACATCACTGGCGAAGCATTTACGAATGAGGATGTGGTCAAGTTCGTGGAAAACCTTAAGGCCTCGGCATTCTTCGCGGACGTGTTCCTCCTGGAAACAAGCCAAGTTGCCAAAGAAGGCTACGAGATCTACGTGTATAAGCTTCAGTTCAGGTACAAGGGGTTATAATGGCCGCGCCAGCGATACTCGATAAATTGCAAAAGATACCGACGAAAACCCGCGCCATCGCGTTTTTCGCGATCATCGGCGTGGCCGTGGTGCTTTTCATCTGGCAGGTCCATATCCCCAAGACTGCCGAGATCAGGACCTTGGATGCCGACATTTCGACCCAGAAGGCCAAGATACAGGAGAATGACGCGAAGATCAAGAAACTTGACCAGCTTAAAGCAGAGGTGACCTCCCTCCAGGAGCGACTCAAGATTCTTACCTTGCAGCTGCCTCCCGAGTCAGAGGTGTCCGGGCTCCTTCGCCAGATCCAGGGGCTGGTGAACAAGGCGGGCCTTTCGCTCAAGCTGTGGAAACCTGACAGGCGCAGAACGCACTCAAGCGGCATGTACGAGGAAATACCGATCACCCTCAGGTTGAACGGCGGTTATCACAACGTGGCCCTGTTCTTCGACAGTGTGAGCAAGCTTACCCGGATCGTGAACATGCTGAACGTAAAAATGGAGCAGCCGAAGCTTGGCAGAAGTGGTACCATGGAGATCAGTATCGACTGCACGGCCATGACCTTTGCAGCAGTGGAGAATAAAGTTGACACAGCGAATCAGCCCACGGCAACCAAACAGGTTAAGTAAACGGCTGCTCACGATCCTGGCAGTCACGTGCATTGCCGCGGCCATCATGGCCGGCTGCGCGGACAAGCCAAAGCCGGCAGAGAAGGCGCCGCCGGCACAGCAGCCAAAGACCGCGGTGACCTCCACCGCAGCGCAGGCCAAGGTCGAGGAGATACCGGTCGCGGTGTACGCCTATTCGCCGGCCGGCCGGCGGGATCCCTTCATGCCCATTATCATCAAGGAGGAAAAGAAGGCCTTGGCCGGCAACCAAGCACCTTTGGAGCGTTTTCCCGTTAATGAATTCAAACTGGCAGGGATCGTCTGGGGTGGGCTCGGCTACCATGCAATGCTTGAGGGGCCTGACGGCAAAGGGTACTTCATCAGGGTAGGGACGAAGATCGGACCAAACCAGGGGGTTGTCAAGAAGATCACTCAGACGACCATGATCATTGAAGAAAAATATAAAGACCCGACAGGTGAAGTAAATCGCAAGGAAATCACTATTGAGCTCCGAAAAAAACAGGAGGGGACACCATGAAATCCATTCAACCCCTTAAGCAGTTCAGCTCCCGGGGTAAAAGCAGATCAGGGGGCAGGGGAGAAGAGGACACCGGAAGGACGAGCACCCGGTCAATCGGCTGGGGCATGCTGCTCATCATGGTCGCATCCCTCATGTTCGCGGGATGCGGCGCACGCAAGGGCCCGGAGGCAGGCGCGCAACCCGGCGCAAAGGTTGCGATCCAGACGATCTCCCCGCGCGAGACCGATACGCGCACCGAGATCGTGATCGAAGGCAGTGACCAGATCCTCCAGTACACGTCGTTCCAGCTTACCGAGCCGCTCCGGTTGATCGTTGACATCACCGACGCGGATCTCGCTAAATTCAAGGATAAGATCGCCGTAAACAAAGGACCGGTGGTGGACATCACCCCAAGCCAGGTTGACAATATCGCACGCCTGGAGATCGCTCTTTCCCAACCCGTGGACACCAAGGTCTATCAAGTGGGCGGCAAGTTGATGATAGAGTTGGCGAAGCCGGTTGAATCTGCCAAGGCGACACCCGAGGCCGTAACTCCTGCCCCGGTCCCGGAAGCTACCAAAGAAGCAGCCGCTCCCGCGGCTG
>Ga0315268_10005836_pt1 | contig 13160 bp, 15 predicted proteins | sample C1_top_MG_FD_204535 | JGI IMG/M metagenome (GOLD analysis project Ga0315268, IMG submission 204535) | Sediment microbial communities from Yellowstone Lake, YNP, Wyoming, USA - C1_top | ecosystem: Environmental > Aquatic > Freshwater > Lake > Sediment | place: USA: Wyoming | collected 2017-08-01 | reverse complement strand
TCTCCGTTTTGACCTCGAGGGCAATTCCTGCCATATATGACCCCTTTCTTGATTCCTATTGTACTGGAATCTTTGTCTAGTTTACCGGGGTCGGGTCATCGGAAAAGAAGGGACAACAGGATGGTCAACCGGTCCTCACGTGCATTTCCAGATAAATGTATTTGGAATACCGGTCAACCCAAGGACGTTTTTAAGTGGAAATCCATAAACGTGTTACTATATCGTCAAGTAGTGAAAGGGATCGATTTAACGCCTCAAACTTGATTGTGCTTGCAATGCCATGTATAATACAGGAGATCGGAAACGATCAAATTCGAAGGCTTAAGGGCTCTGCAAGGAGTCCTTTTTGCTATTTAGAGCTTCCCTCGGATCTCTGATTGTATCTCGCTCGGTTCGCAGATGAAGTTACGTATTTTTTGAATATCGAAGACAGGTACACCAGTTTCTTGCAATTCAACTGAAATTCGCCGTGAAGTTGAGAATATAAACACTTTTTTTCCATCTTTCATGAGCTGACTTACCGGATCTGCAAAATCACTATCGCCACTCCATAATATATATGTGGTAACATGATTTTTTGCAAAATCGAGCATCATGTCCCTCCCAATCTCTACATCAAAATTACATTTACGCACCTCGAGATATTTTGTTCCATGTTCATGCAAATCTTTTAATTTTCCATTGAGGTATTCAATCGTTTCAATGCTTAATTTCTTGAGTAACGGTTTTTTGATAAAATTCTCCAAAACCGTAGGGGAATTCAAAGGAATACCGGATACATCTATAGATAAATGCATAATCTTTACCGGCTTTGAAATAACAATATAGTCAAATCCTTTGGCGTCATCCATAAACTGTTGTGACCCCTCATCTCCTGCAAGCACACCATTATATAAATTGACCGCATTTATCGTCGTGAACGAATCAAATAATTGCTTTAGCCTCTTTACCTGTATATGCCACTTTAATTTTGAAGACCAATGGTACATATTCGCCCAGTCTAAATATACGTTCGTTTTCCCTTCAAAAATTCGGGACAACTCATTTATGCGTTCAGGATAAATTTCTGCTAATTTTGCAATTCGATCAGTTTTCGGTTTAAACATGTACAATAATTATATCACTTGGACACAAAGAGGTTATACACTTTTGTTTTTATAAATACCTATCCAATTGAAGAAAATTAAACACATCTTGCGTATACGCATGTCCGACTATCCTACGCATGATTTCACGGCTATTTGTTTGTGAAAGAATATTCAGACTACCTTCCCAAAGGACATTCCTGTCAATAATCGCAAGCTTTCGATGATCATTCCCTGTACAAAGGAACACATGAACTCCTATAGCTTCAAATTGCTCAATAATTGCCTCAGCCTCAGCAATCATCATATTCGTATGCGCTCGAGGGTCTCGGGTCAATACATAGACCGCTACTCCATTGTTTACAGCCTTTTCGATAACCGGCATGAGTAGAATCATGCGTTTAGCCGTTATATACGGACTCTCTATGATGATTTCATTCTTTGAATGGGCTAGATCACTAATAAATGCGGGATAGAACGTCGTTTCATCATAGAGATCTGAGGCTAAATTAACGCGATTAATTGCCATTGCTAGCCTCACTTTCGTTGTGGTATGCTTCCATTAGACGGCTCAGTAACTCTAGTACAGGTTCGAAATAAAATGCACTAGGGGTACCAATCTCGAAATTCGCCTGTTTTTAGGGGTTTTTCCATTAAGCTCCACGGAAGTTTATATTGTTGTGACATGACAATTCCGTCTACCACAGAAGCGTTCCAAAGTAACGATTTCAAAACATCCTCACGAACCAATCGGTCATCATCTAAAAACATAGAATAGATTGATACAGCCTTCTCTCTAAAGCGCTCCAACTTGTCCAGCTTCTCATCTGGACTGATCGGTTTGAAGTTTCGCAACTGCAATTCTAATTGCATTTTGTTTTCGGCTACTTCTTTTTTCTTACGTTCATACTCCATATCGTCAATCTTGTTATCCAGTAACAGATCGAGCAGTCTTTTGAGTTTCCCGTCCGCCTCCTGCAGTTGAAGGCCTATCTGCTCCCGTATGCTGATTCCGGAGGCGGTCTTGTTTCCCGTATCGTGGACATAGGTTTCATAGGCCAACTGCGCTACCGCGCCTTCTACGGCGGAGAACGGCCGAACCAGATCCCGAAGTAATTCAAATACTCGTGCCTCTTTCAGATACCGTAGGTGTTGAGAACAGACACCTTTCGAGTTCGTACAGTAATAGTATTTATGGATCTGTTTTTTCATGGATGCGGTGTAGCTACACCCACAAATACCGCATTTGAGATACCCACGATAGAGAAAATCTTGTTTCTGGTTTCCGCGCACATTTTTCCCATTTAAGACATCTTGAACCAAATCAAACAGCTCTTTGGTAATTAGGGGTTCATGAATTCCTTTGTAGAGCGACCCATGACTTCTAAAGACCCCGTAACAGATAGGGTTAGTAAGAATTTCATAAATCACGGATTTAGGAATTTTGTTTCCAGTAATGCGAGATCGCATGCCGCGATCAAAAAGATGATTGGCTAATTCTTTAATCGTATATGACCCCTCGGCGTAAAGGGTAAACACCATTTTGACGTAGTCAGCGTACTTTGGGTCTGGGTATATTTTTCCGTCTTTGTTTATATACCCGATGGGAGCGCGGGTTGTAAATTCACCTCTCTGTCGCTTGGTTTCGTTCCCTTCTTTGACTCTCTCAGAGAGTTTTTTGGAGAAATAAGACGCTTCGACAAGATCACGGGTTAATTCATGGATATCATCCACCGTTGAGTGAATCCGCTCTTTTACCATAACAACGCCTTTAATTAGTCCTTGTTCCACCATTTCCGTGATATCCGCAAGCTCTCTTTCATTCCTCGCGAGCCTATCAGCATGAGCAACGACAATATACTCTGCTTTTCCGTCACGGATTTCTGACAGCATTTTGGTAAATACAGGCCTATTTCCTGATACTTTGGCGCTACGAGCCTCCTCGTAATCCGCAACAACAGTTAAACCGTGGTAAATGGCTAACAGGTCAGTAATCCGCTTTTGAGTAATCAGCGATAAAATTTGATTTCCGCTTTCATCAGTTGATTTGCGTCTATAAACAATAGCGTTTTTCATTGTGGTTCCGGTGGGGCAGGAACTTCTTCACCGTCGATAAAATCAGCAAGTCGAAGCCTATTATATACCCAAGCGTTTCCCTGCTGGTGTAAAACGATTTGTTTACCCGAACTTGTAAGCTCTGGGTAAAACTTTTCGGTCGCAGGTTTCGGACGAGTACAAGACCTACTAATACCATATCTTTTCTCGAAATGATAGAGATATTGGACATTATATAGCCCCTTACCGATATATTTGGAAATATAATTGGCGGTACTTGAAAGATTATGAATATAATCCACATATGATTGCACGCCTCCACCGATACGCGTCCATATTTCCCTAACTTTCCTGATATCCAGTCGGGTATCGAGTACGATATGCAAATGCGCGTTACCGTTTTGTTGAAACTCTACAACCCAAACATACTTTAGCTCTTTTTGAATACGCCGGATGTCTGTCAAAAAAGTATTAAAAATCTTGGTAATATATTTATGGGTACGCGCCTTGTATTCTGTAGGTATGACCGCAGGATCAAGCGTGAGCGTAAGAAAATAACGCATTTCGTTGAGAATAATAACCCCCTTCAATAAATACATGACCTGGCGCGCCTTACTTGGCGCACAATCTGGACATCGCCACGAATTACAGCGAAGACGGTAAAACCGCGTTGAAGTCAGTTTGCCTCTTTTGTATTTCATCAGAGCCACGCTGTCGCGTTTACAGTTTTTAGGAGCACGGCTTCGCATGGTGAATAGCTTGTCTCTCAATAAGCGCTTTTTGTCGTCGTAACCTCCTTGTTGAGATGATCTATTAAGAGTCAAGCATAGTATCTGCTCGCTGTCGCGAGTAGATACGTCATTCTTTACCTCGTTCATAGCGCCTCCTTTCGTATCTGGCTATGGCGCGTCCAAGGTAGAACAAACTTTGACGAATTTCTTCTATTTCCCCATCAGAAAATTCACGGTTAAACCGCTTCTGAAAAAATTCTCGTATTTTAATAACTTGTTCTGTATCTGCTGGTTGGCTCACGGCTCGCGTGAACCTCTGAAAGATTTAGACACAACAAAAACAGCTTCTACGCCGTTTTTCTAAGTTATTGTGTCCGCTCTGGTATCTGTTGTGCAGCCAACTGAATAAGTAAATCCCTTAGGGGGTTATGAGGCGGGCCCTTCCTAATGTTTGTGGTATCACGATAATACAACCTCAAATCTGCAACATGCTCTTTCCTTGGAGTGTGAAAGCATGCACTTAGTCAATAAATAAATGTGCGAAAACCTTACAAAGGTAAGATTAAATAACAAATGAAATATATCACCAAAAACTGGGAGTGTAAAGTTAAAATAGCTCTCTAATATTAACTTTTAACGCGAGGGCTAGCTTATGAATTGTTTTAAGGGATGGATTACGTAGGCCGCTCTCTATCTCGCTCACAGAAGTTAAATCAAGTTTTGCTATCTCTGCTAGTTGTTCCTGCGATACGTTTAGTCGTTGACGTAAATTTCGAACTCGCGTACCTAAGTTCTCGTAAATACTTGCCATACTTTATTGATAAAGTATGGCTTCTATGCCATAGTGTATCTATGGCACGGATGCCAAATAATAGCCTTACGTCGTAGCTAAATTATTTTAATTATGGATATTTCTTATACACGTAATCTCATCAAAGGGAAAATAACAGAAGTGGTCTTTGAGGAAATGCTTCGTCCCACGGGAGAATTTACTGTAATACCGATTGGTTACGAACATACAATGCCAGAACTTGCACAATATCAGCATCACGTACACATACAAAAAGTATTAGAAAATATCAGACATGCGCCCGACTTTGCGCTTATTTCTCAAGACAAAACGAACGTTTTTCTTGTTGAGGTAAAATATCGGAAGGAATTTAATCAAAAAGACTTACAAGATATTGCTATTTCCCTTTCAGAGAAATGGAATCCTTGTTTTTTGTTTGTAGCTTCAAAAGAGCATTTTTATTTTGACAGTGCGCTTGATATTCAAAAAAATAACGGTAGCATCAAAAAACTTACTGCTAGTTGGGTAACTTATGATATCCAAAAGAATTACTTGGAATTGTTAAATGAATTTATCAGGTAAACCCAGATAGTTATTTTTTTTGATCCTCATCGGGAACAGGCTTAACAGGTTGCTCTGGTTTAACAGTTTGTGTATTACTGACAATACTCTTGTAAAATCTTGTTGAATCTTCTGAAATAGTTTTTTCATCCAAACGAGTATGAGCTGAAGCATCAGGGTTCTTCTGTTGATCGTTGTCTAAATTATTGTAAATTGCGGGTATCAAATCTAGCATGTTGTATATAATTTAAACTTACTTTACACTTGTCCAAGTGTCAAATTGCCCCTCGGTTAGATGCCAAATACGCTTACTCGTAAATTTGCTAAGCCTATTTATAAAGGTCCAAACCTTTGGCCACTCGGGATAATCGGTTTCAGGAAAAACGTTAAGCCCTATTTTTTTAGCTTCTGTATAACAGATCGCAAACCCATGCGCAGGGTAATCATATACCAAGCTACTGATAATATCATCCGTTGATTTACTCAAAACAGTTTTATTTTTAGCCATATAGGTATTTAACAACTCTAGCCCATATATTTGCGCAATTTCCAAATCACGAGAGCTTTTACTCGTTTGAATTGGGTCAATTTTATTTATCAATGGCTCCACAAACTTAGCTGCTACATTGTAGGCTAATGTAATTGCGTCTTTTTTACCAAGACTTGTCCAATGTTGCAATTCTGCATATCTATTAAGCGCAACACTTTTCATAATTCCCTCAATATATGGAAGAGCCTTGACACAATCGATAGAAGATACTTTTGTTCCTTCAATGGTTGGATGTTCTGTTGGAAGATCCAATGGACCTAATTGTGATTGCGAAGACATGTAAATTTTATCAGCTCCTAAAGTCATGAGTGACGCCGCGCTCACGGCGCGAATAGGAACTAATGCATATAGTTCGCTACAATAATTTCTTATCGTTTTTATCATCTTAAAGGCAGAATATATATCTCCGCCCCACGAATGAATAATCAGATCTAACCGCAGACCGACGGGGTCTTTAATATTATTTTTTAACTCGTTTGTCAGAGTAACCACGTCATTGATACCTATGCTTTCACCGGACGGATAATACAACACAACAAATTGTCTCCTTACAGCGGCAGGCACTGTGTTTGATGTTGAGGCGGGGGGAACCGGTGTAGCGTTTGGTGCGGGAGCTACAGTAGGTGGTGTTGGAGGAGGCGCTATGCTTACAGGCGGTATCGTTATACTAGTGGCTACTTCGGTTAAACCTGTTTTTTTAGTAATTCTAGTTTTAGGGGGTTTTTTCTGTTTGCGCGGCATATCAAGCCGTATTATAGATCTTCAGACAAAATATGCAATAACATTAACAATTAACATAATTATTTTGAAAATACGTTCCTATAGCGTCCCAACAGGTGTACAAATTAACTACTTCGTCTCAATGCCGCTTCGTCGAGGCGATAGTATTTCCAGAAGATTTGGCATAAGCATTTCTCCCTTATTATACGCACGAATACCCATTTCTTTGGCAACCGTTATTTGATCTTTATCCGCAGAATAAAGAACAAATTTGTTTTCTTCTTTTCTTTGTTTTAACACTTGATATATTGTCATCCATTCGCCTTCTAATCCATCAGAAACAAGCCAATCAAGTTTGTTTTTTGGATTTCTTAAATAAGCCGTAGTCGCTGTGCATTTTCAAAAACGATTCCTTCACCCGCTCGAGCAACAAAAGCTCGCGCCAGTCTTTGCCAAGATTGGTCATCATCTACGACAACAAATTTCATAATCACCTCCGGCACATACTACCATTTTAGGTAATTTTCCTCAACTTCTCAACTACGTTGACGTAGTATGTTTGTAAAGACAAAGGCTTCTTTCGTCTGGAGTTAACTCGATTCCCTTCACTTTCTCTAACCAGTCATAAAAATTTCCTGTCCTTGGTGGGGATTCATTTCCTTGTTGCATAGCTTTTATGAACTTTATATGCTTTTGACTTAAAAATCCACTGTATTCATCTTTGAATTGTTCTATGTACTTTCTTCTACACCATCCCTCAAAATTTGATCGACTCAAAATTTTCCCGTCAACACACTCTTGAACAAATACTTCAAACGTTAGTTCCGGATGTCTCTTTAAGAATTTATCATAATCAATTTCAACCGGTGGTTTATCAACGAGTGGTAGAAAATAATCATCACGCTCTACGTTAATAGGAATACCAACAAGATCGAATTTTCTATCATAAACAAGCATGTTTACAGTTAATCCGTTCGCACCTTCTACAAAACCCTGTATTTCGTAGCCTTCAATTATCACTTCTAATGGAATTCCGAATATCGTAGCATAACCCGAAGCATATCGGGCGCCACCCTCATTTAATCGAGGACGTTGTCCGGGCTGTATTAGTAAACCCTTTTTTGAATACGATACTCCAATTTCTTTTGCAGTGGTCATACGCGGACAATTATATCAAACAAGGTCAAGTTTTAGATTTTAAAATCCCATGAAAGCTTCGAGTTATTCACTATAAAATAGTAGATTTCTTGCTATTGCCGCACGCTGCTCACGTGCCAATTTCTCGCTATCTATGTGTCCACCAAGCGATTCCATATTACGATTCATGAATGAAAACGTAAAATCTAGCGCATCCATCTGAGGCCTTATACCGCTGTCAAAAATCGTTTTCAAAAGTTTTTCTTTGTCCATTGCCGTATAGCCATCAAAACGAACGTTTACGGTAAACCCAATTGACCCATGCAATATACTTTCAGGGATGAATACTGCGTCGGGTTGGGCTCCAGTAATTGTCATGCATTTTTTAAGAGTGGCTTCATATTCATCGACAAGGCTCCAAGAAAAACCAACCTGAAAACGATCGACGGTAATTTTTTCAAGAGCCTGCCGATACAGTTCTTTTTCGCGGTCAGTTTTAAGTGGATATTGAAACCTGATTTCCGGCAACCCTAAGCTATTACAAAAACCGGTTAGCACGTGTAAATACGCGTAGTTTTGCATGGTCGGTAGATTATAGGGTAAGTATGCCGTCATGACAATATTTGCAAATTATAGATCACGTATGATAAATTCAATTCAATTATTTCTATCTACCCTATAAAGGAGCACTATGTTGGGATTTGTTGAGCGGACAAAGCAACGAGATAAATTCTTGACAGACCAAGAAAAAGCGGAAGCAGACGTTAATTCACTATATACAAAATTCCTGAATCTTATAGAGAGAAATCCGTTATCGAGATCCTCCTCATACACAAAGTATTTCCCTCATGAAACGGGCAGATCTATGTATATTGGATTTCAGATGCCATACCCGGAAATAAAAGGTGTTGTTCGATATGTATTTATCGGAGTTAAAAAAGAATCAAATGTTGTTGAGCACGTGATACAAGCATGGAATGGGAGAATGTCACCAATTATTGTCGACGTAACCGGGTACACAGATTGGCCTGATTCCAAACCTGATCACCAGGAAATCTACCGTTTGTATCCCGATACCTCGAATATTGAACTGATTATGGACGGAACGTTAAAAAAGCTGGAGGCTAGCCGCGCGCCTGATGAGCTTAAACTCCTTGAGGATATTGCACGAACGGTCGAGCACCCAACAAAAGCCTCATTTGCCTAACGCGCCAAAAACAGTGTTTACAGCATCCAAAATAAGCTGAAACGACTTATAATCCAGCGAAAATATACGTTATACTCTACCTATGACACCGGAAAAAATACTTTTACTTACTATCGGCGTTGTCCTGATTTTTTTGGCACTGAAATCATTTGTTTTCTTTTTTAAAGGCGGTGGATTTGAAATGGGAGTAAGCCCTGCCGGCACACGAAGCCTACGTTCTAAAAACGAAGCAACGAGGCAGGAGCAAATTAGTCTAGCCCTCCGCGCCCTCCTATTTTTTATAATCGGCGTGGCGTTAATATATACAAATATTCCTTAGACTGACGCGGCGAGATACTCTTTTATCCCACAAACGAAGTCCGGAGACGTGCATGCGAGGCATGCGGGATTGTTGTTTACTTTTTCCCAGAGGAGGAGGCGTTCTTTCATTTTCTGCATAAGTACTTCAGGCGCGTCATCAATTGTGCCGATCGGCGTTACCCCCTCGCAGCAGGCGTACACATTTCCGTTGGAAACGAGCGCGATTTGGTAGCACCCGAGGTCTTTCGGAGGAAATGTTTTTCGCTCTGCCATGAGTTTAATCATGTTCTCCCTTTCCAAAAAATTAAATCCCTCTACTTTTCCGTGTATATTTGATACCGGGTGGTGTAAAAGATACGCCGGTGGCTTTCGAGGATGATAGGTTACCGGCACGTTGTACCCAAGAGGGCATGCCAGGTCGCGTTCAAACTGGTCTATACGATCATAGTTTTCCCGGGTTACGATCGAAAAAACTTCCGAATGGAATCCCAAACAACGGGCTTTTTTGAGAAATGCAATACTTTTGTCGAAATTTCCAACCCCACGGTTTTTATCATGGTATTTTTTTTGTCCGTCTATGGAAACGATCATGTTTATGGTATTTGGTGTCCGAAATTCATCCAAACGGTCGATAGTGCCATTAGTAATGATTTGGATAAAGATCCCGGAATCGGTAAGAGTGTTTACGAGGTTCGGAAAATAGGGAAGGGTAAATACTTCTCCGCCGCAGAATGTAATCGTTTTAACCGGATACATCGCCCTGTATCGCTTCACAAACTGTGTAATGCGCTCGGGCGCAAGTATCGGGCTAGTTTTTCGCGTATAACAGATCGCACACCGGAGATTACACATTTCCAAAGGATTGACGTACAAGTGCTTGGCGATTTCTTCCAAATGAGTTCGGATACGAGGATTCATGTGTCCAACATTATACATGAACATCTAGTGTACAATAGACTCACTCCTATGGAACTGGTCAACGTTGAAAAGCGAGTTGAAAAAGAGTATCACGTCTCCTGGTACATCATCGTATACAAGCTCCTTTTCGGTGTGAGCGAGATGGGACTTGGCGTGGGTATAACTTTTTTCGGTGCTGGCATGCTAAAGATATACCGCTTGTACACACTCCGTGAACTGTCAGAAGATCCGCACGATCTGGTAGCCCGACTTACAGAAAGCATTATCCCAAATGTTTTTGCCCATCATACATTCCTTGCCATCTATTTGCTTGTCCTGGGCGGAGCCAAAATAGCAGGCGCGATCGGTCTTTTGTACCACAAACATTGGGGCGTGGATGTGCTCGTAGCGCTCACCATTATTCTCTTTCCTTTTCAATTCATCCGACTCCTTTTACACCCGTCCATCCCGGATTTTATATATCTTGCGGTCGGCGTCTTTGTGGGTCTCTATCTTATTAATTTCCGTCCGCGGCAGTGGGCCACGCGCGTAGCCAAACAAGTCCGACGCAGGAGCGACCGTTAAGAATCCGTTTTAGAATAATTATTTTTGCATATTTCTTTTCTAAACAGAGCATGCTACCCTATCTGAATATGGCTGATACACAAGTTTGTCCCAAATGCGGTGCGCCCTTAAACGAAGTGACGACGACCGCAACCGGCAGGCAGATGCAACGGTGCAGTAAAAACATCTGGAATAAGGAAACCAAAAAAAGCGAGGGCTGCGATTATGTGAAATGGATAGAGACGGCGCCCCAGGTGCTCGATGAAAAGTGCCCAAAATGCGGCAATCCGCTCGTCCTGTCATTCACACGCTTTGGCAAGAAAATGAAAAAGTGTTCGACCGGCGGCTGGGACAAAGTGGCCAAAAAAGCAACAGGTTGCGACTACGTGGAGTGGATAAATGGGACGACGGAAAAACTGGATGAGAAATGCCCCGAGTGCGGCAATCCGCTTGTGCTGTTTACCACAAACGCCGGCAAACGCCTCAAAAAGTGTTCGACCGCCGGATGGGACCGCGCAACCCGCAAAGCTACCGGGTGCACCTACGTCGAGTGGCTCAAAGGCCCCGTAGCCACAAATACGGGTGAGGAGTTCCTTCCTCCCGAGGAATCTGCTACAATACAGTAACTGAAAGGAGAAAACAAACTATGAACGGTACAATCAAAACGAAAACAGATAGAGGATTTGGATTTATAGCCCGCGAAGGCGAGACGAAAGACTTGTTCTTTCATTCCAAAGACTTAGTCGGCGTAACATTTGATGAACTGCAAGTCGGTGCGGCAGTATCATTTGACGTTGTAGACGGACCGAAAGGCCCAAGCGCAAAAAATGTGAAACTGGTCTAAGACCTTTTCCCTTTTTGAAACGAAAAAAAGCTCCGCACGCGCGGGGCTTTTTTGTGAAAAATTAAATAAACTTTACGCTTTGGGTAAGGAGAAGGCCGCAGGCGAGTATACCTTCGGCCCATATCATATGATCCGAAACCCCAGTGAGGTATTCGTGTTCCAAGCGTGTATACGCCCGAGAAAATTTCTGAAAACCGGGATCAAATGACGCTGATATTGGAAAATCGGAAAGTGCCTTGAGATTTTTGCGGGTGAGTTTGAGGAACAGTTCAATGCGGAGTTGTTCTTTGGCAAAACTTGTACTGGCCCACTCCCCGATCTGTGTCAGATTGCCTGCCGTATCCAGGACCAAATCCCGCTGTGTCGCCTGAGAATAATTACTGTGTGTGGATGTTTGGATTATAGAACTACTATACACCCTCCACGACAAAAAAGCGAACTCAGTTGAGGTTAATCGATGAACGTGAGGGCGATGCCGCGCTTGTTGGCCCGTCCGGTCCGGCCGATGCGATGAATATAGTCTTCCATTGTCTCCGGCAAGTCCCAGTTGATGACATGCGTGACGTCTGGAATGTCGAGCCCACGGCTCGCTACATCAGTCGCCAGGAGTATCTGGATTTCATTGTGGACGAATTGGTTTAACACGTATTGGCGTTGATTTTGGCGTTTGTTTCCATGAATAGCTCCGGATTTGATCCCGCGTCGTGATAGTTCGTCGGAAATTTTTTGGACGCCGTGTTTGGTACGGCCGAATACGAGTACTTTAGAAAAACCATCCTTCCGAAGGAGTGCATGGAGTGTGTCCATTTTGGTCGAGCTGCCGTCGACGCGGATCACGTCCTGCGATATCTGCGATTCCGAAGCCGTAGGCTGCACCGCAACACGAACTGGATTTTGCACAAATTCTGCCAAAATCTCGCTTACTCGGCCCGAAATGGTCGCCGAGAAAAACAATGACATTCGCTCTTTGGGTAAAAGCGAAATGAAATATTTTATTTCGTTGATAAACCCGATATCCACCATGCGGTCGGTTTCGTCCAAAACCACATTACGGAACCCGGAAAGCCGTACAATGTTCGTCGCGATAAAGTCTTTGAGCCTACCCGGGGTCGCGACCACAAAATGCGGGTCCATTTTTATATCCTGTTTTTGACGCCATTCGTTGGCCCCGCCGATAAGCATTGCACTACGAATGCCGAGCCCGCGGGCAAAATCCCGCAGTTCGCCATGAATTTGATAGGCGAGTTCACGGGTAGGAGCAATAACCAGCACGCGCTGGGCGCGATCCAAAACGACCTTTTGGATAAGCGGAATAAGAAACGCGGCTGTTTTGCCGGTACCGGTATTGGCCATCCCGATAACATCGCGGCCAGCTAAAATCGCCGGAATTACCTGATCCTGCACGGGAGTAAGCGACAAAAACCCTTTAGAACTGATATTTTGAAGTAAAATGGGATCGAGCGCCAAACCCGAGAAAGACCGTGTGGCCGGAGCGGCAACCGATACGTCCGACCGGGGCGTCGCCTGTTTACTCTGGGCGACGGCCGACAAAATCATGCTTTTGGGCACGGACTTGATCGCACGGAATGGTTGACGTGAAAAACTTCGTTTTTGGAATGGTTTATGCATAGGTCTCATAGGATAAACACGATTGAAAAAATAAAACTGCTTAAATCGAAAATATGTACCTGAAATGGGGAAAAGACGCAGATTAAAAAT
>Ga0315268_10005835_pt1 | contig 13161 bp, 17 predicted proteins | sample C1_top_MG_FD_204535 | JGI IMG/M metagenome (GOLD analysis project Ga0315268, IMG submission 204535) | Sediment microbial communities from Yellowstone Lake, YNP, Wyoming, USA - C1_top | ecosystem: Environmental > Aquatic > Freshwater > Lake > Sediment | place: USA: Wyoming | collected 2017-08-01 | reverse complement strand
GAGGAGATTGCTCATGCCTGCTGTGACCATGATTTCGACGAAATGGTCTATGTCGCAACCGGTGGCGTCATCAACAGGCGTTTGGGTTATAGGTACCACGTCGGGTCAATATCCAACTTCATAAAAGGGATCGGCCATGGTCCACTGGAGGCACCTTTCGGTTGCCTTCTTGTTGAATTTCGCCATTATGTCGAACGAGATCGGATCGTCGGTAAGATGACTACGGAAAAAGAATTTCTTCAGCCTGGCATTGACTTGAAATGGACCAAGGAAAGAGTGACGGAGGCAGGCGTCGAGTCCGCTCTCGTTTATCATGATAAAGAGGGCAGCGGATCCTATTGCCATATTGTTAGATTACCGGAAGGGTTTCATGAGGGGAGAAAGGAAGTAGAAAAGGAAAACGACTATGATGCCGTTATCTACATTGCGTCAGGCGGCCTCATCAATAGACGGCTGGGGTACAGGTACAATCCGGGGACGATAGGCGTTATCCCGAAGGGGACCAGCTACGGACCGTTAGAGGCACCTTTCGGTGCTCTGCTGGTTGAATTCTGCCACTACAGGGGTGTGAAGAAGCTCTAGCCGGGAGAGAAGCCTATTAGGAGAGGCAGCTGAGGTGCGAATTATTCATGTCGCGTCGTACCTCTGGTTCGCGTGGTTCCCTATTAGAAGTAACCGAGGATATTCAAGGGTCTGATCGCGTTACTGCTAGTGCCCACTCGGATATTGTGGTTTTTGGTGTTTTGCCTGGAAAGTATGAATGTTTGTAAGGATAGATAATTACGATAGTATTACAATCCAACTTCAATCTTAGACAATGTGTGGAGGCCATGATGGCAAAAAACTGGTACCCCATTTTCAATCAAGATCTATGTACAAATTGTAACGTGTGTGTGGACTTTTGCCCACATGGCGTTCTCGAAAAAGGGGATTCATATCCAAAAGTTGTTAATCCAGATCGCTGCGTTGAATTCTGCCTTGGTTGTGCAAAAATCTGCGATTTTAAGGCAATCACTTACTTCGGAGATGAGGATATCGTATTAGGGGGTTAACATGTCGAAAAAAGGTTTGCTATTGTGTGTCTGCCAGGGCGACTGCCCGTCATTTCAGAAAATGGACATCTTCAGTGTCGGCAATGTCATGCGCCGGAAAAAACTGATCGATTACATGGCGATCCACCCGCAGCTCTGCTCAACGGATGGAGATAAATTCTTGATGACCTTATTGAACGATGGCTCAACGGACGAGCTGTATGTGGCCGGTTGCGACCCGACCATGCAGGTGAAAATGTTTCGGGACGCAATGGAAGCTGCCAACTTCGGCAAGGAACGGCTACACGGTGTTGATATCCGTAATATGGATACTGAACAGGCGGCTGCGGCAATTGAGAAGTTGATCAAGGGCGAGTAAATCCGATCGACGTTGGTTTGGAATGGGAAACCGTCCCTCTTTTCTCTCAGATATTGGAGGAGCATAATGAAAATTGCCGTAACTGCGAAAGGGGCTGGCCTGGGCGCTTGGCTGGATCCTAATTTTGAAACTTGTCTACAAATCGTAATTGTCGATGATTGGGACCGGTTCGAAGCCTGGATGAATCCCTACCGCGAAGCGGGCGCGAAAGATAACCTCGCCCTGGCAACAAAACTTTCTGAGGAAAAGGTTGACATCCTCGTCACCGGTTCAATTTCTTCCCAGTCTCTAAAAAAGCTGGGTGAAGCGGAGATCAAAGTGTTTTGCGCTGAGCGTGGATCAATCCTGGAGCTTGTGGAAGCTGCGCGCAAACATACGTTGCCTTCGGTAGCTTGATTACTACGCTAAGGATGTTGTTTCCATGATTTTGACGAAGTGGTCTACATTATATCAGGAGGGGCGATCAATTGAAGGCTCGGTTATAGAGATATCTTCCGGGGACAATAGCCGCCTACAGGTAACTACCATAGGCCTCTTGAGACTCCTTTCGGAGCCCTTTTACTCGAATTTCGCCACTACAGGCATCCAAAAAAAACGTGAATTAACTCCCGAAATAAAATGCTGCTGCACGGATTAAAGAAATGTTTTGTCTTCTCCCCTTCATCTCCTCTCACCAAGAGAAGAGAGATTTAGGGGAGGACATTTCCTAATGATTTAAGAAAATTCTAAGATTCAATTCTGCAAGAAATAGAGGGTTGAAACCTTAACAAAAGGAGGTAAGGAAAAATGAGACAAGATTTTAGTTATAAGAAAATAGTTGTCGTGGCGATTATATTTTTGTTTTTGTCCATCCCTTTACTAACACCTCAACCTTCGATGGGTGCAACCAAGACATGGTTTCTGAAGGTAAACACTTTAATGGGAGCCGTCAACCGGTATAATGTCGATGCGGCCGGGCGTCACCTTTTGGATAAGGTAAACCAGGAGACACAAGGACGAATAACATACAAAATTTTCATTAGTTCGGGGTTAGCAAAACCACCGGAAGTACCGATGGCCTTTCAAAGAGGAATCATCGATGCTCAATTAACAGGAGGAATGGCGTTCTTTACCGGAATTGCTCCTGAAATCGGCTTCAATATGGTTCCTGGTATCATTATGGACTGGGAAACAGCCGAGAAGATCGCAAACAATAAAGATCTTAATCAGATATTGGAAAAGGCTTGGGGTAAGGCTAATGGTTACTTACTTGTCCATATCCTTGGTTCGCCCCAGTATTTTTTCTTAAATAAAAAAATAAGCAAGCTCGATGATTTTAAAGGCTTGAAGATTGGAAGTTCAGGCGGCATGTTTGACAGATTTGCTACTGCTTTGGGAGCTGCAACCGTTACTGTGCCTTCCCCTGAACGTTATCACGCCATGCAATCAGGCACCATCGATGGTTTAACGGTTTTTATCCCTGGCCTTGAGGATTATAAATGGGGGGAAGTGGGCAAACAGATTATTAAGCCGCAGATCGTTGGCCCAATGCTCTATGGACTCGTCATCAGAAAAAATCTCTGGGAGGAATTTCCGGAGGATATAAAAGCGGGGTTCCAGAGAGCCATAAAATGGCACTGGGGTTATATGAGAGATCTCCTGACAGGTTATTGTGAGAAAGAAGATGAACCGCGAATCATTAAAAAATATAAATTGGAAGTTTTGGAGCTTTCATCTTTAGACAAACAGAAATATCTCAGCAAAATGGTTGATATACAGGAGATATTTGCACAACAAAGTCCTGAGTGCAGGCGGATGATCGAAATCTATAGAGCACAAATAGCCCCCAAACAGACAGTAAAATAGCCAATTATCAATAAAAGGAATCTTGTGAGGCGGTTCCTTAGGACCGCTTCACAAGAATAAACAAATTAACTTCCATGAAAAGTTATGGAGGTCAATGAATCATGAAGTTTTTTAAAAAGATTGCAGGAATGATTGAATCCACTAACCGTCTTTTAGGTCATCACTTAGGTTGGATTATTCTTATCATCTCTGTTCTCATCGGGTACGATACGATCATGAGGTATTTTTTTAAGCATCCGAATGAGTGGGTTCAAGAGGCAGCGCTATATGGATTTGGTATTTTCGCCCTCCTTGGCAGCGGTTATGTCCAGTTATGTAAGTCCCATATTCGGACAGACGTCCTCTCTGCACGTTTAAGTCCTCGAACCCAAACCTTTTTGAATATTTTCTACTTTATTCCTGCTGTTGTCTTTGTTATTGCGCTATTGGTGGCCGGATGGGATATCTTTTCAATGGCGGTAACTCAGAACCAGAAGCGGGCCGGTACGTTAGCCTGGCCATTGTGGCCCTATTTATGGACAATTCCCCTTGGGGCAATTTTAATACTTTTCCAATTGGTGATTGACCTTGTAAAAAACATCATCAAAGCATTTGATGAGAAACAATAGGGATGACCTAAAAAAGAGAGGGCAGGGTTAACCATATGGAACTATGGCAGGCATCCATTCTTATTTGGGGATCAATGGTGGTACTCATATTCTTGGGGGTACCTATTGCATTTTCTTTGGGGAGTGTCGCAATCTTTGGGGCCATTTATGTCTGGGGGGGAATAAACGGGGTCTATATTATAGGAAATACTGCCGCTGAAGTCATGACAGACTGGGTACTCCTTGCCATCCCGCTTTTCATATTGATGGGGGAAATTTTAAGAGTTAGTGGTATAGCGGACAACCTTTTTGATTTAATGCATAAATGGATGGGTCGTCTTGCAGGTGGATTGGCAATGGGCATCTGTTATATTGGTGCCATGTTAGGAGCCATGATGGGGGCTTCTCCAGCAAGCACCGCAATTTTGTGTTCAATGGGAATTAAACCAATGCTGGACCGTGGTTATGATAAGAGATTAGCCACGGGTTCTATTGGTGCAAGCGGTGCATTGGCCATTATTATTCCTCCCAGCATTTTAATGATAGTTTATGCCTCATTAACGGGAGTGTCACCGGGAGCGATGTTTGCCGGCGGCTTCATACCCGGCACAATTTTAGCGATTTTATTTTCTGTTTATATTGGATTGCGTTGCTACTTTAGACCAAATTTTGGACCACCGGATCCCGAGCGACCTGATTGGAAGAGTAAACTAGCAGCCCTCCGAGCTATCACTGTGCCCATTATCATTATCATTGCCGTTTTAGGTGGAATTTATTCAGGGTTTGCAACTCCCACCGAAGCGGCAGGAATCGGGGTTATTGCTGTTCTGATTTCGTCAGTTACCTCAAGAAGATTAAAAATCGAAATGTTAATGGAAGCTCTTGAGAGCACTGTAAGGATAACCGTTTTTATCATTTGGATTATCATATCCGCCCACGTCTTCAGCCGGGTTGTTGAGACTCTGGGTACTTCCGAACAGATAGGACAATTTGTAAATAATCTTCATGTATCTCGCTGGTGGATAATGGCCGCTATACAGATAATTCTATTAATACTGGGTTGTTTAATTGACCCACTAGGTATAATGTTGATAACTACCCCAGTGTTCAATCCTATTGTAACTAGCCTCGGTTTCAACCCTTTATGGTTCGGAGTTGTCTTCATTGTTAACATGGGGGCAGCTTTTATCACACCGCCTTTTGGTTTCAACCTATTTGTAATAAGGGGCATGGTACCTTCCAACACTAACATTAATATGAATGATATAATATCGGGATGTACGCCTTTCGTGCTCTTATATGTAATTGGATTGGTTATGTTTATTGCTTTTCCGGACTTGATTCTGTGGCTGCCCTCTATATTCGCTGCAAAATGAGGGGATTTTTTGATGTCAAAGATAGATGAAATGATCTACATAAGTGATCTTTTTACAAAAGGATGATCTTAAATATTCTGTGGAAGTTTATGTTGCTAAATAACTTCAACAAGGAGGGTGTTTTATGAGAAATATCTGGATCATTGGGTGGTTAATCGCATTGGTCATGGTTCTTGGCTCATTTTCCAATCCTATCTTGGCACAGAGCAACAGAAAAATTATTAACTTCAATGCAGGGTGACTGCCTGGTCCATTTGCCCAGTTGGGCGTAGGCATTTCAAGGATCGTGCATGCAAATTTGTCGGATGTTGGAATGAATATGATACCTAACATCTCCTCTTTTGTTAATGCTAAAGCGATTGGCAGAGAAGATGGGGGTTTTGGCCTTGTTCAAAGCGACATAGCCCATTATGCATTAAAAGGATTAAAGCCCCTTTTCGAAAAACCGATTCCAAACATTCGCGGGATCGCATCACTCTATCCTGAAACGCTTCACATTTTTGCTCATAAAGAGGCTAAGATCAATTCGGTTTCGGATCTAAGGGGTAAGAGAGTGGCGATTGTTGCGGTTGGGGAACCCAAAAGTGGTCCGGAGCAGAATGCCGTAGAAATCTTAGAGGTCTATGGGATGAGGGTTGAGGATTTAGGCAAGGTGGAGTGGCTGACCATTAACGAAGGGATTAATTTTCTCAAAGACAATAAGATTGACGCCTTCTTCCTGATGTCCGTCATGGGGTCTCCTGATCCCACTCGTGCGATCTCCCAGCAGGAGACGGTGATGGTTCCGATTGATGATGCTCATGTTGATGCATTGGTGAAAAAACATTCCCATTATGCCAGAGCGAAAATCCCTGTAGGAGTTTACAAAGGGGTAGATAGGGAGATTTCAACGATTTCGGTTTGGATGATATTTGCTGCCAAGGAAGAGTTACAGGCGGATATTATTTATCGAATCACGAAGGTGCTTTTTGAAAATACTGCGGTTATGTCAGCAGCCCATGGCTTGGGGAAACAAGTGAAGCTGGAGAATGCTTTGCGAGGGATGTCAATTCCTCTCCATCCTGGGGCAGAGAAATTCTATAAAGAAAAAAGTGTGATAAAGTAATTTACGAATAAAGATCGACTTGGTCTGTTCATCGTACTCCCAAAGAGATGATTTAGTAGATCTGAAAATTGAATTCTATAATAAATTAAAGGGGTAATATTCCATTGAACGAAAAAGAAATCATGAATGAAGCAAAGAAAATTCATTTCCGGGGTCCATTCATGCAATTTCTTCGGGAGTCAAGAGGAATTACGGAAGACGACTTAAAGAAATTGGTTAAAGAAATGAAGGATCTGATTTTATCTTCGCGGGAGTGCAACCCCTACACACTGCTTTTTAATGTCCTCTCAACATGTGAAGAAAATTGGACCGCAAAATCCCCCATGCCAGTCCATGGCGAATGGAATCACATCCTGGTGCCAGGAGTTGTCCTAACAGCAATGCGTAATAGCGGCTATCAGATCAGTGATCAGGATATTTTGGAAGGGATACAGCGTGGGGAAATGGGAAAAGTGTCCTGCGGTTTTTCCGGCACCTGTGGAGGAGCAAATGGTGTCGGCATTGTTGCTGCCATAGTAAAAAGATCTACACCACTCCATGACGAAGAACGTCAGGAAATAATGCGGTTAGTAGCATACACACAGAAAGAAATTGCTCAGATCATGAGAAGATGCTGCAAAAGAAGTACCTACATGGGTATCAAAATCGCTCTGAATTACCTAACTCAGTTGGGCTATAATTTACAAGCAGCGGGGATGATATGTCTCTATTCCTCAAAAAACGACATGTGCGCACGTGAACAGTGCCCGTATTACCCCGGTCACTAAAGTTTATAGATACCAGAGTCAGAGATCCTGATAGGAGTTTCAAATCAGAAAACCAAGAACTTCATAATCCAAACTACAGGAAAATTTCGACACTAATCAGAAGGAGGGAAGATTTTATGGTAAAAGAAAATCTTATAAAAAAAGAAGTTATAGTATCCCGTCGTTCCATTTTGAAGGGAGCTGTCGGAATGAGTGCTATGGCAGCAGCCGGCTCCCTTGCATTGGATCTGACACCGCAAAAGGCTGAAGGATCAATATTAAGAACGATTCCCAAGAAATGGGATGAAACAATTGATGTGGTGGTCGTAGGGTCCGGCTTTGCCGGATTATCCGCTGCTGCTGAGGCGGCAGCTGCAGAGTCCCAAACTGTCATTCTCGAAAAGATGCCTACTTATGGAGGAAATTCTATTATCAGCGGTGGTTCTTATAGTTCTTGGGATGATAAATATCACCTTCGTCAGGAGCAAAATCTTGGCAATGATAGTCCGGCAAAATGGAAAGAAGATTGGCTAAAAGGCGGCGACTTTTACAGTGTGCCAGAACTGGTCGAAGTGATCGTCAATGGTGCAGCCCCTGCTTTGAATTGGATGATTGATGAAGGGGGGTTGGAGATCAGAAAGGTTTTGGCCCGCCACGGAGGTCACTCCGCATTCAGGGCCCATATGGCGATTGAAGCAGTTGGTCGTCCCTATACAGAGGCATTAAAAAAGATTGCGGAGAAACATGGAACTAAAATCCGTTTAGGGACACAGGTGAGTTGGATCTGGCGCAAAGATATGGATGGCCCTGTTCTTGGCGTTGAGGTGACAAAGGGGAATAAAAAAACAAACATTAAAGTTAAAAAGGCGTTGATTCTGGCATCTGGTGGTTTCAGTCGGGATGTTAAAATGCGGATAGCTTTTAATCCGGCACTTGTGCCGGAGTTTAATTGTACGAATCAACCGGGCTCGACGGGTGAGATTATCCGTTATGCACAGGCCATAGGGGCCGATGCCCTCCAGTTGGCTTTTATTCAAATGTTTCCTTTTGCAGAACCGGAAAGCGGCATTCTTGATGTATTTGCGACTTATCCGGCCAAAGGCGCGGGTTATGGGTTTGTATACGTAAACAAACTCGGGAAACGGTTTGTGGATGAGATGGAGCGCAGGGATGTAATCGCATATGCGCAAATTAAAACAGGGGTGAAACCCACCTACTCCATTTTTAATAGGCTGATGATGCAAAAAATGGAAGGAGAAAAAGAGCTCGAAGCTGGCGTGCGAAAAGGTCGTTTTATTCATGGGGACACCATTATAGAACTGGCAGGGAAGTTAGGGATACCAGGGGATACCCTGCAGGAAACGGTTTCAAAATATAACAAGTCCCTCCAGGAAGGGAAGGACTCTGATTTTAATAAAAAGATTTCTAAGCAGATGGTTCCGTTGGCGGAAGGACCTTTTTACGCTGTAGCCCAGTGGCCAGCAGTTCACCACACCATGGGCGGGCTCAGAATCAATCCAAGCGCACAGGTCATTGATATATGGGGGAACCCTATTCCTCATTTATACGCAGCAGGTGAAGTGACCGGTGGTATCCATGGGTCAAACCGCCTTGCCGGTAATGCCTACCCGGATTGTGTCGTCTTTGGGCGAGTTGCCGGGATCAATGCCGCTAAGGAGAAGGTATTGAGCTGATTACGGAGCCGTTTGAAGAGAACCCAATTTTCCCATTCAAAGGTCTATGGTTGTTCATAAAATTTTTAAGAATACTCTTGTTGTCTTAGTTGGATTGGTTTGTGTCATTTACGGATTGACAAGCGAAGAGGTGAAAGCAAGACCAGTTTCTACAAGATCCCCTTGTATCAATTGCCACACAGATTTTACATCGGTTTTAAGGAATGGACACCCTCCTGTTACGGGAAAAGAGATCACCGCGTGCCTCGCATGCCATGTTCCCAAAACCACCGGCAAGCCAGAATTGAATGCGTTTTTTGCAAGGATCCATCGTGCTCACCAATGTTTTAAACAAAAAGTTGATTGTGTCGTCTGCCATACCTGGCAGCCTACAAAGAGTTTTGGCCTTCCCAATCAAAATGGGACAATGGGGAAACCATCCAAAAAGGATATGGACCTTCTTAAGCAGATCTTCAATTCCTGGTCTTCATCTGTTTTTCTTGATGCTCTTCATGCAAAAAAGAATGTGACTTGTACGGGTTGTCATGGAAATTTTCTACCAATCAGTGAAGCTACCGTAGAAAATGGCCGATGTCTGAGTTGCCATGGCAGTTTGGAACAATTGGCGGCCAAGACTTCGCCTCTGGAATTCCCAGATAGGAATCCCCATAAATCCCATCTCGGTGAAATTGGCTGTACTGTGTGCCATCATGCCCACAGGGAATCCGAAGTGTATTGTCTGGGGTGCCACAAGACATTCCAAATGAAGATTCCAGCAGGTACCATCAACCCTCAGCATCAACAAAGTAAATGATTTTTATATTTAAAATGCCTCTTGACAAATCATGTTTTATGGATTATATGATTAATGAATCATATAATCATGGAGAAATTTATGGAGAAAAGGGTTCTTGAATTAAAGGCAGAAATTTTAAAGGTCCTTGCCCAACCGACCCGTCTGAAAATCCTTGAGAGTCTGCGGAACGGAGAAAAATGCATCTGTGATATTTGCCCGCTCATCAATGGAGAACAATCCAACGTGTCGCGGCATATCTCCTTGATGCAAAAGAGTCATCTTGTGACCACTCGCAAGGAGGGGGTGAAAGTCATGGTGAATGTGAAGGACCCCAAGGTCTTCGAAATCTTAGATAAAGTGGGTGCCATCCTGAAAAATCAGATGAAGGAACAAGAAAAACTTTTTTCTCATATATAATTTGTTTTAGAAAGGAGAATTCAAATGGAGTTTTTTCTTGGGTTGATTTATGCAGGATTAGAAGCTTTGAAGGAGTATATTGCCCTCCATGTCATTACTTGTCTGATCCCGGCTTTTCTTCTGGCTGGGGCAATGGTGACTTTTATTTCCAAAGAGACCATCATTTACTATTTAGGGGCAGCCGCACGTAAGATCAAATCCTTTGCCTTAGCCAGCGGAGGAAGTTTTTTTGTGGCGGCCTGTTCCTGCACGGTGATTCCGGTATCGAGTGGCTTATATTATGGTGGGGCAGGAATAGGGCCTGCGTTTATTGTTCTCTGGGTGGCACCGGCAGCCAATATCTTAGCCATTGTCTATACCGGAGCGATTTTGGGCTCTGAAATGGTGATCGCCAGGATTCTTTCAGCACTTGCCATGGCCTTTGTCGTGGGCTGGGTGATGAGCTTTGTCTTTCGCCGCGAGGAGGCGCAGAGGATAGGAGGGGGGTTCAGTCTGAATCCTGGAGGAGGGAAGATTATCTCCCGCAAGGATCTTATTCTGATTCTTCTGGTCGTGGCTGACTTGCTGGCCCCCAACTATCTCGTCCAGAAGGGCCCTTTTCTCTATAAGGTCTATGTTTGGGCCATTGGAATGGTCATCATCGGGATTTATGCCTTCAAGGTGAAATCATGGGAGGAGATCCAGAATTGGATGAGGGAAACTTGGTGGTTTGTGCGAATCATTCTCCCTTTGCTTCTGGGTGGTGTATTTCTTGTAGGGGTGATTGGAAAACTTCTACCCCAGCAATGGGTGCAGAACTGGCTGGGAGGAACAGGCGTATTCCCTTCTTTCCTGGCTACAGTTATAGGCCAGATCATGTATATGGCGACAATGACGGAGGCACCTTTCATTCATAAGATGCTCGGTTTAGGAATGGGGAAAGGGCCGGCATTAGCCCTTCTTCTTACGGGTCCTGGCATGAGCCTACCCAATATTTTAGCCATTATCAAGGTTTTTGGATTCAAGAGGGGAATCGTTTATGTTTTACTCATCACCGTCCTGGGGACTTTTGTAGGCTGGTTTACAGGAAATTTTATTTTTTCGTGAACATCCTTTAACGAATGCATCGAATGAAATCGAATGACACGAATGTAATCTCATGAAATTATGCTTAGCGCCATGCTCTCTGCGCTTTGCCATTTAAAAACAACGGAGGTGTGATATGAAAAAAATCGAAGTCTTAGGTATGGGTTGCCCCAAGTGTAATCAGCTTTTCCAGCGAACGAACGAAGCAGTCAAAGATTTGGACATTGAGGCTGCGGTTGTAAAGATCCAAGACATTAAAACCATTTCTCATTATGGTATATTAATAACTCCTGCCTTAGCAATTGATGGCGTCGTAAAGGTAGCGGGAAAGGTTCCCAAGGTTGAAGAAATCAAGGAGTGGATAAAATAGATCATAATACGGAAAAGGCAACTAACCATCCCTATTTCTCTCCAATGCCTGCCGGTAGGCAGGTGGGAAGAGGAAAATTCTCAGATTTAACCCAGAAAACTTAAAAGAAAGGAGAACAATATGATCTACGTAATTTATCTCATTACTGGATTTCTGGCTGGGGTTATTGGTGGACTTTTGGGTACTGGTGGCTGTGCTTTGATGATGCCGGTCATCCGTTTCGGCTTTCATTTTGATCCAGCGTTTGCCGTTGGAACAACTTTGACTGCCGTTGTTTTTACCGCTGCATCAGGCGCTATTCAGCATTTAAGAATGAAAAATGTTGATAAAGACACAGCTTTTTTAACTGCTTATAGCGGTATTTTGGGTGTGATTATCGGCTCAATTATTTTTGGTTATATCAAACAATATGGGGAATTGATTGACCTCATTATTGGTATTGCCTTTATCATTGTCTCTATCCGAATGCTCTATGAAGGAATTTTCCCAGGAAAGCAAATGGCTCAACCAGCTCCCGAAATTCCTGGCAAACCCTTATCCAAAAATATTTTAGGTTCAGTCATCGGGGCTTTGACCGGAATTATTGGTTTGGGCGGTGGTTATGCCCTGGTTCCTTCTTACATTTATTTCTTAAAAGCGCCGGTTAAATTGGCGATTGGCACCTCCATGGCGGCTTTTGTCTGGATGGCCTTGGTTGGGGCAATCTTTAAACTTGTTCAGGGAGTCGTCAATATTCCGGTTGCTATTGTTTTGGGAATTGGGGCTTTAATTGGAGCGATTTATGGAGCCAAGTTGGTGGCAAAATTTAAGCCAAATGTTTTGAAGGCTTTGTTTGGTATTCTCTTTCTGTATGTTTCACTGAAATATATCCTACTTTATTTTGGAGTTCATATTTGATGGTCTCGTAAAAAGTCCCAGAGTGGTCATTGCGAGCGGAGCGAAGCAATCTCGTATTTTCTAAGTGCTTGATTTCAAGGGATTGCCGCGTCGCTACGCTCCTCGCAATGACATGTGGTTAGACTTTTTACGAATTCATCAAAAAATGTGTTTCTTAAAAGTGAGGTTACTTTTTTGGAAGAAAAGGACTACCGTCTCGTTTTTATAGGCAACACGCAGGTAGGGTTGATCGGGCTCAAGGAGATCTTTGAGGAGATGAAAAGTCAAAGAGGGAAAGCCGAATCCGACTTACAAGAGATGCTTATTGAAAAGGCAGGTAAGAAGAATTATATCCCTCCTTCAATAAAGGAAGATTATAAGAAAGCGCTCTTTCGTGAGTTCAGGAAATTCTTAGGGGAAAAGGTGGAGGAGGAGAAAAGCGAATTTCTCAACGTGGTGATTCTGGGCCCAGGTTGCTATTCCTGTGATAAGCTGGAGCGTGATGTGATGGCTGTTCTTTCAGAAACGGGAATGAAGGCAGGTCTCAACCACATTACTGACCCGAAATTGATGGCTCAATACGGTGTCGTTATCACGCCCACACTCGTCATCAACGGGAAGGTGAAATCGAAAGGTATCCTCCCTTCGAAATCGATGATCAAGAAATGGTTGGAGGAGGAAAAAGGATGAACCTAAAACGGATCATTTTAAGTTTGAATTCGGATGAGGTGATCAGGTTGACGAAGATCCTCCTCGACGAAGAAAAAGAGGATGCCTTTCTCTTTATCAAAGAGGTGATTAAGCCCCAGGTAGACCAGGCGACCCGGGATCAGTGAGACCCATTTCCTTCAAAGCTTCGGGGAAGCTGATGGAAGTATGTATTTATTTAAAATGA
>Ga0315268_10005832_pt1 | contig 13165 bp, 11 predicted proteins | sample C1_top_MG_FD_204535 | JGI IMG/M metagenome (GOLD analysis project Ga0315268, IMG submission 204535) | Sediment microbial communities from Yellowstone Lake, YNP, Wyoming, USA - C1_top | ecosystem: Environmental > Aquatic > Freshwater > Lake > Sediment | place: USA: Wyoming | collected 2017-08-01 | reverse complement strand
GCGGGTGTAATTGTTCATAATTGAGGTTAATACGGGCCAGAGCGCCAACCATATAGGATTCCATTTGATGACGGGTATATTTGGCCGTGGACAGAGGGCTGACCCACTCGTTGGTTACCGAGCGGTATTCCTTCACGTCAATCAGGGTCTTTTTGCCATCCGGCATGAGGCATCCGATCTTGCCGTCGTACAGGCCGTACTCTACCGAATCCACCAATCCCACATATTCTGTTGGCCGCTCGAAGGAAGGGATCTTATTGGCGACTGATTGAAGCGTTTCGAGAGTTGCTTCCACATCCGAAACAGCATCCAGAATGCTTCTTTTCAGTTCTTCAAGTTCTGCCTCGGTAACCAGTTTGGAAAAGCCTCCGGGCACAATCCGCACGGGGTGGGTCGATCTGCCTCCGATAAAGCCGGACCATCGGCTCCCCAGTCCTTTCATGGCCAAGGCCCGTTTGACCACTTCAGGGTGAGAGGAGGCCAGAGGCATGACCGATGAAACTCCCATAAGGTCAGGAGCAACGAGAAAGTAGACATGGAGAATATGGGAATCGAAATTTTCTCCATGCTTGAGGAGCCGTCGCAATTTATCGGTCTGCTCCGAGACCTGGATGCCCAATGCATTTTCCGTGGCCTTAATTGAAGCCAGTTGATGGCCTACCGAACAAATTCCGCAGATGCGTGAGGTAATGCGGGCGATCTCGGAAAAATGCCGGCCACGGACCATGGATTCAAAAAAACGGGGGGATTCGGACACCTGCCATTCACATCGCTCCAGTTTACCGTTGGTGGCATTGACCACAATGTTTCCGTGCCCCTCGACCCGGGTTACGTGCTGTAAATTAATATTGATTTTCTGTGCCATACGAATTACTCCTCCACCAGATTTGCCGTAAACATCCGCGCCTTGGTCATGGCATACGAAGGCTGCATGCCCGATTTGACCAGTACGTCCACCAGAGAGGTCAGGTTGGGGCTGTCCACAAACCCGCGGCAGGCCTCACAGGGGATGCCCTGCGTCGGACAGAGAGCGCCGCAGCCTGCCCGTGCAACCACACCCAGGCAGTTATCTCCCTGCTCGTAACGGCAGATGTTTTCCTTTTTCCTGCATTCCACACAAACCGGGTAGTTTGGAATGGTTGGCGTCTTGCCGTGCAAAAGATCCGAAACCAGCCGGACGAATTCATCGCGGTTGACCGGACAGCCTGGAATAGCCAGATCAACCGGAATGGCCGCTGAAATGGGCAGGGCTTTCTGAGTTTCCAGGTGTGGCATGGTAGCGTCCGCTCCATAAACCTCCACCTTGTATTTGTATACAGGCTTATGGTTCTTCAGTGCATTGATCCCGCCTGTGGCTGCGCAGGAACCATAAGCGACTACCAGATTGGCCCGCTGGCGAATCCTCTGCAGCCTGGCCCGATCCTTTTCCCTTGAAAAACTTCCCTCCACAAAGGCAATGTCCAAAGGTGCAGAACAGGTTTCCTTCATAATTTCCCGAAATTCCACTACCTCTACTGCCTGAAGCAGCTTCAGTAAATCCTTATCGAAATTGGCAACCTCCACCTGACATCCTTCACAACTGGTGAAGTCAAAAAAGGCGACCTTTGGTCTACTCATAATTTAGAATGCCTCCTCATTTAGAACGCCTCTTCCAGATTTTTGATCCTGGCAAATGTAAAAACCGGCCCGTCAGTACATACATAGAGACCATTGATCTGGCAATGTCCGCACTTTCCTACTCCGCATTTCATTCTGCGTTCCAGGTCAACATAGATATGAGAATCCGGAATAGACAGCTTTTTCAATTCCTTTATGACAAACTTATACATGACCGGAGGACCGCAGATGATCACCCGGCTATCTTTGCTGATGCTGGTTTTGTTGAAAAGGGTGGTGATGACCCCTACATTTCCCTTCCAGTTGGAATCTGCCTGGTCTACGGTCTCATGGTATTCAACCCACTCCTTTTCTTCCCTCCATTGAGCCAGGCAATCATTGAACAACTGATCCTTTGGTGTGCGGGCACCGAAAAACAGGATGAACCGCCCAAACTCTTCCCTCCGGTCCTCGATATATTCAATCATGCTCTTGGTAGGGCAAAGACCGATCCCTCCGGCAATAATAAGTACATCATGGCCCTTGAATTCCTCCACAGGGAACCCCTTGCCCAGGGGGCCGCGAATGAACATGGTGTCACCCTCATTCAGTGCCCATAAGGCGCTGGAAACCCGTCCGGCTTTTCGAATCACCAGGTCGAAATGGTCTTGCCGGGTAGGTGAAGAGGCTATCCCCAGGGGGATCTCTCCATAGCCGAAAAGAGATGCTTCCACAATCTGGCCGGGCTGATGAGCCATCGGTGTGCCATCCTCAAAGACAAGCCTGAAGCATTTCTCGGATTTGCCCATTGGCAGGGCATGGATGATTTTGGCAGGTTTAGGCAGGAAAATATTTTCCTTTTCCTTAACAGGTGCCTCAACGGGTGTCTCAGTCATTACCTTCTCTTCTTTATCAGTAGGGTAAGGATAATTCATACTATTCCTCCATAATCTTATTGAGGACAGGTACCGGGTTAGCCAGATCTGCCGGACAGGCCGAAGCGCAACGGCCGCATCCTACACAGGCGGGTCCTTCCAGCTTTGAACTCAAATAGACAGCCTTGCGCATGATCCGATGACGATAGCGGGAAGCACGATCCTCCCTGAAGTTCTCCATCCCTCCCTGCACCGTAACCTTGGCAAAATCTTCGGTCAGACAGCCATCCCAGGTCCTGAAACGAGTGCCGGACGCCTGATCGAGATTCCAGACATCCTGTACATCGAAACAATAGCAGGTAGGACAAACCAGGTTACAGGAGCCGCAGGAAAAGCACTTCTCAGCCATCTCTTCCCAAATCGGGTGATGAAAGGAAAGACTTACCTTTTCGGCGATTTCCTCCGGCATATGAATCAATTTTTGAGGACACCTGTCGGTTTGCCCATACAAAATTTCTCTTCTTTTTTGCATCTGATCGGGAGTAACCGTATCAAAGCTGCCCAGGGGAAGCAGGGCATCCCCTTTGGCTGTGGCCACCTCAACCACAAACCCCTCATCTGCGATATCGGTCAGGAACAGATCATATCCTTTGGTAACAATACTGGCTCCCATGCTTTCAAAAAAGGCGTTTTTATAAACGGTATGGACATTGATGCCAACAATAGTGGCTGCATTCCGGTTAGCCAGATAATTCCAATCTTTTTTCCCCTCGCTGAAAAGCTGATCCAGCATGGAAATGGCCTTGATATCGTACGGGTGCACTCCAAAGAGAATCATCGGCCTCGGCTCGATACAGCCCTTGTATCCTTCAGGAGAAAATCTGATCAGATCCTGCTGCGGTTGAAAAAAATATTTTTTGGGAGGAAGAATAGTCGTATCATAATCCAACCGCAATCCATTCACACTTTTGATCTCATCGAATACAAACCGATCCCTCTTGGCCTTCGGTCCCACTACTGAGTGCGAAGCAATGAGATTATCAACAAACGGTGCCAATTCATCTTTTTGAAGAAAAAGTAGACGCATATTTCCATTTCTCCCTTCAATGGCCCTTGGTAACAGCTCTGATTTCGGCATTTTTGGTTCCTCTCTAAGATCCAGGATTTTGGCGGTGATCTTCGTTCCGGCTATTTTTTCATTCCCGCGAAAGCGGGAACCAATGCCCGATCTTCTGAATTTCCGCTTTCGCGGGAATGACGTTTATGTGGTACAGGACCGCCCTTTGACATATTATATGTATCGCTTTATTCGTATAGTCCTTCTATCTCATCAGAATAGATAATGAGTTATTCAGGCTTTTTCCAGGTAATTCCGGGTATAGTAAAACCGCTGGGAAGCAATTCGTTTTTTAATTTGAAGTAACGATCAGAAGCAGCCGATAGCTCTATACCAGGGAAAGATCAGTTCAATCTCTCCTAAAAAAAAATCTCAAAAAATTTCGGTCCTTGCTCATCGTTTCATAAGATAAAAAATCATAAGCTTCCTGAGATATATCCGCAATTTTAAACCAAATTACCTAAATGTCAACTAAAAGTATGTAAAAAGTACGCAAAATTAACTCAGCATAGACGGAAAATAGCTCCATATCGGCTTTGCTTGCAGCCTGTGCTATGACTAACTACTGGTAATATTGCCTATCCTCATTCGACTACTGCATGTCCTAAGAGGAGCAGGGGAGGGGGCTTGCAGAGGGCGATAACTTGATCGTATAGAATTACCAGTTTTTTTATATCGTATAGAATTACCAGTTTTTTTATGCGGCTTCCCAGGCGATGTGGTATTTCTCCCGCAGAGACGCTGAGACGCAGAGGATATTGTTTTCGGTCTTTCTCTTAAGCCTCTTAAGCCTCTGCGGGAGGTCATTCCCCACGGGTTGGCTGCCACCCTCATTCCAAAGTCTGCCCGAAGGGCGATAACTTGACTAAGCGGCATTACCATTCCTCATGAGAAGATTAATTTGATCCCGTCTTCAATACTCCTCGATGCAGCCAAGCCCCCCTTTCAGAGATGGCACATAATCGTTAACGTCTGATAATGTATATTATGTAAACTTTGATAATTTACTTGAAGCGGGGGACCCATAAGACCGTTATCACATGAAGATAAGCCGATTCTTCATCCTCTCTCAGCTCGCACTCAATCAGAACTTATTGCTTTTAACAAATCGAAACTTATTGTTTTAGTAAGATTAATATGTCAAAATAGATATGTGATATAAAGTTATACTTTATATGGTGAGGTGATTAGCAATGAAAAAAATATACTTACTTCTTGCAATATTTTTTCTCTTCTTTCTTTTGTCCGCTGCCGGATGTTCTCACTCCCAATTGAGAATTCCTTCCCTTCCTCTGCGTGGAGCCGATCTTTACCCCCAGGAGCAAAATAAAGATGGGCTTATTGTAGCTGCGGATGAGTATTTTGATGAGGACAAATCCAGGCAGGCATTTGGCGTAAACTTCGCAGAAAAAAATGTCCTGATCGTAGAAATAATCGTTTCAAACAGAAGCGATAATATCTACATGGTTCAAAGCAACGAGGTGCTTTTACTTAAGGGTGATCAGATTATCTATCCCATTCTGGCCTTAGAGGTTTCATCTGATGAGCAGGTAAATGAGTACCTTAACATGGTTGAACTGAGAGATATCGTCGTTAATCCCGGAGAGACCAGCCACGGATTTCTCTATTTCCGGTTACCGGAAAAACATCCTGAAGAAGACGGGGATGACTATTTCTCATCCCAATGGCCAGTCGAGGGCTACAAGCTGCGTGTAGGAGCGACCCAGATTGAAGGCAATTCCAGGCTGATCTACACCATTTACCTGCGAAACCTGTAAGTTCAGACAGGATCGGACAGGGATCGGATCGGGTGGGCTTTTATTCCGCAAAGCCCACCCGTTAGCCCATCGAACCCACGTTAGTCCATCGAACCCACGTTACTCCATTATAGATTTACAAAATGCAGGGAGTGTGTTATACTTTTTTGCTATAGAGGACTATCGATTTATGCCTTTACCGGATAATGTTTCTACTGACGATTTTAAGGATACAGTCCAGATGCCCCGTTATTTTCCTAACCGCATAAAGGGAGTACGACCGGAACCTGGTGTGGAACTGAAGAGTATTTTTCCCTTGCGAAGTACTTTAAGGAGTACTTTTCCCTTCGCCTTGAGTTTAAGGGTGCCAGTAGCCAAGGCTTTTGTCCTGGCCGTAATGAGAAACCTGATTGCGATCCCGCCGATCCCGGTGGTTTTTGTGGCCAAGTGGTAGTAAGGAAGCACTGTCCATGAAAACCCTCAATACCCTGAAAAATAAATTAGCCGCTAACCCGATAAGAGTAGCTTTTATCTTCTCCTTATGCGTTCTTGCCTTATGCCTGTGGGTTATCATCTCGTTTTTGATAACCACTTTTAAAGGTACAAAGGTTCCTTCATCCATGAGTGGCGGGGAGATGGCCCAGCAAACTTCTCAGACTCAGGGAAATGGGAATAATGGGAATCAAAATAAAGCAGCGCCTGCAGAAAACGGGGAGAATGGAATACCCGGCAAAAACAGCACTCAGGCGCTTCGTGAAAATTCGGACAATATCGAAATCAGTATAGAGGGACGGCCTAAGAATATCAATATTACAGGAGCGCCTGGGGAAATCAAGATGGAGGAGCACGGCGGGAAAATACAAATCAAGATAGGAAAACATCCCCCAAATATGACTGCCCAGCAAGAATCGCAAAAAAAACCCAAAGAAATTACTCTGGAAGCCCCTCCTGACTTCGAATTCATGAATATCAAACCAAAATCGCCCAAAGAGACACCTAAAGAGAAATCGAAGGAAGCACAAAGGGATAACCAGCCCCCTCCCCCAGAGCCGGAGAAAGAGAAAAACGATACTCCTCCTAAACCGAAAGATAAGGAGAACCCTCCAAAGCCACCGGAAAAAGTACCGGAAACAAAAGTAGCCCAGGCACCTGAGCCACCCAAAGAGGAACCGCCCGCCAAGGAGGAGAAAACACCCAAAGAGGAGAAACCACCCAAGGAGGAGAAGCCACCCCAAAAAGAGAAAACTCCACCTCCGAAAGAGGAAAAAACTCCACCTCCAAAGAAAAAAGAGGAAAAACCTGAAAAGAAAAAATCTGAGGCGGCAGATTCTGTGCGCCAATCCATAGCTGACATCAAAAAAGAATTACAGAAGGCTGAGAGAGAGAAGCAGGAATCTGAAAAATCCGTGCACAACTCCATAGCGGATATCCAGAAAAAATTAAAAAATACTGAAGAGGAAGAGCAAAAATCTGAAGAATCCGTGCACAATTCCATAGCGGATATTCGAAAAAAATTAGCTGAAGAAAAAGTTGCAAATAATAGTGGGGCTGGCCAGAATCCGGGCCAGGGGCAAACCAATTCTCTTTTAAAGAAGTATTACAGCCGTATGGAAAAATCCTACAGTGCCAAGATACGGGATTTAATCAAGTCGAATTGGCTGGTTCCTGATGCGTTTCTGGATAAAGGGAATGATCTGGAAACGTGTATATCGATGCGGCTTGATAAGAATGGATCACTCCAGGATATAAAATTGATAAAAAATTCAGGAGAGACTTTGTTTGATAACTCTGCCCTGCAGGCTATCAAGCGAGTAGGGATTTTTCCTCCCTTCCCTCCGGAGATGCATGAAGACTCAGAAGAGTTTCTGGTTCCCTTTGTTCTCAAGGACAATAACCAGGGCGTATTGTAAAAAAGCGTATTGTAAAAAATCAGTTACTACTCAGGTAGGCACGGCGGGGCGCAAAGAAAAATGAAAACAAGTTTGTGGCTCTGTGCCTTTGCCCCTGTGAACCTGCCTCTATGAACCTGAATAATTTATTATAAATCCTTAATAATCTATAATAGCTCAATGGCCGAAAAGCTCATTAAAAAAATAAGAAATATTTTTGTAGCCGGATTCCTGGTTATTGTGCCGATTTTTATTACCATTTCTCTTTTGGTTTTTATCTTTAATATTTTCGAAAAGATCCTGGCTCGGCCCGTTTCCCTCGTTTTGCAATTGATAGGCCTGTCTCAGCTTAATGGTTACCATATTCCCGGCCTTTTGGGTTTAGTATGTCTTGTTATCATCTCCTTCCTTCTGGGTTTGATTGTTGCCAATGTGATTGGCAAAAAACTCTTAACACTGGGAGAGAAAATCCTGAGCAAAGTACCTCTGGTCTGGAATATCTATTACGCATCCAAACAACTCATGGAATCCACCGTTTCCATGAGCAGTCGAAAGTCCCTTCAGCAGGTAGTCATAATAGAATACCCTCGTCTGGGAATGTACGCCATCGGTTTTGTTACCTCCGATGCCAGAGGGGAGATCCATGACATTACGCAGAAAGACGTGGTGAATGTTTTTGTTCCCACTACTCCCAACCCGACTTCAGGAATGCTGGTCATGATCCCCCGCGAGCAGATAACTCCCCTCTCCATGAGCATCGAAGATGGCATCAAACTGATCGTATCAGGAGGAATGGTCGTTCCTCGCCATCCTGAGCATCTCAGAAAACAGCGTTCGAAATAATATATTAAAGAGCCTCAGAATGATCTCTGTGATGCCGATTAAGAAGATATAAGCAGTATAGAAGGCTGAATAATGAGCCTATCCCAAAATACCTTCCCCCCCTTTTTCTATAGCGGTTCCCTACCTCATTGGTGCTTGTAGCATACACGACTGGGAACCGCTATAAAGAGGGGATGGGGGATTTTTAACGTAAATCTCTATTTTGGGATAGGCTCATGCGTTTTATCCTTCCATTACTTACTGCGGGCGAACAATTTCCTCTGACCGAAGGGGGAGTTAGGACTCACGACACGAGGGCAAACAGGCGGCCCCAGCGTTTGCCGGCTCCAAAGGAAGATTATAATGATTATCCGAGAATATGCTTTTGAACATCAATTCATAGGACCTTTCCATCAGGTACCGTAAGTTTTGGGTATCAGAGGTATTATATTGCAATAAGGTAGTGAGAGCCTCCTGATCGCCTTTCAGATACTTTTTCCAGAGCAGGACTGCATCGTATCCGGTAAGCCCCTGGATCTCCTGCGCCCGGCAGATGCCAAAATCTTTCTCGACCCCTTTCAATCCTCCGGTAAAGCCCAGCCGTTTTAGAAAGAAGCGCAGATCAACATGAACATGCGGAAAATTCATCTGGAGTCTGTCCCGCAAAACCGGAAGATCAAAACAAACCCCATTATAGGTGATAAGCAAGTCGTAACCGCCAATTTCCTCTTTAAACGCTTCGAGGTTAAGCCCATTGATAAAGCTCTTCATCTGGGTGTTCCCGTAAAGACCGATTACGGTAATTTCATGGGTGGAATTGAGATAAATGGATTCGATATCAAGGCAAGCGGCCTTATCACGGAAATGATGAAAGAGCCTCCATAGTTCCCGTGAAGGAAGAAGCTTTTTAAAAAAATAAATATTCTGGAGATTCTGTCTGGATTTTTCGATATATTTTCTCATGGTACGATATCTGGATCCGACCAGCCGTTGACTTACCGGTGATTCCAGAAAATCATCCCAGGTAAGAATATTATTGCGCCACAACATTTGTTCTATTCGATCCCCAACACCCGGAATATGTAAAAATGTATGAAAAAGCATCTCCTCATTCCTTTTCCCTTGATTGGTTATTCAGCCTCTTCCAGCAAACGTACCGTTGCAGTTCCTCTCGCAGATTTGGGGTAAAAAGGTCTGTATCAACCTGAGACAGGAGACTATCCATATCCCAGAACCGCACTTCCTCTATTTCATCCCTATTGTGGAAGATCTTTCCATTAAAACTGCAATAGAAGGTTCGCACCAATTCCGTTTCAACCTCTGTTCTCCAGATATATTGATACAAATAATGGACCGGGACATCCTGAATAGACAACTCTTCTTCCATTTCCCGATAGGCCGCAGCTTCGAAAGTCTCACCCACAGCCAGATGTCCGCCTACGGAAGTATCCCATTTGCCAGGTTGAATGTCTTTACTCAAAGCCCTCTTTTGCAGCAAGAGCAGACCAGCATTATTGAAGACCAGGACGTGGATTACCCTGTGTATCAGGGAAGGATTGGCGTGACATACGGATCGTGGGGCCAGGCCCAGAATCTCCCCCTCCTGATTTACAACCTCAAAATATTCCTCGGATTCCTTCCGTGGCTCAGCCAAAATATGAACCTCTTATTTAATAACCGGATGCTAATTTTAACAACCGACTGAATTTGGTAACTGACCACTGAATTTAACACTTGACTACTACCTTTAAAATTATAGGGTATCTATCAACTCGATTCAATCTTATTTTTCAAAAAATTCTCACTACGGTTAAATATAGCTGGATGCTGGGTACTGGATGCCAGTCTCCCCCCCCTACCCTAATGTCATTAACTTAAAGGGAAAACCCTTTTGGAAAAGGGTTTTCCCCTTGAACCCCTTTCCCAAAACTTTTAAAAGTTTTGGGAAAATGGCTTGGAAGAAACCCTTTTTCAAAAGGGTTTCTTCCAAAATCAGTGCCCGGATGCTTAACTTATAGCGGTTCCCAGTTGTGTGTGCTACGAGAGAGCAGGCACAGAGAGAAAAGAAAAAAACTTTGTGCCTTTGCCCCTTTGCCCCTTTGCCCCTTTGTGCCTGGTTAGCTGTAGTTCATCCAAGTGAGCACCGCTATAATGACATTGCCACCTACCCTACCCTCTATAAGCGCTCTTCGCTTCTTTCCCTGGGGATTTCTTCCCGGATAAAGACTTCGATCTGATCTTTGTTCCGATATCGCGTGAACCCTCCCGAAAGTACCATACCGCAGGTATCCCCCTGGCCGATTTCATCCATGAACTGATCATAGTGCTTCAGGGAGATGATTTTGCTGGTATGAAGAACGATCCCCTTGCGAATTACCCTGGCCTGGTATCCCTTGATAAACTTTCCTTCCTGAACAAGGCAGCCTGCCACGGTACCCACTCTGGGAATATGAAAGATCCTGATCACCTCTCCCCTGCCGATGATCTCTTCCCTGTATTGGGGAACGACCAACCCTCTGGCAAGATTGGCCGCTTCGTTGATCAGCTCATAAATGATACTGTGGAGCCGGATTTCCACTCCTTCCTGGTGCGCCAGAATCTCCGCCTTGCTGTCTGCCTTGACATTAAAGCCGATAATTAATCCGCGGCTGGCAGAAGCCAGCAGCACATCCGATTCATTGATCGCCCCCACACCGCTGTGAGCTATGGTGATTCTTGTCCCTGGAATTACAATATTATTCAAGGACTGAACAATGGGCTGCAAGGACCCATAGACATCCACCTTCAGGACGATGGGCAATTCAGGGATTGCTTCCTTTCGAACCTGCCGCTGCAGTTCCTTTAAGGTAGAGGGTCTTTTGATCCTCGCTGTTTCCTGTATCTTGCCGATCAGATCAGCTACCTTTTTGGCCTCCTTTTCTCCTGATATGACCAGGAAGAGGTCTCCTGCTCTTGGAACACCGGAAAAGGAAGAAACTTGAACCGGTGCCGAAGGGGGGGCTACTTTTATCCGCATTCCCCATTCATTCATCATGAGCCGAACCCTGCCGAAAGTCTGGCCACAGACAAAAAAGTCCCTCAGCCGCAAGGTTCCATCCTGGACCAGTACTGTAGCTGTGGGGCCGAGTTGCGGGTCTATTTTACTTTCCAGAACTGTTCCCCTGGCCATTCTCTGGGGATCGGCTTTTAACTCCATGATCTCAGCCAGAAGCAAAATCATTTCCAGCAGTTTGTCCAGGTTCTTGTGGTGCTTGGCGGAAATGTCAACGTAAATGGTATTTCCCTGCCATTCTTCGGGAATCAATCCATACCCGGCCAACTCCTCCCTGACACGAAGGGGATTAGCCTGCGGCTTATCGATCTTATTGGCAGCCACGATAATAGGGACATGGGCTGTCAGTGCGTGATGAATCGCCTCAACGGTCTGGGGCTTGACTCCCTCGTCTGCGGCCACCACCAGGACCACGATATCCGTCACCTGTGCACCTCTGGCCCTCATGGCTGCAAAGGCCTCATGCCCTGGAGTATCCAAAAAGGTGATATCCCCGCCCGGCAGGTGAATCCTGTAAGCCCCAATGTGCTGGGTTATGGCACCCGGCTCCTGGCTGGCCAGATTGGTATGCCGAAGAGCATCTAGGAGAACGGTTTTGCCATGATCCACATGCCCCATAACCGTTACTACCGCCGGACGGCCCTGGAGTATCGCCTTTCTTTCCGGCTCTATGGAAAGGGTATCTTCTTGGCCGTGAATCAGTATCCTGACCTCAAATCCCTCCTGCTCCGCGATCCAGATGGCCTGATCAACTTTCATCCCATCTCCGGCAGAGACGGCCTTTCCCATAGTGCGCAGAGAGTTTTCAACTTCTTGCGTCGTCTTGTGAATAGCCTTCGACAACTGCCGGATAGGTATTGATGACTCTAATTCAATCCTCATGCTCTTCCCTGGTGAATCATGAATAAGTCGATGATTCCCTTATAGCGGTTCTAAACTTGAGTAAGTTACTGCTTGAAAGGGGACAGATTTCAAATCTGTCTCTACCTCAATGGATATCCGCCTGAATTTCTATTCGTCCTTTTGCAGCGAAGTTCACGAAGAGAAAGATCTACAATCAATTCTTATTTTGGGAAGTAAGCAGCCGATCAATGAATTTCGCTGCCGGACACTTTTCATTTTTGCGACTGCCGGAAAAGAAGCTTAAGATTTTTTCTTTACTCTGAACGGGTTAGTTCTTATCTCCTCATATACATAAGGAGGAAGGAAATGCAGGCTGATGGCTATGAGATATGAGCGAAAAAATTTTGACTTTCAGCCGAAAAGTAGATTATAGTAGGAATATGAAGAAAGGGAGTACTATGCCAGAAGAAAACGAATACCGTGATAAACACCTTGAAGCGCGATTTGCCCATATCGATGCTTCAATCCAGAGTATCAACGATACGATGAATGATTTAAAGACTCAATTTGTTGACCTCGGAAAAGAGGTCAGGAAAGAAAATGAAACCACCAGAAGGGAAGTCAAAGCTGAAAACAGAGCTACCCGCTGGTGGATTGTAGGGACTGCAATTACTGTCCTGATTGGGTTTGCGGCTATCGCTGTAACCATATTCTTCGGTTTTTCGCAGCTTCAAACTTCATGGATTCAATCAGCCTTCTCGCTCGACGGAAAGACAATCGCTAAGTAACCTGTCCGTCAGCCGAAAACCTCCTCCTATGATTTCGAAAGAGTATCGGGTATAGTTCTCTTAGTACACATCGCGGTAAATACGCGACCAGATAGATAACAAAAAAAGGTCCAGATATGATAACATATATTTGGTACCCATGAATGATGGTATCAAATACAAAATATGAAAGAGGTGGTAATCATGCCTGGACCTCAACACAAGTATCAGATTAATGTGGATGAAATGCAAGCATCCCAATTGAAACATATAAGTACCAGTTACACCTTGCCCTATGGGGATGTAGTACGAGCAAAGACCGTACTGCTCTCCTATCAACATCCAGAGTGGGAAAATAGCCGAGTTGCGCAAGCGGTGGGATGTTCTCAGACAATGGTGAAAAAGTGGCGTCAGCGATGGATCAAAGGAGACACATCGTTGAAAGAC
>Ga0315268_10005831_pt1 | contig 13166 bp, 13 predicted proteins | sample C1_top_MG_FD_204535 | JGI IMG/M metagenome (GOLD analysis project Ga0315268, IMG submission 204535) | Sediment microbial communities from Yellowstone Lake, YNP, Wyoming, USA - C1_top | ecosystem: Environmental > Aquatic > Freshwater > Lake > Sediment | place: USA: Wyoming | collected 2017-08-01 | reverse complement strand
TACTGGCAGTGCTGTTGGGGGTGTCGAGCTTCAGTATCAAGGCTAAGCAACCGCTGTTGTTCAGGTCGTACTCGTAGTTGGTGAAGATACCCATGACCCCCCTGTATGAGGAGTTTTGATCTATGGGGAGGGTGCGTTCGTAGCTGGCATTATCATTCCAGTCCTTCTTCCATGCGTCGGTGATCGCAGCTTTGTTGGTAGTGAACCAGGTCCTGGCATCTCCGACTCCATCATAGGCGGCAACTCCGCTGCTACCAAGGTAAGCCTTGATTGCCTGCCTGCTGTACTGTATGTTGCCCTGCAGTTCGTAGAAATATCCGTCTTGGGCGCCCGATAGGAAAGCTGCATCTGCACCGTAAAACCACTGCGCGTAATGGACGTTGCCCGACGGTGGGCTCGGAGCCTCTATGATGTTGACCTCCGGGGTTGTGAGGTATGTGCCGTAGTATGTGCAGTTGATGTAGCCGCCGTTCTGGGAGTTCGGACCGAGGTGGGGGACGAACCATGCGTGCCATTGGTGTTGCGCATCGGAGCCGGTCCTGGCCATCGACTCGTTCCTGATATTGCCGGTCAGCCTGTACGGTATCCACATGATCCAGTCGAGCGCCGTAGCAGAATCGACTCCGGGGGTCTCGGGGGAGTTCGGGTTGTTCGTGAATATGAACGGGTACCTTTCGCACCTGAGCCCGACTTCGCCGTAGAAGGCCCTCCTGATGCAGTTGGTCCCGTTGAGCCAGTCGCTGACGCCCATACCGGTCGGGTTGCCGTGCGTCCTCGTGCTGTCGGCGGTGAATACGCCGTGGTGGCCCAGGGTCGCCATGCTGACGGTTGTCCGGCTGTAGTTGGTCCCGTTCCACCTCTCGTTCTTGAGATAGGTTTCGCCCCAGTGGTTGAATGTATAGACGGCTTCCCTCCTGCCGTCCGGCTGGGGGAAAGATCCTTGCCAGCTCGACGTCGAGGCGCCGCTTTGATCGTTAGAGCCGCTCAGCGCGGCAAACGCCACGATAGAAAATGCAGAGAGAATCATGAGGGAGACCAGGAAAAGTGAGAGGAGCTTCTTCCTGCTCTTATTCAATCGGGCGCTCGCGTCTGAAACATTGGTTGACATTCCGCTAGCTAGACCGCCATCTGAATTAGTCATATTCGCCCTCCCAAATGGGTGAGGTTGGATAGTATAACGTGATGATATAAAACTTATCACGGAGCCAGACATCCCCGGCATTGATATCCAGTTCCCCATTTCTCGCGTATTGCCCGCTTGACAGGATGTCGGTTCGCGTCGGCGCGGTCATGCTAGCATTCATCGATTGAAGGAGGAGTATTTGCGCTTGATGAACGTATATGTACATCAACGAACAGAGAATAGAAATAAGGGCCAATTGTTCCTAACGCCCACCAAAAAAAGGTGCGATTATGCAGAAAACGAAAGTAGAATTGTCTCAGGATGAACTGCCGAGGAGATGGTATAACATAGCGGCGGATCTGAAGAAGCCTCTGCCCCCGCCGCTAAACCCGGTGACAAAGCAGCCGATAGGCCCCGCGGACCTCGCGGCGGTCTTCCCGATGTCACTGATAAAGCAGGAGGTCTCGACTGACAAGTACATAGACATCCCGGAGGAGGTCCAGCAGGCATACTACCTCCTCAGCAGACCGTCACCGCTGCAGAGGGCGGTGCACCTGGAGGAGCACTTGAAGACCCCGGCAAAGATATACTTCAAGCGGGAGGACCTCAGTCCGACGGGCAGCCACAAGCCGAACACCGCTTTCGCGCAGGCATACTACAACATGACCGAAGGGGTCGAGCAACTGACTACCGAGACCGGGGCGGGGCAATGGGGCTCCGCGCTCGCGCTCGCGTGCAACTACTTCGACCTGAAGTGCAAGGTGTTCATGGTCAGGATAAGCTACGACCAGAAACCCTACAGGAAGTTCGTCATGAACGTCTACGGAGCGGACGTCACTGCCTCGCCGAGCGACCAGACGCAGTTCGGCAAGAAGCTGCTGGCGGAGAGGCCGAACCACCCTGGCTCCCTCGGCATAGCGATAAGCGAGGCGATGGAGGTCGCTGTGACGACCAAGGGGCTCAAGACCAAGTACGCCCTCGGCAGCGTGCTGAACCATGTGCTCATGCACCAGACGGTCATAGGGCAGGAGACGATGCTGCAGTTCGACAAGCTCGATGAGAAACCGGACTATATGATCGGCTGCGTCGGCGGAGGGAGCAATTTCGCCGGTTTTACTTTCCCGATGATCGGAGAGAAGCTGAACGGCAGGTCCGACACCGAGTTCATCGCGGTCGAGCCCACTTCCGTGCCGTCGATGACGGCTGGCGAGTACAAGTACGACTTCGGAGACACCGCGCAGATGACCCCGCTCATCAAGATGTACACGCTAGGAGCGGCCTTCATCCCGCCGGAAATCCATGCAGGAGGGTTGAGGTATCACGGCTCCGCGCCGGCCTTGAGTGCGGTCATCAACGACGGAATGGTCAAGCCTATCGCATACCAGCAGAAGGAGTGCTTCGAGGCGGGCGTGACATTCGCGAGGACCGAGGGGATAATACCCGCGCCGGAGACGACACACGCAATCAAGGCGGCGATAGACCTCGCAGTCGAGGCGAAGAGGAAGAACGAGAAGAAGATAATCGCTCTCAACTTCTCAGGCCATGGATTGCTCGACCTCGCCGGATACGATGCATACCTCAGCGGGAAGATAAATTAGGAATCCTCGATACCTCTTGGTAGAAGCCCTCGGGGTATCGTGAAACTTTTTCTCCTCCGATTTTCATATTTCACTCAATAGCGGGCACGTTGGAAAAAGGTAATTATCCGCGCAGGTGATACGATGACCGGTGATAGGACGGCAGAGGAGAGGAACATCGGAGTAGTTATGCAGTATTTCGCGAAGCCGGAGGTAGCGGCCATACAGATAACGGAAGGGGAGATCAAAGTGGGCGACGCCCTGAGGATAAAGGGCGCGACGACGGATTTCACTCAGAAGATCGAGTCGATGCAAATCGACAGGGTGCCGGTCCAGTCCGCCAAGGCAGGCCAGTCCGTGGGCATCAAAGTGAAGGAGCGCGTGAGGGATCACGACAAGGTCTTCCTTGTAATCGGCTAGTGCTTTTCATCCGAGTCGTCTGAGCGCTTGCCTAGTTCGACGGACCGCTTTGTAGCCGCTTCGACGGCGTCTATGAGCGTCGCCTTCAGTCCATTCTTCTCAAGAGAGTGGAGCGCGCTTATCGATGTCCCGCCTGGTGAGGTCACAAGGTCCTTCAGCTCCGCCGGGTGCATGTCGGTCTCCTTCAGCATCTTAGCCGCTCCAAGCAGGGTCTGTATCGCTAGTGCACTCGAGGCCTCCCTGCTTAGGCCGACCTTCACACCCGCGTCGGAGAGCCCTTCGGCTATCAGGAAGACATACATCGGCCCTGACCCGCTGAGCCCAGTGACCGCGTCCATTAAATGCTCCTGGACTTCGACCACGGTCCCGACGGATTCGAGTATCTCCCGGGCCAGCTTGGCGTCCTCCTTGGTGGAATGCTTGCCGTGCGACATCGCGGTGGCGGATTCTCCCACGAGAGCGGAAATGTTGGGCATGGCCCTGATGACCGAGACCTTTTTCTTGACCTTGGAGGCGATATGCTCCGTCCTGACCCCTGCGACCACCGATATCAGCATCTGCTTCTCGCTCAGGCCTCCTCCTATCTCATCGAGGACCTGGTCGATCACCTGCGGCTTCACCGCCAGCAGGACGACATCCGCCCCGCTTATCGCCTTCCTGTTGCTGCATGTGGTCTTTATCTTAAGCTCCCTGGACAGGGGCATAAGCTTCGCCTCGTCCGCGTCAGAGACAATGAAGTTCTCCGGCCTAGCCCAAGACATCCTGAGCATGCCCCTAAGCAGCGCGCCTCCCATGTTACCGGCACCAATGACCGCGATCCTCCTCTTCATCCTCCACTCTCCGCTGACGGACACCAATCGGGGCAGGAGAGTATTATATTATTCTAATAAGGGGGGAAGATGTCGGATTTAAGCCGGGCATTCGAAGCGGGACCCTTTAATCGGACGGAAGAAATACCAATTCATTTCGATATAGAATCGAACGAATTTACTTCGAAGATTACACGGAATCCGACAACCGTTTGGTGGCTTATACAAATAATCAATTAAGTCTGAGGAAAAATATTTTTATTTATATTAATTGAATATGTCCCAGGATATTCAAACTATGTATAAGGGAAAATGATTTATATATCATTATCACAAGATAAGTATCGATGAGGACGAACACCCTGATCCAACGAATAGAGCCACCGTCCGGTGGATTGGATTAGAGTGTTTGATAAAGTCGAGGAAAACGGTCTCCGCGGGCCGGGGAAACCCGCTGAGAGTTCTTCGAATTTTCATCACACAAAAGGAGGTGAAAGGAATGATGCCGAAGTTGCAGATGATGGTCATGAGAAAGCCCGAAATAAAATGCTCAGAAAAACTGGACTGTCAAGAGAGACACAACTGCCGGACCATCCGACAGAAGGTGGTCAGCCCTGGCAATGTCCTGAGATTCGTGAGATAAAAACCTTTGAGCTTCGGTCCCGCATCTTCGGGACCGAGCGCCACAATTTTTGAATCACTTGATATGGATCTTCTTCCTTGCCGGCGGCGCCGCCCTCCGCCTGAGGCATATCGTCAATGTCCCTTCGCAGTGCTCCGCCTCGCAGGCATCCGCATCGAAATCCTGCGGGATCTTCATCCTGAACCAGCCCAATACGGTCCCGCCGCCTTCCCCCTCCATCTCCACGTTGACGAGGATCTCGCCGTTATCGATGGATACGTCGATGTCCTTCTTGTCGACGCCTTTCAGGTTCGGGAAAGAGAGATCGAGATGGTCATCCTTGACTGAGATCTCGGGCTTGAGCGGAAATGACTCCGATTCTTCCCCTTCCTGGGACCTCACGCAGAACAAGCAGTTCGTGAATCCCTTCCTGGCGTTCTCAAGCTCGTCGTCGAGGTTGCTGAGCAGGTCGGTGACATCCCAGTATCTGACTTCATCCACTATCTTGCGCCAGTCCACTACCGTCATTCTCAATTGCGTGACTCTCCTCTGGGCGGTCAGCCGTACATGTAGCTCTTCGTCATCCTATCCGCTGTCCCCTGCCTCGCGGAAACTATCTCCTTCGCCTTGTCCATCTGCGTCTTGATGTTCTCCTCTATCTTCTCCGCCTCGTCGATCAGCGGCTTGAGGTCCAGCTTGATCTCCGGCATCAATGCGTCCACGGTCTCTACGAGCTTCGCCGCGCTCCTCGCGTCCGGGTACATGGCATTCGCAGTCCCCAGCAGGCAGATCGTCTCCTGGCCGAGCCGGCTCCCCTCGCTCAGCAGGAGCCCTGAGACGCCCGTTATCCATCCGTGGTCGAAGATTTCGATTTTGGCCGCGCTCAGCCGCTTGCGGGCGGACTCTGTCGAGCCGACGCCGTAGACCTTTATCTCCGCCTTCTCCTCGGTCGGCTCCGCCATTAGGCCCTCGAGCGTGATGATAGACTTGAAGCGACTCTTCCCGTCCTGCCAATCCAGGATCGTCTGCGCCATCATGCTGGAGAGCTGGATAGGTACCGCGAAGTCCGAGAGGAGCACCGCCAAACCATCATGCTGGTAAATCCTCACGGGGGGGAGCGGTATGCCGCCCTGCACGACGGCCGCTGGGGGCAGTTTGTCGGACTGCATGTAGCCGACCACCTCCATCTTCAGCGAGTCGATCATGAAGTTCGCCGCTATCGACCCTATCAGCCCGACGCCGGGGAATCCGACGATCAATGTATTGTCTCTTATCGGCATGCTCTTCAAGAGCACGATGTTGAATTTCTCGTCCATCGGAATCGTCCTCAGTTGCTGGGCGGTGGCATCCGCCGCATACACTACACAATTGTCGTTTATGATGATATAATTGATTGTGCCTCGCATCGCGAGTGATTCTCGTTCGCTCGACGCTACCTTCTCGAAGTAATGCGGAGAAATAATATTCCGCAAGGAAGCTGAAATGAGATTAGCAAAGAGATATATGTTGAGAAAACATTAATCCATTAAAAGGTAGGCCGAAAGAAGTAGCCTGCCTGATATTTGATAGGAGGCTCAATTATGGCAAAGAAGAAAGCGAAGAAGAAGAGCGCAAAGAAGAAGGGCAGCAAGAAGTAGAGCCGAGCAAATCTAGCTCCTGGCACACACGGCATAAGACTACGGAAGCCCGATTGGATTTTTTCATGAAGGTCGGGCTTCTGAAACATCTTGCATAAGTTGTTCGGTTGATCGCGCAAACGACAATAATGTTTTTACGATAGCTATCGGATTCGCCCTCGCGGAGGATTCGGATGCCCAAACAGATGATAACGGGATTGGACAAGGGCGATGCGGCGAAATACGTTCTGCTTTGCGGGGAGCCCGAGAGGGTTCCAAAGATCGGCTCTATGCTGAAAGCCAGTAGCGAGGTGACGCGCGTCCGCGAATTCCTCGTCTGCGAAGGGAAGCTCGGCAACGAGCGGGTAACAGTCGCGTCGACGGGCATCGGCGGACCTTCTACCGCGATACTCATCGAGGAGCTCGCGAACCTCGGCTCTCATACTTTCATCAGGATCGGCACGAGCGGAGGGATCGCTGACGGGCTGGAGAAGGGCGACCTGGTAATCAGCACCGGGGCCATAAGGGCCGATGGGACGAGCAGATCCTACGCCTGGCCAGGGTTCCCCGCGGCGGCGCACTACGAAGCGGTGCTCGCGCTCATCAAGGCCGCGAAGAACAAGAGGGCGAGGTTCACGGTCGGGACGACTTTCTCCGTCGACGGTTTCTATTCCGAGAACAAGGTGCTAGGAGAGGACGGCGAGAACGTCTCGATGAGCCACAACGGGTTCCAGCTCGATGGCAGGGACACCAGGCTCGCCGACGTCAAGTCGATGGGGGCGAAGAACATCGAGATGGAGAACGCCGCGATCTTCACGCTCTGCAACATCTTCGGTTTGAGGGCGGGCGCGATATGTATCGTCAGCGATGTCGTGCCTTGGCACCCGACGGAGAAGATCATCGACTTCGAGAGGAACATGACGCAGTGCATAGCGATCGGCGTGGACGCTATGGCGAATCTCATTGCGTGGGACAAGAAGAGAGGCAGGGCGAAGTACTGGTCGCCTTAGACCCTGCCGATGTTCCTGAGCTTGCCTATCTCGCGGTAGTTCAGTATCTGGTTTTCAGAGTAGCCGTAGGCCGAATAGCGGTCGATGCCAGTCTCCGCCAATAGCGGTATCATCCGCTCGCTGTCGAGCGTCGCTATCACATCAGAGCCGAGGGCTAACGGAGAGAACGCGGGAAGGATCAGCCGGTTCGTCTCCGCATCGTAGAGGAAGCACGGAACCTTCACCGATGCGCCCGTCGACTCCCTTATCCTGAGGGCGGGGTGCTCGTGCGCGAGTATCATCCCGCCGCCGCGCGCGGAGCGGGTCTCGTGCCCGTGGGCGACTGTCAGTTCTCCTAGAACGAGCTCCTTCTGCAGAGGGATGCCCCTCTTGGATAGTATCGTAGCTAGGAAGTTGTCGTGATTCCCCTTGAGTATCGAGAGCCTGAGCCTTCCGCTGATCTCGTCGACGAAACGCTCCACCCCGTTCCATTCGGCCGCGAGGTTCCTGTCGAAGTTGTGCTTCAGGTCCCCGACGACGATGACGACGGAGGGGTCGAAGCAGTCTATCGCCTTGTGGAGCCGGGAAATCATCTCAACGGTCTGGACCCTGGGCATCGAGAATCCCTCCGACTCGAGCGTGGCTTCATATCCGATGTGCAGGTCCGCCAGGAGCAGGGCTCCTGTCGGAGCGTGAAAAGCGCATCCGAACGACGACAGGGCGATGTCCTGCGAAACCCTGATCTCGCCTTGCATTGGCACACTGTCCCTGAGCCCCGTCAGATCCCGTCCCGGCAGAGCAGTTTCTCCCAGGTGCCCGGGATGTACTAATATTCAGCGATGCGAACGGTTCCCGTGCTCGAAAGAAGCTTCGTTCTCCTTCCGGGGGTCGGGTTGCGCACCGAGCGGGCGCTCTGGCGGCAGGGAATCTCCGACTGGGACGTTTTCATGCGGGCGGGCGACGTCCGCGGAATCTCCAGGAAGCGGCTCGAGTTGCTCAGGGATCGCGCGTGTCTGATGCGGCGCCTTGAGGAGAGAGGGGAGCTGCGGGAGCTCGGGGAGCTCCTCCCGCCGGGAGAACGGTGGAGGTTGCTCCGCTCCTGGGACTGCAGATTCGCGGCGATGGACATCGAAGTCGTGATGGAGGGATGCCGAATGAGACCTGTGATGGTTTCGCTGATCAGAGGAGGGGATCCCTGCCGGACCCTCATCCGCGGGGACGACCTCAGCTGGAGGAGCCTCGGGGAGGGATTGAGAGGAGTCGACTTCCTTGTGACATTCAATGGCTCGTCCTTCGACCTGCCGATACTGTCTGGCTGCGGCTTCCCGGTGGGAGGGCCGATGCAGATAGACCTCAGGAGATACTCCGTGCGCGCCGAGCTGCCGGGAGGTTTGAAGCGCATCGAGGCCACACTCGGCATGCGCAGGCCGCGCGAGCTCGAGTATTCGACATCCGAGCAGGCCTCCTACCTGTGGAGGCTCTGGGAAGAGCGCGGCAGCAAGAACGCGCTGGACCTGCTGACCGTGTACAACCGATACGACGCGACCTCCCTCGTCAAGCTCGCCGAGCAGATCTACCTGCGGCTCAGCCGGAAGGCTATGGAAAATTTTCCGGCGCAGCGGGTATGCCCACGGGGCGCTCGGGGCAACTGTATAATCCGTGATGGCTGATTCGTAGGCGACATGTGCGCTGCGCAGAGGACGGGCGACGGGCTGAGCGGCGAGGCTCGGAGGATATCCGAGAGAATAAAGGCCAGCGACTCCGTAGTTGTCGCCAGCCACATCGACGCCGACGGGATCTCCGCGGCCTCCGTAGCCTCCTCCGCATTGGACAGGGGCGGCATAAGGCATGAGGTGCGATTCCTCAAGAAGCTTGACGATGAGGCGATCCGCCGCCTGAGCGTGACCGCGAAGGACTCACTCGTCTGGCTCACCGACCTGGGCAGCGCGTACGCATCAAAGTTCGGCGCATCGAACGTCGTGATAACGGATCATCATGAGATAGAGGAGCGGTCTCCCAGGACGGAGGCGGTGCAGACCACGCTTTTCACCTACGCGGAGCTGGCTCACCTGAACCCGCAGTTCTACGGATACGCCGGAGCGAGGGACATAAGCGGCGCCGGGCTGGCATACCTCGTCTCGATCGAGATGGACGAGGAGAACCAGGACCTCGTGAGCCTTCCGGTGATCGGGGCGATAGGGGACATGCAGGACCAGGAGGCGAGGAGGCTGACCGGGCTGAACGCAACCATAGTCGAAAGCGGTGTCAGGCTCGGGAAGGTCGTGAGAAGCCTGGACCTCAGGTTCTTCGGCACGGAGACAAGGACTCTGCCCAAGCTGCTCGAGTACGCCACCGATCCGTTCCTGCCGGGTTTGACCGGGAGCCAGACCGCATGCGAGGAGTTCTACAGGATGCTCAGGATAGACACTGCTACGGCGGAGGGACCGCGGCACTGGTCAGGCCTGGGCCAATCTGAGAGGCACAGGATACTGAGCGCGCTGTCCAGACGGATCCTCGAGAATGGCGGGGACGAGAGGGACGTCGAGAGGCTCACAGGAGAGATCTACACCTTCCCCGACGAGAGGAAGGGCAGCCCCACCAGGGAGGCGAGGGAGTTCGCGACGCTCCTGAACTCCTGCGGCAGGAACGACATGGCGGAGCTGGGCATGCGGATATGCAAGGGAGACCGCGGCGAGGCGCTGGAGCGCGCGCTGGCCCTGCTCAGGGAGCACAGGGAGAACATATCGAACGCGCTGTTCTTCGTCAGGGAGCTCGGCATAACGCAGCAAGGCAGCTTGCAGCATTTCCACTGCGCGGACCAGGTGAAGGACACGCTGGTCGGCGCGATAGTCGGCATACTCCTCGGGTCAGGCGAGGCCGACAGATCAAAACCGCTCGTCGGGTTCGCCGTCTCGAAGGAGCCCTCCGGCGAGTACAGGATCAAGGTGTCGGCGAGGGCTTCGTACGATCTCGTCGAGAGGGGGCTCAACCTCTCCTCGGCCATCAAGAGCGCGGCCCAGGCGGTCGGGGGTATCGGCGGGGGGCACAACGTCGCCGCGGGGGCGACGCTCCCGCTCGGCAAGGAGGATGAGTTCATCGCCCTGCTGGAAAAGAATGTGCGGGAGCAGCTGGCGTCTCACTGCATGGCGAGTTCGAGGATCGCCTTGTGAGTGTGCAGCCTGTTCTCCGCCTGGTCGAAGACTATGCTCCTGTCGCCGTCTATGACCTCGGGGAGCACCTCCAAGCCGCGGTGCGCCGGCATGCAGTGCATGAAGACCGCGTCGTTCTTCGCCTTGCTCATCAGCTTGAGATTGACCTGGTACGGCATCAGCAGCTTCTCCTTGGCGTCGCGCTCGTCCTCCTGGCCCATTGAGACCCAGACGTCCGTATATATGACGTCGGCGTTCTCCGCCGCCTTGTAGGGGTTCGTTATGACCTCTATCTTCGCGCCGGATGTGGTGGCGATCTTCATCGCCTGGGATAGGATCTCTTGCCTAGGCTGGAAGCTTGTCGGAGAAGCAACGGACATGTCCATCCCTATTATGGCGCTCGCGAGCAACAAGGAGTTGCAGACGTTGTTGCTGTCGCCGATGAAGGCGAGCTTCTTCCCTTTCAGCACACCCTTCTTCTCGTTGAGGGTCATGAGGTCCGAGACGGCCTGGCACGGATGCTCGAGGTCGTCCAGCGCATTGATCACAGGTATTGTGGCCCCCTCGGCCAGGTTAACGATGTTCTCGTGAGAGAATCCGCGGTAGATTATCCCGTCGAAGTATCTCGATAGGACTTTCCCGACGTCGCTCGCGCTCTCCCGCTTACCCACTTGAACCTCGTCCGGCCCCATGTACACAGTGGACCCGCCGAGCTGGTTGATCGCGACCGCGAAGGAGGCCTTCGTCCTGAGGCTTGGCTTCTCGAAGACCAGCGCAAAGTTCTTCTCCAGAAGAGGGGGGTTCTTCCTTATGGCCTTCCTAGCATGTTCGCCCTTCATCTTCAGGGACTCGGCTATAATGAATCCGAGGTTCTCCCGCATATCGAGCACGGAAAGTATGTCCTTGACCATCCGATCTCACCGAGCGAAGGACGGCAACATCATGCGGGTTAATAACTCCTCCTGAGTGGAGATGCTCAATTGGAACAAACGGCGTAGCCGCACATCGGGCATTCGACGCACCCCGAGCGGCGCGCCAAAGGCCCGTCGCAATCAGGGCATCTAGAACCTGGATCCTCCCGATGCACCGCTCTTGTTACGGAATCGCTGGAGCCCATATGCAATTCACCGTGTGGTGATTGCCTCTCCGGGTGGATTAACCGGAACAGCAGGGGTTGGCGAAAATGCCATCATCCATTGCGCTGAAAATCCGGACAAGATTTATCTACGAAAAGGATATGATAACCCGGACAACCGCCATGGCCGGGGTGGGGTAGTTTGGTATCCTTGGGGACTGTGGATCCCTTGACCTGGGTTCAAATCCCGGTCCCGGCCCCTTTCTAGAAATGTGGAATGATTCATTTCCGCCCGAAGAACTTGCGCTTCTTCTCCTTGGGGCTCTTCTTCTCTTTCACTGCCGCGGGGGGCTCCTCCTCTTTTTCCTTCGCTTCCCTTTTGGCAGAAGAGACCTCTGTGAAAGGAGTACCGCAGTTCCAGCAGGATCCCTGGCTGTACACCACCTTCTCGCCGCACACCGGGCAGTCGACCTTGCTCCCATGGAGCAGCATGTCGCACCTCGGGCAGCGATTCTCGTCGCCATGGATCATCAGGCCGCATGACGGGCAGGCTACCCTGAGGACCTCGGGGTGGATCGCATCCAGCTCCGTCTGGATGATGTCCCCGACGAACCCGTCCATCGAGAAGTTGTCAATGGTGTCGCCGATCTCTCTTGAGAACTTGAGCAAATCGGTCTTGCAGGTCGGGCAATAATCGGCTTTGCGCCAGACCAGCCCCGCGCAGAACGGACATTCGAAAAGGGTGCTGTCGCCGAATCTCATCCCGCACCGCGGGCACGCCTCGTCGGTAGAGCGCACAATGCGGCCGCACTTGAAGCAGCCGAGAAAGACTGTCTTCTCGTCCTTTTCTCCTTTCACGGGTCTTTCACGGATATATGATTGTGTTCAGCCCTATATAAAAATTCGATGACGGCAGAAAAAAAAGTTGCATGTCATCGAACAAGATTGAAATACGATGACAACTTAGGAACGGCAGGCGTTCATATGCCCTGGACTGGACCGCTTAACAGGATAGATGCATTCAGGTTCGAGATACCGAAGAGCTACAAGAGTCGCATGCGCACATCGGCCGTGATTTTCGCCGACGACAAGATGATCGAGCAGATAAAGCGCGACAATGCGGCAGACCAGGCGGCGAACGTCGCCTGCCTCGACGGCATAGTGGGGAAGTCGATGGCCATGCCCGATATACACTGGGGTTACGGATTCCCCATAGGCGGCGTGGCCGCCTTCGACGCAAAGGAGGGGATCATCTCCCCCGGAGGGATAGGGTTCGACATAAACTGCGGCGTCAGGCTGGTCCGCACTGATCTCAGGTTCGACGAGGTCAGGGACAGGATAGCGCCGCTAATAGAGAAGATATTCCAGAACGTCCCGTCGGGCGTGGGGGAGTCCGGCAAGCTGAGGCTCAACCCGTCAGAGATGTCCGAGGTCCTCTCCAAGGGGGCGAGGTGGGCGGTCCAGAAGGGATACGGTTGGGAGGAGGACCTGGCATGCTCCGAGGAGAACGGCTCGATGAAGGGGGGCGACCCGGAGTGCGTATCGCAGAAGGCGGTGCAGCGAGGGTCGTCGCAGCTCGGGACGCTCGGCGGCGGCAACCACTTCCTTGAGATACAGAAAGTCGACAAGATTTTCGACGCCAATGCCGCGAAGGCATTCGGCATTGACGCGGAAGGGCAGATAATGGTCTCGATACACACCGGGTCGAGGGGATGCGGCCACCAGATCGCTACCGACTACCTCAGGACCATGGAAGGCTCGGTGAAACGCTACGGCATCCACGTGG
>Ga0315268_10005829_pt1 | contig 13170 bp, 17 predicted proteins | sample C1_top_MG_FD_204535 | JGI IMG/M metagenome (GOLD analysis project Ga0315268, IMG submission 204535) | Sediment microbial communities from Yellowstone Lake, YNP, Wyoming, USA - C1_top | ecosystem: Environmental > Aquatic > Freshwater > Lake > Sediment | place: USA: Wyoming | collected 2017-08-01 | reverse complement strand
GGCATTGGGGTTCCCCCTCACACAGATTACATTTCTCATAGTCGATGATGGGACACCACGGGATTTCCTTGCGTGGTACCCCCATGTAAGCTTCTTCAGACATCTTTTCCAGCCTCTTTTAGAGCATTCTTTACGACGTTCAAAGCATCCTCTAATTTCATGTTCCTCACATCTAGAGAGATCAGATCCTTGCTGATGTCTAGACCAGCTTTTTCAAAGGCATCTCGGAAGAGTTTTTTCTGCATCACGGGTGCGCACCCAGCCACAATGTATCTAGTTCCCTTCTTGAGGAATTCGTCGAGGAATCGTTCGCCATCCTCGTCGCAGAGCATAGGGTGAATGAAGGCGTACTCTACAGGATATTCTGTTCGGATGATGTTGATGAAGTCCCAGATGTCTAGTTGAGCGAAGCCTGAGCACTTTCCTGTGCAGACGCAGAATATGAAGCCTATCTTCTCATTATCCATCAATTTTTCCTCCCTTCACTCTGTTTCTTTTTAGTTTGACAATCGAAGCAGCAATTACTCTCTGAGTTAGTCCAAAAGATTTTGCCACAATCTTCACAAGTTGTCTCCCTCAACAAGTCATTTTTCGACGAGGTTGCTCGGAGTAGATCCTGGAAGTTTTGAGTGCAAGCGCATCCCTTTGATGGTTCGTTTTTGGACATCTCTTTTAACCTCTGTTAATACTAAAGAGAATACAAATCAATATATTTAAATCTATCTAATTGTTATAATATACCGGAACATATTTCACCAGTTTCAAACTGGAAGTTCTCTAGGTGTATGATCTGAATGCTAACAGAGGTAAATAAAAAAGGGTCAAAAAGACTTGAGAGACTCGTCTGCTCTGGTTTACGGTCAGAAGAGGATCTTGGGAAATATGCGGCTGAATTGAAGACCATGGCTGATGAAGCAACAGATGAGAAAACGATAAAGACTAAGACTAAGCTCTTGAAAGCACTGGCTAATGAAACGAGATTGAGGATCTTGGAACTCCTCAGCAAACGGGAAATGTGTGTTTGTGAACTCACCGTGGCCCTAGACCTGACTCAGCCCACCGCATCCCACCATCTCAACATTCTGGAAAATATGGGATTGATAGAAGACAAGAAGAAAGGAAAGTGGGTCTTCTACAGCGTGACGAATCCCGAATTAACCCACCACTTCTTTGAGTTTCTAGGTTTAAAAGAGAACGCCTAAAAATAATTGTTTTTTCGAAGAAATCAATAGATTTAAATATGTAGATATGATGTAATTTAGGGATATTTCTTACCACGAAGTAAATATCTATCACACAGGAGTAAACGTGTACATGGCATCCGAATACAGCGTCCCTCATAACAACGAAGAAGTCTCGCTTGGCCTTTTCGAAAAATATCTCACCGTTTGGATTGCAATCTGCATAGCTGTTGGCTTGCTCTTGGGTAGGTTCTTACCCGCTTTTGGACAGTACTTGGACTCGCTTAAGTTTGGTCAAATATCGATCCCAATCGGCATTCTGCTCTTTTTCATGATGTACCCGACAGTTGTCGGTATCAGCTTTAGCGACGTCAAGAAGGCAACCAAGTTCCCAAAGCCCATGCTCATCACCATCATCGCCAACTGGATCATTGCCCCACCCCTCATGACACTCTACGCAAACTTTTTCCTTAAAGGAAACCCACAGTTCATCGCTGGGGCCATCCTCTTAGGCATCTCACCTTGCACAGCGATGGTCCTTTGGTGGATCAAGATGGCGCGAGGCGATCTCGGCCAAGGTCTCGTCAATACCGCGATTAATGCTCTTCTGATGATTGCGCTCTACGGAGCAGAGGCTGCCTTCTACTTGGGCGTCAGCAGTATTCCAGTACCTTGGGATCTGATCGCGTGGAGCGTTATCCTCTTCATCGCTGTCCCCGTAAGCTTAGCCGCTCTCACAAGAAGAATAGTTCTACCAAGGAAGGGCACAGAATGGTTTGAACACAAATTCAAAACAATACTTGGTGAGATCTCTATTCTTGCCCTCTTAACAACGCTCATCGTCCTCTTCTCCCTAGAAGGGAATATTATCCTCACCGAGCCTCTAACCGTTGTATTAATAGCCGTTCCACTCCTCGTACACTACGTATCCATGATCGCGATCACGTATGGGGCAACCTGGTTCGCTAACCTCGACTACAAGTCCGCTGCACCCACGGTTCTCATCGGGTCGAGCAGCCACTTTGAAGTCGCCATAGCTGTTGCAACAACTCTCTTCGGATTAGGCTCAGGCGCAGCCCTCGCCACCGTCATAGGTCCCTTGATGGAAGTCCCGCTGATGCTTTCGCTGGTGAGGTTCCTCTGGAGGACAAGAGGAAAATTTCCGAGAAAGAAGGAAGTTTCGTCTCTCGACGGAAAGTGAGTAGAAAAGGATGATTTTATGGAAGAAGAAAAAGTCAAAAAAAAGTGTTAGAAAACGCAATGGCAGCATAGCAAAGAGTAGTTCTTTTGGGAACCTTAATGAAATTGGGAGGAAAATAGGCTACTCAAAAGATAGCGCGCACTGAATTTATGGAATGAAGGGATAAAAAATGAAATTAAAAGATAAAGTAGCGATAGTTACTGGTTCTGGTCAAGGTATCGGTAGGGGAATTGCACTGACCTTAGCAAAAGATGGCGCTAAGATAGTTGTGACAGACGTAACAGACAAGATTTTTGACGTAATCAAAGAAATTCAAAACTTGGGTTCCCAAGGATTAGCGATAAAGGCTGACGTTTCTAGCGCAGGTCAAGTTGGAGAAATGGTGAAAAAAAGTATAGAACAATATGGGAGAATAGATATACTCGTAAACAACGCTGGAATATTCCCATTTAAACCGTTAATCGAGATGACAGAGGCTGAGTGGGATAAGGTTTTGAATGTGAATCTGAAGGGAGTTTTCAATTGCACTCGGTCTGTAGCACCACATATGATCAATCAAAAAAGTGGAAAAATAGTCAATATTGCCTCCATAGCGGGCGTGGTTATTGGGTTTACTGCTTTAGCACATTATTCTGCTTCAAAGGGAGGGATTGTAGGTTTCACCCGATCAGCAGCTCTAGAGTTAGCGCCGTTTGGTATAAATGTTAACGCCATTGCACCAGGCTCAATTGAAACACCTGGCGCAGGAATGGATATGAATGCTGAATCGGTGAAACAATTTTTACAGGCAATTCCTCTCAAGAGAATTGGTCAGCCAGAAGATATTGCGAATGCAGTGTTATTCTTGGCATCAGACGAATCAAGCTATATTACCGGGCAATGCCTAGTAGTAGACGGTGGATACACCATTCAATAACTCGTTGAATTTAGGCCAAAATCAATTTTGTATTTGAAAGTAAAGAATTTAGGAATCAGGAATCGATCAAAGACAAGTTCATCCTACTACTTATAGCGGCAATTGTAGCGCACTCAATTAAGCGTTTCAAACAGTTAAATCTCTTTATTCTTCACAGCGACCTCAAGTCTGTTTCGAATAGAATCTCTGACAGCTCTGAATACGTTTAAGATTTCTTCTTCGGTTCCCTTAGCTGCAGCAGGGTCAGGGAACTTCCAGTGGAGCGTCTTCCCAAACGGAAAGACGGGACAAGCCTGTTCAGCTTCGCTGCACGTTGTAATCACTACATCGAATCCAAAGTCTAACCCGTATGCGCTCATTGGTTTGGACATCTGGTCGGAAATATCTATCCCCACTTCAGCCATCGCTTTGATGGTGTAGGGATTAATTCGTGTCGCAGTTAGTCCTGCGCTGTAGGCTTCATATTGATCACCATAGAGATGGCGAAGAAACCCCTCAGCCATCTGGGATCTGGCGGAATTATGGACACACAGGAAAAGAACCTTCTTCTTATCCATTTAACAATACCTGTTCATTTTTGAATATTTTCTCAAGTTGAGGCTATAATGAAAAAAGGATGAAGTTAGATTCATATGTGTATGAATCTACTTTCTGGTGGTCAAGAGGGAGGCGGTTACTCCAGTTTTAGCGATGGATTTCGTCATGTCTTCCGTTGAGATGAGGAGAGGGTTGTAGGAGATTTTCATTTGATTCGAAATGGGGTTGATATCGTAGCTTTTAATGCCTTTGAGTCCTTTGAGCCTTTTTTCAACGAGTTTGGTTTCGCAAGCGCAGCCTAGACCTTCCAGCTTGAACGTCGCAACTTGGAGGACTGAATTATCAATTTTCTTTTCATTTTCCATAAACTTGGGTCTCCATCTATTTCAATATGTTTTGAAATACCAAATCCTTCCTATAAATATTATGTTAGCAAACATCCATTCATCAAACAATTCGGTAGAGTCTCTTTTCATCCCAGCCAACAAAGATAATCGTTAAAAAAACCCTTAATCAACTCTTCAAGCCTCCTCTTGAATAGAGACATCAGAATAGCGCGCGCTAGGAATATGGGCGGGGACGCGAGGAAAGGATAAGCTCGCGTTAATGGAAAAAGTACTTAAATTATCAAGAGGAAAGCAATACAATAGGTAGACGAAATGGAAACTATGGACCCTACACTGGCAAAATGCATAACTAATGGGGCAGCAACCCTGAAAATGCTCAGTAGCCGGAGGACCATAGAAATTCTCTATACTTTCTGCTGCGCCCCCAAAAAGCTAAGATTCAACGAACTGAACACTCATTTAAACCACATCAGTACAAAAACCTTGGCCTCGAGACTCAAAGAACTTGAAAAAGAAAGAATCCTTACAAGAACAGCATACAACGAGATTCCCCCACGTGTCGAATACTCCCTGACCCCAAAAGGTCAAAACCTTCTCGAAGCCCTACTTCCGCTGATCCAATGGATAGCTAATGAGAAGCAAAAATTTTGATTGAAGACCACCCCATATTTATACCAAATCATCGTTCCCGTTTACGCGTAAATTGATTAGGTATTGGTTAGTGCATGCAAGACTCGTATTGAGAATCCTAATTCAGTAAGAATAGATTTGAAAATTTCAAAGTGGACGATACGCGTGCTTTCTCTTTCAGAGAGTTAAAGACTGTATGCACAGATGAACTTCAGTTTTCTTTATGTGCTTCGACTTGAACACTCGTAATTTTACCCGTTAGCCCTTGTAGTGCGTCTAAGTCATAGATAGATTCGGAAATGATTTTCACATTTTTAAACCCAGCAGCGCTTATTGTGGTGAGGTATTGAGTTTTGTCGAGTGCTCCAGCAATACAACTTGCCCACGCATCTATACTCTTTCTGATGTTGTCTGGAAGAGTACCTTCAGTGACAAGGTCTGAGACGCATAGTCGGCCACCCGTCTTCAGCACACGATAAGCCTCTTGGAACACTTTCTCTTTGTCAGGAGCGAGATTAATGACACAATTACTGATAATGACATCGACGGAATTGTCATCAACGGGTAGATCCTCGATTTCGCCTAATCTGAATTCCACATTTTTATAGCCATGTTGCACACTTGTGGAGGTGGCTTTCTTGATCATGGCTTCAGTCATGTCGACGCCGATGACTTTGCCGTGGATTCCGACTTTCTTGGCTGCTAGAAATGCGTCGAGTCCGCCTCCTGAACCTAAATCTAAGACAACTTCACCTTTTTTTAAACCAGCTAAGGCCACTGGGTTTCCACAGCCTAATCCCATGTTGGATGTTTGAGGAATGCTCTTCAAATCCTTCTTGGAGTATCCGATTTTTTGAGCGATATCGGTAGCTGAGGGGGTACAACATGTTGAGGCACAACAGGATTGTCCGTTCTGTGCTATTTTGCTGTATCGTTTTTTGACTTGTTTTTTAATTTCTTGTTCTTCTTTCATAAACATCAACCATTTATTTATCGGATGTCCAATAGATAGGTAGCGCACGCTGGAAAGATATAAATGTATTGGAGACCCAATATAAAAATATGACAGAGAACTGTTGCCCCGAAATCCCCAATTGTTGCGACATGCGTGGCATGCTCTCCTTCCAAATGCTCTGGCTTCTCTCTAAAAAGTCAATGAATGGCCAAGAAATTGCTGAAGCCCTGGGAAAGAGACGGGGAACCAAACCCACTCCCGGCACAATCTATCCTGCATTAAAAGAGCTTCGAAAAAAAGGATTAGTAAAAACAGAGAAAAAAGGGCGGGAAACCATCTATACTTTATCGCGACAAGGCAACGAAGGATTTGAGAAAGCATGCAGCTATTTTTGCAGCGTGTTTGGAGAAATCGTTCAAGAGAATATTCGTAAAAAATCAAAGCTCTAATTCGTAGCGCGCACCTTTTGTGGCTCTTGCAGATCTAGGTAGGCGATGGATGAGTGGTCTTCTTAGTGGGGATTGATAGGTTTATAAAGCACTATTCAATCTATTTCAATAATATTTGAAATAGATTCTTGGACACATAACGAAGGTAATTCACTTGGAAACATCAATCCTTCAGATTGAAGAGATGAACAATCAACAAGACGCTCAGACAATCACCCAAAAAATCAATGCCTTACCCCGCACTACCATTGTGGAAGTAAATTCTCAGAAAAAACAGCTTACCCTCACTTACGACCCCGCAGCCGTCACCCTTCAAGATATCATGCGCTCTATCTCAGAAACCGGAATGACTGCCTCTCTCATCCATGCTAAACCCAATAAAATGGGTCGATGGTGGAGAGAAAAACAGCAGCTTGCACTCCTCATATCGGGTACAACTACCCTTTTGACATTTCTTTTCGGACTATTTGGCATTCCATCACTATACACAAATATTGGTTATCTGATTGCCGTCTTAGTTGGCGTCTATTATCCAGCCCGAAAAGCCCTCATCGCCTTCATCAACCTCGCCTTCACTATCCATCTCCTCATGCTCATTGGCTCAGTTGGCGCCATGGTGCTGGGGATGTGGTCTGAAGCCGCCATCCTCATCTTTGTCTATTCACTTGGTGACGTCCTTGAATCGTTTGCCGTCGATAAAGCCCGAGGCGCCATCCGATCCTTAATGAACCTCGCGCCCAAAACTGCCTTAGTTAAAAAAGATGGTCGGGAGATGTTACTTCCCGTAGAAGATATCAATGTAGGTGACCTCGCCATTATCAAAGCCGGAGAGCGGATCCCCGTGGACGGTACCGTGTTCCATGGCGCCTCCTATGTTGATCAATCCATGTCACTGGAGAATCTATTCCCCTCTATAAGATAGTAGGCGACACCGTCTTCGCAGGCACGATGAATCAGCAAAGCTTTCTCGAAGTAAATGTAGATAAACCGGCCAGCGAAACCATGCTCTCCAAAATCATCTATTCCGTTGAAGCTGCACAGGCTAAGAAAATTTCGTATCAAAGCTTCTCCGATAAATTTTCTAACTACTACACTCCCGCCATGTTCCTCTTAGGCATCGCTGTAGCGGTGCTTCCTCCCCTGCTCTTAGGGGTGGAATGGATGCCCTTCATTTATAGAGGTCTCGTGGTGTTCGTTGTTTCCTGTTCCTGTGGTCTAGCCCTTTCAGTGCCGGTTGCGGTGGTGGCGGCGATGGCCAATGCGGCGCGATCAGGCGTTGTGTTTAAAGGGGGGACATATTTTGAAGCGGCCCACCATGTTAAAGCTATTGCCTTTGATAAAACGGGGACCCTCACAATTGGTCGACCGGAAGTGACAGATGTACTCAGCGTAGGCGCAGCTTCACAAGCTGAACTGTTGACGATCGCAGCCAGTATTGAATGTCGATCAGGTCATCCGCTCGCCAGTGCTATTCTTCGAAAGGCTAAAGAAACCAACGCATCAACCACCTTCATGCTTGAGGAGTATCAAGAAGTCACGGGGAAAGGCATACTCGCCACAATCGGGAATGTGCCTTGCCTTGTGGGAAGCAGCCGATTTCTCGAAGAACAAGGCATTGTATTGGATCAAGCTAAGGCGCATATGACTCAGCTGGAAAATGAAGGCAAAACCACGATTCTTATTGCCCAAGGTGGCACTTTGCTGGGCATTATCGCGATTGCTGATGCCCTGAGGCCAAATGCCTCCGACACGATCAAGAGCATGAAAGCTTCTGGCCTGAAGACGGTCATGTTGACGGGGGATAATGAACGCTGTGCCAGAGCTATTGCTGCGCAAGCAGGAATTGATGAATACTTTGCCCAACTCTTACCGGATGAAAAGGTAGAGGTCGTCAAGCAGCTCAAGCACACCTATGGATCAGTCGCGATGGTGGGCGATGGCGTTAATGATGCGCCTGCGATGGCAATGGCAAACGTAGGCGTGGCGATGGGTGCTGCCGGTACAGATGTCGCTGTTGAAGCCGGTGATATTGTGCTGATGTCTGATGATCTTTCCAAGATTAGCTATGTGCGGGGATTAAGCCAAAAGACCGTGCGAACTATCAAGCAAAATATTACCATCTCGCTAGTGAATGTTGCCTTTATGGTTGTGGCTGCTTTGTTAGGCTATTTGGGGTTGGTTTCCGGTTTACTCCTCAATGAGACCAGCGCACTCCTCGTCATTGGTAATGCTCTTCGACTTTTGACAAGTAAACCAAAATACGAGTCCAGTCAGATCCAAAAATAACCTAGTATGGACGAGAACTAAAACTTGACTAATACAATTAAAAACTGGATTATAGAAAAAACTTCGTTCTATCCTAATCTATGGAGGTTTTGCTCGGGAGTGAGAGGAAACACATATTATCCTTTAATCCGTTAAACGGCGCGACCTTTTTCAGTGATCGAGTAGACTCTCCAATTCTTTTGTTTATACCAGGTCACTAGACCTGCCTTCTCCAGCACCATCAGGTGATAGGATAGTCGAGAATTCGAGATGTTTAACAGCACCTTTAGGATGCAGGGGCATAAATCACATTCGCGAATTGCTCGCAGAATGACGAGCCGAGTTTTGTCGGAGAGAATGCGATGCAGTTTGATCTCGGCATTGACATCTTCAGGCTTTGTCACTTTCAAGAGGCGGTCTAACCCGCCAATCTCGGTGATCGCGTCTGACACTTCTTGAGGAAGATTGACTACCTCATCTGTCTGTGATTTGTTAGAAGCAGTACGTTGGGGGGTCATGGAACTTTCAGCCTAAATATACTTAGCTTCAGGACATAAAAGCCTTAGCTTCATGCTTCGATTTGGTATACCGAAGAATTCTTTAAGAATTTGAGAAAAGGTGCGTACTTATAATTCGTCGAACTAATTGCTTTTTCCTTTGAGATGATGTTGCGACACATTCCTGTTCAGGGCGTGGTTACCGATCTGTTTATTTCAACGCTGCTACCCTATCCTTTCTAGAGAATTAGTATGATTTTATGAGGCAAGAGGAAATTTAATGGACAAGGTTAAAGTATTGTTTCTCTGTACCCATAATTCTGCTCGGTCTCAGATAGCTGAAGGCCTGCTCAGATACTATTATGGTGAGAGGTATGAGGTCTACAGTGCAGGCGCAACTCCAACTCAGGTGAATCCCTTTGCGATCAAAGCCATGGCTGAAATAGGGATTGGTATTTCCCAGCAATACTCCAAAAGTATTGAAGAATTTAGGAACAAACCAATTGATCTTGTAATATCTGTTTGTCAAAGTAGTGTCAAGGTCATCTGCGCGTTTTGTTCGTCACCCATTCGAGGTGATCGCCCTGAAATTATTGAAGAAACCTTACCGCATGCAAAACAGTATCTCCACCATCCTTTCGATGATCCCTCAGAGGTGGAGGGAAGCGAGGAGAAAAAACTGGCGGCTTTCCAACGTACCCGGGATGGCATCAAAAAATGGATACTTGACTATTTTGCCGATTTAAAGATGGAAGACCTCAAGAAAGAATAAAACTATTGTCACAGAAACTAGCCAGTGGTACAGTTTTTCAAAGTTGATATTATGTATTGCAGCAGTTCCAGCGTGTACAAGCTTCCGCTGAATCGAAACCCTTTTTCGTCTACTGCAGATAATCTCTTTGAGGTCTATTGAGATGGAGAAGATCTGGGACGTTATCATCATTGGCGCTGGCCCCGCCGGTTTGACAGCGGGCATGTATACTGCGCGGCAGAACCACAGCACCCTCATACTTCACAACCACAAGATTGGTGGCCACGCCCTTGAAGCGCCCAAGATAGAGAATTATCCTGGCTTTCCTCAGGGGCTTACGGGAGCCGAGCTTATGAAGCTGTTTCACGAGCAAGTCAGCAGGTTTGGCGCTGAAATCAAGTATGAAACCGTCATTGGGTTCTCCGATGCAGGCAGCTACAAGGTAATAGCAACTCGAAGTGGCTCCCATCTGGGCAAGACCGTGGTGTTCGCTACCGGGATACAGCGGAAGCAACTCCGCGTCCCCGGGGAGATGGAGTTTAAGGGACGAGGAGTGAGTTACTGTGCAATCTGCGACGGACCGTTCTTTAAGAATAAAGTCGTCGCGGTTGTGGGATCGGGACATGAAGCCGTAGTCGATGCCCTGCACCTCACGGACACGGCCTCAAAGGTCTACGCTATACCTGGGTTGAAAGGCTACAGTGAGAACTTTCCCGAATTAGTTGCGCTGCGATCAAACCCAAAACTTGAGATCATGGAAGGCCAGGAGATAACTGAAATTATCGGAGATAAATACGTGACCAGTCTCAAACTCTCAGGAGGCCAGGTCGACCGACTGAACGTGGACGGTGTCTTCATCTTGCTCGAACATGTCTCAACGTTTGACATCTTCGTCGAGGCTGGAATTACTGTCGACGAGGGGGGATGCGTAATCCTCGATAAGAACCAGCAGACAAACATCCCTGGTGTCTATGCAGCGGGCGATTGCACTTGTACTGGTTGGCAGGTAATCACGGCCGCGGGAGACGGCGCAAAAGCGGCTCTATCAGCAATGAACTATCTGAAACAGAGAATCGATCGATAACATTTGATCGATAGTTCATAAATCCAAAACAACACTTAAATTATGTCATTTATTAGATTTCTTTGAGTGGTACAAATGTCTGGCACGAATGTTACGGAAAAAGGGCAACCAATCTTGTCCGTTTGGCATGGAATCTCGCGGGAAGAGATTGAGTGGTATCCTACCGTTGAGAAAGAGCTGTGTATAGGGTGCGGGATGTGTGTGCTTGGTTGCGGAGCCAATGTGTATGCATTCGATTTCAATGAACACAAACCCGTCGTGGTCGCACCGTTACAGTGTAAGGTGGGCTGCCTGACCTGCCAAAACACGTGCCCAGTATATGCGATAAGCTTTCCACCCCTTTCCTATCTGCACAAGATTATCAAGAAGAGGAATGCCCTTACCGCTAGCCGAGAAGAACTCAAGAAAAGTGCAGACCGAATAAGATTCACCTACAAAGATATAGAGTGAAGATAGAACGTAGAATCACCGATGCTCTAAACACGTTTCACCTCTTCTCTTTTTATTAAACTAACTAGCGCCGCGGATTTTACATAACGTTTATATATACTACATTGTTACTTAGATAACAGTGTTACATATGTGTGGTCATGGTTCTGAATGTGGTTGTGGGCAAGACCACTGCTGGCACAATTACCCTGAGCGAGGATGGATCCAATTCCTGATAATGAGGATTCTCTACGAGAAACCCAGCTACGGCTATCAGCTGATGGCGACGCTTGAGGAGAAAAGCTGCGGATGCCACAGACTCGAGACGGGCTCCATCTATACGCTGCTCAGGCGGATGGAACACAGAGGACTATTGGAGTCTGAGTGGGAGCGCGCTGAAACCAGTGGCCCAGAGCGCAGAGTCTACAAGGTCACAAAGATGGGAACTGAGGCCCTGAGGAGCGGACTGGAGTCTATCGCCCAAAGAAAGGCCATGATGGACGACTTGGCGGAGTTCTACAAAAAGAATTTTTTGGAAAAGTAACGATGGAGGTGAGAAAAGAGAATGGAGAAAGAAGAGGTAAATGAGGAAGTGAAAGAAGAAGACTGTGACTGTGGATGCCATGGAAGATATGGAGGCCACCACGGGCGGTATGGTCATCACAGACCTCATAGCGGTTTTGGATTTCCTCTGATGAGCATCGAGGAGGAGGTCAAAACTCTGGAAGAGATGAAAGAGACACTTGAGGAACGCTTGGAAATCGTGAACAAGCGACTAGAGATTTTGAAGCGCTAAGTCTAGGCGCTTCCCACCCATTTTTTGAGGATTTAGAGAAGAATAATTGGAGTGATATGAGAGGATGCAATCAGAGTATACTATTGAGGTATCAAATCTAACGAAGAAGTATGAAGACTTGGTAGCGGTAGACCACATAAACTTTCAAGTAAACAAAGGGGAAATCTTCGGATTTCTCGGACCCAACGGAGCTGGGAAGACGACAACCATACGGATGCTTACAGGAATATCAATTCCCACAGAGGGAACGGCCACGATAATGGGCTACGATATCCAGCGACGACCCATTGAGGCCAAGGAGAAGATGGGGATCGTCCCAGACATTAGCAATGTATACAATGAGCTCTCCGCCTGGGACAACCTTGTCTTCACGGGGAAACTCTACGATATGCCCAAATCATACAGAGAGAGTCGTGCTGAAGAACTCCTCAAGATGTTCGGCCTCTACGAGCGGCGGGCAGAGAAGGTACAAGGCTTCTCCAGGGGCATGAAGAGGCGCATCTGCATCGCCATGGCCCTCATGAACAAGGCGAATATTATATTCCTCGACGAGCCTACGTCGGGTTTGGATGTGCAAAGTGTCCTGATCATCAGGGATCTAATCCGGAAGCTGAACCAAGAGGGGTTAACAATCTTCATCACGACCCACAATATTGAGGAGGCAAGCCAAATGTGTGACAGGGTAGCGATCATCAACCACGGTAAAATTGCTGCTATCGATACTCCTGAGAGGCTTAAGAGGACACTGGAAAGTCTTCAGTCAGTGGAAGTTGCCTTTGAAACTATGCCTATAGATGCCCTGAAAGGATTGAAGGAGCTTCCGAAAGTCAGTGAGATAGTGAAGGAAGGTGATAAGTTCAAGCTTTTCACTGATGATCCATCGAGCGTACTAGCCGCGATATGGAACTATGCTCAGAGCAATAATCTCAAGCTCATAACTGTTAACACTATTGGTCCAAGCTTGGAAGACGTATTCGTGAAGCTGACCGGCATAAGGCCTGCGACGGAGGGCGTTGGCCAAGGGATAATGGGTAAAGGTAGGGGACGAGGTATGGTTCAGAGGAAGGAGTGATAATGAAAGCACATTCCAGTCATTTAGGTAGGGAACTGCGGGTGATGTGGGCAATCGCCC
>Ga0315268_10005828_pt1 | contig 13177 bp, 9 predicted proteins | sample C1_top_MG_FD_204535 | JGI IMG/M metagenome (GOLD analysis project Ga0315268, IMG submission 204535) | Sediment microbial communities from Yellowstone Lake, YNP, Wyoming, USA - C1_top | ecosystem: Environmental > Aquatic > Freshwater > Lake > Sediment | place: USA: Wyoming | collected 2017-08-01 | reverse complement strand
TAGAGGGCAGAACCAGGGTCGCCTGCATGGTTGGATGTATGGACTGGCTCAACCACATGGCAAGCGCGAGGAGAGTCATAGAACAAATTCGCCATTGGTTCATTACAAGCCTCCTCAAGGGCACAGGCCTGCATCTCTAGCTTGGCTCATGTTGCGCTAGTCGCTCCACAAGTTGAGCGTATTCTGCACTAATAGATGACCAACTATAATCTTGGTTGAACTTGTCAGCATTTTGAACCAATTGTGCCCGGCGGGTTCGATCCGAATACAGGGTTAAGATGCAGCGTTTCAAATCGTCCACGTTACCTGGCTCAAAGAATTCAACCATTGTGTCATCGAAATAAGCAGCGATGGCAGGAGTGCGGGCCGCGATAACGGGCACTCCTAGCGCCACATACTCCATCAGTTTGGTCGGCAAAATCCCATCAGTGAATACGTTGCTTCGGTAGGGCACAAGACCCACATGGGCTTGGCGGATGAGTTCAGGTAACTCGCATGTGTGCAAGGCGCGCAAGCTAAACTCGACCTGATCCTCCAGCCTCAACTCTTTGACCAGCTTTTGCAGCGTTTCCAAATGCGACCCTTTGCCATGGATCGTCAGGTGAATCTGGGGAATCTGGGCGCGCACCAAGTCAACCGCCCGGATCGCCAGGTCCATGCCATACCGATCGGTAATGTTGCCGTGATAGATCAGGTGGAAATGCTCATCCGGCGTCGGCGCGAGAGGTGGGGGCATTCGACAAAAGATGCGACTATCTGCCACGTTCATCACAACCGACACTTTGTCCGGCGGCACGCCGCGCTGGATCAACGTCTCGCACCACAGCTTGGTAACGGTGATGACGTGATCGGCAAAGCAGCAGGCAAGTTGTTCCTGCCAACGCACCAGCCGCACCGGCCAACTGGTCATATCGCGATTAAAACGAGCCGCATAGAACTCGGGCATGAGGTCGTGCAGGTCCAGGATAAGTCGAGCGCCAGTCAGCTTGGGCACTAGAGCGGCAAAGACTAAAAAGTCCGGCAGGTTGTGCGCCTGAACGACACGATAATGCCGTCGTCGGTGGAGGACCGTTACCTGAGCAAATGCCCAAGCAAAAAAAGTCAGATATTCCCCCAATTGCAGAGCCGCGCCACTGGTTCTATCCCGCCTGACTGGCAGGCGGTAGATCGTGATCCCGTCCTGTGCCTCCACCTTCGAATCATTTCTGCCCTGCAGACAGATGACATCCACCTCATAGCCGCGATCAACGAGCGCGCGTGCCTCCCGCTCAACTCGTGTCTCGCCAATCGGGTAATACGCATGCACGATCATACAATGCCGAGGACGATTGGGCCGGTTCGCGTCTGTGCTCATAATGATATGCCGTTCCTGGGTATCCGCTCACTCGTCGGCGCGAGAACCTGGGCAAGGTCCAATTCTCGCTCTATTACACCTTCGCTTTTACCAGCACACACCCTGATACTGCGCTGGCCACTGGCCCAACTTGGGGAGCCGCACCAAGTCAATAATGACTTGATCCGGCCGCGTATGCTGGAGCGCCGCAGAAAATTCAGGGCCTTTGTTGCCGATCACAATCACCTGGCTATCGGCCACCACCGCTTCAATCGAGTCGCACATTAAAGTAGCAATGTGGGGGATAACACTTTCGATGTACGCGCGATTCGCGCCATGAATGCGCGCCAGCGAAACGTTCTTGTCATAGATCTTGACCTGGTAGCCCTTGCCGATCAAGAATTCGATCAATTCCACCATGGGGCTTTCGCGCAAATCATCGGTGCCCGCCTTGAAGCTCATGCCCAGGACCCCCACTTTCTTGCAGCCTGTCTGCCGAATCAATTCAATGCCCTGCTTGATCTGCAACTCGTTGCTGGGCAGAACGGCTTCCAGGACTGGCACGCTCAAGTCCAGGCGATGGGCGTTGTACAGTAGCGCCCGCACATCTTTGGGCAAACACGAACCGCCGAACGCAAAACCGGGCTTGAGATAATACGGCGACAGGTTCAGCTTGGTGTCCTGGCAAAAGATCTCCATGACCTGGTGACTATCTATCCCTTGCCGCTTGCAAATGTTGCCGACCTCGTTGGCAAACGTGACTTTGAGCGCGTGGAAGGTATTGTTAGTGTACTTGACCATCTCGGCCACTTTGAGCGGCACGATAAACAAGGGCGCTTCAACGCCCTGATAGATCTGGGCGGCCACTTGCGCGCCACGCTCATCGTGCTGCCCGATGAGGGTAAAGGCGGGATGATAAAAGTCTTGGACAGCCGTCCCCTCGCGCAGGAACTCGGGGTTGAACGCGACGCCCCAGTCCTGGCCGACCCGGCGCCCCGACGCTTTTTCGAGCGTGGGGATGACGCACTCTTCCGTGCTGCCCGGCAGCATGGTGCTGCGCGCCACGATCACGTGATAGCTGTCCTTGTTCGCCAGCGCCTGGCCGATCTCGGTGCAGACCCGTTCCACGTAATGCAAATTCAAATTGCCGTTATGGGCGCTGGGCGTGCCCACGCAAATGAGCGAGACGTCTGTCTGTGCCACCGCCTCGGCCGCGCTGCGCGTCGCTTTGATCCGTCCCGCCTGAAAGCTTTCCGCCACGAGCTTATCCAGGCCCTCTTCCATAGCCGGACTTTGACCCGCGTTGAGCATGTCCACCTTCATCGAGCTCACGTCAACGCCGATGACATGGTGGCCAAGGGCTGCCAGGCACCCTGCCGACACAGACCCTACATAGCCTAAGCCAAACATGCTGATCCTCATAGAGTCACTCCTTCAAGGATAGAAAATTGGTCATTCAGACTTATCTGCGTTGAGTCCTTTTACCAGGTTAACATACTCTGCTTTTTGGCTGGCCCAGTTGTAGCGTTCGTTGAACTTTTGAATATTGCGGGCCAGTTCACCCAGCCGCGACCGATGATGGTAAAGCGTTTGAATACAGTCTGCCAGTTCTTGAACGTCCTCAGCCGTAAAGAATTGTACCATAGCCTCGTCAAAATATGCCGAGATGCCAGGTGTGCGCGCAACGATGACGGGCATACCAAGGAGAGCGTATTCCATCAACTTGGTCGGCAGAATGCCATCCGTAAATATGTCGCGTCGGTAAGGGACAACTCCCAGATCTGCGGCAGCGATTAGGCTGGGCAATTCGGCAGTCGGTACGAACCGGGTACTGAAACTCACGTGGTTACCCAGATTCAACTCATCCGCCAAGCGCAAGAGAGACCCCAGATACTCTCCTCGCCCGTGCACCGTCAGATGTATCTCAGGGATTTCCCGCCGCGCCAGATCCAGCGCCTGCAAGAGCAAATCCAGGCCATATCGCTGAGCCAGTGTGCCGTGATAAATAAGGTGGAAACGTTCGTTATTTTGGGAGGTCGTGCGTTGCTCAAGAGGTACATGGAAAAATTGATCATCGGCCAAATTCATCACTACAGTACATTTTTCTGGCGGTACTCCCCGCTCTATGAGTGTCTGCCGCCAGAGTTCAGTGACCGTGATGACGTGATTGGCAAACAGACAGGCCCACTTTTCTTGCCAGCGGATCAGCCGCACGGGAAAGCTATCCGGGCCGCCGCTAAAACGGGCCTGGTAAAATTCGGGCATCAAGTCATGCAAGTCAAGAATGACTCGCGCGCCGGCAAGTTTAGGAACCAGAGTGACAAAAACCAGGAAATCCGGCAAATTATGTACCTGGATCACCTCATATCGCTTCTGCCAATACAGAGCAGTGAGTCGGACAAAGGCAAGCGTAAAAAACACAAGATACTCGACCAGCTGTGTTCCAGCACCACTTCCCTTGCGCCGACGCATAGGCAAGCGATACACGTTTACACCATCAACCGTCTCGAACGCCGGCTCATCCTGATGGTGGAGACAAATCACGTCCACCTCAAGACCATGGTCAACCAAGGCATTAGCCTCCCGCTGCACACGGGTTTCGGCAAAAGGATAGGAATTGTGAACGACCATGCAATGTCGTTGGCGGCGATTTTCTTTCTTATTGATCATTATACTCTTGCCCCTGATCTCGCAGAAAATAACGGAATAACTGATATCCCACTTGGCTAACGCGAAGGAGATGAGAGTGATGGACACAGGTACTACGGCCAAAGTTCACCAGATGGCCACCAAACTTGGCTTTGAATTGACGGGGACCATATCTTTCGTTGGGCTTGCCTGCTCCTCCAAAATCAAAAGTGCGATAGCCGTTTTCCGCACCCCATTTCAGAATGTGCCACACCATCAAATCATTCGGCAGATAGGCCGAGTAGGTCCGATCGAAGCCACGGTACCAGCCATAGATGACACCTTTGTATAGCAGAGCTACCGAAGCAGCCACATATTTGTCGTCCACTCGACCAAGCAAGAATTTTACCATGCCCTTGGGTTGCAAGACATCATATGCTGCCTCAAAAAGAGAGCAATCGGCTAGTGGCACATGCGCTGTAACATATGTTTTCTGAAAAATGGCATAGCCAATAGCGACTTCGGAGCGATCCTGAATTTCTATTACGTCTAATTGATGCTTATCAAGAGCTTTTTTGATCTTTTTGCGCGCTGATGCATGAATGTTACCCCACACCTGATCTATATGCAAGCTGACGTCAATGAGATAATTTAAGTGATCCTCATAAGTATAGTCGTTTCCCAGCAAAATTGGCTGCAAGACATTCGAATCAGACAAATTGCGCAACTCGGTAAAGAGCGTATATCCCTTCGCTTCGCATTGATAAGTCCGCAATAACCTTGTTAGAGCTTCTTCTCCTGCTGGGCCGGGAGCGCACAGCACACCGCCGTAGACGACATCCCGCGTCGAAAAGAGGCGGGGCACTCCGCTCAGTAAAGTGATGCGCACAGGAAGCAGCAGAGCCAAAATACGCTCGCCCTCGGTGGCTGCCCACAACTCTGGTTGATGATCCTGCGTGCACTCAAACACCTGAAACATTTCGGGTGTATGAAAAACATTCCCCGCCGGATGCTCGTCCACAAAGTGGCGCCACGCTTCTTCAGGCAAAGTGTGAACAATCGCGATGTTCATGGAATGCGTCCTTTGCAACTGGCCCCTTAGTCGCAGACGGGCCAAGATATCTATGCCAAGGGTGTTAACCAGAATACGTTTGATGTGGAATTGATTTTAGGCGCGGTTTTATGGCAAGTTAGCCGCCTTATATGAGCACAATACCACAGATCTGAATTTGTGACGAGATCACTTCACATCAAACGTAGACTACCAAGCGTATTGTTCTGATAGCGGGGCGACCTCTCCAACCTGGCTCCGCCGTTATATGGTCGAAACTAGGCGATTCTTCCGGATCCTGTCGTTGCGGCGAGATTCTCCAGATAATTGACGTACTCGCTGCTTGTCATGAACGTGACGCCAGGGAAAGGGGCCATATAAGCAAACAATTCTCGGGTTGCCCTATACCACATCTCGCCCTTCATTCGGAAGAATACTTTGCGCAAAAGGAATCCGTGCGTTCGAACATAAGCAGGAGAGAGCTGTTTGAGAGTGACGCGAGATCGTCTATTCTTTGAAGGAATCAATTCAGTTGGGTGCGCCAGGTAGACAACTGGCTTGCCGGTGCGGCGAGATTCAGCGTACAACAATCTGAACAGCGTCTTGGCCAACCCCAAGCCAAACACATTCAACGAGCCGGAAATAAACGGCACGATCAGGGCAGAAACCGGCAACTCCCAAATCGGCATATTGCCCCGCCGGAAAGCATTGTCCGGGTGCGGGTGGTAAGGGCGGCGTGGCGCGATCAACCAGCCCGGATTGATCAGGTTGGAACTGAGAAAATCAACCCGCTGTGAACATACCGAGCTGTCCGCGCGATAGCCATGTTCGGCCAAGAGTCTCAGCGTGTGCGCGGAGGTCTTGACGCGCGGACTGCGAAAGAGACGTATGGGCGCGCCGACGACCGCTTCCAGTTTCTGGGTGGCCTCCCGAATGTAGGTGCGTTGCATGTCCACCGGCATCCGGTTGTAATCTTCTTCGTCAGTGTGGGTCAGGCCGTGGCAGCCAATTTCCTGTCCCGTCGCTTTCATCCGTTCGAGATAGTCCGGGTATTCATAGGCAAAGTTGGCCGTAAAGAAAAACGTGGACCGAATACCAAACTCTAGGCACAACCCTAAGGCCCGCGCCAGCGCTTGCTCGCGATGTTCCGCAGTGGCCCAGCGGTCGGGGTCCACATCCCACGTGATCAAAATCGGCACTCGCGTGTATGACATAGCCTCCCACTAACCTCGCCCGTGCCCCTGAATCAGCGACGCCAGGGCGCTGATTTTTTCGTGCCATTCGCGTTGCTGATCCACTTGCAACTCCTTGATCCCGGCCTCGTAGCGGTGGTGGTCTTGCTGCATACGCGCGACACCCTGGCGAATGCCCTCGACCGTGTTATCCACATGCACCGTGCCTTTGTTAAAATATTCGCGCAACATGGGCCAATCCGACGTGATGATCGGCTTGCCTAGCGACAGCGCTTCGCACGCGCCGCGCTGCATGGTATGGTTCCGCGTCGTCAGGCACATGACCGTCTGCACTGTGTTCAACAAGCCGTAATACTGATCGTCGGGCAGAAAATCAGTAAAGTGAACATTGGCCGGCGCACTCGCGACCATCTCAGCATATTTCCGCTTGAGGCGACCGGTCACGTAGAACTGGACTGCCGGCAGTTCCGCCGCCGCCTGCAAAACCTGCGGCACCGGCTCGTCCGCGGCAAAGGTATTGATCAGCGCTACATTGAACTGGCGACTGACCGGATACTCGCTGTGCGTTTTAAAGACGGTCGGAACGTCTCGCACAATCAAAACGCGCCCCCCCAACTGCTCGACCATCTGCCGCAGTTGCTCATTCGTCACCAGGGTCGCGATAGCGCGCCAGGCCAGCAAGCGCTTGATCCAATTGGGCGGCGCAGTCCATCCTGGCGCCAACAGAGCTTCGCTATGAGCATCAATCACATACCCGGCGCCCGTCAGGGCGCAATACACCCACACCAAAAACACGGCCAGCACAGGTGGATTCTGCACAAATACGACCTGGGGCCGCTGACGGAACAGTAACTGCAACGTCTTGGCGGCCTGAATGGGGTACTTGATCGGAATGTACAACGCCCCGCGTGGCAGGGTCGTCTGAATGAAATGCACGGGCATGCCCAACTTGTCCGCCATGACCCGGCTGCGCGGGCCTTGGTCCGGCGTGCCCCAGACCAGAAACAAAAACTTGGCCCCCAACTCGGCAAGTGGATTATGGTTTTCACTCATAACGCAAGTTGACCTGTCATCTAAAAAGATGTCCCTACCAAACCCAGGGCTATCTCGATGGTCACGATCCGGCCAAGCAACTCTTCGTGGCGAAAATCGTCTGTAAGGGCCTGCGTCAGAAACGCCTGCAAGCGGTCCGGATCGTACAAGCTGGCTGAAAGCATGTGGGCCGGCATCAGGACATCTCCCAGTTGAGACACGGTGTCTCGACGCCACTGCGCCACCGGCCAAGCGATCCCGTCTTTGCCAATGTCACTCTTTTTCCATAGATTTCTTTTAAGGTATTTGCGCCCCACGCGCCAGGCCAACTCGCGCCCCAATCCCAGCCAATAGGGGATAAAGCGGTGCAGATTGGTCAGGCGCATGGGCAATGCTGGGCCGCCATTGGCAATCTCGGTCTGCGCCAGGGCCGGGCTAAGGCGTTCCAACATGAGCCGAAACAAGCGGCTGTGGGCGCGCCATTTGGGATTCACCGACAGAACGCAACTCACGCCCGCCTTGAAATCAAACGGCGAGAGCGCGCGCTGCATCCCCAGCACCGCCGAAATGTGCGCTCCGCCCCAGGCATGTCCGGTCGAGCAGCCAATCCAGTCGAGCTTGACCGTATTGGGCCAATCGCCGTGCTGTTCGCCCAGCGCCATCACCTGCTCGCGCAAAGTCTGGCGTATCGTGCCGACCCAGGCCGCGGCGTCTTTGAGAACCGGCGAACTCAGCGTCGGCAAAAGGCGATAGTCCAGCAGCCGATTATAATCAACCTTTGAGGTTGTGCCAACCTTTAGAAATTCGTGCTTCCAAAAATAGCCCCGGTAAAGCTCGCCCCCAAAGCCCCACAGCGAAACGTGGCCCTGCTGCGCTTTGAGCGTTTGCTCCCGAATGATGCGGCTGGTTTTCAAGCTGTCCAGGTGCGCGTCGCTGGCGCCCACGGTGCGCACAAGCCACGCCGGACGCTGCACACCCCAATCGGACGGCAAGGCAAAATATTCGTGCGCCCATCCCATCTGTTGGCTCAATAAAGCCGCAATGCGGACATCACTCGAATCCGGCTGACCGTGACAATAGGTTCGGAACGACAGCCCGCTCGACTGCGCCAAAGCCGCTAACGCGCGCGAATCAAAGCCGCCAGTGAGGCTCAACCAAGCCGGGTCCGGCATCTGGCAGCGGCGCATAGCGTGCGCCAGCGTCTCGCTCACGCACTCGACGGACTCGTCAAGCGGCAAGCGCGCCACCGTCTGATCCAGTTCGAATGACCAGTAGGTCTGCCGGCGCTCGCCGTTGGCCGTCAGCGTCAGCACCGTAGCCGGCAACAGCCGCTTGACCGAGCGCCACAGGGTCATCTCGCCCACCATGACGCCGCGCATCATCAGGTAACGCGTCCCCAATTCGTCCGGCTTGGAGCGTACTGCTTGGGCGACTGCCAGAGCGGAAGTGGAGATCACCCATTGACCGCCACGTTGACCGTAAAAGATGGAAACAAAACCAAAGGGGTCAGACACGAGCAGGACATGGCCGGTCCGCCCGTCACAGATGACCAGGGCAAAATGCCCATCCAGGCGATTGAAAACCCGTGTCCCCTGCGCCAAATAGTCGGAGAGCAACAAGCCCAAATCGCCCTTGGGCAGAATGTCGGGCTGATCGATCACGGTGCCGACGGCCAACAACCACGAGCCGGTCTTGGCGTCCTGGACCACACCGCGATGCAGCGTCGAGGGCGCATCGAGCTTGGCCGCCAGACAGTGCGTCCCCGTAGCCTGCTGCGCTGGCCAATCCAGATGCTTGTAACGGGCCACGGCGTCCAGGAAATCCGTCCAGCCCGGCGCTGAAACCGCCGGCGCGGCGTGTGGATCAAAGAGCAACGCAAAACCCGCCATAGAACTTCCACACACCTCACCGGCCAGAGTGCGCGACCGCCGCCCGAAACAGGTCCGCCAGTTGACGAACACCCTGCGGCAAATTGAACTCGGCGTCCACCGCACCCCGCCCCCGGCGCCCCATGTCCGCGCGCGCGGACAAGCTGGCTGTGTGAATCTGCCGCAAGGCCTCGGCCAAAGCGAATGGATCGTGTGGCGACGTCAGGATGCCAGTGCCAGACTGCACCAACTCGCCAATGCCGACAATGTCCGTCGAGATCACGGGCAATTCCATCGCCATGGCCTCGGCCAGGGAAACCGGGATGCCGTCTCGATCTCCATCCTGGGCAATGACACACGGCAACGCAAACACGTCCGCCCACGTCCGCAAAAGCTCCAAGACTTGACTTTGCGGCTGACCGCCTGTCAGCAATACGCGGGCCGACAGCCCCCGCCGCGTGATGTGTTCTTCCAAGCTTGATTGAAGTGGGCCGCTGCCCATGATGCGACATTCCACGTCAACGCCGCGTTGCTGCAGCAAATAGCACGCCTCGACCAGATCGCCCTGCCCTTTTTTCTCGACCAGGCGCCCCACGGAGAGAATGTGCAATCGCTCGTGCGGCGGGCGCGCGGCTGGCGGCGCAAATTGGGCCAGGTCCACCCACGGATGCAATATGTGAATTTTATCCGAGTCCAACTCTGGATAGGTTTGGAGCAGATACGCTTTGTTGTACTGTGAAACCGTCACCATGAACCGCGCATTGACAATCTTTTCGCGGATGAGAATCTGTTTGGTATAAATGTCGTTCGCGTGCGCCGTCAGGCTATAGGTCTTGTTCAGCAGACGACTGACGACCAGCGCCACCACGACCGCCCGGTCAATGAAATGAGCGTGCAAGTGATCAAAATCGTGATGCCGCAATAGATAGGCAGCGTAAACGCCCAGACCGAAATGCAGAATCGTCATCAGCCGGGCTTTGAAATCGGGATGCTTGTGCGTCAAAAGATAGAACAGCGTCCCCCAATAGACCCGCGGGCGACGGGCCATAAAATAGAGCTGGGCCGCCGCAAAGGCCAGGAAATCGAAATCTCGCCAGCTTTTCGGCACGAGAAATATCGTGTTCTTCCGCACCGCTTGATGCTCGGGCGAGATCGAACCGGGCGTCGTGGGATAGCGGATGGACAGCGGCTGCACAACAGCCCCTAGTTGTCGAAGCACATTAATCTCGCGCTCGATGAACGTCGTCGTCAATTCAGGGTAGCGCCCCACCACATAGACTAGCTTCAAATCCGAGTAACGGTTGCCAGTATCCATATCTTTACTCAATGCTCGTGCCCACCGTCCGCAGTGCCATTTCAACCGTGGCGACGCGCCCTAGTAATTCTTCGTATTGAAAATTCTTCGCCTCAGCTTGCGACACAAGCGTCTGAAACGCATCGGCGTTGTACAACGCCCCGGCACGCATCTCGGACGGCGTCAACAGCCCGTTCGACCTGGCATAGCTTATCCAACCTTTTCTCCAGGATGACAAGGGGTACTCGGCGTAGGCGTGGGGCCATATCGTTATCGGCTTTCCGAATAGCTTGCATAATGCCTCTTTTGCCTTTCGGCCGATGATCTGTTGGTAAAGGGGCCAAAACTGGTAAATGTTGGTCAGCCGCATAGGGATAGTCGGCCCGCCTTTGGTTGTTTTAATTCTTGCCAGGCGTGGATTCTCTCTTTCCAGCAAGGCTCTAACAAAATGATAGTGATAGTTTAGGCGCCATGTGTAGTTCAATGAGAGGCCAAACGTCTCTGGTTCCTTAAAGCAAAATGGCATCAAGGAGCGCATAATGCCGGCTGTCGCAGACATATAAGCTCCACGGTGAGTTGGATGTCTGTGTCTGAGATAGATCAAGTCCATTTTGGCCAGGTTAGACCAGCCAGCGCACCTGGATGCCAGCTTGGCAAAGTACATTTTCAATTCCTCTCGCACGTCTTGGGTTCGGTCTTGGCTCAAGGTGAACAAGCGGAAAGGAATAGGTGTGAACATCCTGTTCCCGACAAGGTCATCGTAATTCACGCCTGATCTGCCAATGCTAGTCACGGCCGTTCGCAGGTAGACGTGCTCTCTCCATTCGTCTACCCCCACACCCAAGACGTGGGCTTTGTGCGTCATCGCCCTTTCTTGTTGCCCCTGCAGGACGTAGGCCAACTGGAGCATGTTCAGGCGCGCGTCTCCTTTATAAACGGCCACTTTGAGCCAATCGCACTGTTCATGCTCCCAGTTGTCCGGCATGGGCATGTGCCGATAATCCCACTCCATCTCCTGGCAGATCTGCCGGGAAATCTTGACATCAGGGTGATTGACTGGGCCGACACAGTACGCGGTGAAGGGGATGCCCTCTCTTGCCATAAACATCGTCGTCGTACGCGTATCAAAGCCACCCGTGAGATCGGCCCAGACTTGGCCTTCTCGTTGGAGAAAACGCCTAAAGATGCGCGACATCATATCTACGGCGTAATCCAACGCCTCGTCAAGCGATAGATGTGCAATCGTCTGGTCAATCGTGAGAGCCCAATACTCGAATGTCTCGACTCTATTGGGAGTGATCTTGAGAATGGTTGCGGGTGGAAGCCGTTTCACGTCTTGCCAGAGCGTTTTATCTCCATAAATCAGGCCGGTCCTCAAGAAACATTCGATAGCCAACTTGTCTGGCTTGGAGCCGATCTGCCTGGCAATTGCCAGGGCAGAGGCGGCGATGAAGGTCTGATTTCCACGGCCGCCATAAAATATGGCAAAGTGGCCCATCGGATCGGAAATGATCGAAAGACTTTTTTCGCGCCCATTATAGATCATGAGAGCAAAATGGCCTTCGTAACTTTGCAGTGCGTCTGCTCCCCATTCGACATAGTCTTTTAGCAACGCATCCAGGCCCGAGTCTGAACCCCGGTCATCCGAGAGACATACCATGGTGCCGGCGGCTAGCAGCCACGAGCCGGTAGCCTCATTCTGGATGATGCCCCGGTGCCTGGACGCAGACGAGTCCAGCTTGGCCGCCGTGCAGTGCCATCCAACAGCCTGCGTTCCGGGCCAATCCAAGTGCTTGAACTCGGCCACACGCTGCACTAGCGCCTGGAAGGCATCTTCTCGTGCCAGAGACAGTGTATTCGGTTGAATCAGAACGGCGAATCCTGACATGATAGCACCTGTAGCAGAGCATAATATGCGCTGCGACAAGGGGCGAGATCACTCAATGCATGTGCCCACCGCCCGTAGCGCCATTTCGACGGTGATCACGCGGCCTAAAAAGTCTTCGTGCTTGAAATCCTCAGACTCGGCTTGCGCCACTAGCGCCTGCAGCACATCGGTCCGGTAAAGCGCGCCAGAGTACATCTGAGTTGGTGCCAGCAACCCTTTGGAGACTACATAAGTCAACCAGCCTTTTCTCCAAGTCGGCAAAGGATATTCTGCATAGTGAGGCTGAGGCCATGGCGTGATAGATTTTCCAAGCAACTTGCGCGAAAGACTTGTGGTTGCTTCATTGACGATCTTTTTCCAAAGGGGACCAAACTGATCAAGGTTAGTCACGCGGACAGGAATACCAGGACCACCTTTCTGGGTCGCAATGCTCGCCAAACGCGGATTCTCTCTCTCCAACAAAGCTCTTACGAAACCATGGTGGTAATTAATCCGCCAACGATCATCCAATGAAAAACCCCAAGTTTCGGATTCCTTGCAACAGAAAGGTATCAACGAACGCATAATACCGGCGGTCGCAGACAGATAGGCACCACCATGCGTCGGGTGCCGATGTCTCAGATAAAGCAAGTCTGTTTTTGCCAAAGTGGAGAGTCCGACACCTTTGGAGGCCAATCGCGCCAAATGCGCTTTCAATTCAGCCCTGGCCTCCCTTGTCCGATCTTGGCGCAGGATAGATGAAGGTATGGGACTAAGTATCATCGAATCCAAAAGATGGTCATAATTCAATTCTTCTCTGCCGATACTGAACAAAGCCGTTTTCCAATAGACGTGCTCTTTCCATTCATCTGCACCCAAGCCCAAGACATGCACGGGACAAGTCAATTGAC
>Ga0315268_10005827_pt1 | contig 13178 bp, 12 predicted proteins | sample C1_top_MG_FD_204535 | JGI IMG/M metagenome (GOLD analysis project Ga0315268, IMG submission 204535) | Sediment microbial communities from Yellowstone Lake, YNP, Wyoming, USA - C1_top | ecosystem: Environmental > Aquatic > Freshwater > Lake > Sediment | place: USA: Wyoming | collected 2017-08-01 | reverse complement strand
CGGAATAATAATGATGCCTCCGGCGAGTGCGGGCGAGAGTCCGTCTATTAAGGCCGTCACGATGGAAACTGTTCCCGACATGTCATGGAATATGGAGTTCCCCAATTTCTTGAGCATCGCCCTCTCAATCTTCCTCAATTCATGGCTCCGCTCAGCCCTTTCCGTCATATAGGCGCCTGTCATGCCTGACACCCCCATCGCAATGGAAGCGCCCACCCCCGCACTGACGATGATTTCGGGTGAAACCGTTTTTGTCCCATACGCCCCCACGATGATGCCCAGCATGGTGAGGACGCCATCAAACGAGTTCATTACGAAATACCTGCGTGCAATCTCATGTGCACCTCCCACGCGCATATGGGTATCAAGCATCCTCACCCTTTCCTTTATATTGGAGACCATTCCCGCGACCATCGCCCTCTTTTTCATCGAGTTTATTACACTTCTTACTATTAAAAATTATGGGAAAAGCTTATAAGTGGTGAAAGGAAGCCATACTGTGAAGAATGCATTCGAACTCATTCAGCCTTCATTCGAGAAGATGAAGGGATTGCTCTTTCCCATCAATGTGAAGCTGTGGTTAAAGCTGGCATTTGTCGCACTCATAGCGGGATTCGGAATGGGAGGGGGATTCAACGGCTCCAATTACAGTCAGAGACAGCTTTCCAATGAGAAAATGAGTGAGATTTCTGCGGCGATTCTTGGTATCTGGACACGCTGGTGGAAAGCCATCATTGCCATTGCGATTGTCCTTCTTCTTCTCTGGGTATTGATGGCATTCCTCTCCTCTGTGTTCAAGTTCATATTCTATGACGGCATAACAAGAAAAGAGAAAGGCATGAGGGCTTCTTTCAAGAGAAATCTGGGATTGGGGGCATCGCTTTTCGGATTCATGCTTCTTTTTGGCATTGCAATCTTGTTCCTCGTAATCCTTTTTGCAGCTCTTGTCATATCTTCTCTTGGCGTTCACAGCATTGGAGACATATCAAGGATGATGCCGAATGCATTTGGTTTTGTCTTTTTCTCTTTTTGTTTCCTCTGCTGCATGATTGTCCCTCTGCTGCTCATCACAGTTCTCATCATAGAAGACTTCACCATACCCATTATGTTTCTCGGAAGAAAAGGATTCCTATCCGGTACAAGCCATGCGCTTCGCCTCATTTCAGGGAACTTTTTACAGTTTTTTTTCTACATAGCTGCTAAATTGGTGCTGGGGATAGTGTGTGCAATCATTAGCTTTTTGCTCCTTATTCCTCTCTTCATTGTTCTTCTGATAATCTTCATATTGGTCTACTTCACAATGCTTCAGGGATTCGACTTTTCAGCCATGACTATGCGAGACGTCGGTATTTGGATTATCCTTCTTATTCCTTTCTCTCTCCTAATAGCCTACATTGCGCAAGTCTTCACTCTCCCCGTCACCGTTTTCTCACGTTTCTTCCCCTTGATGTTCCTGCGGGAACTTGACCCCGACCTCAATTTCGAACAGCACACACCATCTCAATAGTATTGTTCAGTTCCCGGGTCTTCCTGAATCCCCATTTTTCATAGAAATGAATCGCTCTCGTGTTGGGGGTCTGCACATTGAGTCTTATGCGTGAAGAATGTCTCTTGTGTGCCTCCGCAAGAATCCTTTTCATCAGTACATCGCCCACATCAAATCCCGTCATGTCTTTCCTCAGTATGATGGAATGGATGAAGAGTGAATCCGTTTCATCCTCAATGGTGATGTAACCTAAAATCTCTTTACCCACACACAATACATATGTGTTGTTTCTCTCCTCAAACAGTGAGAAGACCATAGACTCGGAGAGTTCTATGTTCCACGCCTCAAATACTATGCTGCCCATCTGCTCCTTGGTCATCTGCAATAGCTCCCTCTTGTCTTCTTCCCTCAAATCCCTGAATACCCCGTGAATCTCAACCCATCTCCTCTTCAATTTCTCGACAACATCCGAAGGTACAAAGGTATCCCCAAGCTCAATGTGGGGTGTCACCGCGCTCCCATGGTAATCGGTACCCCCCGTAGTGATGAGGCTGAATCTTTCCGCGAGGGTCTGATAGCGGCGAGTCTCTTCTTCTGTGTGTTCCGAGTAGTAGACCTCGATGCCGCACAGCCCGTACTCCACATACTCCCTGATTATTCTCTCCAGGTCGCCTTTGATGAATTTGGGATGGGCGAGGACGGGGACGCCGTATGCGTGGAGGATGAGTCGTATGCAGTCTTGTGCGGTGAACTTCTCCCTTTCCACATAGGCAGGTCGACCCTTCCCGAGATATTTCTCAAATGCCTCCTGAATGGAGGCGACGTATCCTTTCTCAACCATCACCATTGCGATGTGAGGTCTCCCCGCATTTCCCTCTGTGACTTTTCGTGAAACGTCCTCCATGCGAATATCCATGCCGAGTGATGCGAGGGTTTCAAGAATCTTTCTATTTCTCTCATCCCGCCCCCGTCTCAGATTCACAAGCGCGTCTGCGAGGTTCTTATTCTCGAGGTCGAACAGGTATCCCAGTATGTGAATCTCAGATTCCTTCTCATCGGCGCCCAGCTCCACCCCACTTATGACCTCCATATCGGCAGTCTGGAAAGTCTCGGAAAGACCATCTATGGAATCATGGTCTGTGATGGCGAGTGTGGTGATGCCTCTTCCCTTTGCGAGCCTCACTATCTCTGATGGCGAATGCTCTCCGTCGGAAAAGGTGGTGTGAATGTGTAAATCCACATTCAAGGGGGACCCTCCCCGAGTGCTTTTTGCACTTCCTCGCTGTCAAATCTTAAGACAATGTCCCGAGACCTCCCCGCACCCTTCCTGTAGGATGTGTCTATGAGACGGAGCGTTTCCAGTCTGCGGATAATCTGAGAGAAGAGCTTCTCCTTGTGTCCCGTCTTCTCGAGGAATGCCTTGTAGAGTTCGCCTGAGAAAGACACGCCGCCTTTCTGGGAGAGAATGGAGAGCAGTTGCCTTTCTTCCTGTGAGAGGGAGGAAATGGTGTGGGAAAGCGGTGCATCTGACCTGAAGGCAGCGTCTATGTGCTTTTTTTCTATGTTCTTTGAGCCTTCCCCTTCCGCCTCAAGCGCCGAGCGGTGGAGCATGGCGATGCCCGCCCTGAGGTCTCCCGTCCCATGTGTCTTTTCAACGATGTATTCGAAGAGTTCATGTGAGAGGCACCCTGAAACGAGTCCCTCACCTGCCCTGTCCTTCAGTATGTCTCTCATCTGCTCTTGCGAGTATGGTGGGAAGTGAATCTCTTTGGGCATGAAGACTGTGGCCACCTTCGCAGCAAGCTGGAACCTGAAGTCAGGGGAAGAGGTGATGCCGAATATGGCGGTTGTGAGGTCGGCGTACTTCTCATGCATTCTCAAAATATCATAGAGTATTTTTTCTGAGTGTTCATGCAGGAAAAGATAATCAATATCATCCAGGGCTATGATGAGACACCTCTTCTCGGAGGCGAGCCTGCGCGCAATAGAATCCTGGAGTTTGGTGAGGGGAACTCCCGTCTCAGGCGGCATGTGTCCTGTCAGTCTCCTGCTCACAAGGGAGAAAATGGAGAAGGGAGTGTAGTTGAGCTGACAGTTGACATACACGCAGGCAATCTTTTCCGTCACCTCTTCAACCTGCGTGAATATGAGCTTCGCAGAGGTGGTCTTGCCCGTCCCGCATGGACCCGTGATGAGCGTATTGACAGGTAGGCCCCCTCTCAGAGCCGGTTTTATATGGAGGGAGAGGGTCTTGAGCTGGGAATCCCTGTGACCGAATCGTTCGGGGATATACTCCGGGGAGAACACCCGCTCGTTCCTTATCAATGTTTCTTCTCCAGAGAACACATCCTTGAACTTCATTTTCCACCCTGCGCCATTCTGTTTAAATAGGTTTGCAGGATGAGGGCTGTCCATACTTTTTTCGTGTTGAGATCTTCTCTGAGACAGCATGTCTTTCACCTTCTCCGTGTGTGGCGAGACAAAGAAAGGCTTGCAGAAGACTGCAAGCCCGAAAGATTGCTTCATAAGAAACAACCTTTTCAGAGGTACACAAAGGCAATCATACTCCCATGCTCAATTATAAATCCCTTTGCCGAGAGCGGTGGAAAAATGAGCCTCTTCCTTATTGCAGCTTTTTTTCTATCAAAGAGAAAATAGTGCGGGGGATGGGATTTGAACCCACGCATCACTGCTGAACAGGATCTTAAGTCCTGCGCCTTTGGCCAAGCTCGGCAACCCCCGCATGGGTCCCATATGCGATAGAGAGCGGTGCATTTTCGAATCAAGATGCTACCTTTACCGACATCGGACGCTTCTTCTTCATATCTCTTTGCATGTCTATAAAAGCATTTCTGTGGCAAAGGTTTAAAAATCCTCCTCAAAGCTATGCATATGAAGGTATTGGTACTCTCCAAGCTCGATGAAGAAGGGATAAGACTTCTGCGCGAAAAGCATGAAGTCGAGATAGCTCTCAACCTCTCCGATGCTGAGCTTGTTCAAAAAGTGGCAGACGCCGATGCTCTCATAGTCAGGGCAAAGCCCGAGGTGAGAAAGCCCCTCATCGAAAAGGCACCACATCTCAAGGTTGTCGGAAGGGCAGGCGTGGGCGTCGATAACATAGATGTCGCGGAGTGTGAGAGGCGTGGAATAAAGGTACTCAACGCGCCCATGGCGGCCACGAACTCCGTCGCAGAACTCGTCTTTTCTCTCATGGCTTCCTTTGCCCGCTCCATACCGAGGGCGGACAAGACCACGAAGGAAGGATTGTGGCTCAAGAGTGAATTTGTAGGATTTGAGCTTCGCGGAAAGACACTGGGCATCGTGGGGTTCGGCAGGATAGGGTTCAGACTCGCCGAGATCGCTTTGGCGTTTGGTATGAAGGTGCTCGCCTACGATGTCGTGGACATCAAAGCACTCGCAGACAGGATTGGAGCCAAAGTTGTTCCCCTCGAAAAAATCATAGAAGAGTCAGACATCATTTCCCTCCATGTTCCACTCCTTGATTCTACACGAAACCTCATCTCCCGCTCCCAGATAGCCAAGATGAAATCGAATGCACTCCTCATAAATACTTCGCGGGGGGGCATCGTCAACGAGAAGGATTTGCACGAGGCACTGCGTGACAAAAAGATTGCGGGTGCCTGCCTCGATGTCTTCGAACATGAGCCTCTGAAGGAGTCGCCCCTCTTCACACTCGATAATGTCATACTCACCCCCCACATTGCGGCGAGCACGAAGGAAGGGCAGAAAGCCGCAGGCACAGAGATTGCCCAGAAAGTATTAGAGGCACTCAAATGAAGATAATAGAATCCGTTCCGAATTTCTCTGAAGGCACCAATCAGGAAACGGTGAATGCAATCCTTAATGCCTTCAGAAACACAAGAGGCGTACGACTCCTCGACTCCACCTATGATTCCAATTATAACAGGCTTGTCGCCACAATCATCGGCTCCCCCAAAGCCGTTGAAGAATCATTACTTTGCGCCTCAGACATCGCCATAGAGCGCATAGATATGAGAAATCATAGGGGACAGCACCCGCGTATGGGTGCCGTGGATGTTGTCCCATTCATCCCCATAAGGGATGTCACTATGGATGAATGCGTGCGGTTCTCCAAAAGCTATGGTCGCAGACTCTCACAGAAACACAATCTCCCTGTATTCCTCTATGATGAATCTGCCAGGAATGAAAAGAGGAGAGACATTGACTTTTTGAGAAGAGGGGAGTTTGAAGGACTCACAGAAGCATTGAAGGACAAAGAGAGAAAACCAGACTTCGGTCCCGCCGTCCCTCATCCCACCGCAGGCGCAACGGCAACGGGGGCACGTGGCATAATGGTAGGGCTCAATGTGAACCTCTCGACTCCCGATCTCCAAATTGCGAAAAAGATTGCCAAAGCCATACGTGCAAAAAGCGGGGGTCTCGCCAACATAAAGGCGATGGCAGCACGAATAGAGGAGAGAAACATAACGCAACTTGGTATCACTAATGTCAACTTCATAAAAACGCCGCTCTACAGACAATTGGAGCTCATACGAATCGAGGCTGAGAGATACAATGTGCGAATCATAGGAAGCGAATTTTGCGGCATGGTACCCCTCGATGCACTCATTTCCGTCGTCGAGTACTACCTGAAGCTCGAGAACTTCAAGAGGGAACAGGTCATAGACATCCATATTCCTCCAGACTAGGCAATCACGGCACCAAGAGGAGCAACTCTTTCAGGTTGGAGGAGAATGACCCCTTCATCGGTAAGGACTCCGAGGACGAGTACCTCTGAGAGAAATGTGGCAATCTGGCGAGGAGGGAAGTTGACGATTGCGATGATCTGTCTTCCCATCAATTCCTCTTTCTCATAATTCGTTATGCCTGCGGATGACTTTTTTATTCCGAGTTCCCCGAAGTCTATAGTCAATTTGTAAGACGGGTTTCTCGCCTCGGGAAAATTGTGGACTGAGAGGATTTTTCCAACCCTGAAATCAAGCATCTGAAAATCTTCAATTTTCGCCATGAAAGACGATACAGTGAATCCTTAAGAGATTTTCTCAAGTAGACAAAGGACCTCTTCATACATATTGTTGAGTATAATCAGAAGGGATTCTATGGGGACACAGGGATTTGAACCCCGATCAACAGGTTTCGCCAGCGCTGTGTAAAGACGTCAGTTCCACCGACGTCCGCTTGATATGAAGACGTCAGTACGCTGACATCCGGTCGCTGTGGATTTTTCCATTCTCGCGACACACCAACGCCCGCTCCAGGTTGCTCGTCATCTGCTCGAATGTCATTTTGATGTACATCTAAGCATCAGCCTACCTATTGCCCTTCGATGTCGGCTCTGCCGACATCTTTACATTCGCTTCTGGAGCCTGCTGTGATGCCTGGTTACACTATGTCCCCATAGTGCAGGAATTGACCCTTTTTTTGATATTTAAGCATTTCGGTTTGCTCTACTCACATTCTATTCTTCCGCGATGGGCAGACGCCATATACCTCATGATGGCGGTCAAGACTCTCCAGTCTATGACAATGTGTATGACTGTGACAGTTATCGCAGCCACGCTTATCCAGAAGTGCAGGTCTCCCCAGGCGCTCTTCGTGAGTCCGAGCATGAGTGGGATTCTTCCTGAACGGGGACCCGAGGGAGCAGCCCACATGAGAAATCCAGTGAAAGCCGAAATGCCCCATGTCACAAAAAGGGCGATTGCCACCCAGGCACGCGCATATGCCTTTCCGCTAAAACGTTTTTTTTCCATTTTGATTTCCTTCAAGAAATTCAGCGGCTCTGATTCATAAATGTATCGAAAAAATCAATACCTTAATGTCATTCGTGCATCCACGACTTGCGCGCCTTTCCTCTTTCAAAGACTGCAATGGCTCTGGGATAGAAGAGTCTCTCCATGAGACGGTTAGTAAAGAAGCCTTAAAAATTTTTTTATGCTCCTTCACCGATAGCCTTATAAATTATGTAGGAGGAATGGAATCGTGAAATGTAGATTCTGCAACTCAGAGATGCATGAGGGCTGGTCATTCTGTCCTTACTGCGGGGCACCCTCTGGATTGGAATTCAGACCGGTGTTTGCTCCGCAGGAGGTCGAGGAGGAAATAAAAAAACTACACAGGATTTTAACCTCCACATTGGGACCGGAAATGAGAGGGGGGATAAGCATAAAGATTTCCAATGTCGACGGCAAGCCCGACATACAGATGAAGCGTTTCGGGGATCTTGAGGAGATACCCTCCGAAAAGCAGGTTACATTCACGCAGAGAGTGAGACAGATACCGCGTGAAACCTCTGAACCAGAAGCGGTGGTGCAGAAGGTGGACAATACCTATATTCTAAAAATAAAAATGCCTGACGTGGGAGAGGAAGACATAGATGTGTTGAAGCTCGAGAACTCAGTGGAGATACGGGGATACATGGGAGATAAGGTGTATTTCAAGGTATTCGAGATTCCCATCAATGGGAAAATCATCTACAGGAAACTGGAGGAAGGAGTCCTCACGGTCAAGGTTGCAGTGTGATACGCATGGAAGAGGAGGAAGGGAAGGATTATTTCGGAGAAGGGGAAAAAGGTGTGAAGAAGGAAAAAAGCATTGAAGAACTCGAGAGGACCCTGCACGATGCTCTGCGGAAAAATGACGAGTATCTCGGAATGCTCCAAAGGCTCCAGGCAGATTTTGAGAACTATAAGAAGAGGATGATGCGGGAGAGAGAGGAACTTGTGAACCTTGCGGAATCAGAACTCGTCTTACACTTGCTCCCTCTCCTGGACAATTTTGAGATTGCACTCGCGCATGAGAAGAGTGATGTGCTCTCAATGCTCTACACACAATTGAGAAAAATGCTTGCGGCGAGAGGTCTTGAAGAGATTGAAAATACACTCTTTGACCCTTACTACCACGAAGCCGTTGCCACGGCGCAGGACCCCGAAAAACCTGAGGATGCCATCGTTGAGGTGCTGAAGAAGGGGTATCGGTTCTGCGGTAAAGTCATAAGGCATTCGCAGGTTTGCGTCAACAGGATAATCTGATTCCGTATGTCGGACTAATGCATTCCAATTAATTTCTGAACTTCAGAGGATTCCCTCTCCATTAAAGAAGCATGGCAAATCTGAAGAATATTTCCGAGATGAAGCAACGTGAATATCAGTGAGGTTTGCATCTCCGATACGAATAATGCTACATCTTTGCAGACACCTCATCTTCCATAATGTTGACAAAATTCTGCAGAGGCAATTCATCTCGAATCGAAACCCTCGGTTGCGTATATGATATGCTGCAGTAGCTCTATTATTGCCTTGATTCTGCCACTCGAGTGATGTTTGAGAAAACGATTATTATTTGAAACGGACTAAAAAGCTTTAAAAAAGCTTCGTTGACAAGAAAGGAAAGCCGAACGAAACAAAGACTCATGCCTGCCAATAAAGGCGTCAATTCGTAGAATTGGGAGGGGAAAAGGAGGCTTATTTTTTTCCCAAAAACCGTAAGCTTTATAAATGAAAAAAAGATTAACAAAAGGTAAAGTTAACATTAGGTATTTTTAAGGTGGTTCAATGAGCAAGGTTTTAGGCATAGATTTGGGCACAACAAACTCCTGCATGGCAGTCATGGAGGCAGGAGAGCCGGTCGTCATCCACAATGCAGAGGGAGGGCGGACAACCCCGAGCGTTGTGGGGTTCTCAAAGACAGAAGAGAGACTGGTGGGTCAGGTGGCAAAAAGACAGGCCATCTCCAACCCGGAAAATACGGTCTACTCCATAAAACGATTCATGGGGAGGACCTACAACGAGGTGGATGTGGAGAGAAAGCAGGTCCCCTATAAGGTCGTCATGGGTTCCCACGGAGATGCCAAGGTGGAGATTTCGGGAAAGCAGTTTACACCCCAGGAAATTTCTTCCATGATTCTCCTCAAGATGAAGCAGGATGCGGAGAATTATCTGGGAGAAAAGATAAGTGATGCGGTCATCACGGTCCCGGCATATTTCAACGATTCCCAGCGCAAGGCGACAAAGGAGGCGGGAGAGATTGCGGGTTTAAACGTCATACGAATAATCAACGAGCCCACTGCCTCGGCACTCGCCTATGGTCTGGACAAGGGAGAGGAGCAGAAGATTCTTGTCTACGACCTCGGAGGAGGAACATTCGATGTGTCCATACTCGACATAGGCGAAGGGGTCTTTGAGGTGAAGGCAACTAATGGAGATACGCATCTGGGGGGAGACGACTGGGATCAGGTTCTCATCGATTTCCTCGTTTCGGAATTCAAGAAGCGCGAGGGCATTGACCTGAGCAGAGACAGGATGGCTATGCAAAGACTCAAGGAAGCTGCAGAGAAAGCCAAGATTGAATTGTCGGGTCTGGGACAAACCAATGTCTCTCTGCCTTTCATTTCTGCGAATGCATCGGGTGCAAAGCACCTGGATATAACGATTGCGCGCGGACAGTTTGAAAATATGACAAAGCATCTTCTCGATCGCACTGTCGACCCCATGAAAAAGGCACTCGCCGATGCCAAACTCGAGCCCGAGGACATTGACAGGGTGCTTCTCGTAGGGGGTGCAACCCGCATGCCTATGGTACAGGAACTCGTGCGCCAGTTCTTCGGGAAGGAATCATACAAAAACATTAATCCGGACGAGTGCGTCGCCATAGGGGCTGCGATTCAGGCGGGTGTACTCTCAGGTTCTGTCAAGGACGTCCTTCTCCTCGATGTCACACCGCTCTCACTCGGAATCGAGACCCTGGGTGGTGTCTTCACACGGTTAATAGAGAGAAATACAACAATTCCCACAAAGAAGAGCCAGGTGTTCTCGACTGCATCCGATAATCAGCCTTCTGTGGAAATCCACGTTTTACAGGGGGAGCGTGCAATGGCGGTGGATAACCACACGCTGGGAAAGTTTTTCCTCGACGGCATTCCCCCCGCCCCACGAGGGATTCCTCAGATAGAGGTGACATTCGACATAGACGCCAATGGAATTCTCGATGTCAAGGCCAGGGATTTGGGTACGGGCAAAGAGCAAAAGATAAGGATTACCGCTTCCACAAGCCTCTCCCGCGACCAGGTGGATAAGATGCGTCGTGAGGCAGAGCAGTACGCAGAGCAAGACACGAAGAGGAAAGAACTCATAGAAGCGCGCAACACCGCAGACACCCTCATCTACACCACAGAGAAAACGCTCCGCGACTTCAAGGATAAAATCCCGGCGCAAGACCGGGAGAAAATAGAACATGAAATCGCCAATCTCAAATCCAAGATGCAGTCTGAAAACATACAGGACATTCGCAATGGCATTGAGGAACTCTCACGGGTTGCACAGGTGGTGGGGCAGATTATTTACCAACAGGCTCAGCAACAGCAAACGAACCAACAGCAATCTGAACAGCAACAGGACAATAAGGACGGACCCATAAACGCAGACTATACCGTAGAGGATGATGATAAGAAATAAGGTGTATTCTTGAAGAAGGATTATTACGAGGTCCTGGGTGTCCCTCGCGGTGCAACGGATGAGGAGATAAAGAAGAGTTACCGCACACTCGCACGAAAGCACCACCCAGACATGAATCCTCAGAACAAGAAGGATGCCGAGGAGAAGTTCAAAGAGATTTCCGAGGCATATGAAGTGCTCATGGACAAAGATAAGAGGTCACACTACGACACGTATGGTCATGCGGGGATAAATCAGGAGTTCCCGGGCGGATTCTCATGGAACAACTTCTCCCACTTCGATGACCTGGAAGACCTTTTCGGAGGGAGCATCTTTGATATGTTCTTTGGGCGTGAGAGTCCTTTGAGGCGTGAGCGTGTGACGAAGGGACGCGACCTTCGCATCGACCTGGAGCTCGACCTCCATGAAGCGGCGGCGGGCAAGGAGGCTCATGTGAATCTGAATAAGAATGAGAGATGCCTCTCGTGCAGTGGGAGCGGTGCCACTTCTTCGAAAGACATTAAGACGTGCCCGCAGTGCGGTGGAAGCGGAATAATGCGTAACGCCCGCTCAACGGGATTCATGCAATTCATCACCCAGACCACCTGCTCGAAATGTGGTGGTACTGGAAAAAAGATAAGCAACCCATGCATCGAATGTAGGGGCACAGGCATTGTGAGAAGGAAGAAAAAGATAAGCGTCAAAGTACCCGCAGGCGTGGAAGACGGCACGACACTCAAGATAACGGGTGAGGGAGAGGTGCCCAACAAGGGCATTCCCGGGGACCTCTATGTCTTCATACACATCCCCGAGGATAAGGTTTTTAAGAGGGCGGGTACAGAGCTTTTCTGCGAAATCCCCATAGAGTTTCCCCAGGCGGCTCTTGGGGCTGAGATTGAGATTCCCACCCTCAACGGGAGGACGATTCTCAGAATCCCTGCCGGCACCCAGGGCGGAACCGAATTCCGTTTCAGGGGCGAAGGCATGCCTGGCATTCGTGGGGGGCGTGGAGACTTGCATGTGAAGGTACATGTGAGAGTTCCCACGAGACTTGCGGAAGAGCAAAAAAGGCTCCTGCGTGAGTTTGCCTCATTAATGGGATATAGTAAAGCTGAAGAGAAGCCTTTCTTCAGTAAATTATTCTAATGGAGGTATAAAAAATGGCTGATACTATTAGACAAGGAGAAATAACAAAGGAAGGAACGCAGCGCTTCATGGCGCGCGATGCACAGAGGATGAACATCCTCGCAGGCAGGATTGTGGCGGAGACCATTAGGACCACTTTGGGTCCCCGCGGAATGGACAAGATGCTCGTCGATTCCATGGGAGACGTGGTCATTACCAATGATGGTGCCACAATTCTGAAAGAGATGGATATTGCCCACCCGGCCGCAAAGATGATAGTCGAGGTGGCAAAGACGCAGGATGACGAGGTAGGAGACGGTACCACGACGGCTGCGGTAATCGCGGGAGAACTTCTCAAGAAGGCAGAGGAACTCCTGGATGAAAAGATACACCCCACCGTCGTCACGAAGGGTTACACTCTCGCCGCAGAGAAGGCGATGAAACTATTGGACGAGATTTCCACAAAAGCCACAGATGATGTGACCCTGAAGAAAGTGGCAATAACCACACTCACGGGAAAAGGCGCCGAGGTGGGTAGGGAGTACCTCGCAGACCTCGCGGTTAAGGCTGTCAAGTCTGTTGCAGAGGGCAATGAAGTCGATCTTGAAGACATAAAACTTGAGAAGAAAGAAGGCGGGTCACTCGAAGAATCTCGGATTATCTACGGCGTCACCATAGACAAAGAGGTCGTCCACTCGGGAATGCCAAAAAGCGTGAAGAATGCAAAGATTGCACTCGTGGATGCGGCGCTTGAGATTGAGAAGACAGAGACGGATGCGAAAATAAACATAAGTTCCCCTGAGCAGCTTTCACTGTTTCTGGAACAGGAGGAGAAAATGCTGCGCGAGATGGCCGAGAAGATAAAGGCGACGGGTGCAATGGTTCTCTTCTGTCAGAAGGGAATCGATGACCTCGCCCAGCACTATCTTGCGAAGCATGGGATACTCGCAGCACGACGCGTCAAGAAATCCGATATGGAGAAACTGGCAAAGGCAACAGGCGCCCGAATCGTCTCAAACATAAATGAGCTTTCCAAAGATGATTTGGGTGAGGCGGGTCTCGTCGAGGAGAGAAAGATTGCCAAAGATGAGATGATATTCGTCTAGAACTGCAAACACCCCAAAGCCATCACA
>Ga0315268_10005826_pt1 | contig 13178 bp, 14 predicted proteins | sample C1_top_MG_FD_204535 | JGI IMG/M metagenome (GOLD analysis project Ga0315268, IMG submission 204535) | Sediment microbial communities from Yellowstone Lake, YNP, Wyoming, USA - C1_top | ecosystem: Environmental > Aquatic > Freshwater > Lake > Sediment | place: USA: Wyoming | collected 2017-08-01 | reverse complement strand
TGAAGGATGAAATAATCATTAAAGCCCTAGATAAACTCGCTTTAGCTTTAGCTAAACATAGGCATAAATGGACTGAGACAGAACGCAGACTTTATGAAAAAGCTATCGCTATTCTCAAAGAGCCTATTTAGGTCTTCTGTTATAGGGTGATTGATTAGTTGGTTTCACTGAAATACCTAAATCTGCCGCTTTTGAATAAATAGCATCTGGGGTTCTGCCAAGCTCAAGGCTTATTACTCTTGTGGGTGTATTCTCCTTAACAAGTTGCTTAAGGTTTTTAATGTCTTGCGGTGTCCAAGCCTTGCCACTATTTCGATTTGATTTAGACATACCAACCCTCCTATAAGATGTTTGGTTCGGATTATAGCACCCCAGAAAGCGAGATAATAGGGTCTAAACTCATCAGAAAGATGGATAAGCCCCTTAGAATGCAAGATAAAGGGCTAATAAGGGTTGACAATTGTATATGTGCGCTATAATATGTAAATTACATAGACAGTATAGACACATCATATCTATGATGATGTGCGTGAGACAGTAGGTGGCTGTCGATGACCTAGCACCACTAGATAAGTGGAGCAGGAGGAAGAATATGAAAACTCTAGTAAAATTTGCGGTATCAGGTGATATTGCCTTTGATGGTAAGTGCTACGTTGCTATTTGCAATGATTTGGGTCTTGTCGTTTATGGTAAAACAAAAGGCGATGCTGATAAACGCATGTCCAAAGCGATTGATATTTGGTCTGATAGATTAAATGTTAAGGGTTTGCTTGTTAATAGGCTGAATACATGGATGATTCCGCATAAGATTATCCGCATACATACTATGAGAAAGGGTGCCATTAAGCGTAATTGGGGTAAGGAGCTTTCAGTCGCCATGTGCTCATAGGATAAACTAATGGGGAAATCCTTAACGCCACCTAAAATTCGCCAAGTTCTTGAACAAATGGGGTGGCATTTTGTGGAAGAAACTGATGGTTTTTACATATTTGAATATGACTTAGATAATACTTTCAAGGGGCCATTGATTATAGATATGTCCTTCCCTGAATGTTCGGAGGAACAAATAAAACTTCCTCTCGAGAAAAACGGGGTTGACTTTTCGGTATTTACACAAATACTAGACACAATCGATGGATAAGGGAATATGCCCAAACTAGACATACCTAGAAAAGACATTGGTAAAGACTTTAGCAAAGAGGGTTTTCTTAAAGACTTGCGGAAAGTCTGCAAGTCTAGTGGGATTAAACCCGCTTCAAAACAGTCTGGAACATCGGTTGTTCATCATTCCGATGGTTGTAACGAAAACCGTACTCGTTAATATAGGTCTGCAAGTATTTGTTGCTTACAGAATGATAGACTCCGTTTATCCCACGCTTTAGCAAACTCCAAAAGCCCTCAATCGTGTTAGTGTGCGCTTGCCCTACCACGTAGACTTTGGCATTATGCTGGACACGAATATGGTTGTAGCCTAAACGCTTTAAGCCATCATAAGCAACAAATTCATCGGTGTAAACATTTGCCTCTTTGGATACTTGCTTTTCGACCATTGGGTAAATGGTTTGACTACTGCAATCGGCTGTCTTATTGGCTGAAAGCCTGCCCTTACGCTCTACAATGCCTATCACTGGTGTTTTACCTTCAGCTCCTCGCCCTCTTTTACCCTGGCGGACACCGCCCATATATGTCTCATCCACTTCAACCTGCCCGGTCTTTAATATGCTTTCCTTCTCACATAGTAAGGAACGGATTTGCTTAAACATACGCCAGGCTGTCTTATAAGTAACGCCAGTCTCACGCTGGATTTGCTTTGCGGATATACCGCACCTTGTTGAACTCATCAGATAGATAGCGTAGAACCACAGTTTAAGAGGCGTTACACTCTTCTCAAAGATAGTGCCAACCATAGGATAGACTTGACTCCCGCAATAATCGCACGCATAGCAGGCTCTATTAGTTACTTTGTGATGCTTCGTAACCTTCCCGCATTTCTCACAGTTGATGCCTTCGGGGAAGCGGAAATCCTTTAGCCAATCCATGCAAGCGTTATCATCGGGAAAGTCTAGGTTAAAATCCTTGATTGTGTATTTCTGCTGTTTCATGGCTAACTCCTATCTTTGATGATAAGAGTCTAGCACAAATCTTACTTGTTGTCAAGGGATAATTACCTTAATTTATTTAGGCTGCGAGCAGAGCTCGGATACCAGGATGGTCAGGGCCAGCTCATCGTCGTATTTGCCGGTCTTGATGGCGATATCGGTTTCGAGCAGTTTGTGGTAAAACTCTTTCAGGCGGGATATGGAATAGCGCCCAGCCTGTTCCAGCGTTTTGCGGAAGGGGAAATCGGAAAGGCCGAGAGTGCTCTGCATGGCCGACTCGGACAGGCCGGAGGCTCTCAGCTCCCTGGCGCGCACTACAAAGCGCAGCTGGCGCGCCAACATGGCCAGTATGTAGCTGGGAGCAATACCCGCCTGGAGCAGTTCACCCAGCGATTGGTTTGCCAGGTTCAGCCTGCCGTCCACAATGGCATCCACCAGCGTAAAGATGCTGGCCTCGCGGGAGAGACTAACCAGCTTCTGGACATCGTCTGCCTCGATAGAGCGGCCTGCGGCATAGAGCGCCAGCTTCTGGATTTCCCCGTTCATGACCCACAGGTCGCTGCCCACCAGCCTGACCAGCGACTTGAGAGCCTCGTCCGAGATAACGGCTCCAAGCAGGGCAAGACGTTTCCTGGCCCAGCTCTCGAGCTGTGGCCCCTTGAGAGGGGCAAAATATCTGACTACGGCCCCGGGGGAGAGCGCCTTCAACAATGCATTGGACTTGCCCAGCTCGCCGTCGGTCAGCACCAGCACCGTGCTGTCGGGGGCGGTGTTAATAAGTTGAGCAAAAGAGAGATGAAGCTCGGCTTCAATATCCTTGACCGGTTTAGAGATTTTCTTGGCCGCGCCGCGTTTTTCCTTGGGTTCGAAACGCCCCAGCAGGCCATCGATAATCACCAGCCTCTTTTCCCCGAAGAAGGGCATAGACTGGACGGCGGAGCGCAGCTCTTCGGGGCGGAGTTTGGCCCCTTCCAGCCGCGAGGTATTGGCCGAGAGGATGGATGCTTCGCCCAGGCCTTGCTTAATCTCTTCGAGGGCTTCGCGGATAGAAAAATCATCGCCGCCGTAAAGGACGTGTATCAAGCTCAAAACTCCTGAGCCATTGTAGCACACACTAAACGGGCAAGACTATCGCCGGACGTCTCATCGTTTCAAAGCGACGGGCCGTCATTCCCCGATGGTAAAACTGCAGGGACAGCCTCTAACTTTACCCCATTTTTACCATACGCTATTATAATGATTGAGTTAAATAAGAATACCATGGCAGGTGTGATTATGAAGCGTACCCTTTTTCGCGCAGGCTTGCTGCTGGCACTGGCGGCCATGGCTTTTCAGTTGCCAGCCCTAGTGCGAGCCGATAGCGCCAGCGTCTGGAGCCCTGCGCCCATCAATGCCACCAACAACCTTGTCAGCGTCTGGGGCAGCTCCTCAAATGATGTCTTCGCCGTGGGGACGGGCGGCGTCATATTGCACTATGACGGCACAAGCTGGAAGCCCATGGCAAGCGTTATTACAAAGACATTGTATGGTGTCTGGGGCAGCTCCTCAAGCAATGCCTTCGCCGTGGGGGCGGGCGGCGTTATCCTGCACTATGACGGCACAAGCTGGACTCCCATGACCAGCGGCACGACGAACGACCTCTACGGCGTCTGGGGCAACTCGGGCTCCAGTGTTTTCGCTGTGGGCTATAACGGCACCGTTCTGCACTACGACGGCAGTAGCTGGACTTCCATGATCAGCGGCACCATGAGTTATCTGCTGGGCATCTGGGGCAGCAGTGCCAAGGATGTCTTCGCCGCAGGCGCCGGCGGTGCCGTTCTGCACTACGACGGCAGTAGCTGGAGTGCTATGACCAGCGGCACCACGAACGACCTCACCAGCGTCTGGGGCAGCTCCCCCAACGACATTTTCAGCGCAGGCGTTTCCGGCACCATCCTGCACTACAACGGCACTAATTGGAGTGCTATGACCAGCGGCACCACGGATGACTTCCACCGGCTGTGGGGCTCCGCCAGCGGCAACGTGCTGGCGGTCGCCACCAGGGGGGTCATACTGCACTACGACGGGGGTAGCTGGAGCGCCATGTCCAGCGGCACCACGAACGACCTCCACGGCGTTTGGGGCAGTTCCTCCAGCGATGTTTTCAGCGTAGGGGCTTCCGGTACCACCCTGCACTTCGATGGCAGTAGCTGGACGGCTGTTTCCATCACGGCTGCGGACGATTTTCCCGGCATCTGGGGCAGTTCCTCCAGCAGCGTTATCGCTGTGAGCGCTGCCGGGAATGTCTTCTCTTACGACGGCACGAACTGGAGCATAACTTCTGCCAGCGCCAAGGGCCTGCTCGCCGTATGGGGCACCTCTTCCAGCGACATATTCGCCGTAGGAGCCTCCGGCACTATTTTCCACAACGACGGCAGCGTCTGGGGTGCCATGTCGAGCGGCACCACCAGCGACCTTCACGCGGTGTGGGGCAGCGGCACCAAGGATGTCTTCGCCGCAGGAGACTCGGGAACTATCCTGCACTACGACGGTGCGGGCTGGACCTCCCTGACCAGCGGCACCACCAGCGACTTGAGCGCCATCTGGGGCACCTCGCCCACCAGTGTCCTCGCCGTGGGGGCGGGAGGCACCATCCTGCGCTATGACGGCACCACCTGGATAACCATGACCAGCGGCACCACCAGCGACCTTCACGCGGTGTGGGGCAGCACCACCACTGACATCTTCGCCGTGGGGGCAGGCGGTACCATACTACACTCTGACGGCACCACCTGGACTTCTATGACCAGCAGCAGCACAAGCGACCTGAACGCCATCTGGGGCAATTCCTCAAGCGACGTCTTCGCCGTTGGGGCGGGGGGCACCGTCTTGCACTATGACGGCACGAACTGGACTTCCATGACCAGCGGCACCACCAGCACGCTTTACGGCGTATGGGGCAGCTCCTCAAGCAGCGTCTATGCCGTCGGTGTTTCCGGAACCAGTCTCAAATACGGGGCGCCACCTGTCACGACCACGACTCCTCCCACAACCACCACAACCACGCCACCTACAACTACCACCACGCCTCCGACGACGACAACCACCACGCCGCCAGCGACCTCGGGCGGGATTGATGCGGGCGTAATCGCAGCCATCGTCATAGGCGTCATCATCCTGGGCATCATCGCCGCGTCAGTGTTCCGCAGGCCAAAGAAAGCCGTACGCAAGTAAAAACTGATGGGTTAATTGAATAAGGAAGGGGAAGGCGACAGTATCGCCTCCCCCTTTGATTTACCGATGGCGGGCTCCCAAAAAGGATGGGCCGTCTGAGCGGATGCTCTTTCTTGCAGTTCGTCACGTCTGATAGTAAAATGGGGCAAATCCTGAAGGAGAAATGCTATGACAGAACCCGTCATCGCCGAAATCAAGAAACTGGCGGCTATCGCCACCGATATGGACCTTTCCGGAGGCCTGCGCGCGAACGCCATCAAGAACATGGGCAACATCGGCACGCGCGATGCCCTGCTGGCGCTGCTGGAGCTGGCTTCCAACGAAAAACTCAATCCGGGCGAGCGCAAGCTGGCCCTCAAGCAGGCCGAAAGAATCATCAAATAGCCAGGTAGGGAACCCATGAGCGTAGGTATCGGCATCATCGGGCTTTCTGGCAGCGGCCGCACCACCATTTTCAATGCGCTGACGGCGGGCAAAGTTGAGACAGGCGGATACGGCACGGCCAGTGCGGCCCACATAGGCATGGCCAGGGTGCCGGACGAACGCCTCGTGGTGCTGACCGGCATGTTCCACCCCAAAAAGACCGTCCATGCCGAGATAAAATATCTGGACATCGGCGCGTCGGTCAAGAGCCTGGCCAAAGAAGGCGGCGTGGGCGGGCAATTGCTCACCCAGCTGGCCGGAGTGGATGCCTTGCTCAATGTGGTACGCGCCTTCGAGGACCCCACCATACCCCACCCGTCAGGCGGCATAGACGTGGCGCGCGACATCGGCGAGATGAACCTGGAACTGGCCTTTTCCGACCTGGCCATCATCGAAAAACGCTTCAACCGCATCGCCTCGTCTATTCGCGGAGCCAAGCCGGAAGAGAAGCCGCGCCTTCTTTTAGAGCAGGAACTGCTGCACCGGCTGAAGGATGAGCTGGAAAAGGACATCCCCATACGCGAGCAGAAGCTGACAGAGGAGGAGGAGCGCATCATCGCGGGCTACCAGTTTCTCTCGGCCAAGCCGCTTATCACGCTGGTCAACATTGGCGAGGCCGACCTGCCAAAGGCTAAACAGATGGAGGCAGAGCTAAACCAGCACTTTGCCCGGCCCAACCACCGCGTTATCGTTTTGTGCGGCAAGCTGGAGATGGACCTCTCCGGGCTGGATGAGGCCTCCGTCAAGGACTTCCTCAAGGAATACGGGCTGGAAAAGACCGGCCTGGAACGCGTCATCCAGACCTCATACGAGCTGCTGGGGCTGATTTCCTTTCTCACCGTGGGCCCGGACGAGGTGCGCGCTTGGCCCATCACCAGAGGCTCAATAGCACAGAAGGCCGCCGGCAAGATACACTCCGACATCGAAAGAGGTTTTATACGCGCCGAGGTCATCGGCTACAAGGAGCTGCTGGAGTGCGGCACATTGGCCGAGGCCAAGAAGCGCGGGGTGCTCAGGCTGGAAGGCAAGACCTACGTGGTGCAGGATGGGGACGTGATAAACTTTTTGTTCAACGTGTGAGGATTACCCATTGCATAGCAAAGTCCCCTCTCCAAACCAAGGAGAGGGGACTTTTATTTATTCTATCTGGATTCTGTTTTCAAAACGGCAGCGGCTTTTCTACTCCCCGCCCTCCCCCGGCGTCCCCGTCTGCTTTATCTTTTGTATCACATAATCTATGGTGGCCTTCTTGCGGTTCTGGTACATCTTAACCAGGATACCGATAAACCTGGCGAACGCCAGCAGGAAGAAAATCAAATATACCGCCTGCCATGTGCTGGCAGACAGCGGGCCGATGTCCTTGAAGGTGGTGAGCAGCAGCGTGGACAGAAACGAAAGCGCCAGCGTACCCGCCCCCAGCCACTCGGCTCGCGAGTTCAGCGTCTCGCGGTGCTGGATGAGCGCCAGCCTCAGCTTATCCTCGGTGGTGAGCACCACGTCCTGCGTCAGGTTCTTGTGGATGACAACCTCTCCCTGGAAGTCTTCCTGGTCCAACTCTATAATGGCGCCTTTTTTAGGATTAGGCTTAGGCGTGGTCACTTTCGCTCACCTCCTCCCCCTTGTACACGGTGTACTGCAGAGTTTTGTCAGGGCTGCCCTGCAAGGTATAGACCCGCAGCTGGATGTACAGCCGCCGCCCCTCATACTTGCCGATGCGCATGGGCTTGATGGTGCCCGCGCCGAAACGGTCGTCGAAGTTGTAGAGGGTCAGCTTGAGGGTGCCGGGTTCGGGCACGCTGCTTTCCACGGAAGTATCGCGGTTTTCGTCACCCGTCTTGAACTCGAAGACGACACTGATGCCGAGGTCCTTGTAGTGCAGCGCAATGGGGTTGCCGGCAAAGGATATGACCGTCCCGGAGTCAATGACCTCAGCCGGACCCGAATTTACGGTCTTGGCGAGAAATGTTTGTTCTTCGGCCATCCCAGCCTCCTTATTCACGTGTGAGATAAAGTATATAGTTTTCAAGACTCGCGGGCAACAGAGCTGCAGGGGCGGGTTTAAAACCCGCCCGCCGGATGTAGGGGCGTCCGGGGGACGCTGTCTGGTAGGGGGCACGGTGCGCCGTGCCTCCTTGTCGTTGCGAGGAGTCCCGATACACTACCTCATAAATAAAGTGGTTATCGGGACGACGTGGCAATCTCCGATAGTTGTTCCTCGATTGCCATACTCCGGGCTATTGCGGGACAAATGGAGCTTCTCTCCTCTACCCTCTCCCTTGAGGGGGGAGGGTAGAGCCCGCACTGAGTCCGCCTCTGGCGGACGACGTGGTGAGGGTGAAACCAATCCTAAAAAGCGATAATTGGATAAGATTTTTCGCTTCGTTCGAGCGAGGCTTGCAGACGTCCGGAGTTATTGTCCGCGCAGGTAGCGGTCTATGTCCACGGCGGCGCGCCTGGCGGCACCCATGGCCGATATTACGGTGGCGGCACCGGTTACGGCATCGCCCCCGGCCCACACGCCGGGCTTTCTGGTCCTGCCGCTGGCTTCATCGGCCACCACCGTGCCGTTCTTGGAGGTCTCCAGACCCGGTGTAGTCTGAGCGATGAGAGGGTTGGGAGAAGTGCCCAGAGCCACCACCACCACGTCCGCCTGCATGGCGAAATCGCTGTCGGGCTTGGGGAAAGGACGGCGCCGGCCACTGTCGTCCAGCTCGCCCAACTCCATCTGGTAGCATTCCATGGCCACCACACGCCCCTGCTCGTCACCCAGGAAGCGTTTGGGGTTGGCCGGCAGGCCGAATCTGATGCCCTCTTCCTTGGCGTTCTCCACCTCTTCACGGCGCGCCGGCATCTCATCCATGCTGCGGCGATAGACGATGGAGACCTGCTCTGCCCCCAGTCTGAGGGCACAGCGGGCGGCATCCATAGCCACATTGCCGCCGCCGATGACGGCCACCTTGCGCCCGAGTCTCACCGGCGTGTCGTACGCGGGGAAGCGGTAGGCCTGCATCAGGTTGACGCGGGTGAGATACTCGTTGGCCGAATAGACACCGCTCAGATTCTCACCGGGGACGCCCAGCAGGGTGGGCAGTCCGGCGCCGGTTCCCAAGAAAACGGCGTTGTAGCCATCGTGCAGCAGCTCGTCCACCGTATCAATCTTGCCAATGACCGCATTGAGTTCCAGCGCCACACCCAGGGACTTCACATAGTCCACCTCGGCGCGCACGATCTCCTTGGGCAGCCTGAATTCAGGAATGCCGTAGGTGAGCACGCCGCCCGCCACGTGCAGGGCTTCGAAAATCGTCACCCCGTGCCCGGCTCGCGCCAGAGAGGCGGCGCAGGTGAGACCAGCGGGTCCCGAACCCACCACCGCCACCCGCTTGCCTGAAGGTGGGCGTATTTCATCCTGCACGGAGGCCGGATTGGCCCGCGCCCAGTCGGCCACAAAGCGCTCCAGACGCCCGATAGCGATAGAGGCGCCTTTCCTTCCCACGACGCAGTGCAGCTCGCACTGGGCTTCCTGAGGGCACACCCGCCCGCAGACGCCAGGCAAGGCGTTCTTTTCCTTGAGAACACGCGCCGCCTGCGGCAGGTCATTCTCGCGGATAGCGGCTATGAAAGCCGGGATGTCAATCTCCACCGGGCAGCCGCTGGTGCAGTTTTTGCGGGGACAGGAGAGGCAGCGGGACGCTTCGGCCTGCGCCTGCTCTAGGGTATAACCCAGGGCTACCTCGTTAAAATTCTTGATGCGCTCGCCGGGGTCCTGGCGTGGCATGTCCACACGGTCGAGATTAAGACTGTTAGCCATTGAGTGCCGCCTCCGGACAGACACCGCGCTGACACTGCCACTCTTTTACGGAACGGGCTTCTTCTTCGAGATAGGCGCGCTGGCGGACGAGCAACTCGTCCCAGTCAACCTCGTGCCCGTCGAAATCGGGCCCGTCGACGCAGGCGAAACGGGTAACGCCGCCCACGGTGACGCGGCAGCAGCCGCACATGCCGGTGCCGTCCACCATGATGGGGTTAAGGCTGGTGATGGTCTTAACCTTGAAAGGCTTGGTGGTTTTGGAGCAGAACTTCATCATTACGGTGGGGCCGATGGCGATGACTCGGTCTATTTTTTGCTCCTCGGAGGCCAGCATGTCGCGCAGGGGTTCGGTGACCAAGCCCTTGCGGCCGTAAGAACCGTCATCGGTGGTGACGATGAGTTCGTCACTGTAACGGGCGACCTCCTTTTCCCAGAAGAGGAGGTCCTGCGAACGCGCTCCCATGATGGTGATAACGCGGTTGCCGGCTTCCTTGAGGGCGCGGGCGATAGGCATAATGGTGGCGGCGGCAAACCCGCCGGCGACGCACACCACGGTTCCAAAATTTTCAATTTCGGTGGGCAGACCCAGCGGGCCAGCGAAGTCCTTGATGGAATCGCCCGTTTTGAGTTGGGCCAGCTTCTGGGTGCTCAACCCCACTTCCATAAAGACCACGGTGACGCTGCCTTCAGCCTTGTCCCAGTCCGCTAGCGTCAGGGGGATGCGCTCGCCGGATTCTCCTTCACGCAGTATGATGAACTGGCCGGCACAGGCTTTGGCCGCCACCTTGGGTACCAGCACCTTGAACAGGTGGATGCTGCGGGTCAGGTCCTGTCTCTCCAGAATCTGATACAAAAAATACTACCCCCTTTTTATGTTTATCATAGAAAAAGAGGATTGGGCCAGTTCTTAGCCCAATTGTATATATACTTTAACATTTTCATCTGCAAGATTTCAAATCGTCGATTTCGACAGTCCCTTAAAAAGTATTATTTACGCACGACGCTGCGCCATCCTTTGTGTCGTCCATAATGAACCAGGACTTCCAAACAGCCCTTGCCGACTTGCCGCCGAGGGTATAAGATATTAAGCATTACGTTTTTTGAGGGGGCTAAGATGACTGGTGAAATGGTACACGTGGGTTTCGGGAACATACTTGCCATGAACAGGGTAATTGCCATTGCCGCCCCCAACTCGGCCCCCACCAAGCGCACCATCCAGGAAGCGCGCAACAAGGGCATGCTGGTGGATATGACCAACGGGCGGCGCACCAAAGCCGTCATTTTTATCGACAGCGGGCACATCGTGCTGGCGGCACTGGCCCCGGAGACCATCACCGGGCGCCTGCAGGTCAGCCGCGGCAGCGCCGTTCTCAGGCCAGAGATAGTTGATGAAGCCATCAAGCTCTAATCCGAGGGACTACCTCCCCCCTGCATCCAAACCGCTTGTCCTGGTACTCTCCGGCCCTTCGGGCGCGGGAAAGGACGCCGTACTTAACTGCATGAAGAGCCGGCACCTGCCGCTGGCTTTTATCGTCACCAGCACCACCCGCCCGCAGCGCTCCGGCGAGGTGGATAACGTCCACTACCACTTCGTCTCGCGGCAGGATTTCCGGTGCCTCTTAGAGCGCCACGAACTCCTTGAACACGCCGCAGTCTACGGCCATTTTTACGGTGTGCCCAGACAGCCAGTGCGCGAGGCGCTAGCACAAGGCAAAGACGTCATCATCAAGGTGGATGTGCAGGGGGCTATGACCATCAAGAAAAAACTGCCCCAGGCCGTTCTGGTCTTCCTCATGCCGCCGTCTATAGATGAGTTGGCGCAGAGGCTGAAACAGCGTAACACCGAATCCGCCGGAGACCTAGAATTGCGCCTTAATATCGCCCGCGCAGAGCTCAAAAAGCTCGGGCTCTTCGATTATCTGGTGACCAGCTATGAGGACCAGGTAGAGCGGGCGGCAAACGATATCGAGGCCATTATCACCGCAGAGAAGCGGCGGATTAAACCCAGAGAATACCGCCTTTAGTCAAGGCCTCAGATAAGAGAGAAGTCGTGCAACACGCACACAGTCAACGGCACCTCGCCGTCGACGCCAAACTCAGGTTCGGCGTGCTCTTGAGTGCCCTCATACTGGGTGCCGAGATAGCCGGCGGTGTCCTGACCAACAGCCTGGCCTTGTTAGCCGATGCCGGGCATGTCCTCACCGACGTTATCGCCCTCGCGCTCTCATGGTACGGCGTGGTGCAGGCTAGGCGTCCTGCCAGCCAGCGCATGACCTTCGGCTATCACCGCATAGGCGTGCTCATCGCTGTGATTAACGCGGCCACCATTTTCGGCGTAGCCGTGTTCATCCTCTACGAAGCGGTGAGGCGGCTGGGCAAGCCGCCTGAGGTTCACAGTGTGCCCATGATGATAGTGGCTGCCGTCGGGCTGGCTGTCAATATCTTCGTGGCTTACTGGCTGCGGGGAGAACGTGAAGAGAATCTCAACGTGCGCAGCGCCTTCTGGCACGCCGCTGGTGATGCCTTAGCATCGGTGGGTGTCATCGCCGGAGGCATCATCATCACCATAACCGGGTTCAACATAGTTGACCCCATCATCGGCGCTGTTATCGGGCTTATCATCGTCGGCGCTGCCTGGGGCATACTCAGGGACGGGCTGCGTGTTCTGCTGGAGGCTGTTCCCTCCCACGTGAAAGTGGATGCTCTGGTCAAAGCCCTGCTTGAGTTGCCGGGCGTTAAAGACGTGCACGATGTGCATGTGTGGAGCATCACGTCGGAGATACACGCCATGAGCGGCCACGTCCTCATCGACGACCAGGCTGTCAGTCAGGCAGCGACAATCCGCGAGAGCATAGAGAAGCTGTTGCGCGCGCGTTTCAAGATAGAACACTCGACGCTGCAGTTCGAATGCCAGACCTGCGATGTAGGCGGCGTGCTGTGCAGCCTGCGCTCAGGCCAGCAGGAGTGCCCCGAGCACCGTAACGGCAAACACAGCCACAGCCACGACGATTGACGGCACCTCAGGCGTTTTTGAGGGCAATACCTTCAAGGACGTTGGCCACGTCTTCACAGCGGTCGGTGGCGCTCTCCATGTGCTCGTAGATTTCGCGCCATTTGATGATGTAGGTAGTGTCCTTGTTTTCGAAAAGCTCACCCAGCGCTTTGCGCGAGATGTCGTCGGCCTCGTTTTCCAGACGGTTGAGGTCGATGCAGTATTCCAGCGCCTTTTTGAATTCAGAGCGACGGCGCAGAAACACCATGGCCTTCTCTACCTCAACCGTCGCTTGCACCAAGATGTCCGCCAGCTCCTGCGAGCGCTTGGTGGGGGCATCTATCTGATAGATGTACATGGCGTCGGCGGCAGCATGAATGAAATCGGCGATGTCGTCCAGGGTGTGGGCCAGCAGGGATATATCTTCCCGGTCGAAAGGTGTGATAAAACTGCGATAGAGCAAGTCCATCACCTGGTGGGTGACGGAGTCACCATTGTGCTCAAGGTCAGTAATACGGGCAATCTTATTGCCGGCGTCTTCCCAGTTGTCCAGTAGGTCTTTCAGGGCACGGGCAATATTCACCACATTTTGTGCGCTTTCGACAAAGAGCTCGAAGAATCTAGTTTCCTGCGGAACCAGAGA
>Ga0315268_10005825_pt1 | contig 13179 bp, 10 predicted proteins | sample C1_top_MG_FD_204535 | JGI IMG/M metagenome (GOLD analysis project Ga0315268, IMG submission 204535) | Sediment microbial communities from Yellowstone Lake, YNP, Wyoming, USA - C1_top | ecosystem: Environmental > Aquatic > Freshwater > Lake > Sediment | place: USA: Wyoming | collected 2017-08-01 | reverse complement strand
CCAGGCGATCGGTTCCGTCAGGAAGGAGATCGACGCCATCGGGATCGAGAAGAAATCCAAGGAAGCCGGGGCGCGCATCGCGACCATCGAGGCATTCAGCCGCCAGCTCGATTCGCTGGTGTCTGATGTGGAGGGCGTGAAGAAGAGGACTTCCGCGACAGCCCCATCCGAAGGCCAGCTCCCCAGCACGGCGGAGTTCCGGAAGAAATTCGAGATCATGAAGAAGGACCTCATGTCGATACGTGCGAAGAACGCTTCGATACGGGAGGACATGGTGAGCCTGCACGAGAGCTCGGAGATACTCAAGGGCGTCGCGGAATCGATCATGGGCAGCGAAGAGAAGGTCGATTCGCTGGAGAAAGAGATGGCGTCCCTCGTGAGCGAGGCCGACGACCTTATGGCAAGGGCCACCGCAGCAGCGGCGAAAGTGAAGGAGAACGCCGAAATGGCGGGAAGGCTGTCAGGCACCATCGCGACGGCCAAAGGGGTCCTGACCAGGTTCCCGAGCCAGGAGAACGTGATGGCTGAACTGGACAGGGTCAAGAAGTCCGAGGATTCGCTCCTTGAGAAGACCACAGCGATGGAGACCCTCCTCGATGCCGCAGGAGGCAGGCAGATAGGGGCCAAGCAGTTCGGAGACCTTTCCAAGAAGATGGATGACAAGGCCCAGGAGATGAAGAATGAACTGGAATCCTTATCCTCGACCCTGGAGGAGGAGAAGGCGACTTATATCGCATTCCAGAAGATCAAGGAACGGATCGTCCCATCCCTGGATTCTTACCAGAAGCAGATCTCCGACATGGAGGCTTCGATCACAAAGATCCAGACGGATTCCATGAAGCAGAAGGAGGCGCTCAGGACGGACACCGAGAAGGTCCATGCGATGCTCAAGGAGCCCGGGACGCAGGAAGCCATGCGGGTGGTCGCGGAGATAGGCGAAAAGAAGAAGCAGCTGGACGAAGTGCGCCAATCGATCGAGGAATTGTCTGATATCTCAGAGAACCTCACCAAACGGATCACATTACTATCCCAGCAGGCGAAGCTATTGGAGATCCGGCAGGGGACCCCCGGGTCGGAGACCGAAGCGCAGGCCAGGAAAGCCGAGATGCGCTCGCAGCTGGAGCTAAGCCAGAGCGAGGAGATGGAATTCCGCAGGAAGAGGGAAGAGCTGAAGAACCTCATCAAGAAACTCTGGGAATAGTTTTTTGTCCGTGCAAACCCGCATACTCCTTATCCTTTCTTGGAAAGCCATCCGGCCTGAGAGAGCGGAGACTGCCGGGGGGAAGGCATAGAAAGACTTATGCCTGGGCGAATCAGATTTTTCCGGCCATTTTCTATTTCTATTCATCCGGGCAAAAAGCACGAAAATAAAAAGTCTTGCCCGAACAAGGCCAAACAAGAAAAAACGGATTTTTAGGTGAAACAATGGCAAGCGGAATCACGATGAGGCAACAAGCGCAGGGCTCCCCATCCGTAGAGGCGATGGGTGCGCGGAACAGGGCCGTCCAGACGGACGGGGTTGGGCTGGCGAAGGGCACTTCGAACATGATGAGATGCCTGGGCGTGACCGACAAGGACCGGGTCGTGGTCATAACTGACGAGCCCACGCTCGCAGTCGGCATGAAGATAAAATCCGCAGCCGAAGCGAAAGGCGCGAAAGTCGAATTCATAATGATGGAATCGCTGGGCCAAAGGCCGCTCACTTCATTGCCCCCTGAGACGGCAGAGAAGGTACGGGCATTGAATCCCACGATAAGTTTCTTCGCAGCGACGATGCAGCCTGGCGAGCTCGGATTCAGGAAGCCCCTGATCAACATGCTCACGGAAGAATTCAAGGTCAAGCACGCCCACACCCCCCAGATCACCGAGGAAGTCGCCGGGGGCGAAGGGATGTGCGCAGATTATGAAGAGGTCTTCAGGATAACGCATATGGTCCATGACGCCGTGAAAAATGCCAGGGTCATAAAGGTCACGACCGAAGCCGGCACCGATATCACCGCCGAATTCGATCCGGAAAACCTGAAATGGGATCCTTCGGATGGAAAAATAAACCAGGGCGGGTATGGCAATCTTCCTGACGGCGAGGTGTTCACCACGCCGATGAACGTGAACGGCACTTTCGTGACCACCCTGCTCGGGGACTATTTCACGCAAAAATACGGGGTTCTGAAAACCCCGGTGACGATCGAGATAAAAAACGGAAGAGCGGTCTCGGTATCGTGTGAAAACAAAGAGCTAGAAACTGAATTGCGAGCTTATCTGGCGAAAGGTGAGAACACTGACCGCATAGGGGAATTCGCCATAGGCACGAACACCGCGGTGACGAGATTCATCGGAAACATGCTCAACGATGAGAAAGCCGCGGGCGTCCACATGGCGGTCGGCGATCCTTTAGGGCATTCGACAGGCGCCACATGGACGGTCACGCCGTACCAGCACTGCGACATGGTCACGCAGGGGTGCACCATAGTCGTCGATGGAAAAACGATCATGAAGGATGGCGCGTTCTGCCTCGATGCCATGTGATGGCAACCGGCCATCCACCATCGAAGATCGGATGACCGATCCGAGGGTCGCGCGGAAACCCCGGGCCACCATCCCTTTTTTTCTTGCTTTTATTTTCGTCCGTAACCGCATGCGGATAAGACCCTTTTTTCAGCATTATCAGGCCTTCAGACCCCAAAGCCTGCCCAACGCATCATTTCCCTCCCGATCAATATGCAAACCCATCCGGGGGCTGTCCTTTTTTAAACCAAACAGGGATATCTGTTCTGATCGTCATGCCCAAAGAAAACGAGAAGCCGAAGTTGGAGAAGGGCCCGGATTCCAGGGAAGAGGGCCCTGCCACCCTTGAGGAACAGGGATCAGCGATCCTCAAGACGAGGGCGCCGCTCCTGGCATCCTATTCGTTCAAGAGCGAGAACCTCCCGGTGGAGGTCAAGATAGTGCGGAGGAACGACTTCGTCCCCCGCTACGAGGTCACCATACCCGGGATAGCCGAAGGGACCAAGCTGATCCTCGAGACGAAGCTGAAGGGCGAGCTTGTGACAGAAGTCAAGCTGGATATCAGCGAGATGCTCGACCCGAAACGATTCGACGAGGTCAAGGCCAAGTTCCTGCAGTCGGCGAAAAGGATCCTAGCGCGGAATTTCCCGTCCCTTCCTGACGACAAGAAGGAGATCCTTGCAGTCTACATGCTCCAGAACACCCTCGGACTGGGGGAGATAGAAGCCCTGCTCTCGGACGAGCAGCTCGAGGAGATAGTCGTCAACAATTCCCACGACCCGGTCTGGGTGTACCATAAGACATGGGGATGGTGCAAGACGAACATCCGCATCAAGAGCGAGGAGATGGTATATGATTATGCGTCCACGATCGCGCGGAAGGTCGGGCGGCAGATCAACATCCTCAATCCCACCCTGGACGCCCACCTGCCGAGCGGCGACCGGGTGAATGCCACCCTTTTCCCGATCTCATCGTTCGGAAACACCATCACGATCAGGAAGTTCTCGAAAAACCCCTGGACGATAACCCGCTTCATCAAAGCGAAGACGATATCCCCGGAAGTCGCGGCCCTGATATGGCTCTGCATGCAGAACGAGCTCTCGCTCCTCGTGACCGGAGGGACCGGAAGCGGCAAGACATCGTTCCTCAACGCCATGGCGGGCTTCATTCCGGCCAACCAGCGCATTGTGAGCATAGAAGACACCCGCGAACTGACCCTGCCCTCGTTCCTGCACTGGGTGCCCATGACGGTCCGCGAACCGAACCCGGAGGGGAAGGGGGAGGTCACGATGCTGGACCTGATGGTGAACGCCCTGCGCCAGAGGCCGGACCGCATCATCGTCGGAGAGATCAGACGCCAGCGCGAGGCAGAGGTCATGTTCGAAGCCATGCACACCGGCCACAGCGTCTATGCAACACTGCACGCCGATAACGCGGACCAGACGATTTCCCGGCTCACGAACCCGCCGATCAACATCCCCCGCGAGATGCTCGACGCCCTCGCCGGAATGGTCGTGACATTCCGCCACAGGAGATTGAACATCCGCAGGGTGCTCGAATTCGCGGAGGTCACGCAGAAAGGGGAGGCCAACGTCATCTACAGGTGGGACCTCAAAAGCGACAAGATCAAGAATGTCGGGAAGGCGAACCGCCTTGCCGAGATCCTCGAGCTCTATGCCGGGATGGACGAGAAGGAGATCGAGCGGGATGTCGCGGACAAGGCGAGCATACTCAGCTGGATGACGAAGAACAGCTACGACGATGTCGACCAGGTCGGCCGGATCGTCTCGCATTATAACATGGACCCCCAGGAGGTCCTCGAGGCTGCGGCCAAGAACAAGCAATGGGATTTCAAGATATAGGATTAATATATATGGCGTGCAAGAACGCATAATCAGCAAAAAACCGGTGAAAAAAGAAAATGGCAAGCGAATTCGAACTGGCGGTCGATGAGGCCAAGCGCTTAGAGCGGAAGGTCGCCAGCTACACCCCGTACAAGAGCAAGGTGGAGATTGCGCGGACCCTGGACCTCGAGCCCAAGGAATACGTCGACCTCGGCTATGGGGACCTGCTCAACATGTACGAGCGCACCGAGAAGATACTCAGCACCGTGGGGATGCTGCGCGCGGCAGAGGGGAAGATAGCGGAAGTCCGGCCGACCGCGGCCGCGAGCGCGAAAAGCGAGGAAGTCGAGAGCAAGCTCAAGGAGATCACCACGGAAGTGCTCCAGAAAGCCGATGAGATGGGCAAGGAGCCGATCGCCGCCGCGCCGCTCGAGAAAGAGATCCCTGCGCAGGTCGAGGCCAGAGCCAATGCTCCTTCTGAGATAGAGATCGAGAGGGAACCGGCCAAGATGGAGATCGAATTCGAGGAGAGGGAGACCAAGGGCGGACTTGAGATCGAGAAGCAGGTCCAGATCCAGGAGAAAAAGATCGAGAAAGAGCTGGAACCCGAGACCGAGAAGCCGCCACAGCTCGAGAAACCGGAAGGGGAAGCGGCGGTCTCCGAGCGGGAAAGGCGGGAAGAGGCAAAAACGCCGGCGATCATCGAGGCCGAGGCGCATCCTGCGCAAGCTCCGCAGCAGGAGAAAAAGATCATGCTCACGGCCGTGCCCCCGGCCCTCCGCGAAAGCCCGGATGAAGCGGCCGCCAAGCGCTTCTCCAAGATAGAGGAGCAGATAATGGCCATGATGGGCGGGGCCACGGACGAAGTCAGCCTGAAGAGGAAGATGCTTGAATTGACAAAGGACCTCTTCCGGGAAAAAAGCGGCAACCGCAGGGAGCAGATAAAACTGGAGATCACGGTCCTCAAGAACATGCTCGTATCCGCCCAGGAAGGGGGAGGCAGGAAGAAGACCAAGAAGGACGCGGCAAGCGCAGCCCACGGACAGATGCTCGACACATTGATCAGCGCGGAAGACGCCGAGGTATCGCAGACCAAGGACACGATCATCGATTCATACAAGAGGCAGATATCCCAGACAAGGGACAAGTTCTACAACGAGCTAGGCAAGACGGAAGACACCGCCGCGAAGAAGAAGACCCTCGACACGTTCCTGTTCTCATTGACATCGCTCCTGGAGCAGATGCCGGATGTGATCAAGAACTACGAGGATTTCGCCGCGAAGAAGCACATATCCGAACTCGAGAAGCTGCTGTCCTCCCTTGAGGGGTCTGAGAGGGATGTCGACAAGCGCGCGAAAGAGCGCATCGAATTCGTCAGGAAAGGGTATTCGGCGCAGTTCAGCGTGGTGAAGGCCATCGTCGGCAGGGAGATAGACAGCCTGATGGACGAAGCGGCGCTGGACGTGTTCTCCAAAGGCGAAGGGGAGAGCGAGGCGCAGAAGGGATCCAAAGACCGGGAGGTCATCATCGAGATCAGCAAGACGGATGAGAAGACGCTGCTGAGCTACCTCAGTTCCAAGGATCCTGAGCGTTACAAAAGCTACGAGAGCAAAGGCATCTCGCGGGCTGAAGCGCTGATGAGCGCGAAGGCGCTCATGGCCAAGGAGAAGGGCCTTCCAAGCGAGATCATCGCGAAGCATTTCGGCCTGGGGGCGATCTGAGATGGCAGAGATCAGGTCGGGAGCCGCCATCGCGACCGGCGCATCCATGGCGGCCGCGAGCGCCCCGAAGCGCAAAAGCCCGTTCTTCACGGTGGCGGAGCTGTTCGCCCCGAGATTCCCTGACCTCAAGCAGAAGCTGCGGCTTGCGGCCATGAACGATAACCCCGTGGAATTCCTGGACAGGACGGTATCGACGGCGATATACATATCGGTCGCGCTCGTCGTGCTGGCATACCTGTTCATGCGGGACCAGATGGCGGTCTATGCCTCCACCAACATCCCGTTCCTCATCCTGTCGGTGCTCGGGCCCATCCTGATCATGCCGCCCATCGTCTTCGGATACCTCATGCTCTACCCGGATGCCGGGATAATACGGAGGCAGAAGGAGATAGACTACGAGATCGTCTTCGCGAGCAGGCATATCTCGATAGCGTTGAAATCAGGGATGCCGCTCTTCGATTCATTCGTCGGAGCATCGCAGGGCTATGGCGCGGTCAGCAAGGAATTCACCAAGATCGCGGACAAGGTCGTGCTCGGGGTCCCTGTAGCGCAGGCGATACGCGAGACGACGCAGGACAATCCGTCCAGGTTCTTCACAAGGATCATGATGCAGATAGCGAACTCCATCTCGAGCGGGGCCGATGTGGGGAGCTCGCTAGACAGCGTGCTGGATTCGATCTCGAAAGAGCAGATGATATCGCTCAAGGAGTACAGCCAGAAACTGACCCCGGTGGTCATGTTCTACATGGTATTCGGCATCATAGTGCCGTCATTGGGAGTGGTCCTAGCCACAGTGATCTTCTCGGCCCTCAGCGGCGGGACATTCGGATTCTCTCCGGCCGTCCTCGTCCCGATCTTCCTGATCATCGCCGTGATACAGTTCCTGTTCCTCGGCTACATAGACAGCTCCAGGCCCAAATACCTGATATAGGTGCTTATACACATGGGAAATGAAAACATCTTCGAGAAGGCCGGGCGGCTGTTCTTCAGCAGGGAACGGATACGCAGCCTCGAGAGGGAGCTGAATGCGGCCGGGATCAACATGCCGGCGGATTCGTTCGCAGGCTTCGCGGCATTGGAGATCGTGGTCATATCGGTCGTCCTGACGCTCCTGTTCCTGGTGTACGAGCCGGTCTATGGCCCGATCTCCAGGTTCATCCTCCAGTACATCCCGATCAACATCCCGATCCTATTGACGCTGATCCTCGCGCTGCTGATGGCGATATTTTCCATGATGGCGGTCTACCTCTCCACCATGGCGCTCATATCATCATACCTGGCCATGAAGACAGAGGACCGCAAGAACAAGCTTGAGGGCATCCTCCCGGATTTCCTGAACCTGGTGGCATCCAATATAAAGGCAGGGATGACGCTGGACCAGGCGATGTGGTACTCGGCCAAACCAGAGTTCGGGCTGTTATCGGATGAGACCAAGGCGGCGATAAAGGGCGCCTTCTCCGGAGAATCGCTAGGCGTCTCGCTCGAGCGGCTGTCATCCAGGTTCGACTCGAGGACATTCAAGAGGACGATACTGCTCCTCAAGCAGGCTTCCGCGACAGGCGGGCAGCTGACAGACATCCTGGAGAGGACCGCAGATGACATCCGGAACACCAACATCGTGAAGAAGGACATCGCGGCCACCCTCATAATGTACGAGATATTCGTGCTATTCGCTTCAGTCATCGGGACCCCGTTCCTTTTCGCGGTCGCTTACAAGCTTGTCGAAGTCTTCGAGAAGATCGCGCCGAAGGCCGGGGGAGGCCTGGTCGGCGGAAGCAGCGGCGGCCTGGGCGGGGTGTTCTCGGCATTCGCATCGATCAAGGTGAGCGGGGCGATAATAAGCGCCAGCGATTTCTTCTGGTTCACCATGCCGACGATATTCGTGACGGCTCTGATATCATCGTTCATCGTCAGCGTGATAAGGACCGGGACGAAAAGCCAGGGGATGAAATATTTCCCGTTCGTGCTGGGAGGCTCTTACCTGATATACTGGCTGGCCTTGAGCGTGATCTCTTCGCTGTTCTCATCATTCGGATGATAATCAAATGATAAAAAACGTTATGTTCAAGAGGTTTGATATGGCAAGCAAAAAAGCAGTGGGGAAGGGCAAGACGCCCGCAAAAGGCTCTTTCAAGAAAGGGCAGGCCATGATGGAGTATCTGATGACCTATGGCCTTGCGCTTTTCATCATCGTAGTCGTGATCGGCATATTGGTCGCGGTCGTGCTCCCGATGCTGAACCCGCCGGATTCGTGCTCGTTCACGCAGGCCGGATTCGGCTGCAAGAAGGTCATGATCGCGGACAAGACGTCCACGAACACGCGCTCGATCGTCGAATTGAGCAACGAGCAGGGGAGAGGAGTGAAGATATTCTACGTCCTTTGCACCGAATCAGCGATCGGCAACATAGACAAGACCACCGTGGAGACCAACACATACTCATGGAAGTCCGTCAACACGGTGGACGGCGACAAGATAGCCGCCGGCGGGACGATGACAGTCGGGAACGATGCTGTGAAGAAGCTGTACTGCATCAAGCAGGACGGGACAGTGGTCCAGCTTGCTGTCAACTCGAACTTCAAGGGCACCCTTGCGGTCGAATACGCGTTCGATGATGACGTGACAGGCGCACCTCATAGGATCGCGACGGCCACGATCACAGGGCCCGTAGTCGGGGAGTAGAAATAGCACGGGGAGAGATCCCCGAATATCCTTTTTTTCTTAATTTTGATTTTTTCCTAATTATTCTTTTTCTTTAATCTCGCCCTATTCTCTTCAGCTTCCGTACTTCTCCGCCTTCTCAATGAGATTCAGGATCAGCGGTATGATATCCTTGCCATCGATGTGACCTAGGCCCCCGTGCGGGCAGGCGATCTCATCGAAACGCCCGACATCGTCCCTGCGCTCGATATCATTATAGACCAGGATAGGAACCTCGTGCCCTGAGTGCGCCTTCCTGCTGCAGGGGGTCGAATGATCGCCGGTCACAATGAGGCTCGCCCCGCTTTTGGACAGTATCGGGATCATCTCCTTGTCGATGCGCTCCAAAAACGCCTTCTTGGCAGTGAAATCGCCGTCATGCCCGGCATTGTCGCAGCCTTTGACATGGACGAATACGAGGTCGTACTCGCCTTCGATGGCCTTGACCGCCGCATTGGCCTTGGCTTTCAGATCAGTATCCTTGGTCCCGGTGGCTCCCGGCACCACGAACACGTCCATGCCGAGGTATCTCGCGATCCCCCGGTAAAGCGCGCCCCCCGCGACACACGCCGCCTTAAGGGCGAAGCGCTCGCTGAAACCCGGGACTTTGGCATATGTACCAGCACCACGGAGAAGAACGATATTGGCAGGCTTCTCGCGGCCCTTGTTCTCCGGGGCCGAGGAGAGGAGGCCTGAGATGAATTCAGTGTATTTGTTCACGATATCCGCGGTCTTCTCGGCTTCAGGTGCTAGAGCCGTGCATGGTTCCAGTTCGCCGCTTGGCGAATGCGAATCAGTGCCGCTGACAAGATGGCTGAGCCCCGGGCCCCGGAGGACCAGCACGCCGCGATGCTCCACCGAATTCCGGAATATCGCCTGCACATGGTCCACGCGGATCGAGAGGCGTTCGGCAAGCTTAGTGGCTGTGGCGGTATCGATGCGCCCTGCCCTGCGGTCGATGATCTTCCCGTCTTTGACGGTCGCGAAATTCGCCCTAAATGCGACATCCCCTTCCTGGAGTGTGATCCCGAGTCCGAGCGCTTCGAGGGGCCCCCGGCCAGGGTAATACACTTCAGGATCATAACCGAGGATGTTCAGGTGCGACGTGTCGCTTCCCGGGACCACGAAACGCGAGACAGGGGCCAGCATGCCCGTGACGCCGTCTGTGGCGAGCTTGTGCAGATTCGGGATCTTCGCCGCCTGGAGCGGCGTCTTGGGGGTCGGAAGGTCCCCAAGGCCGTCGATGATCAGAAGGATGGCTTTTTTCATAGGATGACCTCTCGAAATACAAATAAAAAGCTGAGGGAGAGGACAGTGGTATGAACGGGCCACCCGAGCGCATGCGATCACTGGAGCAGCTGCGGGGCGAAGAGGAGCATCAGGCCCAAGATCAGGAGAATCGCACCGCCGATGATCTTGCAGTATTTCATATATTTCTCCCCGAGCTGGCCATAGACCAGGACAGCCGACCCGAAGACAAGCATGTCATCGAGCATGAAGAAGATATCATAGAGCAGGATGTACCCGTAATGCTGCCATGCCGGAAGGCCGCTCAATGCCAGGACCTGGGTGAACACGGCCGGGATCGCGCTCGAGCAGACGAATTCCACGGAATTCACGGCGAAGGCGAGGGCGATTATCGCGAGCAGGGTGGCCCAGGTCATCGGAGCCGATACGACCTCCTTGATGCGCTCGGCCATTTTCTTCTTGTCATCGGCCCCCGAGACCTTGCAGACCATCGCTCCTTTGGTATCGATATATTCCTTGAACGAAAGGATCCCGCCTCCGAGTGCGACAAGGCCGACCGCGACCGTGACGATCCGGACATAGCCGAGGAACAGGAAGGCGTTGAGCCAGGCGGTCATGAACAGGAAATACAGGATCCCTGATGCGAGGACGAACGATCCTGCGACGAGCATCATGCGCCTGCGGTCGTTCATGCCCATCAGCAGGCTGATCAGGTACACGAGCACCCACATCGCGCATGGATTGAAGCCATCGATAAGCCCCAGGACGATGGCGAGGACCGGGAGCGAGAATGATGAGACATCCGCCTTGCCTAGAAACGGGAGATCGATAGACTTCAGCAACGAGAGGCGCTCGGATTCGATGCTCTTGTTGCTCGGGACGCAGCCGTTATCCAGGCAGTCCGATATCGCCAGGCGCATCTCATCCGGCTGGGCCTCGGGGTCATACCCGATGAAGACCTTGCCTCCGATGAAGGTGGTCGGCGTGCCGAGGCTCGATGCCTCTATGCTGCGGTTCTGGGCCATGATCAGCATCGCCTGGTATTCGGACGGGATGGACACGTCGTGCCTGATGATCGCGATATCCGGGAATTCGGCCTTCAGCTGGTCGTTGAGCGGGGCCTGCGCGGCGCAATGCGGGCATGTCGGGGAATAGAAATAATGTATGACGAGCCTCGCGCCGTCCCCGTCTGAAGATCCCTGCGGAGCGAGGAAAAAGAAGGCGAATGCCCCGAGGAGCAATAGCAGGATGACGAGATTCCGGTTGAAGGGCGTGCCCAGGAACTCTTTCACCTCATCTTGTATCGCCATAAAGATCATCGTTTCAGAAATGCAGCCTTGTTTATCTTGTCGATATTCAGTTTAGTGTACGTTATCAAAGAATCGCAGTCCCGCGCTCCGATCCTCTCGACCGCTTGATTCCAGTGGATCGAGATGGCATCTCCTACATGGAGCTTGTTTTGGATCAACCGCACCCCGCCTTTCACAAGGGCGATGCGATCTTTCTTTCTGCCGAGGGCGAAGAAACCGTCCCGCGCTTCCTTGCCACGCTGGATGCAGAAGCGGTCGGCTTCAAGCCATTTTCCATCCGGAGAGATGGCGGTGATCTTGCCCCCTGTGATACAGCAGGAATCGAAATTCGCTATGCTGCGATCGACTTTGTCCGTCACGAAATTCACGTAGAGCACATTGAAGCTATGATGGGGAAGCATGCCTTGCGGGAGCCCGTCGCAGAGCGCCCGGACACGCGATACGCTCTTGCCCTTCAGCAGATCATCTTCCAAGAAAGACCGCAGGGCACCCTCGCCGACGTTCTCGAGCAGCCTGTTCCCTATCCAGAACGCGTGCACGACTTCATGGTCGAATGGTGTCAACCCGTTCTCGCGGGCGATCAGGCGCAGGTAAGCGTAGTGGGACGGAAAATGGCGCAATTCCCGCTGGACTGCCCGCTCCACAGAGGCTTCGGACTTGTTTCCAGATCCGCCTGAAAGATGGCGCATCAGGATATCCTTGAACGAATCCTTACCGCAATAGCCGAGGCTGTTCGGGGGGTATGCGTATAACCCGGCAAGAAGAGCGCCGTGCGGCCTAGCCATCCGGATCATATCCGAAGAGCGCGCGCCTTGCGTCGATAAGGATCCCTTCCAAGGCCCTCACGAAATAGCCGATCCCGACCATCGCGACCGCCCCGGCGGATATCAGGAGCAGCCCGATAGCGCCGTTCCCTGATGGCGACTTGCCAAGGAACGCGAATTCGAGCGCCGCGGTCACGATCCCGCCCAATGCGAGGATAGATGCGGCTTTCATCACCGGAACGGATTTCAGCGAGGAGTACCAGCTCATCATGAAACCGGTCAAGAGCAATGATGTGATGGCAAGCCACAGAATCATCGAGGGATCAGAAGCCACGGATAGCAAAGCAGCGACCGAACCGGTCGCGAGCAGGAATCCGAAAAGGACCATCGCACCGAAGAACATCCTAGACACCATCACAACCTTCGGCTCGATATCGGCCATGACCTTCCGTGATATCGTATATTCGAGCGCCCAGAGCATCGTCGCCCCCAGGACAAGGAGCTGGCCCAAACCGAACACGGCCTCGCCAGAGACGAGGAACGCGTTTCCAGCGAGTATCGCGAGCGCGGCGATCGTATCCTTGGCCTCCGGCTTCTCCTTGAGGAGCAGGTATCCGAAGACCCCTGCGAAGACGAAGAGCGAGCGGAAGATGAATGATGAGACTGCCGCCCCTTCGAGCTTGAGCCCGTAGAAGAACATTGCGAAGGGAACGCTGCCGCCTAAGATGCCGATGGCTATGAGCGACAGCCATTGCCTTCTCGATAGCGAGCGGAAGCTTTTCCATTCCTTCAGCGCGAATACGATCGCGGCAAGGAAAAGGAGCGCTCCGATATTCTTGGCGAACGTGTATACTGTCGCGTCCGCGAGCTTGACCGCGATGCCATTTGCGAAGACGGAGATGCCGCTGATCAGGGCCGCGATGAACGCGAAGGCCAATCCTTTTTCCAGATTCTTATCATCGGTGGCTGACACAAAGGGCAATAAGGGCGAAAAAAGAATATAAATCGAGCGCTATGGAATGCGCCGGGGCGGGGGCGCATGCCCGGCGGTCGAATGATTGCGCCAGATACCGGCCTAAATCATAAGG
>Ga0315268_10005824_pt1 | contig 13179 bp, 10 predicted proteins | sample C1_top_MG_FD_204535 | JGI IMG/M metagenome (GOLD analysis project Ga0315268, IMG submission 204535) | Sediment microbial communities from Yellowstone Lake, YNP, Wyoming, USA - C1_top | ecosystem: Environmental > Aquatic > Freshwater > Lake > Sediment | place: USA: Wyoming | collected 2017-08-01 | reverse complement strand
CCGTGTCGCTCAGCCAGATTGTTCCCACCGGCAAAGTGTCCGTGATATGGACATCGTTCGCCGTGATGCTGCTCGTGTTGCTGTAGGTGATGCGATAGGCAAGCGTGTCTCCGGCGACAACCTGGGTCACGGCAGTCGTCTTGGCGATGGCAAGATTCGTCGCCGCAAACCTGATCGGGATGGAGACAGAGTAATTGCAAAACGCCGTCGCCGAGATAGTTGCCGTTCCCGTCGCCGGAGCCGAGGTCAAGGTGGCTGTGGCAAAGCCGTCATCGCCCACAAACACCACCGACGGGCTGATGAGGCCCATCGTGGTCGCCAGATCGATCCGGCGAGGATTCGGAGCGGGTGGGTCGGTCTGCCGCGTGGACGCGGGCGGAACCGTAGCGCCTGAAGACGGTTCTCGAAGCGCGATAGTGATAACGCTCGTGGAGACTCCATCGGCGGGCAGGTCAGCCGTCGAGGTGATGAGCGAAAGCGTGATCCAGGGTGTGACATTGACCGGGCCGGTGTATTCCTTGCCGGATGTCGGCGTATTCGTACCCCACCAATTGGTCGGAGCGCTGAGGGAGACGCTGGAGCCATTCTGCAACTCGAAAGCGGGGACTGAGCACAAAGCATTGCCCGTCATCATAGGTCCAATGTTGCCATTATTGGCCGTGTATAAAATGGCGTCTTGATATTGGTCGTGAATAACGTTGTAGGAAACATCGTTGACAGCCAGGTTAGGCGTACCTGTGATGTAAATGGCCGCCGGGTAGCCGGTTCCACCTCCGTTGCTGTAAACATAGTTGTATTGGACAGAGGCACTACCCTGTCCTGCCAGATAGATTGCGCCAACTGAGTTCGAATAGATCGAATTGCTCAGCACCTGGTTGGAAGTGCCCGTCTCTAGCCTCACACTTTCGCTGTTCGAATAGACAGAATTGCCGGAAACCTGATTGGACGAGCCAATCTCGAATCTCAGAGCAACAGTGGTGTTTGAAATCAAGTTATTTGCGACGACATTGTTGTTGCCGCCCACCGTAGGCTGTCCCGTCGTGAGCTGAGCCGTAAAGTTGATGCCATACTGGTGCATGTCGTGAATGGTGTTGCCGACAATCTGGTTATTAAAGGCCTTGTTCAAAAAGACGCCATTGGTCGAGCTGTAAATCACATTGCCGCTAATCACAGAATAGTCGGTAATGCCAATGATCGCCGCTCCCCGGACGTTGTCGCTTTCGCCATTGTATCTAAAGACGCTGGATAGAATCTGGATATTCTGCGGCCCTCCGATGTTGACGCCTGAGCAGGCATACTCGATCGTCGAGTACTCGATGCGAGCGCCCTGACTTCCGAAGGGGACGATGATGCCATTCCAGGCGCAGGGGGTAGTTGAGACGGCCGACGTGAACGTGATAGGCCGGTCAGCCGCGCCGAGAGCTTGCAACCTTCCCGAAACCAGCAGCACTGAGCCGAGATCGAACTCGACGCGCGTGCTGGTGATCGGCAAGATAGTAAGAACCACGCCGGGCTGGACCGTGACGGTGCTGGTCATCACCTGATAGCACGCCTCTGTCCACGTTTGGGTGGTGGTGATGTCAGACGTAACCGGAATACACCCCGCTTGAAGCTCAGGGCTGGCGCGGACCGCCGCCTCGGCTCCAGACGACAGTTCCAGCAGGCCTGATACCAAAATCAGGCTAAAGACAACGATCCCGGCGAGGACGGAAATTCGCTTAAACATGCTTGCCTCCATATTGTTTGCAGTGGCCCGTCTTGGCTCAGGTTCTTTCTTTTTTCAGCTGTCATGCCGGCCCGGTACAACTTGACCCAACCCATCGGCCTCTCCGCTGACCGATCAGTCCAGGTGGCGTTCAGCAAGGTGTCCGTCAAGGTACACGGAGTTCAGGAGGTGGAAACACTACAAGTATTGTACTTCCAATCGGGAGCATCACAAGTTTCGCCTTAGCTACAGTTGGGTTACAAGACTCGTTTGTCTCCCCCTTGCCCCGCTGGTATAATTCACGTCACAACCATCTTCGGTTAGAATACGGATGAGCGAGCAAGAACCCACTTCCATCGGCGTGTTTCGAGGGCTGAACGGCCTGTTGATGGCAATCGCCCTCGCAGTGTTCATCGGCTATTTTGGGATTTACCTGCTTTACGCGCGCGGCATCATGCGCTTCCCTTATGACTATGACCAGGGCGAAGGGTTTGAAGTCAACGATGCCGCGCTGTTTTCTCAGGGCGAATGGCCTTATCGCGATAACGAGCAGTATCCGTTTTACGCCTCCAACTATCCGCCGCTGTTTCACTTGATGATGATGCCGCTGTTCCCCTTCGTCGGCAAGACGCTGCTGGCCGGGCGATTGGTTTCGTTTGGTGCAACGCTGGTCATCGGCGCAACAGTGGCCGCCGTGATCTGGCGCAAGACGCGCATGGCAAGCATATCGGCGCTATGCGGGCTGATGGTGTTTGCGTCCAACTATATTTACCACATTGGCCCGTTGGCACGCCTGCACCTTACGATGGTGATGTTTGAGCTGCTCGCCATTGTCTTTATCGCCGAATCGGACGACGCGCGTCACGCCACGCGCAACCTGGTCATCGGGCTGATCTTGTTGACTGCCGCCGGATGGACCAAGCAGATGGCAATCGCGACGGTACTAGCCGCGTTTCTCTATTTATTCGTCTGCAACCCCAAGCGAGCCATCATCGCGGGCTTGAGCTTTGGCGCAGTCAACGCAGGATTGTTTCTGATCGTCAACACGGCGACGCAAGGACAATGGTACGTCAACATTATTCAAGCCAACGTCAACGCTTACGACTGGGATCAAGCGCGCTTTCTTTACGGGCAGTGGTTCCGCCTGCATTGGGTCATCATTCTGCTGGCAGCAGCCTGTGTGGTTTACGAAGCGGTCGCACGGCGATGGTCGGCCTATGCCATCTGGTTCGTGTTCGCGGCACTCAACTCGGCGCTGTCCGGCAAATGGGGCGCGGGTGAATCGTACTTTACGACAGCGGTCGTGGCGGCGTGTGTATGTGCAGGGATACAAATCTCAAATCTCAAATCTCAAATCTCAAAGCTCAGGCCGCAGGGCGCAAGTCGCATGGGGCAACTGGCATTGGGCGCGTTGGTGCCGATTTTGTTTTTGCTTCAGGCGCGGGCAGTCCTGCATATACCGACGGATGGGCGCATCTTTGGCACGCTGGCCCAAGTTGTGGGTGTGGGACGGCAGGCTTCGGTCTACAAGAACTATTCCTATTACGACAGCGCCGGTTACACGCAGCTCGGTCACATTCCAGCCGATTACGACCACGCGGCAGCGGCTCGCATTCAGGACATGGTCAATCAAGCGCCCGGCCCGGTGCTCACCGAAGAAGCCACATGGGCCATGCGCGCCGGCAAAGACGTGGTGACAAACCCGACGCAGTTGCTCAACCTGTACAACAACAAGTTGTATGATCCGACTCGCCTGGTGGAGATGGTCAACCGGCAAGCGTTCGGCGTGATCGTCCTGCGCGCGCAATTCTACCCGCCGCCGGTCCTGGAAGCCATCGGCCAAAAGTATCGCACGGCGGCCGATGTGGACATGAACGGCTTTACATATCACGTCCTGGTTCCGAGGTGATGTCATGGATGATGCCTTGCAGTCGCTCACGTGTGGTCAATGCGGCGGAGGCCCGCTGACGGACAACCTTAACGGCACGGTGTCATGCCCCTACTGCGGTTCGACGTTCGCCCATCCAGAGCGTACATGTCCCTGCTGCGAAACGGTCAACGAGCAGGACGCGCGCGAGTGTGTTGCCTGTGGCGCAAAGCTCAAGGAACCCTGCGTGCGCTGCGGGACGATGAACTGGGTGAACGCCGCCTACTGCCGGCGCTGCGGCGCGGCGCTGAACATCCTCGAACACATCGCCGCCCGACGCGCTCAAACCGACGCCGATCGCCTCTCGCACATTCAGGCCCAAGCCGCCCGCCTCAAAGAAGAAACAGAACGCGCCTCGCAACGGCGCATGGAGGAGATGTGGGCTATTGAGAACCAGCGACTTGAAACCTTCGCCAGGAACAAGATTGAACAGCGGCGGCAGGAACGGCTCATCTGGGCGGTGACGGTGATGGCGATCGCTGCGCTGGTCATCATCGTCGTGGCGCTCACCGTGATTGCCCAACTGCAAGCACATTAGCCATGCCAACGCCTATCGAAGCTTATCAGGTCAAACTGCCGATCTTTGAAGGCCCGCTTGACCTTTTGCTCTTCCTTATCGAGCGCGAGGAACTTGATATCACGTCGGTGTCGCTGGCCGTCGTCACCGAGCAATACCTCGCCTACATGGCCCTGCTGGAAAACCTGGTCGTGGATCAATTGGCCGATTTCCTGGTCATCGCGGCCAAATTGATTCTCATCAAGTCGCAGGCATTGCTACCTCGCCCGCCGTCCATCGAGCGGGAAGAGGATGTAGGCGACGACCTGGTGCAACAACTCCTGGCCTACAAGCAATTCAAGCAAGTGGCCAAGGGGTTGGCTCAACGCGAGGCCGACGGACTCCGCAGTTTCATCCGGCTTGCTCCGCCGCCCAAGATCGAATCGTCCCACGTGGACTTGACCGGCGTTACAATTGAAGATTTGTTGAAGGCAGTTCGGCGCGCGCTGGAAATGGCCGCGCCGGCGCCGCCGGTGGGCAGCCTCGTCAAGCCGTTCAAGATCACCATCCGCGACCAGATCGTGCTCATCGAGCAGACGCTGCTGGTTCGGCAGTACATCAGCTTTATCGAGCTGCTCAAGCACAAGACACGCGACGAGATCGCCGTCACGTTCCTGGCCGTTCTCGAGCTGCTCAAGCGCCGCCGCATCGAGGTGATGCAGGAACAGCTCTTTGGAGAAATCATCATCCAGCGCGGGCCGGACGTCACCGACACGACGCCGATTCTCATAGAGGATGCAGAATTCGGAGAGGAAGAAAATGGGGAGGAAGAATAGAACCGCTCACGTTCTGGCCGTTCCGCGCCACATGGCAATCGCCGTGCCAATCGCCGCGCCGACTGAATCAATCATCACGTCAGTCACGCGCGAGGCGCGCCCTGGCACGAACAACTGGTGGAATTCGTCGGTCGCCGCGTACAGCACCGCCGTCACCCACGCCTGCCACCAGGTGCGTCTTTCGCCGCGCGCGTTCTGAATGAGCCAGCTCAAAATCGCGTATTCAGTCACGTGCGCCGTTTTCTTGATGAGCGTATCCGGCGCTCCAAAGTTGGGCAGGGCGTAACTGGGCTGCGCAGAAAACCAAAAGATCACGCCCATCCACACGACGACCAGCGCCCATCGCACCCATTGTCTCTTTGAGACTTGAGAGCCTGCCCCCTGCTCTTTCAGGGGGTTGAAATTTGATACTTGGCTACTTGCCATCTTGCCTCGCCACCTGATAAGCTTGTTCCACCTGCTCCACCAGCCTATCCCAATCGAACCTGGCCCACACGCGCTGGCGCGCGGCTTGCCCCATCGTCCTGGCTTTTTGCGGATCGGATAGAACGCAGAGCAGCATCTCGGCAAACGAGTCCGCATCGCCCGGCTCGGCCAAGAGACCGCTCACGCCATGCTCGATGTATTCAAGGTTCTGTCCCACGCGGCTGGCGACGATGGGCTTGCCCATCGCCATGTACTCGACGATCTTGGCCGAGCACTTGCTGCGATTGATGAGGCTATCGCGATACGGGTAAATTGCCACGTCGGCGGCGGCCAGATAGTCCGGCGAGAGTGCGTGATCCACCCAGCCGGTGAAGAGCACGCTGCGCGACAACCCGCGCCGCGCCGCCTCATCGCGCAGTGCAGGCAATCCATCCCCCGTACCGAGGATAACCAATCGCAAGTCGGGCACGCGCGGCAAGACGCGCTCCATCGCGTCAAGCGCCTGATCGAGGTCGTTGCCGTGCGGAATCTGGCCGACGTAAATCGCCAGCGGCGCGTCGCCAATGCCCAGCTCGGCCCTGATCCTGGCGCCGCGCTGTCGCACGGCTTCTTCAGGCCGCAGCGATTCATCTGGCCCGTTGGGAATGTAAAACACGAGCGCCGGATTGACGCCCAGTCCCCACACCTGCGCCTGCAAAGTGCGACTGGCGACGGTGACCGCTCGCGCGCGGCGAATCATCGTGGCTTCTTGCCAGATGAAAAAACGACGCCACAGCGGCGGGTAGGGATTGACGTCGGCCCAGCCGCCTCGCCCCTCCCAATCGTCGTGATCGAGCACAAGCGGCGCACGGGACGCCGCGCGCATCAAGACGATTTGTCCCGCCAGCCCGCTGTAGCCGATCGGCTTGAAAACGTGAATCACCTCTGGCTGAAGCGCAAGCGCGCGGCGAGCCATACCGAGGGCGGCGGCGAGCGGCGTGATCGCCGTGACGCGCGGGATGACCAGGTTGACCAGTCGAACGCCAGCTTGTGTCCACTCGCGCCCCGAATCAGCCGGGTTATCGTAAGGCGGCATCAGGATTGTGACCTGATGTCCACGCTTGACCAACGCGCGCGCCGCAAAAAAAGCCCGCACGCTCACCGTGCCTTTCGGCGCGAACGCAAACGGTCCGAGCATGACGATTTTCATCGTGTACCCCGACTAGGCCGCCGGCAGAGTAAAGTAAAACTTGCTTCCGCCACCCGTCTTGCTCTCGCTTTCCACGCCGACCTGGCCGCCGAGCTTTTCCACGATCCGCCGCACGATGGACAGCCCCAGGCCGTGCCCTTTAGTGTGCGCCCGATCCAGGCGCGTGAACTGCTTGAAGAGGCGAGTCTGTTCCTCCGGGGAGACGCCGGGGCCATCATCTTGCACCCAAAAGAACACCATGCCGTCCGGCCTCTTGTCTGCGCCGACGACAATGTGCGGCGGCACGCCTTCGGCAGCGCCATACTTGACGGCATTGTTGAGCAAGTTGACCCACACGCCTTCGATCCACGGGGCATAGCCCATGGCCGTGGGCCAGTGAGCGACATCTTGCAGAACAATCTCAGCGTGATTCTCCTCCACCAGCCGGGTGAGCTGCTCTTGAACCTCGGCGATAATGTAGGTCATATCCAGCGGCTCTGTCTCGACATCGGTCTGGCGCACCTTGGCCAGTTGGAGCAACTCGTCCGTGATTCGACTCACCCGCTCGGTGCAACGTATGATAGACCGCACACACTTTTGCCGCTCAGCCGGCGTCAAATCATCATAGTGATCCTCCAGCATCTCTGCGTAACCGATGATGGGTCCCAGCGGGTTCTTGAGGTCGTGCGCAACAGTATGCGCAAAAGCATCCAGTTCTTCGTTGCGCATTTGGAGTTCCAAAGTCTGCTGGAGCAGCGCCTGCTCAGCTTGCTTGCGCGTGGTGACATCTCGGAGCGAAGCCAGGTACGCCGGTTGACCTTCCCATTCAATTTCGACTGCACGCATTTCGGCCACGCCCGGAGCGCAATCTGGGAGCAGAATATTGATCTCCGTGACTTGGCCTTCTACCACGGGCCAGCCGAATTGCTCGCCGGTCAATTTCTCTGCAGAACTATTCAAGAGCTCGCACGCTGCCGGGTTGACGAACAGCATCTGACCGCCTTGGCCGACAACAATCATGCCGTCCACGTTGCTGGCGATAACGCTCTGCAGACGTCTTTCGCTATCGCGCAGCACCGTCTCCATGTGTCGGCGCTCGGTCGTGTCGTAGCACGCTCCAATGTACCCGGCGAACTCGCCGTCCAAGCCGTAAAAGGGTCTGCCCAAGTCAAGTATGCAATGATAGTGACCATCACGATGGCGCAGGCGATATTCCATCTCGAACGGCTCGCGCCGACCAAAGGCTCGGAGAAAAGTACTGACACATCGTTCCATGTCTTTGGGGTGAATACCTTCAGTCCAGCCATCACCCATCTCTTGCTCCACCGAGCGGCCGGTGAATTCCAACCAGGCCTTGTTAAAATAGTTGCGCGGGGCCTCCACGCTGGAGCGCCAGACTGGCGTCGGAAACTTGTCGAGCAAAGTCAGATAAAAATCCCGTGATCGGGCCAGTTCGGCTGTGCGGAGCTCCAGCGCCTCCGCCATCTCATCGAACGCGTACGCCAGTTGGCCCAGTTCATCAGGTCCGTGCGCGAGCCTGGTGCGGGCGGACAGGTCGCCTTCGTGCAACCGCCGGACCGAACTCACTAGCGCCTCGACCTGGCGCAAGATAAAGATTTCACTGCCCGACCAGATGGCGACCAGGGCCAGCACGATCGCTATGCCCAACCCGACCAGGTTTTGTACCAGGGCACGATCAGCTTCGGCATAGGCCGTTGACTTGGGGAGGCCCACGCCTATATAGATGTCGCCTGCTTCCGGCGCGGAGCGAAGCGGCATGAATGCATAGAGGCGCATGATACCGTCCGGGCCCTGTGCCTCGACCACGCCGGGCGACTGGCTTGCCAGAATCGTTTTGATCATCTGGGCTTCGGGCGCAACACGCCCTATCCATTTTTCTGGCTCCGGGTTGCGGACGAGGACCAGGCCGCTGCGGTCAAACGCAACCAACGTCGAACCGGCCGGCAAGTTGGCCTCTGATGCGATTTGATTGAGCCGGGCCAGGTCAAGTCCGATGGCGACAACGACTTGCACTTGGCCTGCATCGTCGAGCACTGGAACTGCCAGCACAAGAACAGGCTTGCCGGATATACGGCCAACCTGGTACTCGCCGCTCGCCAGGCCGTGCGTTTGCAGCGCACGCTGAAAGTAACTGCGATCCGCGACGTTGAGCGCGCCGCTGATAGGCACGCCGCTACACCGGGCATTACCGTCCGGGCCAACCACCAGGATATCAGTGTAGTCAGAGTTGTCTCCGATAAGATCGGCCAGGAGGGCGCTGCAGGCAGACGCATCGCCACTCTGCACCTGGGGCATGCGCGAGAGGGTCAACAAGAGTTGGCGCGCGCCGCCGATCACTTGCTCCTGATCGGTCGCGGCGAACTGCACCAGCCGCAGAGCTTCCGCCCGCGTCTCACCGGCTGCCTCCCGGCGCTGCTCCATGCCAGTAAACAGAATCACCGCCAGCGCGGGAACGATGGCTAACGTGATCAGCACAAACAACCGAATACGAAGACGGTTAACAAAACGGAACATACTCTACCTGCTTTCCTTGGCGCGCGATTCACCCAGTCCGTCGGCAAAGTATACCACAATGCGCAGCCGTGACCGGCGGGTCTTGGCAGAACCCAGCCTGCCAAGCAAACCAGTCTAAATGTGCTACAATTACAGTGTGAATATCATTCGCTATGACGAGCTGACCTATCCCGAAGTTGATGCTCTCCCGCGCAGTCTGCCGCTGGTGATTCCGCTTGGCAACCTGACCGATGAAAAAGCTCTCGCCCACAAACTGCACAAGGAACTGGGCCGCACGCCCAGGGCAATCGCGCTGCTGCCGCCCGTGCCGTCCGAGTGGATTGTTCCTGCAAAGGTTCAGCGCCAGTTCTTGAACACTCTCCGCGCTTCGCTCACCGCGCAGGGCTTTAAGCAAATCACAAATCTCAATTCCCCAAAGGAACGAGGGGCAGGCTCTCAAATCTCAAATCCGGCCTCTGACCTTCGACCTCCGACTTCCAAGCTGGTATTGATGGCTGTCGGCCATACCGAGCAGCACGGCCTGCACCTGCCGCTTTCGACCGATACACTCATCATTGACGCGATTGCGCGCGGCGTAGAAGCTGCCCTGCCCGATGTGATCCTGCGCGTGCCCACGTTGCCCTACGGCGTTTCGATGCATCGAGCGCAATTTCCCGGCACGTTGAGCGTGAATGGCCGCGCGTGGGAAGATTTCATCCTCGAAGCGGTCGGCTGGTTCGTCGAGCGCGGCCTGGACAAGTTCTACATCATCAATGGACACGGCGGCAATCATTCTTTTCTCGTCAACGCCGTCAAGTACGCGGGCGATCGCTGGCCGCACATCTTTTGCGCGACGTCGTTCCTGCACCTCACCGGCTCCGGCTACAAAGAGGTTCAACGTCTGCGCGAGTCCGTTTTTCCCGGTGGATTGGGGCACGCTTGCGAATTGGAGACCTCGTTCATTTTGCACCTGCGCCCCGACTTGGTTCACATGGAGCGCGCGGTGGACGAAACCGATTTCGTCGCAACGCCCGACTATTACATGGACTGGATCGAAGGCGGCGCGCTCATCGCCAACCCGCCGTGGAGGGATGACACGTTGACCGGCGCGTATGGTCAGCCTTCGGCGGCTACCGCAGAGAAGGGTAAAGCGTGGCTGGCGGCCGCGATTGAAGAAAAAGTGGGACACGTGCGTGAGATCGTCCAGCAACAAGAGCTGCGCCTGGCTCGCCGCCAGGCTCGATTGGCAAAACAAAACTAGAGGGAGGACAATATGGCAGCATCAATTCCATCCGAGTTTCTTGACCTGTTTCAAAAGCGTGCGTTCGCTAACCTGGCGACGGTGATGCCCGATGGCAGTCCACAGGTCTCGCCCGTGTGGATCATGCTTGACGGCGACTACCTGATCGTCAATACCGCGCGGGGCCGCCAGAAGGATCGCAACATGCGGCGCAGCGCCAGGGTCGCCATCAGCATCCAAGACCCCGACAATCCTTACCGCTATCTGCTGGTGCGCGGGCGCGTGGCCGAAGTCACAGAAGCAGGCGCGGACGCCGTCATTGATGCGCTCGCCAAAAAGTATTTGGGCGCAGACACATATCCGTATCGCCGCGCCGACGAGGTGCGCGTCACGTACAAGATCGAGCCAGAGCACGTGTCCGGCTCAGGCCGCTGAAAGCGATTGCAGACGGTTTTTGTAGATACCCACTACGAGAACTTTAGCCGGCATCGGAGAAAACAAAAGCCGCAAGCGATGTGCTTGCGGCTGATGTTGTGTGAGGCGGAAAGCGCGTCGGCGGGATGCCGAGGTTAGGCGCATTGCCAAAGTTACGCTGAACGATGCGGCACTGAAAAGGAACAAACAACTAAATCGGCGGTTTGATTTTCTCCAAGAGCTATGGGCAGACGAGCACAATGCTTCTGTGGAGTTAAGGAAATCTCTAACTCCGTTGAGATGCGATTGAGATATTCAGTCCATCGGTCATCTTCCGGCGGAATAGGAAATAGAACGAACGCGATTATTCCTTGACCAGGGGAATGATATAGCTTCTTGGCGTCTGAGACAATCCCTGCTACGTTCCTCGTGATGGGGCGAGTTTTGTTGTGAACTCCTGGCATACGCCAATTCGAGTTTGGTGTTTTGAGTTCCACGTCATAGCGCACACTGTTGAAGTAGAAACTTATATCAGACCGTTCATGGGTAGAGTTGGAATCGTCGGATGCAGACTCAACTTCAACGGACTGTGCGCCATGCTTTTCGGCACTCGCCGCGAGTTCAAATTTGAGCCATCCTTCAAATTTAGCTCTCTGACGAATGGCAATGGCTAACAACTGTTTACGTTGTTGTAGTATTTCAACAATCCAGTCTCGAATAGTTTCTTCCATTGTTGCTCCGTTTCGCGCCCCGTCGCGGTAGGGAGGGCAGTTACCCGCCCTCCCACGCACGTCAGAAGTGGCGGGCGGTGGGCGACCGCCGCCCTGACCAGAACTTGGGCGCAATGCTTGTCTGTTATTGTGATTTATCAGGTGGGCGGCGCAAATCAACCTCTATCGTTGGCCCAAACAATGAACGGTCTCTGTAGATAAACTTAGCTGGCCCAGTATTGGAGGGTATTTGAAAAACAATCCCCCCATAAGTGTAGCTGCCAGGGCTGACATCAACCGCTGGGAGAGGAATGCTCCAAAAGCTATATGTTTCTGCATCATGCGTATAAGTCGCGCCATCGAGGTCAACCAAAGTGCAATTGAAAGGATTGACGTGAATAGTGCTTATGGTTTCGTTGTCTACCCGAACTGCGAAGGCTACAAATCGCATTCCCCCGCCAGCACTTTGATACCTGAAATCACCTATGCTAACAGTGATGCCGCTATCGGACGCGCCCCACGTCCCTTTTGGCGGCGTCCTTTTGTATGCTTCTATCGCTGCAGTTGCTTTGGCAATAGCTTGCGCTGTTGCTGTTGCTTGACGTGCTTCTGCGGCTTGGACAGTAGCTGTTGCATTGTTGTTTGCTATAGCCTGAGCAGTGGCCGTTTTCGGGGCAAGCGTGTTTGTCGGCGTGGGCGTGTTGGTCGGCGTCGGTGTTGGAGCTGGATAACCAAACACACTAAACTCCCAAAAGCTAGCCCAAGCACCTGATTCCAGACCGGTCATGGTGACCCGGACATATCTTGCACTTGCTGTAAAGCTATCGCGCTGAGTCTGAGCAGCATTAGTATTATTAGTTTTATCTACTGCCAAAATCCAGTTGACATTATCTGTAGAAACTTCCACTTTGTATTTATAGACCTTGGCTGACTCCCATGTTACCTCGGCTCCTGTCAGGTCGTGAGTAGCGCCAAGGTCAACCATCCACCAGTGGTTTGCCCTACTATCATTTGCACACCAGCGAGTTGATGGACTACCATCATTGCCATTGGCGGCGACATTGCCGACTTGCTCCATATCTGCCACAGACGGTTTGCCCAATGCAAGATTTTCGAGGGATGGTAACACTACTGGCACTGGCGTCTCAGTCATCGATGTAGGTGGCTGTGTTGCTGTCGGCGTCCTGGTCGGCTTGCCTGATTTGGCCTCAGCCGTAGCAGTTTGCGCTGCTGCTGTCCCTTGGCGTGCCAAAGCAATCTGAGCAGTAGCCGTTGCGTTCCTATTTGATATAGCCTGTGCAGTAGCCGTTTTAGGGTCAGATGTACTTGTCGGAATAGGTATGCTTGTTGGCGTAGGTGTGTTGGTCGGTGCAGGTGTATTCGTTGGCGCAGGTGTGTCTGTTGGTTTGGGCGTATTCGTTGGCAGAGCTGCCTCAGTTGCCTGTGCTACAGCCTGGGCTGTCCCCGTTGCACGCATAATAACCCGTGCTGTTCCTGTCGCCTTAACCGAGGGGTCAGATTCTGCCCACTTGGATAAAGCAAAGAATCCTATACAAGCACAAAGACACAAACCTATTATGCCTCCACCAATGCCTGAAAGCAGCTTGCGTTTCTTGGAAGGTTTTTTCTCCGTAACCGTTCAGTTGGTAGATATGGCGCATAACTTCAATCATCGCCCTGCCTGTGGCGAGTTGCGGCTGCAATTCGACTTGCTTGTGCACTCGGACTCGCCACAGAGGAAAG
>Ga0315268_10005823_pt1 | contig 13179 bp, 28 predicted proteins | sample C1_top_MG_FD_204535 | JGI IMG/M metagenome (GOLD analysis project Ga0315268, IMG submission 204535) | Sediment microbial communities from Yellowstone Lake, YNP, Wyoming, USA - C1_top | ecosystem: Environmental > Aquatic > Freshwater > Lake > Sediment | place: USA: Wyoming | collected 2017-08-01 | reverse complement strand
TACTAATGAAATATACTATACCTGAAAATAGATTGAATGGTCTTATAATTTCCATGTTTGATGCGGACCTAACTCCCCATGAAGGATGGATGTCACCAAAATATTATAAAGAATTTTTGAGAGGTAAAAAGTCACCAATAGAAAGTAAAAAATATTTGGGTGGTCAAAAATATTATTTTTTTTATGATAAAAATAATAATAGTCACGAGGATACTGATACTGTTATGGATTATGATAAGGAAGATAAAAACGTTGAATTACCTGATGAGTTATATGGAAAATATAATGGTCTGTTTAATGATTTGTGGGAACCATTGTTTCTTAACTGGTTTAATAAAAAAACAGGACTACCAATAAAACAAGTTATTTTTAAAGGATATGAATAAAATACCCACCCCTAAAAGGTGGGTTTTTTTATTTCAAAATGTTTTTGTATCTTTGTTAGGATGTCCAAACTATTCCATACATTTTTTGATTCTTATCGGGTAAAAGATAAAGAACCGACCATTCTTCATATAGGTAGGAATGTTATTGGTTGTATTGAATTTTATCCATCTGATACAAATCCATTTATGGAACGATATGGTTATGTTCGTGTTTATGATAATGGTGAAATTTTTTGTGATGAACATTTGGCTAAGTTGATTACATACACCGACTCACATAATGAATTCATGGAATTCTGTTTGGATTTATGGAAAAATAAAACAAATCAGAAGATTTATCCTAATTGTATTATCTTAGCGAGTGGTGAGCTGACTATAATGAATGAAAGAAGAGCATATAGAGATTTTTTACCTGTAAATTACCTTGTAGAATAATGGACGCAACACAATTATTATCTGAAAGAATTTCCCATGAAATAGACATGGATATTCTCAGACAACTTGGGGAAGAGGCTGGCGTTGATTTGTCTAAAGTGATAGAACTTGCAGACAAAAAATTTAATAACAAAGTGGACCGTGTAATAAACGGTATAACAAATAAAAGTGCTCATGAGACAAATAATCTATAAATTTTTGGATTCTTCTGTTGGACCTGGTATTAAATTTAGAAACCAACACGATTTTTATGCTGTTTATTCAGATAACAATACCCATATTTTTTCTTTCAAAATGAAAGATGACTTTGAATTTGTTAAACTTTATAGATACGAGCCGTTATGTCGTAAGATTAGTGCGTTATTTTCTGTTGGTGAAGATGACGCAGCAAAGTTTATAAGTAATTGGTTTGGAGAAAAACACGGTCTAAAGAAGGTTGGAGACCTTAGAAAATTTGCACCAAAAATGGTTTAATTAAAATATACCCTAACTTTATTATATCACTTAATTGAAGGGTTTTTTATTTCTAATTATATTTATTAATAATGAAATTTATTATTACAGAATCACAAATTAATAAATTGGTGTTCCTTTATTTGGATTCACAAGATTGGCATACGTGGGATATTGGTGACGGTGAGTTTAATGTTGCTGATGGACAATACGGTGAAGATGTCATGAAATTTAGAATTCAATATTCAACTACTAAACCTGACCATGAATTTAATGTGATATATATTAGTGATGATTTGGTAACAAAAATGAGCGAATTATTTTCAATATCCTCAAAAAAATCCATCAGAGCAATAATTGATTGGTTTAACCAAAAGTATGATAAAAATTTAACCACAGATGATTTTGAATGGATGGAAAAAAGCGACACTTATTATGATGATGAAGAAGAAAATAATTAATTAATGAAATATATTATCAAAGAAAGTAAGATTGATATGTTGATGACCGAATATTTGAATTCTTGGGTTAAATCAAGAAAACTTATTGAATTTGACAGATTTATTGTGATTGAAGACCCTTACGGAGAAGAAGAAAATGAGGTTTCAATGGAATATGACGGTGAAGATGGTAGATTATGGTTTAGAAAGGAATTGAGAGACCTTTTGATGGATTTATTCGGTAAAAATCATGTTGAAACAAGTGTTTTTGTCGGAAAATTTTTTGAATATAAGTTTGGTGTTGAAGTAAATAAGGTTGAGTAAATGAAATATATTATAACAGAAAATAGATTGGTGGATTTTGTTGACAAGTATCTTGAAGATAGTGTGGGAAGGCTCAGAGTATTCCCTTTAACACACATAAACGCAAGAGAAGGGGATTTTGAACTTGTTAAGGATAATGGAGAAACCATTTTTACTTATTTTGATTACCATTTAGGAGTTGAAGAACATTTATTTTACAAAATGATGGCATTATTCAATTTAGAAAAAAGGGAATTAGAAAAACTTTTAGAAAAATGGTTTGATAAACATTATCCTGGAAATATGGTAATTACTGCTTATCCAATCATAGAATAGTCACGTTTTTAATTTATTAAGATATTTATATAAAAAACAAAAATTATGGCAACATTAAATTTTACAATAGCATACGCAAGTACATTATCAGGTGTGGAAGGTCAAACACCATCAATTACAATCTATGCTGAAGACTTAGGAAATTGTGCTCCTTGTGTGGATTCAACAGGAAGCTGTTGGGCTTGTTTGGTGACTAGTCAACAAGTGTTCAATGATGAGTCATTGACTTCACCCGTTGCTGATGGATATTACCTTTTGAATTATACGAGCGATGAACCATCGGCAATATGGCACATTGAAGGGGGATTTCCTCAATCAGAAGGATTTTTTAATTAAAAAATTTCACTTAAACTAATTAACCCACCCCTTAAGGGTGGGGTTTTTTATTTGAGTGGTTGAATCGTATAGATGGTCGGCGTCCTTTTGTTTATGACATAAGTTATTTATTATTAAACAAAATATTATGAAAAAAATCTTATTTGCCGCTTTACTGATGATTACATCTATCGCAGCGTTCTCACAACAAAAACCAGTTCTACACAATCAATTTTCTGATTACGTTCAATTTAAAAAAGACCACCAAAAACCTGAATTCAATCGTCACCACAGACCTGAGTTTGGACCTCAACATTTCCCAATGCAACCAAGACCCTTGAGTGTAACGGTTAAAGGAGATAAGGTCATTGTAATCTTCAAGAAAGAAGATTACAATAAACTAAGACCAATCGTTAATCAAAGAATTATGTGGAAAGAAAGACCTCGTAGTAGAGCACAACAAATGTTTATTGAAAAAATGGAAAATTAAAATATTAACCCCACTCACAAGGTGGGGTTTTTTATTTCCATTTATATTTATCAATATGAGGTACGAAATTAGTCAAGATAAGTTAAATGGTTTGGGCTCCACCGTCTTGGATGACATTTATGGACCATTACATACCGAAAAAGACAACAATCGTTATTTTGATGATAATGGTAAGGGAAGAATTCACATAAGAAGGAACATACCTCACATTCTCTTTAAAGACTATCAGAAAATGGCGTCAGCAATTGATGTGAATATTGGTGTGTGGGGACAAATAATACAATATTGGATGGAGGAAAGATACGGTAGAAAATTGTTTGATGAATTTGCTTGGTTATCTTATGAACTTTAGTCTATTTATAACTAATGAAAAAGGTTTTATCTCTTACTGAATCTGAACTTATTAAGGTTATTAATAGGATTGTTGAGTCGTATAATGATGATGCGTACAATGATGAAGATTACGTTGAGGTATTCTTTAATTATTTTAGACCTTGGGTTAGAAAGAATCACGGGGATGAGATTGGTGAATATCCGTTGTCTTATTTAGCAAAAAAATACATGTCTGAATTTGCAAAAGATAATGGAATGAATCCTGACAATGTGATTTATAGTTATAGAACTAATCTCGCAAATGCTGCAAACGTAGGTAAAGAGATGGTGAAACAAGGTAAACACAAATTACCATCATTACGTTCCCAAGAAAAGTTCACAGAAAAATTTAAAAAACCTTTAGAATTCTTTTTAACAGAATTGAACTTACCTGACTTTATAAACGTTGAATTCGTTGAACCAACTCCATATAATGTATATGTAAAACTTGATGTTGATTGGGTAGGATTGATAAAATATCAAGGAGATGTTAAACCAAATTTTGAAATTATCTTTAGAGAATTGAAAAAAAGAATTGAAAATTTCTTAGGTGTTGAAATCGGAAACCCAACTTATGGACAACTTAGCTGTAAAATGAATAAACAATATATTGGTGTTGATGAGTGGGTTAAAAAAACTTTGAATAAAGAAATTAAGAAAAAGATAAAGGAATTGCCAAATGCTGTGAGAATATTACATGCAATCAGGTTTGAAACGCACAGTAGTAGTTCTATGGGTGGAGACCTAAAATTATCATATAAAAGTTGGAACGGGTCAAATGAGTTCATCAAAAGTGTAAGGTCTTTATTACAAGACATGGGATATAACACCGAAATTTTACAAGTTGGACGATAGTAAAATTTTTAATATTTATTTGTAATGACTATTTTAATCTTAGAAGACCAATACGAAAAATTATTACAAGCATCTCGTGAAAGACATGCCGACTCTCCAAAACCGTACATTAAAGGTAACATATTTGATTTCAACGGAGATTCCGTGAGTTATAGTATTGTTAATCGTAAAGACAATACAATTTATGCAAACTATACCTACAAAGGTGATAGACATATAGTTCATATTATGAACGATTTAGATTTTGTTCGACTCAGCAAGAAAGAACAAAGAAGTGCGGCTCAAAACAAAATTCAAAAAGACATCGAGAAAAAAACTCAAATTAAAGAACACCTAATACCTGGCGAGGATTATGGAATCGACGAACAAATTGATTATCTTGAAAATTATAAAAAAAGTTTATTCTTATATTCAAACGTATCTCGTAGTTTAAAGTTAGTGAATAATATTATTCATAACCTTAAACAAATTAGAAATTCACAATAATTTTTTATTTTTAAAATTTTTTATTATTATTGCTTAATATGGTAATAGTAGATTTTATAATGAAATTAATTGGTAGACCGCCTCTTTTGGAGAATGGATATCCTGATATGGCTAGAAATCATAGGTATGTTGATTATGAAGAAGTTGCGAGACGAGCATTTAGTTTGCCACCACCTCCACCAATAGCTCAAATACCTACCGAGGAACCATCACAACCAATGGTTGCTGATATAGTTAATAAAATTAAAAAGCAACAACCGAGGGCTGTGCCTACAACAACATCATCATTATGGTGTGGTACCACTATAACTGATTTTGCTAAAAAGATTGAAAATGAAAAAGACCCTTTGGATTTAGACCACCTTCCACTCAAACATTTTTTAGTGAAAAAGTATCCATGGATATTGGATGTCACGGAGGTTAGAGTAAGACCAAAAGGTAGGCTCACACACCCAATATATGAAAGTACCATTGTTTATGGTCCTTTAGAAATTCATATAACCGTTTCACCAACACACCATAGTGAATTAATGAATCCTGAAATTGAAAAAAGAGTCAGAGAAAAACTTTATGTTGACCTAATATCTTTAATAACTTGTATGTATGAGAACAACAATAAAGATAAACCTATCATTATATTTTCACCATCACATTCCGAAACAATATTAGAATATGTCAAGTAGTAGAAATTGGTCACATAATTCATTTGAAGATACTATGGAAAAGTTTGTTCCTCTTATCAAATTATGGTGGATGAAGCACATGAAGATTATTCCAGTAAAATACAGCGAATGGTCTGACACGATTTATGTTATTGTAGAATTTGAAATGACAGGAGAGGGAGAACAAATGGCTCGGGGTTGGAATTACACCGAACAACAAGAAATTACTTCTATGATTGCCGAATATATTAAAAAATATTTCAGAGGATATTTGAATACAAACGTTGCAATCCAAGAATTCAGAAGACCGGCTAATTATACTATGAGTTAGTATTTATTGTTAGTGAAAGAAGTTATCCGTAAAATATTGAGAGAAGGTATGCAGATTAGTGATGATGCTCCTGAGTGGGTTAAAGAATTTCATACGCTACCAAGAGAAGGGAGGATTGCAATGATTGAAAAAAACAAAAGCCATGTTGAAAAACTATTACCAAGAATCGTTCATTTTTTTGAAAATAAATTTGGTGACGATTTAGTAAAACTTATAGTTAAAGAAAGAGGAGCTCATTATGGGAATGAATTGCATTCAACCAATAAAATTGTTTTGCAATTTCGTTTTTCTGATAAAACGCCAGAAGTTACCAAATTAAAACGTGAAGTTTACAATGACCTTCGTTCGTTTTTCAATATAGAGGTGGAATATTATGGTACACCATTAGATTTAGATTTCTATAAAGCCACTTGGGAAAAATTTTAATATGAAAATTATTATAAAAGAACAACAATTAGAAAACTTAGCATCTCAACTTGTTTTAGGTAAATTGAGTGACATGGATTTCAAATTTAAAAAATATAAAGAATTTTCCTTTTTTCCAAAAGGAACTCATGACGCTGATAATGGTATTGAGTCCGATTGGGTAAGACACGAAGGATATTCTATTTTAATTGGTCATTCATTATTTAGGAGTGTTCGAGACTTACTTGGACTTACCGATGAACAAACTAAGGATGCCTTCCGAAAAGCATTTGTTGATAAGGGGATAAATAAAATTTCGGAAATTGCTACCATAGATTTTGGTGAAATTGATTTTTAATATGAAATATATTATAACAGAAAGACAACATAAATTTTTAATTGAACAAGAAATACCAAACTGGTTCAAGAGAAGATTTAATGCTGCGAATATGGAAAAACATATTACAAATGGCGAAATTAATTATCCAACCTTATGTGATGATTTTGGTGATGAATTTGAATTTGCTGATAATGTAATAAGATATGCTGTTAATGAATTTATGACAATAGACGAAGATATTTTTGAAGATGAAAGATATGATGAGTGGGAAGAAATGTTAATTGAGATGTGTAAGGAAAAATTTGGAGAAAGATTATTTGAAGCGTATAGAACAACTTGTCAAGATGAGGATGAAATGATGTTTGAATCCGATGATAAAAAGAATAGAATTAATGAGTTAGTTTTCAAATATCTTGATGGACAGAATTTTAAATATTGGGACGAAGGTGATGGAGAGTTTAATGTTGCCGATGGGGAATTTGGAAAAGACTTAATTAGATTTAGAATTCAATCTTCAAGTACCGTACCTGACCATGAATTTAATGTGATATACATTAGTGATGAATTAGTTACCAAAATAAGTAAATTGTTTGGAGTGAATGGTAAGATTGCAATTAACTCAATAATAAATTGGTTCAATCAAAAATATGAGAAGAATCTAACTATTGACGATTTTGAGTGGTTACAGGATAGTGACACTTATTATGCCGAAGACGACGATGATTATTAGTTTGACATAATAAAAACTTTATCTTATTATTTGTTATAAAATATAAAATAATGAGCAAAGTTAAAATTACAACACACCACGGTGATATGATTTGTGAACTCTACGATAATGAGACACCAATTACCGTTAGAAATTTTTTACAATTAATAGGGAAAAAATTCTACAATGGATTAAATTTTCACAGAGTAATTCCTGGATTTATGATTCAAGGAGGATGTCCAAACAAAAATGGTACTGGCGGCCCAGGTTATAAAATTCAATGTGAAGTAAGTGCACCAAAACAATTCCACGACAGAGGAGTGTTATCTATGGCACATGCTGGACGTAATACAGGTGGTTCACAATTCTTTATCTGTCACAACAGACAAGGAACACAACACTTAGACGGCAATCATACTTGTTTTGGAAGAGTTATTGAGGGAGAAAGAATCATTGATGCAATTAGAGCAGGAGATGAAATACTTTCAATTTCTATGATTCCAAATGTTGAAGTTACGACAGACCCTGTAATTGCTGAATAATTTTAAAAATCCCTCACCATAGAGGGTTTTTTTATTTATATGTCCTACTATTTATTATTATGAAAAAACAAAGGGTCATAGTTCTCACCGAACAAGACTTATCTAATATTTTGGATAAAGTTTTGAGTTCTGTAGGAATGTCTAGTGATGATATTTTTAAAGGGTTAAAGTCTAAAGATAATAAATCCACATCAGATTCATCTTCATCATCTTCTTCTTCATCTTCACCATTTATTCAAAATGGATTAGATTTAAACACAAGTGATGGATTTAATGCTTATAAAGAAATTTGTAACAAATTTATTGGGACTCAAAAATCAAATCTATTAGGTATTAACGGAGATATGATGGCGTCAGCCGCAAAAGAAGCGTATAACAAGTATAAAAAATATGTTCCAGCGGAATTAGCGTTGGCTCAGTTGGCAACAGAAGGAGGATTTTCTTCAAATCCTAAAGCAAGACCTATTAGAACTAAAAATCCTTTTAACGTTGGGAATACAGACGATGGAAAAAATGTTACCCATGGTTCAGTTCAAAGTGGAATTCAAACATACTACAATTTAATTGCCAAAGATTATTTGACAGGAAGTAAAACACCTGATGACCTTTTGAAGAATTTTGTTAATAAGAATGGGTTAAGATACGCAACCGCTAAATATGAAGATAGTGTTAGTTCAATCGCTAATAAAGTGAAAAGAATGTCTGAACCAGTATATGCATCTTTAGGTAAAAAATCTGGAAGTAATATTGCTTAATATTAAAATTTAAACTTATAATAAACCCCTTACAAATCCTGTAAGGGGTTTTATATTTATAGAAATGTCTCCCGAAAAAATTAAAACTCTTGTTGAACATTATCTTACCATGAGTCATGTTCACTACGGGGCTAAGGTTAAAAGAATAGAACATAGTATAGTTGAAACGTACGATGGTCAATATCCCACCATTGAGGTCATTTATGAGGGTAAATTGCCTTCGGGTACACCAAGTCCTGTCCACAACATACCTTACGATATCGAGAAGTATACTGGTCTTAAACACAAAAAGGATTATTGGTTAGGTATTAGTGTGGAATAAAGTATTTATTTGATATGAAAATCATCATTACAGAAGGTCAATACAGTAGACTTAATAAAAGTAGTCAAAATATTACAAATGCTATTATCAAATATATGAACGAATATATTGGTAAGGGTGAAAGAAAGATTGCCAAGAAATCTCGTAATTACGGAAATCTTCGTGAGGATTGGTGTATTAATGGAAAAGAAACTATTAGTGCAGTTTATTATTTTGAAAACGGTGAATTCCAAAAAGGTAGTTTGTCAATTTCAAAAAAAATAATAAAAAGTCTTTCAAATTTATTGAGTATAAGGCGTTCTTATGTTATACATGTCATCGAAGAATGGTATGATGATACTATGGTTCCGAAATTTGAAGAAATTAGTGGTGAATCGGGTTTATCAATTGATGATGTAGATGTATGGGATAAAGAACATCCTTGTATAACTGAACCTGTTAAGCCTGAAGGAATCACAGACGAAGAAATGATTGATTTTATTTATAATAATACTGCATACAGAAAAGAAGAGATTATAAATAAAATTGAATCAGGAGAAAGAGACCTTGAGGACTTTTACTTGGATATTGTTGACACAGTTAAACGTAAAGAACAATTAGGATTTTAATATGAAAATTATAATTACAGAACAACAAGCGAACGAAATAGTTACCTCAACTCTTAACGATATGTTCCAAGGGTATGAGATTAAATTTGAAGGGGATTTAAGAAACATTTATGTTGGTGAGAATCTTATGGCTCAATTAGGACCGACAAATGGTGTTGTTTCCTTGGATGTGTTTAACGAATTAAAAGATAATTTATTTTTTTCATCAGATAAAGATTTAAGAGAAGAGGTTGCGAATTGGGTTAGAAATGAGTTTAAATCCAAAAATAATATTGGAAAATATGGAATTTCGTTTAAGAAATTGCACGGACAAGAAAGAGAGTTACCAAAAAAGATAAGAAAACCTCATCACGCCACACGTCAAGATAAATTAGAACCTAATTTTGATTTACAAGGATTTAAGAAAAGAACAACTGATATTGAAACAAGATTGAAAAATAAGGAAGATTTAATTCGTACTGCAATAGAAAAATCAAATCCGGATAGTTTCGCCAACTGGATGAAGAGAGAAACAAAAAAGGATATTGAAAGAGAGAAACAAAAGAAAGAAGAAATGAACTTAACTAAAGCTCTCGAAGCAATTAGAAACGCCAATAAGAAATGAAATACATAATCGCAGAATCAAGATTGGAAGAAAATATTTTATACTACATCAATGAGGTTTTTGATGTTAACGATATTAATTCGACTCATCCCGTTGAATATGATGATGAAACAGGTGAAGAGTGGGAAGATGAAAATCGAGTTGTATTTTACGTTGGCGATTATAATGGAGAAGATGATGGATGTTTTTATTGGTATGCGTGTGATTACTTTAGCCCAAATAGTCCTGTTAGTAAAAAGTGCCCACTGGTTAGTATTGAACTTGAATATAAAAGTAAATTAGATGGGTATTTCGGTGATTTGTGGCATGTACCATTTAAAAAATGGTTTAAAGAACATTTTGAATTACCTGTTAAAACAATAGATTAATGGCAAAAAATTTTGAAATAAAAGGATTAGAGAAATTAGTTAACTCAAGCGCAATTAAGGATATCTATCCTATGGTTGACCATCTTAGAATTAATCATGATGAGAATTTTATGACACAAAGAGGTAATGGTCGAATTGACGTTGATATTTTTTTGAATGACCCAACAATTACCAAAGAAAACATGTACGATAGAGAATTTGACCCACATTATTTAGTAGAATACCATATAAAAAGTTATTTCCCCTATTTTAATTTAAAGAATTTAGTCATAGACTATATTGTGTGGGGACCAGATGGTGATATAGTTTATAGCTGGAAAAATTAATGAAAAAACATTCGAAAATACGTAATTACATAATCTTTGGGGTTATGTCAGGGTTTACAATGTGTCTACTTTATATTATTTATAGAATATACATCGTATTTTTTTCGTGGTGGATATAAATTAAAATATTTGACATGACTTTTATAAAATTCTTATTAATATGGGTTGCATCAAATTTAGCGATACCTTTTTGGGTTGTTGGTCACGTTCATTTAACCATAAATGTTTATAAAGACATTTATGAGATATTGGCATCCTTTGGTATGAATATTATTGTTGCTGTTGGGTTTTGGTTAGAATGGAAAGAAACTAAAGAGCAAAAGACTCACCACAACCACAAGTCCTAGAGGCGTTAGGATTTCCCCACTGAAATCCCTTTCCATTAAGACCGTCCGAATAATCTAATTCGGTTCCATAGAGATATAATAAAGATTTTCTATCAATAACAACTTTAAGTCCACCATCAATTTCGACTGTTTCATCTGTTGGTTCTATTGTGTTATCAAAATCCATTGCATATGATAATCCACTGCACCCTCCTCCTTTTACGCCAACGCGTAAGTGGTGAGAGTCTGGTGTTATGTTAGACTCCATCATTAAACTTATAACGTGTTGTAATGCCTTTTCTGAAACCGTAATCATTAGTTGTATGTTAAACCAAAAAATTTATAATTTTTATGAACTGAGATTTCATCACCTGCTTTTATTGCTAAATCCTCATCTTCATAAATTGCGTTAACAGGGCATTCAGGCTCACACGCACCACAATTGATACAAGTATCGGGATTGATATACATTTGACCGCCAGGAAATGATTCCCTACCATCTCTTTCAATTTCACCACCAGAACCTTCAATATCAATAGGTCCGTGAATACAGTCTACTGGACATACACTTGCACATGCGGTATCCATACAATCAACACAACTCTTTCCAATAATATAACTCATACTTTATTTTTTTATACGTGTGATGCCTCAAAGATTAATTCAGCTAATCCTTGTTTCTTTCTATAATCGTTTATTGCAGATTTAATAGCGTCCTCTGCTAAAACACTACAATGGATTTTAACTGGTGGTAGATTTAATTCCTCTACCAATTCCATATTGTCCATTTTAATTGCTTCGTCTAATGTCATACCTTTCAACCACTCCGTTGCTAATGAAGACGCCGCAATAGCACTCCCACACCCAAATGTTTTAAATTTTGCGTCGGTTATAATATTGTCGTTTACTTCAATTTGTAATCTCATAACATCACCACATTCTGGTGCGCCAACTAATCCCGTACCAACGTTTGATTTTAATTTATCTAATGTCCCAACATTTTTTGGGTTTGAGTAATGGTCAATGACCTTATCTGAATATGCCATAATTTTGTTTTTTTAAAAGTTTACTCCTAATCCAAAAGTTCCGTTATTAATAATTGGGTCGTAGTCAAATTTAATTGTGAAGTTTTTATAATCGTGTAAAGCACCTATTTTTAATGTTGTAAAACGATTTGAATATTTTGGGAATGTAATATAACCCTTAGCATCTTTAAAACGATATCTTACAATCTCGTTAATACTACCAACCATAAAATGAACTCCAGTCCTCTTTACTCTTTTTCCAAAACCAACATAAAATGAATTTAATTTAACTAAATCATCAATAAGTGGGAATTGGGGTTCCATTAGGTCTAATCTTCCATATGGGTAAAAAGTTGACCTATCAGGTGTGAAATTATATTCTGTTATGAAATATCCTTTATTACCAATTGTAAAGAATCCACCAATTTGTCTGTCTGTTGTTTTTTGAATACCAAAACTTATGATAGGTTTTTTTCCTCTAATAGTATCTCTTTTACCATTATCATAAACATAAATTCTCGCAGGTTGTCTGTAACCCCAATCGTTCCAATATGGCATTGGAGACCAATAATTCCATCCAAAATTGGGTGCTCCCCACATATCCCATCTATTCCATCCCCAGTTGTTCCATCCTTGTCCATAATTATTCCAATATGGGTCTCTGATTATTATATTTGAACCTGGTCTTGGTTGTGGTTGTATATTATTTTTTGGTGGGTCACTTCTCCAACTACTAACATCATTTCTTTGTGGAACTGATGGTTGTACCGATGGGGTAGACCTTTGTGGTTGTGGTGTTGATTGTTGTTGAGGTGGGTTAGTTCTCCAATTGGAGATTTGTGAGATTGCTAACATGGGAACCATTGCGAAAATCAAAAATAAGTTTTTCATAGGTATTGGGTTATGTTTATAAATATAATTTTATTGAGAAGAGTGCGACAGGTCTACATCACCTAAAATACAATATTTTATATTCTGAACAATA
>Ga0315268_10005822_pt1 | contig 13179 bp, 16 predicted proteins | sample C1_top_MG_FD_204535 | JGI IMG/M metagenome (GOLD analysis project Ga0315268, IMG submission 204535) | Sediment microbial communities from Yellowstone Lake, YNP, Wyoming, USA - C1_top | ecosystem: Environmental > Aquatic > Freshwater > Lake > Sediment | place: USA: Wyoming | collected 2017-08-01 | reverse complement strand
TCAGCCGTATCGCTTCCTGTGCTTTTCGATCAAGTTTGCGCCCATCTTTTTTCATGCAAACTCTGACCACAATCTCAATCCTGAAGTTCCTCGTGTGTCGCCTTATTTACTGACTCATGAGTAAATATTCTGGCTTGCATGATAAAACATCATAAATTCGAGGAAGAAAATGAGTTTCGTCAGTTTTATCAGCCAGGAGCCACTCCGCTGGAGCTGGAGCCATTCTTCCGAAACGGTCGATTTGGATTAACTCCGTATGTAAAAATCCGATTCCTTGAAGAAAAAAAACTTCCACTAAGTTCAGTCACAGTCGGTCCATGTCAAGATACTAAGGCAGAAGTAAATAGCTTAACCGCATTGCTTTCAAAGTACGGATATAGCGATGTCGAAATTCTGGCCTCTGATATTCCACTTAGAATATAGCGATGAAAACACATAACAAAGTGTTCCAAAGGGGCGAAGCACGGGGTCTTGCATTAACACACTCATCCCGACCGATGCGCCAGTGAGTTTATCGAATTTCGATCACAGCATCACCGGCGGCCAACTTACTACGCAAAGCAGGCAGTATTCTCGAAAACGCTTCCAGTAATACCGTCTTCCGACAATTGCCGAGGCGAACCCAGACCACCTCACGAAAGCGCAGGGTCAAGTCTTGCATTAACACATTCCATTGCACCGGAAAGTTTATCGAATTTCGATCACAGCATCACCGGCGGCCAACTTACTACGCAAAGCAGGCAGTATTCTCGAAAACACTTCCAGTAATACCGTCTTCCGACAATTGCCGAGGCGAACCCAGACCACCTGCGGCGGGATGCTGCGTTGCCGATTGGCGAGCGCTTGAAAGTCTTCGTCCTTGGTGATGATGGTTAGGCCACGCTCTTTGGCGTACTGCCAGATTGTTCGGTCTTCGGCTGCCTCTAGCCCGACATCCTGCACATGGGCGCATTCCCAACCATTGGCGGCAAGATAGCGCGCCAGAGCCAACGGCAACTGATTATCGACCAACAAGGTCATGCAGCAATCAGGATGGCATGGTCGGTCTGGATTGCTGCATATTCCAGCGCAGCCAGAATATCGTTTTCTTCGAGGAAGGGATAATCCTCTAGAATTTCCTGATGGGAAGCCCCCGCTCCGAGCAGTCCGATAATATCGGTGACACGGATACGCAGTCCGCGAATGCATGGGCGCCCGCCGCATTTACCGGGTTCGATGGTGATTCGATCAAGCTGGCTGGGTTTCATGATTACTCCCAATGAGGTAAGTGGCATCAAGTATGACGTTCATACAACTGATTAGCAAGATTAGGCCGCTTGGTGCGTTTTGACCGTCGAGGCTCTACTCATGGCATAAAAATCAGAATATCATCTAAATCTGGTAGTTTGATAGTTCGCGCAGATCATCCTCAAGGATTTCAACGCCCCGTGGGTAAAGGTCAGCGTCGCGAAGCTGCAAGCGATCCGGAATTGCAAGATGGTGGGGATCAGTATTGAGCGGGGGCAGGTGAAGTAGTCGGAAGTGGCCGTATCGAACCATGAACAAAACAACCATTAGCTGTATCGGCAATGCCTACAAACAGCCACTAGCTGATTTGATCGTCAGCCCAGAATAGATGCATAGGGTCAGGCCTATATTCGTAGTGGGCGTAGGATGGGTTGAGCAACGCGATACCCAACCTACGACTTACCCTCTCGGATGATGCTCCGCATGCAGTTTCTTCAACCTCTCCCTCGCGACGTGCGTATAAATCTGCGTTGTAGAAATATCCGCATGGCCCAATAACATCTGCACCACGCGCAAGTCCGCGCCGTGATTCAGCAGGTGCGTGGCAAAAGCATGGCGCAGCGTGTGCGGCGACAGCGATTTATTCAACCCGCAAGTTTTTGCGTGCTTCTTGATCAGATACCAGAACATCTGGCGCGTCATACCTTCGCCTCTGGCCGTCACAAACAGCGCGTCGCTCATCTGTTTGCCCAACAGCACGCCGCGCCCATCCGCCAGATAGCGGCGCAACCAGTCCAGCGCTTCTTCGCCTAGCGGCACCAGACGTTCTTTGCTCCCCTTCCCCATCACGCGCACCACGCCCATGTCCATGCTCACCTGCGTGATGCGCAGCGTGACCAGTTCCGACACGCGCAGACCGGTGGCGTACAGCACCTCGAACATCGTGCGGTCGCGCAGGCCCAACGGCGTTTGTACATCCGGCGCGTTAAGCAGTTGTTCGACATCATGTTCGGTCAAACTCTTGGGCAGGTTGCGCGGCAGCCTGGGCGTATCGATTTGCAGCGTGGGATCAGCGGATATTTTGCCCTGTCGCAACAGGTAGCGGAACAATCGCTTGAGGCTGGAGATGTTGCGGCCGGTGCTGCTGGGTTTGGCTTTTTGCACGACTACCAAATGAGCGAGATAGCCTTGTATATCGCCGTGCGTGGTTTGCAGGATGGAGGCGTCGCGATGTTTCTCCAGCCAGGAAGCGAACTTGCGCAGGTCGCGCCGGTAGCTGTCCAGCGTGTTGCGCGACAGGCCGTCTTCCAGCCACAGGTTGTCGCAAAATTCGTCCAGCAGCTCAGCGTTGTTCATGTGTGTCTGTCATTCCGAACGTGGTGAGGAATCTTAAACCTGGAAAATACAATAGGCGTTTTATCATGAAACATTCGCTCCATACCAAGATCCCTCACCTTGTTCGGGATGACAAAGCACATGTCATTTCGACAAAAAGGGAGAGTCTTCAAGATTTCTCACCCCCCGTCCGGAATGACACATTCCGAATTCGCTACACCCTCATGAACCAACAACCAGCGTTTTATGTCCAGTGACCTACCGCTCGCATGGCGCATGAAGCCGCCCAAGCCGGCTTTACCCACCACGCGGTGGCAGGGGATGATGATGGGTATCGGATTTGCGCCGCAGGCTTGTCCGACGGCTTGCGCGCCGGATTTCAGCTCAGCCGCCAACCCGCCGTAGCTGCGCGTTTCTCCGCGCGGGATGTCGAGCATGGCTTGCCAGACTTTTTGCTGGTGCAGGGTTCCGCTTAATTTAAGCGGAACGGTAAATTGCGCATCAGGATCTTTGAGGTAACGCAGCAATTGTTCGCACACGGTTTTGGCAAATGCGCTGGTCGCGTGCTGCGGCTTTTCAGTCGCTGGCAGAAAATCAATGCCAAGCAGCGCACAGTCATCGCAACGTATGCCGAGCACGCCAAATGGTACGGATAATTTTGCCTGATAGTCCATAAAGATGCCCAAAAATCAACCGCGATAATACACGCGCCATAAGCAAAAATCCCCGTCATTCCGGCGGAGGCCGGAATCCAGCTATATATACGCGCCCCGCAACGCGGGACAAAACCCAAAGGCATTGTAGATTGAAGCACTGGATTCCGGCCTCCGCCGGAATGACGGACTAGGTGAATTTTCTTGTGTCAGAATGACGAAACGGCAGGCGATAAAAAACGGAAGCCGAAGCTCCCGTTTTTGTCATGCAGAAAAACCTGCTCGCGGTCAAGCGCGGATTGCGAGTTTTTCCTTGATACGTGCCGACTTGCCGGAACGATCGCGCAGGTAGTAAAGTTTGGCGCGACGCACCGAGCCGCGACGTTTCACTTCGATGCTGGCGATGATAGGCGAGTATGTCTGAAAGGTGCGCTCCACGCCTTCACCGGCTGATATCTTGCGCACGATGAAGCCGGAATTCAGGCCGCGATTGCGCTTGGCGATCACGACCCCCTCGAAAGCCTGAACGCGCTTGCGTTCGCCTTCGACCACGTTCACGTTGACGACGACAGTGTCGCCGGCTGAGAAAGCAGGAATCTTCTTGCCCAAACGGGCGATTTCCTCTTGTTCCAATGTTTTGATCAAATTCACTTTACTGCTCCTTTAATTATCGGGTCTTGTTCCTTCTGGTAAGCGTCCTGAAATGCTGCCAGAAGCCCAGACTCCTCTTTTGTCAGATCACGCCTGGCCAACAGATCCGGCCTGCGCAACCACGTCCTGCCCAACGACTGCTGAAGCCGCCAGCGCTGTATGTCTGCATGATTGCCGGACAACAACACCGGGGGCACGGCTTCCGCATTAAACAGTTTCGAGTCGGTGAACTGTTCCGGGCGGGTGTAGTGCGGGCAATCCAGCAAGCCCTGCACGAACGAATCCTGTTCTGCCGATTCGGCATCGCCCAGCACACCGGGCAATTGCCGCACCAGACTGTCGATCAACACCATCGCCGCCAACTCGCCACCGGACAACACATAATCGCCGATGGAAATCTCTTCGTCCACATACTGGCGGATCAGGCGTTCATCGATGCCTTCGTAACGTCCCGCCAGCAGGATCAAACCTTCCTCTGCCTGCGCCACTAATTCTTTGACCACCGCGTGGGTCAGCAATCTGCCTTGCGGCGACAGATACACCACGCGGCTTTTCTTCACACCGCTGGCCGCCTGACGCTGCCTGGCCGCGTTGATCGCTGCCGCCAGCGGCTCTGCCAGCATCACCATTCCGGGACCGCCGCCGTAGGGGCGATCGTCGATGGTGCGGTAATTATCCGTCGTGAAATCCCGTGGATTCCACGTCTTTAAAACATAGTTGCCCTGCTCTGCGGCGCGCCGCGTGACGCCATATTGCGTCAGCGCATCGAACATTTGCGGAAACAAAGCAATAACGTCGAATATCATTACTCGGTAATTCGCTTAATAATCCAAAGCCCAATCCACACGGATCATCTTGTTCTTGACATCAACCTGCTTGATCGCGGTAGCCACGAACGGGATCAGGATTTCTCCGCTGCCGCCCTGCACGCTCAACACCTGGTTCGCGCCGGTTTCCAGCAGGTTTGCCACCGTTCCCAGTTGTACACCCGCTTCATTCACCACCGGGAGACCGATCAAATCAGACCAGTAGTATTCATCGCCTGTGTGCTGCGGCAAGCTGCTGCGCGGCACTGCGATCAACAAGCCCTTCAGCTTTTCGGCAGCGGTGCGATCCGGACAGTCCGGCAATTGTGCGGCCAGCGTTTTGTTATGGGCCTCACACTGCTGAACTTCCACTTCCCGCCACGGTCCGTGTTCATGGCCGATCCACCAGGTTCGATAATCCATCAAGCTATCAAGGTATTCGGTGTAAGGCTGGATCTTGACCCACCCGCGAATACCGTGAGCAGCTGCGACGCGCCCCATGATTACCATGGGGATCGATTCTTCAGGCAGCAGCGGCGGCACCGGCGCGCTTGACCAGTTTGGCAACGGTGTCGCTCAATTGCGCGCCCTTGCTTTGCCAATGAGTAACGCGTTCCAGTTGCAGACGCAGTGCTTCCTGGCCTTCCGCTACCAGCGGATTGTAGAAACCGACGCGCTCGATAAAACGGCCGTCGCGGCGGTTGCGCGAATCCGCTACCACCACATTGAAAAACGGGCGATTCTTGGAACCGCCACGGGAAAGACGAATGATTACCATATCAAGCCTTATAATTAGTCCAGCAAAAGGGCGCGGATTTTACGACATATTGAGTACTTCATGCAACCTGCAGAAAATCGAAGGGTTTGGATTATCGATGCAGCAACACCTCAAGGACGAACTTGCTGCCCAAATATGCCAATATCAGGAATATAAAGCCGCCCACCGTCCAGCGCACCGCGACCCGCCCGCGCCAGCCGTAAAAACGATGTCCCCACAGCAGCACCGCGAACACCCCCCAGGATATAAAACCGAACAGGACTTTGTGGTTGAACCGCAGCGCCTTACCGAAAATTTCTTCGGAGAACACCGCACCGGATGCCAGCGTCAGCGTCAGCAGCACGAAACCGATGCCTATCATGCGAAACAGCAGGGTTTCCATAGTCAGCAGCGGCGGCAAACTGCGCAGAACGCGCGGCAACGTGGCATGATGCAGCCGCTTTTCCACCTGTGATATCAGCACCGCGTGCAACATGGCGATGGTGAACAGACTATAAGCCAGCATGGCTACTGTAATGTGCACCTTGAAGGCAAACAAATTGGTATGCGTCAACGGATGGTCGGACGGAAACAGCTCGGGCAGCAGCATGGCCACAGCCGCCAAGGGCAACACCAGGGTCTGCAACCCGCCAATCGGATAAAAGAAGCGCGCCACCCAGTACACCAGCAAGGTCAGCCACACGATCAGCGACAATGCGTTCAGCACCCCCAAGTCAAAATCACCCCTGGAGAAAATATCCTGAGCAAGTAAATAGCCGTGCATTGCCAGCGGAATCAGCACCAGATGGCCAACCGCCCCCCGGCTCAACAAATCCTCATCGCCATGAACGTGCGCCCGCCAAAAATAGGCGGCCAGCACACCATAAGCAACAAAGGTCAATAGCGAAAGGATAAGGTTGGACATTTTCTGCCAGGATGTTTTAGACTTCACGAATTCTACACTAACTCCATGTGAAACAATCATGCTGGAAAATCTCACCCAACGCCTTTCCGGCGTTATCAAAACTCTGCGCGGCCAGGCGCGTCTGACCGAAAGCAACATTCAGGATGCCTTGCGCGAAGTGCGCATGGCACTGCTCGAAGCCGACGTCGCGCTGCCGGTCGTCAAAGAATTCATCGCCCAGGTCAAACAGGCCGCGCTCGGACAGGAGGTCATCGGCAACCTGAATCCCGGCCAGGCGCTGATCGGCGTTGTGCATAGAGAACTCACCAAGCTGATGGGCGAGCACAACGATGCGCTCAACCTCGCCGCCGTGCCGCCCGCCGTGATTCTGATGGCCGGTTTGCAGGGCGCGGGCAAGACCACCACCAGCGGCAAGCTCGCAAAGTTGCTGCGCGACCAACAGAAGAAAAAAGTATTGCTGGTCAGCTGCGACATTTACCGGCCGGCTGCGATCGAGCAATTGCGCATACTGGCGCAGCAGTTGGAGATCGATTTCTTCGCCTCCGACATCAGCCAGAAACCTCAGGACATCGCGCTGGCCGCGCTGGACTTTGCGAAGCGGCATTACCACGATGTGCTGATCGTCGATACCGCCGGCCGGCTGGCCATCGATGCCGCGATGATGGAGGAGATACAGCAACTGCATGCCGCCCTCAAGCCGATCGAGACGCTGTTTGTTGTCGATGCGATGACCGGGCAGGATGCGGTGAACACCGCCAAGGCATTCGGCGATGCACTGCCGCTCACCGGCATCATCCTCACCAAACTGGACGGCGACGCGCGCGGCGGCGCGGCGCTGTCGGTTCGCCGGATCACCGGCAAGCCGATCAAATTCGTCGGCGTGAGTGAAAAGCCCTCCGGCCTCGAAGCCTTCCATCCGGAACGCATGGCGTCGCGCGTGCTCGGCATGGGCGATGTGCTGTCGCTGATCGAAGATACGCGGCGCGAAGTCGATCACGGCGAAGCTGAAAAGCTCGCCAGGAAAATGCAGAGCGGCAAAGGCTTCGACCTCAACGATTTCAAGATGCAGATCGTGCAAATGCGCAAGATGGGCGGCATGTCGGCGATGATGGACAAACTGCCCGCGCAACTCGGCAAGGCGGCAGCAGGTTCCAAGGTGGACGACAAGCAAATCACCCGCACCGAGGGCATCATCAACTCGATGACCCCGCTGGAACGCAGCAAGCCGGAACTCATCAAGGCCTCGCGCAAACGCCGCATCGCGATGGGCGCGGGCGTGCAGGTGATGCACGTCAACCAATTGCTCAACCAGTTCGAACAGATGCAGAAGATGATGAAAATGTTCAGCAAGGGCGGCATGGCAAAGATGATGCGCGGAATGGCGGGCAAGCTGCCGGGGATGCGATAACCACGCTGCTGTGGACCCCTCCCCTGTCATTTCGACCGCAGGGAGAAATCTTAAATATCCTTCGTTGCACTCGGGATGCAACAGGATTTCTCCCTGCGGTCGAAATGACAGGTTTTGGTCGAAATGACAGGGGAGGGCGGTCGAAATGACAGGTTGTGGTCGAAATGACAAAACCCGATTCACTACATTGATCAACACAACCATGACTATCAAAGCAATCATATTCGACGTGGACGGCACGCTTGCCGACACCGAGGACGGTCACCGCAAATCGTTCAACAAGGCTTTTGCCGAGAGCGGTCTGGACTGGAACTGGGATGTCGAATTGTATGACAAGCTGCTCAAAGTAACCGGCGGCAAGGAACGCATCAAATATTTTGTAGAATCTTTTCTGCCGGGGTTTACCAAACCTGCCGATTACGAGGGCTTCGTAAAAAATCTGCACGCGGTTAAAACCAGGCACTACACCGACATGCTTGGAGAAGGGCATATCCCGTTACGTCCCGGCATCAGGCAGCTCATCAACGAGGCGCACAAGGCTGGCATCACGCTCGCCATCGCAACCACCACCACGCCGGAAAATGTTTCCGCGCTGCTGGAAGTCGGGCTGGGGAAGAACTGGGCGGATTTTTTTGCCGCCAACGGCTGCGGCGACATCGTGCCGCGCAAGAAGCCCGCGCCGGATATTTATTTCTGGGTGCTGGACAAACTGGGTTTTTCCCCCGCCGACTGCATTGCGCTGGAAGACTCCGAGAACGGCCTGCGTTCCAGTCTCGCGGCGGGGATAAAAACTTTCGTGACCATCAACCACTACACGCGCAACCAGAATTTTGCGGGGGCGGCCGGCGTGTTCGACGACCTGAGCGACTTGGCCGATTTCTATCGCAAGAGCGGATTGCCACTTCCCAAAACCACGATTTCTGTTTAGCATCCTGCTGGCCGTGGGGGTGTAGCTCAGTTGGGAGAGCGTCTGGTTCGCAATCAGAAGGCCGTCAGTTCGATCCTGATCACCTCCACCACCCCCCCCTCTTTGCTCAGACTTCCGGCTTCTCCGAATCATCGTTATCGAGCGTGCCTTGTGCAGCAAGCGCTCCTGCAACGGTGGGCTTGCCTTTGAGTATCCACTCGAAAGCGACACCGATCAGAGCGCCCAGCACAGTCCCAACGATGTAGATCCACGTCGCGCCCAGGTCGCCGCGCACCAGATCGGGCGCGAACGATCGGACCGGATTCATCGACGCGCCGCTGATCGGCGCCGCCCAAAAACCCGCCAAAGCGATGTATCCGCCCACCGCAATCGCACCGTTGGTGCCGATGTTGCGCGCTCCCGAAGCCGTGCCCAGAATCGTGTTCACCAGCCCGGCTGTCAGCACCACCTCAATCGCCAATGCGGTCACGCTGCCGATACCGCTGCCCGGCACGGTCGCGCCAAGCGCACCGACCGTGCCGAACATGGCATGCAGAAATTCCGCCGCCGCGACACCGCCAAACAGTTGCGCCAGCACATAGGCCGGCACGCGGCGCCATGGGAAATTGCGCCGCAACGCAAACGCCAATGTAACCGCCGGATTCAGATGCGCGCCGCTGACCGTGCCCATAAAGTAGATGATCGCCATCACCATCAGCCCGGGTGCTGTCACCATCATGCCCAGCGTGACGGCGCCGCCGCTCTTGACAGCCACGACCCCGCCTCCTGCGGCGACGAGAACCAGCAGGAAGGTACCCCATGTCTCGGCAAAAATACGGCGCCATTCGTGTGCCGGATCCAGAAAATCCAGGGATGCCTGCTTCTGAACCATGCGTCCCTGTTCGGCCAGGTTTTGCCGATCTTTGTGAAATAGATTTTTCATGGATATCTCTTCAACCTTGCACTGTTATTTCACCAGCTGTTTGCGGATCACCTGCAATTCCCGCTGGTGTTCCGCGCTGGCCTTGGGATAGGCCAATTTGAGCGACTTGAATGTGTCGAGAACGATCTCGGAAATAATCAGCCGCGCATTCTCCTTGTCGTCGGCGGGAACGACATACCACGGTGCATTGCCCGTGCTGGTTGCGCTCAGGCATTCTTCATAGGCCTGCATGTACTGGTTCCAGAATTTCCGCTCGGTCATATCCGCGAGGCTGAACTTCCAGTTCTTGTCGGGCTCATCGATGCGCTCGAGGAAGCGCCTGCGCTGCTCCTCTTCCGAAAGGTGCAGGAAGAACTTGATGATCCTCGTGCCGTTGCGGTACAGGTGTTCCTCCATGTCCGCTATGGAGCGATAGCGCTCCGGCCAGATGATTTCCTTGTTCGTCAGCCCGTCCGGAATATTCTCGGCTTGCAGAATCTCCGGATGCACCCGGACGATCAGCACCTCCTCGTAATAGGAGCGGTTGAAGATGCCGATGCGGCCCCGCTCCGGCAGCGCCTGCGTGGTGCGCCACAGAAAATCATGTTCCAGTTCCTCGGTGCTCGGATGTTTGAAGCTGAACACCTGGCAGCCCTGCGGATTGACACCGGACATCACGTGTCTGATGGCACCATCCTTCCCTGCGGCATCCATCGCCTGGAAAATCAGCAGCACCGCATAACGGTTGGATGCATAGTGAAGTTGCTGCTGCTCGCTCAGTTCCTCAATCTGCTTTTCGAGGAGTTCCCTGTATTTTTTCTTCGACTTGTATACCGGTTTCACCCGCGTCGGCCACCTGTCGAGTTTGACCTTTTTCCCTGCCGGCACGCGGAAATCCTTGATGTTGATTTTCATTCTGATCCTTTCTGCTTTCCTTGGTAATCATTCGGCTTCCGGGTGACTTTCAGCGCCTCGAAGCCGGCGACGACGTCGAACAGCTCTTCGTCGATGCCGCTCTGGCGCAGACGGTGAAAGCTCCGCTTCAAGTCCTCTGACAATTCGTCGATATTTTTTTCAGCGCGTTGCATCGCGGCCAGGCGGCTGGCATTTTCGCTCGCCAGGGATTCGGCACACGCCCTGAACAGCGAAACAAAAAGATATTCGCGAACCAGGGCCAGCAGCGTCTGTTCCCGGTCATTCATGACCTCGGGCAGATTTCCGGTCGGCCATGGGATTTCCTCCAGATCGCGCCTCCACTCTTCGTCCAGCGGCAGCAGCCGTTGGCTGACGGGGGTATAAATCGCGCCGGACTCGGGGCGAGTATGAAAAAGGTAAATCTGCTCGATCCCGGCTTTTTCGCGATGTCTTTCGATCTCGACCAGAATCTGCCCGACCAGCGAAGTGATGGCATTGATGGAATTCGGCAGGATGAAGTCTTTCCCCGGCAACAAGCCGGTGTCTGCGAGGCGCGACTGTATGCGTTCGCCGACCGCCCATACCGTTTTTTCACCCGGCAACTTTCCCAGCGTATCCACGACAAACTCCACCATCACATCATTGAACTGGCCAACCAGCCCCTGGTCGGAACCAAACACCACCGCCCCTATCGCCCCCGCCTTCCTGTGCCTGACTGGCGTCATGGTCCGGGGTTCATTCTGCCGAAAACAAGCGGCCAAACCCAGTTGTACCGTCCGGTAATAATCATCCAGAGAGCGCACCGCATTCTCGTACTGCCCGATGTTCGATTCGGCCATGGCTTTCATCGTGCGCACCACGGATTCCAGATCTCCGGCGCTGGCGATCTTGCGGCGCAGGCTCGCGGCGGTTTCGCTCATGGCGTCTCCTCGGCTTCCGTCTCTGGTTTTTGCTTGGCATCCGGCTCCGGCCTGGTTGAAGTCTCCGGCCTGTCTTCTGGCTCAGGCTGGAAAGGTGCGAGTGCCTGGCGGGCGATTGCGATGATTGCTTCCCTGTCCTCATCGCTCAACTGGTCGGCGGTATCGAATCGCGCGCTGACCTCGGCCGGAATTTCTGCCGCCGCCTCGCGCACGGCCAGCTCGGCATCAGTCATCTGCTCCAGCGGCACGCTGTCGAAAAGTTTCGCGGTCAATGCCAGCAGTACGGCGATTTGCGCAGCTACCGATACCGGCGTGAATTCCGGTTGCTTGAGGCAGGCGCGAATACGCCGCCCGTGCTCGATGATCTTGCGGGTACTTTCATCCAGCCGGGCGCCGAATCGTGAGAACGTTTCCAGCTCCTCGAACTGTGCATAGGCGAGCTTGAGGTCGCCCGCCACGGCACGGTAAGCCGCGCGTTGCGCCTTGCCGCCGACGCGCGAAACGGATTTGCCGACGTCGACTGCGGGGAGCACACCCAGTTCGAACAGCGACGGCGACAGGTATATCTGGCCGTCAGTGATGGAAATCAGGTTGGTTGGAATGTAGGCGGAAATGTCCTGCGCCTCGGTTTCGATGATCGGCAGCGCAGTCAGCGATCCGCCGCCGAGTTCCGGGCGCAAGTGCGTGGCGCGCTCCAGCAGCCGCGAGTGTATGTAAAAGATGTCGCCGGGAAAGGCCTCGCGTCCGGGCGGGCGGCGCAGCAGCAAAGACAGCTCGCGATAGGCGCGCGCATGATGCGTCAGGTCGTCGTAAATGACCAGCACGTCGCGGCCCTGTTCCATGAAATGCTCGGCGATGCTGGTCGCGGCGTAAGGCGCGATGTAAGCCATGCCGGGCGGATCGTTGCCTTCGGTGACCACCACGATGGTGTAATCCATCGCGCCATTTTCGCGCAGGGCGGCGATCACTTTGGCCACGCCGGATGCGCGCTGGCCGATGGCGCAATAGACGCACAGCACATTCTGGCCGCGCTGATTGAGTATCGTGTCGAGCGCGATCGCGGTCTTGCCGGTCTGCCGGTCGCCGAGTATCAATTCGCGCTGGCCGCGCCCGACGGGAATGAGTGCATCGATGACCTTGATGCCGGTCTGCAACGGGACCGTGACGGGCGCGCGGTCCATGATGGAAGCGGCCGGGCGTTCGACCGGCAGACGCACGCCGGATGCCAGCGGGCCGCTGCCGTCGAGCGGATGCCCCATCGGATTGATGATGCGCCCGATCAATCCGTCACCCACCGGCACGTCCATCACGTGTCCCCTGCGTTCGACCTCGTCTCCCGCATGCAACTGCCAGTAGTCCCCCAGCAGAACGACACCGATCTCGTCCTCGTCGACGTTGAATGCGACGCCATACACATCGCCGGGAAACTTCAGCACCTCTTCAAAACCCACGCCGGGAAGACCGGTAACCGTTGCGATGCCCGTCGCGATACTGGTGATCGTGCCCACTTCCTTCAGCCTCAGTTGCGGCGTGCAGGCTTCCCGCGCCTGGCTGATCCCGGCAAAGGCGCTGTCGAAAACGTTCTGGAGGCTCTCGGGTTCCATGATCATTGATTTTTTGTTACAGGCTTACTCATAAGTCAGAAATATAGGCGACACTTGGATGTCCAAAGAATGACCGTACCAAGCTCGGATTATTTCTGATTGTATTCAATTGTGAATCAACCTTTTCAGCCAATTTCTCCCCCGTTCTC